>Ga0209581_1000085_pt1 | contig 313876 bp, 269 predicted proteins | sample Coa_R2_FD_187160 | JGI IMG/M metagenome (GOLD analysis project Ga0209581, IMG submission 187160) | Surface soil microbial communities from Centralia Pennsylvania, which are recovering from an underground coalmine fire - Coalmine... | ecosystem: Environmental > Terrestrial > Soil > Unclassified...
CCCAGCTTGGCCTGCGCCAGCACCTTGGTGATGGCCGCGGTGAGCGTCGTCTTGCCATGATCGATATGGCCGATGGTGCCCACGTTCACATGCGGCTTGGTCCGCACAAACTTCTGCTTCGCCATGATATGTACCTCTCCTTTTGCTTTTGCTGTATGGTCGGCTACTTGCCCTGGCGCTTGCGCATAATCTCATCAGCAAGGCTCTTGGGCACCTCTGCGTAGTGCGAAAATTCCATCGAATAGGAAGCCCGGCCACTCGTCATTGAGCGCAAATCGTTGACGTAACCAAACATTTCTGCCAGCGGCACATTCGCGCGAATCACCTGCGAACCGCCGCGTTCATCCATACCAGTCACATGTCCACGACGCCGGTTGAGATCACCCAGCACATCCCCGTAGAAATCTGGCGACGTAACCACCTCCACCTGCATCACCGGCTCCAGCAGAACTGGATGCGCCTTACGAGCCGCCTCCTTGAAGCCTATCGAGCCAGCCGTCTTAAAAGCCATTTCGCTCGAATCCACCTCATGGTAAGAACCATCAAAGAGGGTGACACGTACATCGATCATTGGATAGCCCGCCAGCACACCGCTCTCCATCGCCTCGCGCACGCCATCCTCAGTTGGCCTGATATACTCGCGGGGCACCGCGCCACCGACGATGGCATTGACAAACTCGAAGCCCTTGCCACGCTCCAGCGGCTCGACTCTCAGCCAGACATCACCATACTGGCCGTGTCCACCTGTCTGCCGGACGAACCGCCCCTCGGCCTGGGCCTGGCTGGTGACTGTCTCTTTGAAAGCCACCTGTGGGCGACCAACATTGGCCTCCACCTTGAATTCCCGGAACATGCGGTCGACAATCACTTCCAGATGCAGTTCACCCATCCCGGAGATGATCGTCTGGCCGGTTTCCTCATCGGTCTTCACCCGGAACGTGGGGTCTTCCTCTGCCAGACGCCCCAGTGCAATGCCCATCTTGTCTTGATCGGCTTTGGTTTTGGGTTCAATGGCAATGGAGATCACCGGCTCAGGGAACTGGATCGATTCCAGAATGATGGGATGCTCAACATCACAGAGCGTATCGCCCGTAAACGTATTTTTCAGACCCACCGCCGCGCAGATGTCGCCCGCGTAAATTTGCGTAATATCCTCACGATGATTCGCGTGCATCTGGAGCAGGCGCCCAATCCGCTCCTTCTGGCCCTTCGTCGAGTTATAGACATACGAGCCAGCAGAAAGCATCCCAGAATAGACCCGGAAATACGCCAGCCTACCAACAAAGGGATCAGAAACGATCTTGAATGCCAGCGCGGCAAAAGGGGCGCTATCGCTGACCTCTAAGCGCCGCTCCTCACCATGCTTTGCATCAATGGCTACAGGGGAAGGAATTTCGAGGGGAGAAGGAAGGTAATGCACCACCGCATCCAGCATCGCCTGCACGCCCTTATTCTTCAGGGCTGAACCACATAACACGGGGATCAGTTTGCCCTCAATCGTCGCCTTACGCAGCGCCGCCCGAATTTCATCCGCCGAAATCGTCTCGCCTTCAAGGTACTTCAGTGTCAACGCCTCATCGGTCTCAGCTACCCGCTCGATCAGAAAATCGCGGTGCCTGGCAGCTTCTTCCTCCAGATCAGCAGGAACAGCCGACTGATCGGACTTGGTACCCAGATCATCCAGAAAAACGACCGCCTTTTGTTCGATCAGGTCAACAAAGCCCTTAAACTGGCTTTCACGGCCAATCGGAATCTGAATCGGTACCGGCACGGCCCCAAGCCGATCACGGATCATCTGCACCGTGCGCCAGAAATCGGCGCCCAGGCGATCCATCTTATTCACAAAACAGATGCGCGGCACATGATATTTATCAGCCTGACGCCAGACCGTCTCAGACTGCGGTTCTACTCCGGCCACTGCATCAAAAACAACGACCCCACCATCCAGGACACGCAGGGACCGCTCCACCTCAACTGTGAAATCCACATGCCCAGGGGTGTCAATAATATTAATGCGATGATCCAGCCAGAAGCAGGTTGTCGCAGCCGCCGTAATCGTGATGCCGCGTTCTTGCTCCTGTACCATCCAGTCCATCGTCGCCGCACCCTCGTGAACCTCGCCCATCCGGTGGATGCGCTTGGTATAAAACAGGATGCGCTCGGTGGTGGTGGTTTTGCCTGCATCGATATGGGCAATAATGCCAATATTGCGCGTTCTTTCGAGCGGATACTCTCTCGCCATAATTCCTTACCAGTATGCTCCTCAGCCCTGGGTTCGTGGATCATACCTTTCTACCAGCGGTAATGAGCAAATGCCTTGTTAGATTCAGCCATCTTATGCACTTCTTCACGGCGCTTAATCGTCGCGCCCTGTCCTGAAGCCGCATCCATCAGCTCTGCCGCCAGTCGCTCCGACATAGCCTTTCCCTTGCGCTCGCGCGCATAGCGGATCAGCCAGCGCATTGCCAGCGCATTGCGGCGTTCGCCGCGAATCTCCACCGGCACTTGATAGGTCGAACCACCCACCCGGCGGGGCTTTACTTCGAGCGTGGGCGTCGCGTTACGCAGCGCCTGCTCAAATACATCAATCGGGTTACGCTTCTGGCGCTGCTCAATCAGATCAAGGGCATCGTACATGATGCGCTCCGCCAGGCTGCGCTTCCCATTTAACATTAACTTCCCGATAAAACGGGTGATATTCCGATTGTTGTACTTGGCGTCAGGAATGACCACCCGTCGATCAACCTTTGCTCGTCTTGGCAAGGTATGCCTCCTTGGTACAACGGCCTCCGCTAAGCGGGGCCTGGTGCTGACGAATAAAAGGTGCTTTTAGACAGCGCCAGGGGTGCTGAGAACACAGTCTCAGCACCCCACACGCAAGCGCCTTTCCGCTCTGCTCAGTCAGTGATACGCTGGACTCTTTACGCAACGGAGGACACTTGACTCTGCCAGCGCGCCAGGCGCTGGCCGTGTGTTCATTGCTGACCTGGCTGCATCTCGTGTATCAAGGGTTCTCTTACAGCTGGTATCAGCTTGCCGGGCGCACTCCTCATGCGCTGCCAGCAGTCTTTACGATATGCTGGTAAGCAACCAGCTAACGGCGTCCTTTGGCAGCTTCCTGGCCCGCTTTTGGCCGCTTGGCTCCATACTTTGATCGTCCCTGACGCCGCTTCTCGACGCCATTGCTATCGAGCGTCCCACGCACGATATGATAGCGCACGCTGGGCAAATCCTTCACACGCCCGCCCCGAATCAGGACCACTGAATGCTCTTGCAGGTTATGGCCCTCGCCCGGAATATAGGCAGTCACTTCCATCTGATTGGTCAGACGCACGCGGGCAATCTTACGCAGGGCCGAGTTCGGCTTCTTGGGCGTCATGGTACGCACCTGCGTGCAAACCCCTCGCTTCTGGGGTGCGCCACGCAGCCGCCGGGTCCGGTTGGTCAGCGCGTTAAAGGCAAATTGAAGCGCGGGCGCCTTGACCTTCTTGACCTTTTCTTTGCGACCCTTGCGCACCAACTGATTCATCGTCGGCATACAAATCTCTCATTCTCAAATCGTTTTCAAATCGCGGCGGCTCCATTGGAGACGCATACAGCAATGCGCCTCCAACAGAGGATTATACCTGGCGCACGATACAAGATAGTATCACGAACCCAGGATCATGTCAAGAGCAGGAGTAGCAGGAGAGGCTGGCAGGCGCTCAGCCTGCTGCTTTCCCAGCAATTCCTTGCGCCCAAGCACGCCAGTTCCGGCGGGAATCAGCTTGCCAATGATGACATTCTCCTTGAGACCTACCAGATGATCGGTTGAACCATGCACCGCCGCATCGGTCAGCACGCGAGTCGTCTCCTGGAACGAAGCCGCCGCCAGCCAGCTTTCTGTGTTCAGCGATGCCTTGGTCACGCCCAGCAAGACTGTCTGGGCCGTCGCAGGCTCGCCGCCTTCCGCCAGCACTCGCGCGTTGGTCTGCTCGTAGATGAAACGATCAATCAGATCGTTTGGCAGCAGGTCCGTGTCACCCGGATCATCGATACGCACGCGCCGAAGCATCTGCCGCACAATCACCTCGATGTGCTTGTCGTTGATATACACACCAGTGGAACGATAGACCTTCTGCACTTCCTTCACCACATACAGATGCACGGCATCGCGTCCCTGAACACGCAGCACATCTTGTGGATCGACCAGGCCCTGCGTCAACTGCTGGCCCGCCTGCACCTGCTGGCCTGGCTCAACGATGATATTGATCGCGCCCGGCACTGGATACTCGCGCTCGTCACGCTCCTCAAAGCGGACCACCAGCTTATTCTCCGCATTGAGGAATGCCTCGCCAGCCGTGCGCGCGGTAATCTCCTGTGGCGCGCTATCAGGCTCCTCCGCCGGAATACGCGCAAGCACCTGATCACGCTCTACATGGTCGCCATCGCGCACCAGCACCTCTGCCTCCGGCGGCAGCGGATATTCATCCAGGAAGACCTCAGCCGAAACCACCTTGAGCTTGCGTGTCCCGCTCTCGTCAACCGTAATCTCAACCAGGCCATCAATCTCACTGATGATGGATTTATCCTTGGGCACACGCGCCTCAAAAAGTTCCTCCACACGCGGCAGGCCCTGCGTGATGTCTTCTTGCGCCCCTGCGATACCACCCGTATGGAAGGTACGCATTGTCAACTGCGTGCCAGGCTCGCCAATGGACTGCGCTGCGATGATGCCTACCGCATCGCCCAACGCAACCAGCCTGCCTGCTCCCAGATTGCGGCCATAGCACTTGCGGCAGACGCCGTGAGGTGCCAGACACTGAAGCACCGAGCGGACATAGACCTTATCGACGCCGCTCTTCAGCATGGCATCGACGGTATTCTCATCCAACTCATCGCCCACCTGGACCTGCTCAAAGCCAGGCACAGGCGCTGCAAGGATACGACCAACCAGCCGATTCTTCATCGGCTCCATCATCTCCTGGCTATCCTTCTCGGTGATCCAGATACCCTCAGTCGTACCGCAGTCATCTTCAAGGACGATCACATCCTGCGCCACGTCGATCAGCCGCCGCGTCAGATACCCGGATTCTGCCGTGCGCAGCGCCGTATCTGCCAGACCCTTCCGGGCACCGTGACTGCTGATAAAGTATTCCAGCACGGTCAACCCCTCGCGGAAGTTGCCACGCACTGGCACCTCGATGATACGTCCCGATGGATCGGCCATCAAGCCGCGCATACCCGCGAGCTGGCGAATTTGCTGGAACTTGGCCTTCGTCGCGCCAGAGTTGGCGATGGTATAGATTGCCCCATAGGGGTCAAGCACCGTCTTCACCGCGTCGGTAACACGATCCTGCGCGGAGTTCCACAATTCCACCAGACGCTGATAGCGCTCGTTGCTGGTAATCAAACCCTCGCGGTACTGCTCATCAAGCTCAACGACCCTTGAATCCGTCTCCTCAAGGATTTGCTGGCGCTCCGGCGGAACTACCACATCGCTGATCGCAATGCTCGCTCCGGCCTTCGTGGCATAAGCGAAGCCCAGGCGCTTGATCTCATCGGCCAACTCAGCCGATGGCTGGCGTCCATATTCGCTGAAGCATTCGGCAACGACCAGCTTGAGATTCCCCTTATCCATCGGGTAGTTCTTGAACTGCAAGCGCTCCGGCAGCACCTCATTAAAGATGATCCGGCCAGCGGTGGTCTCGACAAGCCTCCCATCAAGCGGAATTGGCGTTCCGCCAGGCGTCTGGAAGAGCATGAGGCCATCAGGCAGGCGAACTTTAATCTTCGCCTGAAGATCAATCACCCCATGATGATAGGCCAGCAGCGCCTCATTCCTATCCGCAAAGCGGCGCCCCTCACCCTTCAATCCGTCGCGCTCCATCGTCAGGTAGTAGCAGCCAAGCACCATATCCTGCGTGGCGAAGATCGAAGGCTCCCCAGTCGCCGGGTGCAGAATATTGCGCGTCGAAAGCATGAGCTTGCGTGCCTCTTCCTGGGCCTTCTCAGAGAGCGGCACATGCACAGCCATCTGGTCGCCATCAAAGTCAGCATTGAACGCCGAACAGACCAGCGGATGCAACTGAATGGCGCTGCCTTCCACCAGCACCGCCTCAAACGCCTGGATACCCAGACGGTGCAGCGTTGGCGCACGGTTCAGCAGCACCGGATGATCGTGGATGACCTCTTCCAGCACATCCCAGACCTCTGGCTTCACCCGCTCCACAAAACGCTTAGCACTCTTGATATTGTGGGCCAGATTCTGTTCAACCAGCTTGCGCATGACAAACGGCTTGAACAACTCCAGCGCCATCTTCTTGGGCAGGCCACACTGATGGAGTTTCAGATCAGGTCCAACCACAATCACCGACCGACCAGAATAGTCTACGCGCTTCCCGAGCAGATTCTGGCGGAAGCGCCCCTGCTTGCCTTTGAGCATATCAGAAAGGCTCTTGAGCTTGTGATTGCCCGAACCCGCAACCGCACGACCGCGCCGACCATTATCGATCAACGCATCACACGCCTCTTGCAGCATGCGCTTCTCATTGCGGATGATGATCTCCGGCGCGCCCAGTTCCAGCAGACGCTTGAGCCGGTTGTTGCGGTTAATCACCCGGCGATAGAGATCATTCAAATCGGACGTGGCAAAGCGCCCGCCATCAAGCTGCACCATCGGGCGCAGGTCAGGCGGCAAGACTGGCAGAACCGTCATAATCATCCACTCAGGTCGGTTGCCAGACTTGCGGAACGCTTCCACCACCTTCAGCCGCTTTGTCGCCTTCTTGCGGCGCTGGCCGCTGGTTGTATGAATCTCATGGCGAAGTTCTTCCGCCAGCTTGTCCAGATCAATCGCCGCCAGCAGTTCGCGCACCGCCTCAGCGCCCATGCCAGCGCGGAAGACATGCCCAAACGCCTCATTTAACTCACGGTAGCGCGCCTCTTGCAGCAGGTCTCCCCGGCGCAGCCCCTCCAGATCGCGCCGACGCGCCTCCAACTGCGCCTGCATCTGGCTGATCTGTCCGACAAGCTGCTCCTGAAGGGTATTGATTTCACCTTCAGTATTCAGCCTGCTGCGCTCGGCTTCGCGCTCAGCTTCGAGCCGCGCGCGATCAATCTCCATGCGCGCCTGCTCAGCCGCTGCATCACGCGCCGCCTCGGCGGCCTTTTCCAGCAGTTCCAGATGGCGGGCGGCCACTTTATCGCCTTTGCGCGCCAGACGCTCGCCGGTTGGCTCATAAATCACATCCTCAGTGAGTACCTGACCCATCTGAGAGCGCAGCACCTCACGTACCGCCGCCTCCGCGCGATTCGCAGCCTGGATAGCCTCGCCACGACGCATCTCGGCTTCCTCGCGCACCGCTTGCACTGGCGAGCGCTCAATCGTCGCATCGCGCTCGCTCTGCAACTCCTGGATGCGCGCCGTCGTGTTCTCCTCCAGGCTCTGAATCTGGCCCTGCATCTCCTCATCCATCTGCGCCAGATACTCCCGCCGCGCCTCTTCGTCGATATGCGTCACAACGTAGAGCGCGAAGTACAGAATGCGCTCCAGGTTCCGAGGGGACAGGTCCAAGAGCAAGCCTATGCGGCTGGGCGTGCCCTTGAAGTACCAGATGTGGCTGACCGGTGACGCCAACTCAATATGCCCCATGCGTTCGCGGCGCACCTTGGAGCGTGCCACCTCCACACCGCATTTATCGCAGACAATCCCCTTGAAGCGCACCCGCTTATACTTGCCGCAGTAGCACTCCCAGTCCTTAGTCGGACCAAAAATGCGCTCACAGAAGAGGCCGTCCTTTTCGGGCTTGAGGGTACGGTAGTTAATCGTCTCCGGCTTCGTCACCTCGCCATAGCTCCAGGAGCGAATCTGCTCCGGGCTGGCAAGGCTAATGCGGATGGCGTTGAAATCATTTACTTCGAGCATGGGCGGCTATTCTCCTTCAAACCCAGACAGGTTGATGCCCAGTTCCGGCATCACGTCAGTCGACGTATCCTCCACAAACTGTATCTTCTGCTCGTCCTCGTTCAACACCTCAACGTTAATGCCCAGGCTTTGCAACTCTTTCACCAGGACTTTGAACGACTCTGGCACCCCTGGCTCCATAATGTTTTCGCCCTTGACAATCGCTTCATACGTCTTGACACGCCCGACCACATCATCGGACTTGACCGTCAAAATCTCCTGCAAGATGTTGGCAGCACCATACGCCTCCAACGCCCAGACCTCCATCTCGCCAAAGCGCTGGCCGCCAAACTGCGCCTTGCCACCCAGCGGCTGCTGCGTAATCAAGCTGTAGGGGCCGGTCGAACGAGCATGCACCTTATCTTCAACCAGATGTGCCAGCTTGAGCATATAGGTGTAGCCCACCGTTACTGGCTTATCAAACGGTTCACCAGTGCGTCCATCAAAGAGCTGCACCTTGCCGTTGCTCGGCAGCCCGGCTTTTTCCAACAAGGCTTCAATATCCTCTTCATGGGCGCCATCGAACACCGGCGTGGCGACCTTAATGCCCAGCGCCTGCGCCGCCCAGCCCAGGTGCGTCTCCATAATCTGACCGATATTCATACGGTGCGGCACACCCAGCGGATTCAAGATAATGTCCACTGGCGTCCCATCGGGCATAAACGGCATATCCTCAATCGGCAGCACCCGGCTAATGACGCCCTTATTGCCATGCCGTCCCGCCATCTTGTCGCCCGCGCCGATCTTGCGCTTCTGCGCGATGCTCACCCGCACCAACTGATTAACGCCTGGCGAGAGTTCATCATTGTTCTCGCGTGAGAAGACTTTGACCTCAACGACTTTGCCGCGCTCGCCATGCGGCACGCGCAAACTGGTATCCTTCACCTCGCGCGCCTTCTCGCCGAAGATCGCTCGCAGCAGCTTCTCCTCCGCTGTCAGTTCGGTCTCACCTTTGGGCGTAATCTTGCCAACCAGGATGTCGCCGGGGCCAACCTCCGCACCAACATAGATAATGCCGCGCTCATCCAGATTACGCAGCCCTTCCTCGCCAACGTTGGGAATATCGCGTGTAATCTCCTCTGGCCCCAGCTTGGTGTCGCGGGCCTCCACTTCATGCTTTTCAATATGGATACTGGTGAACAAATCTTCGCGTACAATGCGCTCGCTAATGAGAATGGCATCCTCAAAGTTGCCACCCTCCCAGGACATAAACGCCACCAGAATATTCTGGCCGAGCGCCAACTCGCCGTTCTCGGTTGACGAGCTATCGGCAATCGGCTGGCCCTTCGCCACCCGGTCGCCCTTATTCACAATCGGGCGTTGATTAATGCAGGTGCCCTGGTTGGAGCGCACAAACTTGCGCAGCCGGTGGGGGTGTTCTACCCCCTCATCATCCAGAATCACAATCTGGCGCGCCGTCGCGCTGACCACCGTGCCATCCACCCGCGCCAGCACCACCTGACCAGAATCCGCTGCCACCTGCCGCTCGATGCCAGTCCCCACAATGGGGGCCTGCGGCTGAAGCAGCGGCACCGCCTGGCGCTGCATATTCGCGCCCATCAGCGCGCGGTTCACATCGTCATGCTCCAGAAACGGAATCAAGGCCGCCGCCACGCTCACCATCTGCCGGGGCGAGACATCCATATAGTCCATCCGCGTCGGCGGCTCTTCGACAAAGTTCATCTCGTAACGCGCCGAAACACGTTCGCTCAGGAAATGTCCCTTTTCATCCAGCGGCGCGTTCGCCTGCGCAATCACAAAGCGCTCTTCATCATCTGCCGTCAGATAGACCACCTCCTGAGACACCCAGGGGACTATCTGAATATCTCGCGGCTCCAGTTTAGCGAGCTGCTGAAAGAGCGCCTCATCCACCTCGGTCTGCGCTGCCGCAATAACTTTGCCCGTCTCATCCCTGACATCGCGGCTGATGATCTGCCCAATCAACCGGCGATCAGTATTCTTGAGCTTCTGATATACCTTGCGGTACGGAGTCTCCACAAAGCCATACGGGTTAATCTGCCCATAGGTCGCCAGCGCGCCGATCAGACCGATGTTCGGGCCTTCCGGCGTCTCAATCGGGCAGATCCGCCCATAGTGCGACTGATGCACGTCGCGCACATCAAATCCGGCCCGCTCACGCGACAGCCCGCCCGGACCCAACGCCGAGAGCCGCCGCTTATGCGTGATCTCGGAGAGCGGGTTCGTCTGGTCCATAAACTGCGAAAGCTGGCTGCCGCCAAAGAACTCCTTCATCGCCGCCACCACCGGGCGGATGTTAATCAACTGATTGGGGGTCGCCTGCCCAGGCTCCTGAATCACGCTCATCCGCTCTTTGACCACGCGCTCCATCCGCAGCAGCCCAACGCGGAACTGGTTCTGAATCAACTCGCCCACGCTGCGCACGCGCCGATTGCCCAGGTGATCAATATCATCCTTGCGCGCCCGCCCGTTATTCATATCGATCAGGCGGCGAATAATCGCCACCAGATCTTCCTTGGTCAACGTGCGAATCGTCTGGGGAATCGCCAGGTCCAGCTTGCGATTCAGCTTATAGCGCCCCACCCCACCCAGATCATAGCGGCGCGGATGGAAAAACAGATTATTGACCAGCGTGCGCGCGTTCTCCAGCGTGGCCGGGTCGCCTGGCCGCAGCTTGCGATAGAGTTCGAGCAGCGCCTCATCGGGCGCCTTCACCGGGTCGCGCTCAAGCGTCGAGCTGATATAGCGGCGCTCAGGATCGTTATCCACATCCGCAAACAAATCCAGGATTTCCTGATCCTGCCCATAGCCCACAGCACGCAGCAGCGTCGTGATTGGGATTTTGCGCTTGCGATCAATCTTCACCGAAAGCAGGTTCTTGTTGCTGGTTTCAAACTCCAGCCAGGCGCCGCGATTCGGAATCAGTTTCGCGGCAAAGAGCATTCTGCCGGTCGTCGGGTCTTCATCAGCCGTAAAATAGACGCCCGGAGAACGCACGAGCTGGCTCACCACCACACGCTCGGCACCATTGATAATAAACGTGCCTTCTTTGGTCATGAGCGGGAAATCGCCCATGAACACATCTTTCTCTATAATCTCGCCAGTCTCTTTGTTCGTCAGCCGCGCTTTCACCGTCAACGGAGCAGCAAAGGTGGCATCGCGGTCCCGGCATTCATCTTCGCTATACTTGGGCTTGCCAAATGGCTCATCTGGCACAAAAAATTCAAGTTTCAGGTTCTTGCCCGTAAAGTCCTCAATAGGGGAGATTTCGTTAAAGAGTTCGCGTAAGCCTTCTTTCTTAAACCAGTCAAAAGAGTCCAGCTGAATCTGAATAAGGCTGGGCATGGGACGAATATCAGGGATGTGTGCAAACGATACGCGTTCTGGAGGCATCACGGCCATGCTAACTGCCATGCGATACAAACTCCTCTCGCCAGTTGCCCATGCCGCCAGACAAGACCCCCCTCAGCACACCTACCCGTGCCTGCTGAAAGCTGGGGGTCAGAAATTGGCGGCTGCGCTGCATGTGTGAACAACGAAAAGAGACAACAAAAGTAACCGCTTTGTATCTCACCAGACGCAAGACAAGCGGTTACTCAGAAATGGCGCTCCTAAAAACTCGAGTGATAAGAACAAATTGATTAAGATAGCGCACTCCTACAGCGTAGGATTATATCACCATTTCTCAATGGCGTCAAGAGCTTTTGGACCTTTTTGGCTAGATTCCCCCAATATTGCCCAAAACATCCCGCGCTATCCTCCACTAACATCGCTCGCAAGAACTACGCCACTGGAAAATGGGAAGAAAATCATCCGAGGATACGCTGCTACAGGTCGCTGCTCTCGTCAATGGCCGCCAGGTCTTCCTGCACAAATCCGGCATCCAGCCCCAACTCCAGCAGCACCTCTACCGCCGCGCGATACTCGCGCCAGTGCAGCCGCCGGTTGAGGTTCGGATCATCAAACGCCTTCCAGGCCGGAAAATATTGATCCATCAGGCTCACCGGCACATCTGGCCCAATCTCCTCGGCAATCCAGCGCAGCACCTCGCGCGTTCCCGAAATATCGTTGGGCATCACCAGATGGCGAATCAGTAGCCCACGCACCCCAATGCCCTCATCGTTGACCTGAAGCGGCCCTACCTGGCGATACATCTCTTTAAGCGCCGCGCGATTAAATTCCACATAATGGTGCATCTTCGAGGTCTTCAGCGCCCACGTATTATCTGAATACTTTGCATCGGGCATATAGATGTCGATCACTCCATCGAGCAATCGCAAGACATGCAAATATTCATAGCCCGCGCAGTTATACACAAACGGTAGCCGAAAGCCTTTAGGGATCGCTACCAGCAGCGCCGCCAAAATCTGCGGCACAAAATGCGTCGGCGTCACCAGATCAATATTATGGCAGCCCTTCTTTTGCAGATACAGCATCATGTCGGCCAAGCGCTCCGGCCCGACGCGATGGCCTTTGCCATGCTGGCTCAGCCAGAAGTTCTGGCAGTAAGTGCAGCGCGCCTGGCAGTAGCCGAAAAAGATCGTGCCCGCACCGCGTGTCCCGCTGATGGGCGGCTCTTCGCGCCGATGGATATTCCACGAGCCAACAATCGTCTCCGTCCCGGAATGGCAGGCGCCCGTCTTGCCCGCGATACGATTGACCTTGCAATTCTGGGGACAGACCGTACAGGCGCGCAGCAGTTCCCACGCTGCCTCGGCACGTCGCGCCAGTTCACCCGTCTCATAAAGCTGCATATACGCCGGATATGGCTCTGTCACCTTCCAGCGCTCACGATCACTCTCTTGTACATCCGGTCCAACAGGCACTTCAAGTAAGCGCATAGGAGTTCCTTAATACGCAATTATGACTATACGACTAGCCTTGCGCTGCCCGATACGCAGTTAACAATTCGTCAATCTGGTTGAGATGATCGCGCTCGTGCCAGACCGTGCGCCGGAGTGCCTTGCGCAGCGACCATTGCTCGCCCTGATGCGTCAAGACCTTGCCCCGAAACTCTTTGGGATAGCTCTTAATACGCATGATCGCCGCCTGGCGCACCCGCTGGAGCCGATCTAGCGTCGAGCCAGGAATATTAGCCACCACAATCTGCGGAGGCGTTTCATCCAGCCGCCCCATATACCAGACCTCCGCCTGAGCCACATGTTCGAGCATCTGGCGAATGCTCAGAGCATCATCTGGCGCATCCGGCGGTCTCCAATCAAGCACCTCATCAGAGAGCGTACCAACCCGTTCAAGCACATCTTCGCGCTGCCACCCCATCAGCGTCAGCGCCCACTCGATGTCTTCATCGGTAGCCGGTTCAGCATCTGGCGCAAAGAAACTGTTGATCTCATACGCACCTTCATGGGTGATCTGAAACACCTCTTTGACATTGAAAACAAAAGGGCCATGCACATCAGGTGCGTAATCATCGTGCTTGCGCAGCCAGGCATGGTAAGCAGCCGTAGCGTTCTGAAGGGCGTCAAGTGCTTCCTGGCGAGTCGCGCCATTCGCAAAACAGCCCGGCAGATCGAGGATCAACGCCAGCGTCGCGCCCTCCGCCGTCTCCTCCAGATAAACATCGTAGGTGACTGCCGAGGCTTTCTCAGCCTCGGTAGGCATTGCGCTGGCCTCGTGTACCTCCCCGGCATCATCCATCTCAGACCTGCCCCCCTCATCTGGACTGTCGGCCATCAGCGCGGCCTCTTCAGCCGTTGCTGCCTCACTCACTTCCTGCGTCTGCTGCTCCAGGCGCTCACGTTGTTCCCATTCACTCATGGGTCATCTCCTCTTTCTCTAGCGCCTGCTCCTTGCGTGGTTCCGCTCTCACCGGCTACTCCAGCACGTAGCGGCGCAGCTCGATGATCTGGTCGCGCAGTTCAGCGGCCCGCTCAAACTCCAGTTCTTTAGCTGCCCGGCGCATCTGCCCTTCCAGGTCTTTAATCAGCTTGAGCGCCTCTTCTCTCGGAATCGTCTGGAGTGATGGAGCGCTCCCATCATAGGCCGCTTTGGACTCTGCCACCTTCAGGCGATCCGAGAGCGCCCGAACCTCTTTCTTAACGCCCACAGGCACAATCTGGTGACGCTCATTATACTCAATCTGAATCCGGCGGCGGCGATTCGTTTCGTCAATGGCACGCTGCATCGAGTGCGTCACCGTATCGGCGTACATGATGACCTGCCCCTCCACATGCCGGGCCGCGCGCCCGGTCGTCTGAATCAGCGAACCCTCCGAACGCAAGAATCCCTCTTTATCCGCATCCAGAATTGCTACCAGCGAGACCTCCGGCAAATCCAGACCCTCACGCAAGAGATTGATGCCCACCACCACATCATACACACCCAGGCGCAGATCGCGCAGAATATCCACGCGCTCAATCGTCTCCACCTCAGAATGCAGGTAATGCACCTTGATGCCCAGTTCCTGCATGTAATCGGCCAGGTCTTCGGCCATCTTCTTGGTCAGCGTCGTTACCAGCACCCGCTGCCCTTTCTCCACGCGCTGGCGAATCTCGGCCAGCAGATCATCGATCTGCCCCTCTGTTGGCCGCACCGAAATCACTGGATCAAGCACACCCGTTGGGCGAATGATCTGCTCCACCACCTGCTGGCTATGCTCGTACTCATACGGGCCAGGCGTCGCTGAAACAAAGAGTGCCTGGCGAATATGCTGCTCAAACTCGTTAAAGCGCAATGGCCGGTTATCCAGCGCCGAAGGGAGCCGGAAGCCATATTCCACCAGAATCTCCTTGCGCGAGCGGTCGCCAGCATACATCCCGCGCACCTGCGGCAGCGCCACATGCGACTCATCAACGACCAGCAGAAAATCATCCGGCAGGTAGTCCATCAACGTCCAGGGCTGCTCACCAGGTTGGCGTCCCGCCAGATGGCGCGAATAGTTCTCAATACCAGAGCAGATGCCCGTCTCGCGCAGCATCTCCAGATCAAAATTCGTCCGCTGCCGCAGCCGCGCCGCTTCCAGCAGCTTGCCCTGATCGGTCAGTTCCTTCAGGCGCTGCTCAAGCTCAAGCTCGATACTGGCAATCGCCCGCTGAAGGCGCTCTTTCGTCGTCACCCAATGCTTGGCCGGATAGATGTCCAGGCGCTGGCGCTGGCCCAGAATCTCGCCCGTCAGCGGATCAATCTCGACCATGCGCTCAATCTCATCCCCAAAGAACTCAATGCGCATCGCCAGGTCTTCATAGGACGGGAAGATTTCCAGCACATCGCCGCGCACCCGGAACTTGCCGCGCGCAAAGTTCGTATCGTTACGCTCATACTGAATCTCCGCCAGATGGCGAAGCATCTTATCGCGCCGCCGTAGTTCACCCTGCTTGAGCGTCAGCACCACTTCGCCGTACTCTTCCGGCGAACCCAGGCCATAGATACAGGAGACCGAAGCCACAATCAGCACATCGCGGCGCTCGAACAGGCTGCGCGTGGCAGAAAGGCGCAGCTTCTCAATCTCTTCGTTCAGTTGGCTTTCCTTCTCCACATACGTATCCGTGCGCGGGATGTAAGCCTCCGGCTGGTAGTAATCGTAATAACTGACAAAGTATTCAACCGCGTTATGAGGGAAAAACTCTTTGAACTCGCTATATAACTGCGCCGCCAGCGTCTTATTCGGCGCCAGCACCAGCGTGGGGCGCTGCACCGCCGCAACCACGTTGGCAACCGTGAACGTCTTGCCAGTTCCCGTCGCCCCAAGCAAGGTTTGATACCTGTGCCCCTGCTGGAGACCTTCCACTAATTTCGCAATGGCAGCGGGCTGATCGCCAGTCGGCTGCCAGGGAGCGACGACTTGAAAATCGGGCATGCTACTCTCCGTTCCATATCTGTCAGAAAGGCCCAGATAACAGTATATCACAGCGAGCAACCAGGTAGAGGAGAACGGCAGGTACCTCGTTCCCTGCCGGGGGAAATGAAACAATCGTTCTATCAGTATACCCTGCCAACGCGCGCGCGTCAAGGTAATGACAGGAAGCAGCGCAGCCAGCAGATGGTGGATGGTAGAGATTTCGCAACCTTCCAGAGCCAGTCTTTGTATCTGAGCGTTTCCGTTGTGGTACAATCCCAAAAAGCCCTCTATGGAAGAGTATGCAGACGGTGATGCTGGAGCCGGGTGCATCGGAATGAGGTATCATCAAACAGGCCCTATCTATCTCTTCCGCTGATACCTGGCCCACAGCTTGCGAGATGAATCATCGACCGCCTTCTCAAGCGTAAGGCAGAAGATTCACAAAAAAAGCGGCAAGGCGCGTCAGAGCAAACCATAGGACCGATGAGGCGCCAGGCCCACAGCAGGTAAGTAAGTGAAGGAAGAGCAATGGCTTCAATGTCGCCATTCCCCCAACCTGCTGCTGATAGCAGCAGCGCGGCTTTTGATACCTCGCCAGCAATTGTCACGCAGGGGCTGACCCGCGCATTCGGCCCCAAGATTGCTGTCAACGCGCTCAATCTGGTCGTCCGCCGGGGAGAATTCTTTGGCTTCCTTGGCCCCAACGGCGCCGGAAAATCGACCACCATCAAGCTGATGGTCGGACTGCTCCGGCCAACGGCAGGCCACGTCTGGGTGGGTGGAGTTGATGTCTGGCGCGATCCCCTGACCGCGCGCAGCCTGATGGGCGTGCTGCCGGAACAACTCAACCTCTACGAGCGCCTGACCGGGCGCGAGTTTCTGACCTTCGCCGGGCGTGTGTATGGCCTCAACAAGCAAGAAGTCACGCGCCGCTCGGAGAATCTCCTCTCCGTCCTGACCCTGGCAGGCGATGCCGATAAGCTGATCGTCGACTACTCAGTGGGCATGCGCAAGAAGATCGCCCTGGCCGCTGCCCTCATTCACCGCCCTCAAGTCCTCTTCCTGGATGAACCCTTTGAAGGCATTGATCCCATCAGTTCACGAACCATTCGTAACATCTTGCGCGAACTCACCGATACAGGCGTCACCATTTTCTTCTCCTCCCATATCATGGAAGTCGTCGAGCGGCTATGCAGCCGGGTGGGCATCATCAATCAAGGCCAGTTGGTGGCCGAAGGCACCCTGCAAGAACTGCGCGAGCGCGGCGGGCAGGGTGGTCACAACCAGGCAGATGCCACCCTGGAGGATATTTTCCTTCAGGTGGTGGGCGCCGATCAGGGAGGAGGCAACCTCAGTTGGCTGGAATAGCTTCCTCGTCCCCCACCAGCAATACTCAGGCCCCCGCGCGTCGCCGCGTGCTGAACTGGTCCAATGTCTACTGGCTCTTCTGGCTGCGCACCAGGCTGCTGCTGCGCGGCTACACGCGCGACTGGCGGCGTCTGCTCGGCGGCATCTTACTCCTGCTCGTTGCCATTCCCTTCCTGGGTGGACTGGCGCTGGGAACACTGGTTGGCTATATCGCCTTATCGCGTCGTGACGCAACCGAGCTGCTGCTCATGGTGCTGGTCGGTGTCTATATTTTCTGGTCCATCTTGCCGCTGCTTGAATTCAGCGTCAACGAGGGTCTGGATGTCACCAAGCTCACCCTCTATCCCCTGACGCGCATCGAACGCATGATCAGCCTCCTGCTGGCAACGCTGCTGGATATTCCCACGCTGGGTATCATCGCGCTCTTTGCCGCCATCATCCTGGGCTGGAGCCGTCCTCCCGCAGCGCTGCTCATCATCCTGCCCGCCCTGGCAATAGCCTACATCCATATCGTGGGCCTCAGCCAACTGGTACTGGCCGCCTTTATGGGTCTCTTGCGCAGCCGACGCTACCGCGACCTTACTATTATTCTTTTTGCGCTCTTTGGCTCCGCCTGCTCGATTACCCAACAACTGCTTGCCCGCCAATTCGTTCAGTTTGAACCAGGACGTACCAATATCTTTGACTCCATCCACCTGGCCCAGTATCTCCAATACGCCCCTCCGGGCATGGATGGCCGCGCCATCGCGCTGGCGAGCCAGGGCGCCTGGCTCTCAGCCTTGGGATGGCTGGCAGCAAGCGCAGCGCTGACTCTTCCACTCCTGTGGGCCTGGATGGTCGTGCTGGAACACGGCCTGGCAATGGCCGAATCGGGACCAACGCGCGTGCGCCGTCCACGCCAGCGCGATCAGGCGCCAGCAATCATCCAGGCTCGGCCAGCCCTGCAAAGTGCATCAGCCAGCGCTCCAACTGGCGCTCTAGCAGCCCCCGCAAGAACGCCCGAGCGCGCGGCAGAACCCACCATCGAAACAGCCAGAGCAGGCAGCAGCACTGCCATTGCGCTGGCAGGCGGCGTAACGTCTGCCCCGGCAAAAACCCGCCGGAGCATCCTGCCTCCCCCTGTCAGGGCTATCCTCATCAAAGACCTTCGCTACTTCTGGCGTGACCCTCAGATGAAAGCAAGCATGCTCAGTTCCATCTTCATTCTCATCGTCATCTTCGTGGGGCCAGCCTTTGGCGCGCATGGGGGCAACCCTGCCAACAGTCCCTGGACCGTTCTCCTCTCCTGCCTGGCTCCGCTCTTTCTCGCCATGAACCTGGCGCTGAACATCTTTGGGCTGGAACGCCAGGCGCTCACGACGCTCTTCCTCTTCCCGGTACGCCCTCAATACATCTTGTGGGGCAAAAACCTGGCAGTCGCCAGCGTAGCGCTTGGCGAACAAGTCCTCCTGGCCGCCGCGTTTGCCTTCATCACCAACGGCTGGGCATACTACATCCCCGCAGTAATTGTAGGAATCGCGGCTATTGCCGTCATGTTAGGCTGTGGTAATATTCTTTCTGTGATGCTGCCCTTCCGCACCCCGCAGTTCAAGATGGGCAGTTCCAGCGGAGGTTCTCCAGAATCTGGTTGTCTGCGTTCACTCATAGGCATGTTTTCTCTGGGGGTGACATTGTTGATTCTCTCGCCAGTCATTGTCGGCGTCGTTGTGCCGCTGATCTTAGGGGTTCCCTTGATCCTGGCCGTGACCTTACCGCTCGCCTTGCTCTACGGCCTGGCTATTCATCAAGGCGCCTCACGCTTCATCGCTCCGCGTCTGGTGCAGCGCATGCCAGAGATTTTGGCGCAGACAACACGAGAGTGAGGGATGGCCGTGAATACATCTATCACCTTTGCCATTGCATTTAGCGCGGGCCTGGCCTCGTTCCTCTCTCCTTGCGTCCTGCCACTGGTACCCATTTATCTGTCGCAGCTTGTTGGGCCAAGTGTCATCCAGTCTACCGAACGGCACAGCCTCACCATGCGCCTCTACACTTTCCTGCACGCGCTCTGTTTTGTACTGGGTTTCGCGCTCACCTTCATTGCGCTGGGCGCAACGGCCAGCGTCATCGGCCACTTCCTGCGCGCAAATCAGCTTCTCCTTCGCCAGATCGGGGGGGTCATCCTGGTGATCCTGGGGCTGCACTTCTCTGGCCTGCTGCGCATCCCTTTCCTTTACGGCGAGGCCCGTTTTCACTACCGTATCAGTCGCCCCAGCTTCCCTGGCTCCTTCTTGATGGGCATCATTTTTTCCATTGGCTGGACCCCCTGCGTCGGCGTCATCCTGAGCAGCATCCTGATCCTGGCAGGCGCCAGCGCCACCCTGCAAGCAGGCATCGGGCTGCTGGCAGTCTACTCGCTCGGCCTGGGCGTTCCCTTTCTGGCAATGGGGCTGGCAGCCAATATAATTTCTGGCTGGCTCAAGCGCCTCAAACCCCATCTGGGCAAGATCGAGCTTGTCACTGGCCTCCTGCTGGCTGCCGTCGGCGTAGCCATGTTCCTGGGTCTTCTCAATTATCTCCCGCAGTTTTTCAATTTCTTGCCAACAAACGGGTGAGACAGCACCCACACGGGAAGGCGTCCTATTTTGGGTAAAGCATACCAGCCAGACATGAGAGGGGCTAAGATGACACTATCCGCCAGGCAAGAATCGGAAAAGCAGCACCCTCTGCCGGACCTGGCCGATGAGCCGCCGCGCAGCCCTGCAACGTGGCTCATCGTCGGGTCAACAGGCGCATTGATTGTCCTGGCAGCCGCACTGGTCTTCTGGCCTGGAGCAACGCTGCTTGACCGGCTGCGCGCTCTGGACGGCGGCATCTGCGCCCAACTTCCTACCCATTCGTTTTATCCTGGCGGCCAGCGTCTACCGCTCTGCTCGCGCAACACTGGCATCTATCTTGGGTATATGCTAACGTTTATCACCCTGTTTCTCACCGGGCGGGGACGCGCGACACAGTTCCCACGCTGGCCTATGGCGCTGGCCCTGCTGGCTTGCGTCGCAGCGCTCGGTATTGATGGCTTCAACTCGCTCTTCCTGGACCTGCGCCTGCCACATCTCTATCAGCCGGATAACCTGCTGCGCCTGACCACCGGCTTGCTCACAGGCGCCGCAATGGCCTGTTTTTTGCTGCCCGTGACCAATGCTGTCTTGTGGAACCAGGTGAACCGGGACCGCACCATTTATTCCTGGTGGCAGCTCTTACAACTGCTGCCCATCCTGGCGCTCGCTTTCCTGGCTGTCGGCACCCAGGCGGCAATCTTCCTCTACCCTGTAGCAATTCTAAGCACATTAGGCGTCATCACTGTACTGGGCTTGATAAACTTGACCGTCATCATTGCAATCTCTGGCAAAGCGTGCAGCCTCAGCACCTATCGCCAGGTGTTTCCATTCTTCAGCGTGGCCGTTTTGCTGGCTGTGGGAGAGCTACAATGTCTCTTCCTGCTCAATCACTGGCTCCTCCAGCAGTTGACCACCTGAGTGCCAACGTCTCTGCCAGGAAAGACGCTGCCATGTCTTGCCCAGAAGACCGCAGAGTACGGGGCACCCACTGGACTGCTTGTATGGTGGCATTATTCTTGCCTCAAAGCGTTTTGGGCGCCAGATTACAACAAAGATGACAACCACAGGAATAGCTCGGCATGCTTGTGCAGAACGGCGAAGTAGGGTATAATGATAGCGAACACAGCAGAGGCGCTTCGCGTAGCGGTCATTCCTGCTCTTCCGGTATAACGGGGGGTGCCGGTCATGCCTAATAGATATGAGCGGGAGATTGAGGAAATCCTGCGAAATATGGAGCGCACTGAGCCAAAACCGTCGTTCCGCGAGCGGCTAAATATGCGCATGCGCCCACCAAGCAAGCACACGGAATCGATGCGGCCCAGGCCAGCGCGCCCTTCCATCAACCTCAACTTCTCTACCTCGGAATGGTGCTTTATCGTCGGAATCTTTCTGGGGTTGGTAGCTGCGGGCATCGCCTATATCAATGGGCTAGAAGGCAATGTTCTTACGGGATTTCTAGCTCTGCTCGCTTTTATTTGCATTATCATGGGCATTGTCTCCCCCTGGCGAGAGAGTCGGCGCCCATACATCGGGCGAAGCTGGGCAGCAGAGCCGCCAGCACCTAAACGGTCGCTTCCGCGCCCCCTCCGCTGGATCGTAACGCAGTGGAAAATCTTCCGGCTCAAGATGCGTTACCGGCGCAGCCGGGGAGGCTAGCGCCCATCCTTCGGGCCTATAGCTCAGTGGTTAGAGCAGTCGGCTCATAACCGATTGGTCGCAGGTTCGAATCCTGCTAGGCCCACCCTAATGCACCATCCCTTGACCACTTCGACATTTGCTGATAGCATATCCAAGGCTGGCGCGGCATGAGCATTACCACATGGCGACCCGCTTGAGGGTATTGAAAGAACCTATGCAATTCTATGACCGCGCAAAAATCTTCGTGAAAGCCGGAGATGGCGGCAATGGCTCCGTCCATTTTCGGCGCGAAAAATACGTCCCCTATGGCGGGCCAGACGGCGGCGACGGCGGACGAGGCGGGAGTGTCTATCTCCAGATCGACCCTAGCCTCAACACGCTGGTAGATTTCCATTATCACCAACACTATAAGGCTGGCAGTGGTGGCAATGGCGCCAAACAACGTTCACACGGCGCCAAAGGTGAAGACATCATCCTGCGTGTTCCGGCTGGCACCGTCGTCCGCGACGCCGAAACCAACGAACTGCTCGCCGACATGGTCGACCCCTCGCAGCAGGTCATGGTCGCGCGCGGCGGGCGTGGTGGCCTGGGCAACATCCATTTTGCCACTTCAACCAACCAGGCGCCGCGCGAAGCCCAAAAAGGCGAACCAGGCGAAGAGCGCTGGCTCACGCTCGAACTCAAGCTCATTGCCGACGTGGGACTGGTTGGTTTCCCCAACGCTGGCAAATCCACCCTGCTTTCTGTCGTCAGCGCGGCGCGTCCCAAGATTGCTGATTATCCCTTCACCACGCTCACGCCCAATCTCGGCGTCGTGCTGATCGGTGAGCCAGGCTCCCGCGACGAGATGAGCTTTGTGCTGGCCGACATTCCCGGCCTCATCGAAGGCGCCGCTCAGGGCGCCGGGCTGGGGCACGAATTTCTGCGCCATGTCGAACGCACCCGCCTGCTGCTGCATATCCTGGATGGCGCTTCCCTGGAGCGCGACCCCTGGCAAGGCTTCCTGGCAATCAATCAGGAACTGGCAGAATACAGCGCGGACCTGGCACAGCGTCCACAGATCGTTGTCTTCAACAAAATGGATGTGCCAGAGGCTCAGCAGCATTGGGCAGCCGTGAAAAAGCACGCAGACGAAGCCGGGCTGCCAGCTTTTGCCATCTCAGCCGCCACGCGCCAGGGCGTCGACGAACTGATGTACTTCACCGCCAATCGCCTGCGCGAAGTGCAGGCCGAAGCCCGTCAGGCTGCCGAGCGCTCGCCTGTACCCGCCGGGCCGGTCTTCCGCCCAGAACCGGAAGACGCTTTCACGGTCAGCCGCGAGCAGGGCATCTATACCGTGCGTGGCAAACGTGTCGAACGCCTGGTCGCCATGACCGACCAGGAAAGCACTGAAGGCATGGCGCGGCTCGAACACATGCTCCGGCGCATTGGCGTGACTGGCGCTCTGGAAGCCGCCGGAGTACAACCAGGCGATACTGTTCGCTTCGGCAAAATCGAATTGATCTGGGGAGAGTAATTCACCAGCGCTTCGCTGGACCAGACGCCCTGGGCAGCTTCTGATCTTGCCGTCGCTGCTGTCCTTTCTCCAGGGGAAGCGCCAGCGCTTCGCTGGCTCGATGGCGGCGCCCTCGCCGCACATGCCCCAGCAAGCGCGAAACCACAAACGTCATCTGGCTGCGACCACCATCCTCACACACCTTCTCATACAGCGAAGACCGCAAAGCCAGCAGCACCACCGTCCCATCCCCCCGCTCGACGACCACACAGGGCAGGCGGAAAAACGTACCCTCCAGAACATCAACCACAAAACCGCTCACCACGCGCGTGCCAGCCAGCAGATCAGCCAGCCCCCAGATAACCATCACCAGGCCCAAGAATCCCAGCAGCGCCAGTATCCCACCAGACGGCAGCAAAAGCCACGTGAGCAGGCGCAGTTGATTGCCGCCAGGATCAAGCGGGTGGCTCTGCCAGGCGACACCATCCTGCGAGGTTGAAAAAGCATAGACGTGGCCGGTTTCTGGGCCAAGGTCAAGGGAGATCAGCATGCCATCAGGAACCGCGTCAAAGGTCTGCTCATCCACATTCACCGTGAACGTAGCCGCAGGATTATGCAGATCAATAAACCCCACCACCAGCGAATGCCGCACCACAATCCCCGTAAACAGGAGCTTACTCTCAGTATGCTCGACGACCACCCCGCGCCATTGCTGATGCGGCCCCCGCAGATCAGCCACTGATCGAATGCCCTCGACCAGCAGCGAGATCCCCAGGCTGGCAGCCAGAAGCGCCAGCGTCAGTCCCACCAGCACCATCGGGCGCGGCGAACGCCCCCAGGCAAACCAATGGCGTTTCCGCTCAGCTTCAGGCTCCCATTCATCAGCAGTCTTACGAGGCATACAACCACCCTGAAAACAATCTCAACCATACCATTCTCACCGACCTGCTGGCAGCATACCAAAGCCAGAACCAGGCTGTCAAACTGCTCCCCCTTTTATCCTGGTCTCCCCCCTTGTTGACCAGCACACAAAGATTCTGGCGGCAGCATCGTCTCCTGCATGTTACAATGACCGCAGTTGCCCACAGTCGTTTCCCAGCTACATTTCCCATATGCAGGGCAATTCAAACAAGCGTTCTCAGAAGGAGGAGCCAGCAATGGATTTTGGCATCAAGGGGCAGGCAGCCATTGTTGCTGCCGCCAGCAAGGGACTGGGCCGCGCCTGCGCAGCAGCGCTGGCGGCTGAAGGCGTCAACGTAACCATCTTCGCCCGTGACCTCAACGCTCTCAACGAAACCGCCGCCGCCGTGCGAGCAGCAGGCGCGCAAGCCCTTGTTATCCAGGCAGATGTCACCAGACCGGACCAGATTCGCCAGGTCGTTGAGCGCGCGGCCAGCGAGTTTGGGCGCCTGGATATTCTGGTCTGCAACGCTGGTGGCCCACCGCCAGGCAAATTCGATGATGTCAATGAGGAGCAGTGGGAGCAGGCATTTCAACTCAACCTCATGAGCGCCGTTCGCTTAATACACGCAGCGCTCCCCCATATGCGGCGTCAGGGCAGCGGGCGAATCATCAACCTCGTCTCCACCTCGGTGCGTGAACCCATCGAGGGGCTGATCCTTTCCAACAGCATTCGCTCCGGCGTCATTGGCCTCGCCAAAACGCTTTCCCAGGAGTTAGGACCAGATCACATCACCGTGAATAACATCATCACTGGCAGCATCATGACCGACCGCCAGCGCGCACTGCGCGAACGCACCGCCCAGCAGCTTGGCATCTCAGTGGAAGAAGCCATTCAGCGTGTCGAAAAAACGATCCCGCTCAGGCGCCTGGGCGAACCCGAAGAACTGGCGGCGCTGGTTGCCTTCCTTGCCTCGCGCCAGGCCGCCTACATCACCGGAACCAGCATTCCTGTGGATGGCGGTATCTTGAAGGGCATCTGGTAAGCGCGCAGCAAAAACAGGCGAGCCTTCCTATACCCTCAATCCCATCCTACCCAGGAGCCAGCAGGCCATCCCTCCCTGGCAGAGTAATACAAACATCCGCGGAGGCTGTCCGAGTTGTCTGAGTTGTCTGAGTTGTCTGAGAGGTCCAACGACCTGAGAGAAGTCAGACCACTTAGACCACTTAGACCGCCCTTACTCGCCGACGAGAAGCCAGAGGCACATGCAACTGTTCCTCCCTGAAACAACCTGTTCTGACGTGTGCTGATGCCGCCTGCTGGCAGGCCCTTCTCAAGCCGGATCGGTCCCGCGTAGGCCAAGCGCATCGGCGCAGTCTTCCATCGCCCGAATCACAAACGTAATATGCTCGGTCAGGTCCACGCCCAATTCCTGCGCTCCCTTGATAATCTCCTCGCGGTTCACCCCGCGCGCAAAGGCTTTATCCTTCATCTTCTTTTTGACCGACGATGCCTCCAGGCCCAGGATACTTTTATTGGGCCGCACCAGCGCTGTCGCCGTAATCAAGCCTGTCAATTCATCACAGGCAAACACCGTTTTGGACAGCAGATCATCGCGCGCCAGACCAAAATAATCATTATGCGCCTGTACCGCGTGGACCACATCTTCAGGATAGCCCAGCTTGCGCAGCAGATCGGCCCCAACCTTACCATGTTCCTCGACACTGGGATGACGCTCATAGTCAATATCATGCAGCAGGCCAGCAATGCCCCACTTCTCCTCATCCTCGCCAAACTTCCGCGCATACGCCCGCACCGCCGCTTCAACCGCCAGCCCATGCTTTACCAGACCTTCATTCTGATTCCATTCCGTAAAGAGGCGAAACGCCTCATCTCGATTCAAAGCCATCGAAACCTCCAACAAAAACAGTAAAGAAACAGAAAAAGAAAGCCATCAGGCTCAAATATACCACCATTGTATGGAAAATCTCTGCTCTGATACAAGACCGCGAGGGTGCTGACCCAGCGCTATAATGAAGTTTGACCATTCAAGACGGTCTTCGTCTTAGCCTGTGCAGGCAGGCGTGGAGGCGCAGCCTTCAGCCGCCAGCCGCGTGACTGATACACATCGTCCTGACACTGACCCAGGGCAAGCAAAAAGCAGCCCATGTTCCTCATTCCGGGAGCAAAATGGGGTATAAGGAGGCAGAATGGGCAGAACGGGCAGAATGGGCAGAATGGGCAGAATGAAGGGGTAGGAGGCAGAATAGGCAGAATGGGCAGAATGGGCACAAATGATAGCCCCGGAGGCGCCAACATCCTTGTCCGTAATCTTTCACAGCCTATTCGGTTACGCCCCCGCAGGGCGCTGCCTGCGGGGCTGGACGCCATCATGCTATAATCACCCTGTACAGCGATATATCACGACGCCCTGCCGGAAACAGCAGGCGTCTCCCAATAGGAGCAGCAAAATGACCGACTATGTAAAAGTCGCTTCAACCGCCGACCTGGCTCCTGGTGAAATGACCCTGGTGGAAGTAGGCGGAGAGCTTATCTGCCTGGCAAACGTCGACGGAACGTTTTACGCCATCAGCGATGAATGCACGCACGTTGGCGGAGCCTTGAGCGAGGGCGAACTTGAAGGCTATACTGTCACCTGCCCGCTTCACGGCGGCCAGTTCGACATCCGCACTGGCAAAGTGCTCCAACGGCCTCCCCTGGATGACGCCACCACCTACGAGGTCAAGGTTGAAGGCCAGGATGTCCTCATCGCCAGGCCACACTAAAAAGCAAGACAGCAGAAAGTAGCAAACGTCAATGGAAGTGCGTGAGATTGCCGACCGCGAGCAATGGGATCACTTTGTCTCTCAAGCTCAGACCGGTCACTTGATGCAGTCCTACCAGTGGGGCGAACTGATGAAGCGCGATGGACACCCTATCGTGCGCCTGGGCGTGCTGGAGGATGGGCAACTGATCGCCGCAGCGCTCGCCCTCGTCTTCACCATGCCCTATGTAGGCAAGCCCTGGCTCTATGTCTCGCGTGGACCAATCGTAGACGACCCCACCTCGCCCGCTCTGCCCCTCCTGATCGACGCCCTGCACCAGATCGCCCGGCGCAAAGGTGCCGCCATGCTCAAAGTCGAACCGAACGTAGAAGAGGGAACGCCTGGCTGGCGAGAGGCCCTGCGCCGCCTGGGCTTTCAGCCAAACCCGATCCCCACCCATGTGCGGCGAAGCTGGCTCCTCGATATTCGCCCGCCCGAAGCAAAACTCCTGGCCGGAATGAAACGCTCCTGGCGCTACAACATCAAAGTTGCCGAACGCGGCGGCATCCAGACACGCCTTGCCTCCAGCCCGGAGGACATGGAAGCCTTCTATCGCCTCTACCAGCAGACCAGTCAGCGCGACGACTTCACCATCCTTCCCCTGAAACACTATACCGACATCCTCGAACTCTTTGGCGACGACGCGCGCCTCTTCCTCGCTGAATACCAGGGCGAACCACTGGTCGGGCACCTCCTCATCCGCTACGGCACCTGCTGCTGGGATATGTTTGGCGCTACCTCAGAGGCGCATCGCAATCTCAAACCAGGCTATCTCCTCCACTGGAAAACATTCCTCTGGGCCAAAGAGCAGGGCTGCACGCTCTACGACTTTCGCGGCATCCCTGAAATCCTGGAGCCAGGAGAAGAAATGTGGAACGTCTACGAATACAAACGTGGTTTTGGCGGCTTCTCGCGGCTCAGCCTGGCAACCCACGATTACGTCTATCGTCCCCTGATCTACTGGCCGGTCACGCTGGCCTCGCGGGCGCGCGTCAGATGGCGCCAGCGCCAGCGCCGACGCTGGGAACTGGAACGCAGCCGACGCGGCGAAAGCAGCAAGGCTGAGGGCATCAGAACAGCAGAGAAAGCAGGCGAAGGCGCCGAAACTCCCCAGGAAGCGGCACCACAGAAATAATATCGGCAGAGGTTGGGTGCTGGTACAAAACCTGCACGCCCCAATCGTCGAGCGCGTGGGTTACTAGAGAGGAGACCCTCCGATGCAGCCAACGCCAGAACAGAACCAGACACCGACCGATGCCTCCATGATGCCAACCGTGCCACTCGTGCAACAACAGCAAGGGCTGGCCGGAGGCCAGGGCCTTATGCCCGTTCAATCAACCTTGCCTCCAGAACCTTACGAACTGGCGCCGCTCCCGGCGAAACCGGCACAAATGATCCCCTCTGTCGGTCCACCGGAGGTCGTTGAAGCGCAGGAAATGACCGAAGTTGAAACAGTCTACAGCAGCGAGGTAGACGCGCCGCATACGCTGCCCCGGCGCATGCGCCGTACCAGCAAAACCATACGCTTTATCTTCACCGTCATTGAGATCATCCTGGCCTTCCGCTTCTTCCTGAAGCTGATTGGGGCCAACCCATCCAGTCCCTTTGGCTCGTTCCTGTTTGGGCTGACTGATCCCCTCGTAGCTCCTTTCAATTCGCTGGTTGCCAACCCTGGCGCCGGGCAAAGCGAGGTTGAACTGACAACGTTACTTGCGCTGATTGTCTATCCCGTCTTTGGCTGGATGGTGATACGCGGCATCCAGTTGATGTTCTACCACGAGCAGGGCGGCCAGCAAACTGTCCGCCAGAAGCGTCGCACCGAGCGCGAAAACTTCTAGCGGCTTTTCTGGCCTCCTGGCTACGAGGATAGATTAACGCTCCGGGTTGAACAGCATCTGGCGCAAGAAAGCCAGCAGCGCGTGAAACTGCTCATCGGTCAACTGACCCAGCAGTGGAGCAGACTGCTCGCTGCGGCTGTTCCCAAGGGCCTCCATATTGGGGCGCGCCGGGCCGCGCATGGCTGCCGCACGGCAGAGCGTCTCAATATTCATATCCAGTGCCACAGCAATAGCCGAAAGCGTCTCGACCGTCGGAGAACGTCGGCGATCAGGCCGCGACGTAATATAGCGGCTGAGCGCTTCACGCGAAACGCCCGACCGCCGCTCCAACTCAGAATACGAGCGGCACGGAGAGCTAGGCTCGGCAAAGCGATGCTCAATCAACTGGCCCAGGGGATTGCGTGTGGATTCAGAACGGCGCATCGCAGCGCCTCCAGAGGCCAGCCCCGCATCCGAAGCGGCCTGGCGAACATAGGGACTATCAGCGGCAATGGGACGACCGGGCAGTCCATTATGATACATATTTTGGAAACTCCTCTAGCCCATTGTAGAAGTGCCTGCCATTGGCAGGATGGGGTAAGCATGGGGAATAGGCGTACAGATACACATGTGTTCGCAGTCTACCAGGGATAGCCATCAGATACAAGGGCCTAAGATGCCCTTTGGAAACGTAGATTGTAGCTCTTTGTAGCAACCGGTAGGCACTACAAGAGTACACTCACCTCCTTTACCTGCTTGATCTCATAGTGTCTTGTTTCATAGACGGCTTGACTGGCCGCGCCCTCCAATCCTATAATGGAGAGACTCAACGAGCAAAAATCCGCTAAAGAAAACGGCATGCCTGGTAATAACTCCTCACAACACAGCTCATCAGAAGATGCGGCCCTGCTGGAACAGTTGATGCAAGCCAGGCCGCTGACCGATACTGTTCAAAAGCCTGCGGGCAACGCTGATCCAGAAGCATCTGCTGACGCTGCGCTTCCAGACCTGGCGGCAGCTTTTCATCTGCCAGCAGATCAAGCATGGGACCGCGCCAATGAGCAGGAATGGAGTGAACACAGCGCCACCGCCTGGGCGCTGGCATATGTGATCCATCGTATCCGCTCCACGCCATTGCCTCCCATTTTGCTACCAGAACAACGCCGCCACTTCCAGAAAGTCATTCAGATGGCTTCCGCCCTGATGGAAGAGTGGCAGCGCCGCGAGCGCGACCAGGCGCAGCAGCTTGCTGCCGCGCGACCACCTGCCGGGCCATTGGCGGAACCGCCAGAAATAAGCGAGAACAACCCTGGAGACCCAGACCGCCCTGGAGAAAGCCTGAGCAGCGAATCGCTCCTTGAGCCACCTGGTTCCCTACCGCAGCACCTGGCGAGCGACCTACAAACAGAGACGAGAGACCATCCCTCAACACACACAGAAAATGGCGACCTGTGACATCTAGCGAACCTGCCAGGATGTTGGTAGCAAAAATAGTACCAGTTTACTACTGCTCCTGATGGCCGATGCGCTGACGCCTTGTTGAAAGCTGCTCCTTTGAGTGATAGACTTTTCAGGATGTCATATTATTACTTCAGAGACGAGATAGAGGAACATCATGATCGACTCCAGGCCAAAAGCAGTTGTCTTGCTCAGCGGTGGGCTTGATTCCACCACCACCCTGGCGATTGCTAAAGAGCAGGGTTTTGCCCCCTATGCTCTGACCTTCCGCTATGGGCAGCGCCACGCAGCAGAGATCGAGGCCGCACGCCGCGTGGCAGCAGACGCGGGTGTTGTCCAGCATGTCATCGCCGAGATTGATCTCCGGCTCTTTGGTGGCTCTGCCCTCACCAGCGATATAGCCGTCCCCAAGGGGCGCGACCTTGCTCAGATGAGCCAGGGCATTCCCGTCACCTATGTACCCGCGCGCAACACCATTTTCCTCTCCTTCGCGCTGGCCTGGGCCGAAGTCCTCGAAGCCAACGATATTTTTATCGGGGTGAACGCGCTCGACTACAGCGGCTATCCTGACTGCCGGCCTGAATATATCCATGCGTATGAGCGTATGGCAAACCTGGCAACTAAGGCTGGAGTAGAGGGGCGCCAACACCTGACCATCCACACACCGCTCATCGCCATGACCAAAGCCGAAATCATCCAGGCAGGTCTGAAGCTGGGGGTGAACTACGCGCTCACCCTCTCCTGCTACGATCCCTCCCCGCAGGGCGAAGCCTGCGGGCGCTGTGACGCCTGCCTCCTTCGGCTCAAGGGCTTTGCCGAAAGCGGCCATGCTGATCCTATTGCCTATCAGATAAAGGAACCCTCGCAGCCATGAGCTACGCAGTCAAAGAAATCTTTTACACCTTGCAAGGTGAGGGAGCAAACGTCGGGCGCCCGGCAGTCTTTTGCCGGTTCGCGGGCTGCAACCTCTGGTCAGGCAGGGAAGAAGACCGGGCCAACGCTATCTGCACCTTCTGTGATACCGATTTTGTGGGCACGAACGGCCCCGGCGGTGGCAAGTTTGCGACGGCTGACGCACTGGCAGCCGCCATTGCCGCTGCCTGGCCTGCTCCATCTTCGCCGCTTGCCCGTCGGTTTGTGGTCTGCACCGGCGGCGAGCCGCTGCTCCAGCTTGATGAGCAACTGGTGGACGCGCTGCACGCGCAGGGCTTTGAAATCGCTATTGAGACCAATGGCACCCACATCCCGCCGCGCGGCATCGATTGGGTTTGCATGAGTCCCAAAGCCGGGGCGCCGCTGGTGCTGCGCACGGGACAGGAACTCAAGCTCGTCTTCCCGCAGAAAGGCGCCGAACCGGAGCGCTTTGAGCATCTCGACTTCCGGCACTTCTTCTTGCAGCCAATGGATGGCCCGCATCGTCAAGAGAACACACAGCTTGCCGTGCGCTACTGCCTGGAACATCCCCAATGGCGACTCAGCTTGCAAACGCACAAATTCCTGGGGATTCCGTGAAGGGGGAACCGCATGGAGATTTTCAAAGAATTTACCTTCGAGGCAGCCCATCGCTTGCCTCATGTTCCTCCGGGCCACAAATGTGCCCGCCTGCATGGACACTCCTTCCGCATCGAACTGCATGTGCGCGGACCAGAGGAACCTGAGACCGGCTGGGTGATGGACTTTGCCGACATCAAGCGCGCCTTCCAGCCGCTTTACGATCAGCTTGACCACAACTACCTCAACGAGATTGAGGGCCTCTCCAACCCAACGAGCGAACAACTCGCGCGCTGGATATGGCGGCGGATGCGCCCCTCTCTGCCAGGACTTTCTGAAGTGCTGGTCCGCGAAACCTGCACTGCTGGCTGCATCTACCGGGGCGAGGACGACTGATCTTTCTCGTACTTTGCCTCAACCGTGATCGAAATCCCTCCGCGCACGTTAAAGGCACCTGTGACCTGGCACGAGATCGGCTGGAGGGCTTCCACCAGATCATCCAGAATCTGGTTTGTCACCTGCTCGTGAAAAATGCCTTCCTCCCGGTAGGACCAGAGATACAGCTTGAGGGACTTCGATTCAACAATGCGCTGGTCAGGGATATACTGAATCGTAATGGTGGCAAAATCTGGCTGCCCTGTCATCGGGCACACGCAGGTGAATTCAGGGCAAACCAGTGTCACGGTATAGCGCCGCCCAGGGTGCTGATTGGGAAACGTCTCCAGCTTGCGCACTGGCTGGCGGACCTCTCGCCCCAAAAGCGTCAACCCAGTGGTCAGGTCGCGTGCTGAAGTCCCCTGGTGCGTTTCCTGTGATATGTTCTCGGCCATAGGTAATATTCCTCTATTGCTGCTTTCTATATACTGCGCTCGTGTACCACTATTGGGTGCATGGCTATTGTATCAACTCTTAGACCCTTGAAACAACTGAAGCCAAAAGCGCCCGACTCATCCGCCCATCCCGTGAAGAGCCGCTTTTCCAACTCCTCCCTCCTTTTCGCAGCATTTTCGCTTGCCTGTATGAAACAGTTGACAAAGAGCGCGTAATCGGCTATACTGTAAAGTGCATTCAGTGAGACGCCAGAACAGCTTTGCCAGCCCCCGTGGCGGAATGGTATACGCGGCAGGTTGAGGGCCTGTGCCCTTTGGGCGTGCTGGTTCGAGTCCAGTCGGGGGCACCCTGATTTCTGGTTATCGCCCCTGTGGCGGAATGGTATACGCGGTAGGTTCAGGACCTATGCCCACTGGGCGTGCTGGTTCGAGTCCAGTCAGGGGCACTCTGGTTGACTTTTGGCAAATCATCTGGTATGCTTTGCTCTGGAGACACTTTCAGGCGGGCTTGGTGTAGTGGTAACATGCGACCTTCCCAAGGTTGAGACCGTGGGTTCGAATCCCATAGCCCGCTCCACTTTTCAGTTAAACGCTTTTCTTGCCGGGTTTGAACCCCGGCTTTTTTCTTTGAGGGCAGCGTTTGGCGGTTGACGCGCCCTATCCCCAGGTGATACACTGTTCCCAATATGGTTCAGCCATCGTTTGTATTATTCAGCCATTGTAGGCCCGCTGCTTGAGTTTGCAAAGGCACATCCATTGGTTTCAAGCGCTTCTCATCTGCACACAAGGTTGCTCGATACATCACGCCCAGGCACGGCTGAATGCCGCGCGCTGGGCGCTTTCGCTATTATTACCCCCTTCGCCACGTCGAAATTCATCACGAAAAAGCAACCACTCGCTTCGCGGGGTGAGCAAGCCATGCCTGAGCCAGTGCCGCTAGTATGAGGAAAGGATCAAGGCGCACGCATGACTACCTTGCTGGATTGGGAGGAGAAATTTGGTTCACAAGGTCTCACCTTCGATGATGTGCTGCTTATCCCAGCCGCATCGTCGGTGCTTCCCAGCGATGTCTCCACCCGCACCAGACTGACGAACACCATTGAATTGGGCATTCCCATTGTTTCAGCAGCGATGGATACCGTCACTGAAGCACGCCTCGCTATTGCCCTTGCCCGCGAGGGGGGCATCGGCATCATTCACCGCAACCTTTCTATCGCAGACCAGGCATCCGAAGTTGATAAGGTCAAACGCTCGGAGTCAGGGATGATTACCGACCCCATCACCCTCTCTCCAGGTGATTCGCTGCGGAGCGCCCTGGCATCCATGGCAAACTATCACATCTCCGGTATCCCCATCACCGAGCATGGCCGTCTGGTTGGCATCCTCACCAACCGCGACCTGCGCTTCGAGACCAACCTGGATCGCCCTATTGGGGAAGTAATGACCCGCGAGCATCTGATTACCGTTCCCGTTGGCACAACCTTGACCGAGGCAGAAACACTTCTCCACCGCTACAAGATCGAAAAGCTCCCGGTGGTTGATGAACACGGCATGCTCAAGGGGCTGATTACAGTGAAGGACATCCAAAAAAAGACGCAGTATCCCAATGCCGCGAAAGACGAGCGTGGTCGGCTGCGCGTGGGGGCTGCTGTGGGCGTGGGGCCAGATTGCGAAGAACGCTGCGCCGCATTGATCGCTGAAGATGTCGACGTGCTGGTTGTAGATACTTCTCACGGCCACTCGCGCATGGTCCTGGAAGCCGTTGCGCGCATCAAACGCCGCTTTGGGCAGCAAGTCCAAATCATCGCTGGCAATGTCGCTACTGCCGCTGGCACTGAAGCCTTGATCGAGGCTGGCGCTGACGCCGTAAAAGTGGGCATCGGCGCAGGAGCCATTTGCACCACCCGCGTAGTCGCGGGCGTTGGCGTCCCACAAATCACGGCCATCTACGAATGCGCGCAGGCGGCCTCACGGCACCATATCCCGGTGATTGGCGATGGCGGTATCCAATATTCCGGCGATATTGCCAAAGCCATCGCAGCCGGAGCCGATACCGTCATGATCGGCGGACTGCTGGCCGGCGTGGACGAAAGCCCAGGCGAACTCATCATCTCACAGGGCGAACGCTATAAGGATTATCGAGGCATGGGGTCAATTGGCGCCATGAAGCGCCGCAGCTACAGCAAAGATCGCTACTTCCAGCAAGGCGTCACCGACGAGTCCAGGCTGATTGCCGAAGGCATCGAGGGGCGCGTCCCCTACAAAGGCCCGCTCAGCACAATGGTCTACCAGTTGGTCGGCGGTTTGCGCCAGGCAATGGGCTACTGTGGCACAGCTACTATCGCGCAGATGCAGTCTCAGACGCGCTTTACCCGCATCACCAGCGCCGGGCTGCGCGAGAGCCATCCTCACGATGTCTTTATCACCAAAGAGGCGCCCAATTACGCGCTGCACGCGCGCTAACACCGGCACCCATCAAGAACGCGGCACTGTAGATACGCCTTCTGTCCAGAGCGCCGCGTTCTTTCACCCCTCGAACACTGCATCAGGTTGAGTTGTTTTTGCTCGCAGCGCCGCCGACCCTGGCGGCGCACTCGCCAGCACAGTGGCTGGCGACCCCAAGCCCTTCACTGATCGATCAGCGCCTCGCTCGTCTCGCGGCCATCGAACCGCTCGATCTGTGCCCCCAGAGCGCGCAGCTTTTCGGGTAATCGCTCGTAGCCGCGCTCGATATGCTCAATGCCGGTGAGCGTCGAGGTGCCCTGCGCGCACAGCGCCGCCAGGATGTAGGAGCAGCCAGCGCGAATATCAGGCATCATCAAGTCGGTTCCGGTAAGCGGCGTTGGTCCGCGAACGATACAACTGTGGAAATACTCTTTCTCGCGGAACCGGCAGACCATCTCCCCCAGGCACTTGGTATACAGTCCTGTATCGGCCCCCATCCGGTTGAGCGCCGCAGTATAGCCAAAGCGATCCTCATAAATCGTCTCGTGGACAACCGACATACCTTTTGCCTGCGTCAACAGCACCGTAAACGGCTGCTGCCAATCGGTCATGAAACCGGGGTGTACATCAGTCTCGATAGCAATCGAACGCGGCGGGCAATCGCTGCCAAAGAAGCGAATTGCATCATCTTCCACCGAGAAATCCAGCCCAATGCGATAGAGCGTATTGAGAAATGTCAGCAGATGGTCCTGATTCGCCCCCACCAATCGTACATCCCCCTTCGTCAGATAGGCAGCAATCGCAAGCGAAACAGCTTCCAGGCGATCAGACAGGATACGATGCGTCGCGCCGCGCAAGCGCTGTACCCCCTCCACCACAATCTTGCGATCCACCTTGAGTTCGATAATAGCCCCCATCTTTTGCAGGAACTTGATGAGGTCCATAATCTCTGGTTCAATCGCCGCATTCTCGATAATGGTGACGCCCTTCGCCAGCGAGGCCGTCATCAAGAGGTTTTCCGTTGTTCCCACACTCGGAAAAGGCAGGCGAATCGTCGCCCCTTTCAACCGTTTGGCTTTGGCATGATAGCAGCCATCCCGAAACTCAATCTCCGCCCCCATCTGGATCAACCCCTCGATATGAAAATTGATCGGGCGCGGACCAATCCGGTCGCCGCCGGGCGCTGGAATCGTCGCCTCGCCGCAGCGGTGCAGCATCGGCCCTAACGTCAGCACAGCCAGCCGGTTCATCCGGCCAAGCTCCTGCGGCGGCGCGTGATTGATAACATGAGGGGTGGTAATCAGCATTGTCGAAGGATGGTCTGGAGACCACCTGATGTCTGAGCCAATCGCGCGCAAGAGGCTCTCTGTGATCGTCACATCACCGATACGCGGCGTATTATGCAGAGTACAGGTTTCTTCTGTCAGCAGCGAGGCGACCAGCATTTTGGTAGCAGCGTTTTTGGCGCCGCTCACACTGACCGTTCCACGCAGCGGCGCGCCCCCCTTCACAACATAACAAGCCACACGATCAGCAGTAACGACCTCGCTCATGGTTTCCTCTCGCTTTCAGATACCGAACACCTCTCAGGCAGAGCATCAGCATAAAGCAAACTACAGGCCAAGCCCAGACAGCAGTATACTCATCAGCGCGACATCTGTAAATAGAATGAGCGCCTCGACAGGACTTATAGGGGAAAAAAGCACCTATGCTCAGGCATCGGACGCTTTATGCCTGGCGCGAGCGCGGGCTGTCCATCGCCCGGCCTCTGCACGTGCAATCGCTATCTCAGCTATCGGGCGTTCCTGTGCCTCGTACAACAACGCCAGCACCAGATAGAGCGCGCCCAACCCGGCCTCATCTTCAATGGCTTCTAGCAGCGCTCTAGCCTCCTGCGCCAGCCCGGCGGCCAGTTCAATAGCATGCTCGCGCAGCGCCTGGCGGGCGCGCAAGATCAGCAGCCAACCCAGAAGTTGACGACGTTTCCCATCATCGCCCGCTCGCCCAATAGCTTCACAGCGTTCCCAGGCAATCGTGGCCTCCGCTGGATGTTCGGCCACCATTAGCCGCTCGCCCTGCACCATCAGGCAGCGCCCCATCTGGATTTCATCACCCGATGCCTCTGCCAGCCCTACCGCTCGCGCCAGACGTTCCAGGCTGGCGGAAAGATCGCCGGTCATCTCATAGGCCAGATCATCCTCACGGAGCAGCGCATAAGCCAGCAGCGCCTGGCAGGCTGGCCGTACCGCAGGGTCGCATCTTGCCAGCAAAGCCTCCAGCGCCTCGCGTTCCTGCTCATACCGCGACAAGGCCGTCGCGTCATCCAACGAGCTATCCCACAGCGCAGCTTCAATACGCGCTTCAATCGCTTGTAACTGGCACTGCAATTCAAGAGGACTCATTATCGGCTGATCATTCATGGCATCTTGCCTGGCGTCTGAAGGCGCTCCTGCTTCGCCGGCGGCGGCGGCGCAAACAGCCAATAAAGCGCGCGTGCAGCCCTGGGCTTGGGTGGCACATGCGAAACACACATCGGTTTGCCATTGCCTACTGGTACTGTCTGCCCTTGCCCGACCTTCTGCGGCGCTGTCCGTTGATCGAACTGGTCCAGCAGATCAAGCATCTGATTCACGCTTTGCGCCACACCTTCCACCATCAGATACCCCGATGGTTTGATGGCGTCACCCACCAGATAGAGGCCGCGCACGCCTATCTCTGGTGCAAAATCGCCCCCCTGCTGCGCGCGATTCACCGGCCATTCTCCGCGATACTGGCTCATCGTCAATATCCGGCAATCGCGTTCAAAAGCAGGGCCGATAATACGGCGCAAATCTGCCACCGCCAGCGCGCGCTCTTGCTCCACATCATCAGAACGCATGACCTGGTGGGTAATCAGCAGGTGTTTGCCTGGCGGCGCCAGACGCGCATCACAGTTGCTTGGCTGCACAATACCCGCGATGCGCTCCGTATCAAGGCAATACATAATCCCCTTGTGAGGAATCAAGGATCGCTCACTCAACACATGTGTCTTCAAGCCAACCGCTTCGCGCAGCGGGCTACGGCTGGCGCCTGAATCAGAAAAGGTGGCAAAGGTCGAGGAAACATCGGTGGATTGATCGCCCGCCGCGCCTGCTATCAACCGCATTGTGGCATTTGGCCCAATGTTGCTAATCACCAGCGGCGTTTGCAACACACACTCTACACCCGTTGCCTTATCACGAACACGTATCCCTGTCACCTCGCCATCGCTGGTCAAAATGCGCAGGACATCATGCCGCAGACGGAGATCAACGCCCTGCTCGCGCAGGCGTCGCTCCAGTTCGCCCGTCACCGCCGCACAGCCGCCCTCAACCACCCCTGGCGGGCCATAGCGAAACATGTTCTTTGTCGTCTCGGCCACTTCGCGTGCGCTCATCTGCTCCAGAGGAACGCTCAGAGCAAAATGAGAGATGCGTTCAAAGAAGGCATAGAGTTCCGGGGAGCGATCCGGCGTGACATGGTGCTTTTCCAGCCACGCTGGAAATGGCAAATCGCGCTCGCTGGCTGGCAAGCGCCGCGCCAGCAGCGCCGGCCCCAGCATCAGAAAGCGGGTAAACTGGCGCGCTCCCAGAAATGCCGCTACCCCCAGCAGCGACCGACAAACATATTGGCGACCATGCACAAAAAACGAGGCGAAGACCTCCGCATCATGCACATAATGGGGCACGGCCAGGCGCCGCAGCATTCCCGCCAGCACGCCGTTTGAGCCAAACGGCAACATATGCACCGCGCCAGTGCTGACCTGCGCGCCCTGAAACGTCTTGGCAGTAAAGCGGCCACCGCAGTGTGCCAGACGTTCCAGCACGGCCACGCGCATGCCGCGCTGCAAACAGTGAGCCGCGCTGAGCAGTCCACCCAGCCCGGCCCCAATGACCACGACATCGTAGGGTTGATTGACCAGATCGTTTTTCATCAGAGCAGCAGCCTGCAACCCTAGAGGCTTACTGACCATCCGGCTTCGCCATCTCGGCGGAGAGCAGATTGTTCAAGGTCGTCAGGCACTCGCTCAGAATCTGATTGATATGCTGGTGCAGTTCAAAGAACTGTGCCAGTTCGCGTGCCCGGCGAGCCAGACTGCCAAGCGTGTAGATGTCGCGCGGATCGTTGCGCACGTCGTCAATCAGCTTCATCAATTCGGCAATGGAAAGCGACTCATCGGCGCGAGTCACCTCTTCAATCACCTTATTCAGCCGATTCGACACATCTGCCACACCAACACGCAGGCGCTGTGCCAGCACAGCCACCGAGTTGTCGTGATTAGAAATCGCTTCAGTGGCAGCGCGCAACTGATCGCGCAAGCTCTGCGCCTGCTCCTCCAGAACTTTGGCCTGGCGCAAATTCTCGCGCATCTCGGATGTTGTCGTGTCGAGCGACTTGATAGCGCTCAGAATCGCTGGGATTTCAGGCAATTGTGGTACTGGCAAGGGCATATCCTCCTCATTCACAGTCTCAGCAGGTCTCAGGCGCTCAGAGATCGAAACATCTGCCAGAGCAGGCGCCTCCATCTCTTCCTCTTCGTCCTCCACTGTAGGCCGCGATTCATCAATCACAATGAGTGGTTCAATAATCGTCGCTTCCGGCATCGCAGGCGAGGCAGGGATCGTTGACGTGCCTTCGGTGGGAGCAGCTTCCGCAGTGGCAGTTGGCTCAAATTCCGTAGGAGTCAACTCCCCCGATGGCGCGCGCACCGTTGCAGCCCACGCTTCAGACGACTCCGTTACTACTTCTCCCTCTCGGTCCTCCTCAACAAAGGACGCGGCGGCAGTTATCATGCCTTCTGCCTGCGTGGCGCCATCCCGGGTACCCAGCGCCGAGGCAGGCCCCATCGTCTCCTCTCGCTCCAGCACGGGAATTGTTCCAAGGTCGAGCTGGGAGATTTCTGGCGAGGAGATTGTAATAGTAGGCGGCTCGTTGGCACTGGTATCCACCGTAAAGAAGACCAGTTCATGCTCTCCAATGCCAATATGATCGCCATTGTTCAAGACAGTAGGAGCGCGCAGCTCTACGCCGTTAATATAGGTGCCATTCGCACTGACCAGATCGCGGATCGTATAGTTGACGCCATCAAAGTGAATCAGCGCGTGGCGGCGTGAGGCCAGTTGATCGCCGGAGAGAGCCACATCGTTGCTCGGTGCGCGCCCAATAGAAATATCCGGCTTCTTCAGCAGAAATTCGCGTGTCTGGCCGTTCCTGCTGACAATCAACTTGGCCGGACTCTCGCTCACCGAGGTAATAGTCACTTCCACTTCTTCCACAGCCATCTGCGTTTTCAGGTCAGAACTGGAAACCGTCGGCAGGTTCTCATCAACGGCGGGCGTCGGCGGGGGCACGATGGTGCGCTCCAGAACCTCTGGCTCCGGTGTTGCAGGCGCCCGCACCGTTGGCTCCAGAATTTCTGGGGCTGTCACAGTGGCAGCATCACCAGGAGCGAAGCCGCCTCCGACTGGTCCAGAGTTCGGGAGCGTGGTGCCACCTGTCCCGGTCGCGGGACTAAACGGCGCCTGCACTGTTGGCATAGTAGGCGTTGTGGGAGGATTTCCTGGCCCACCAAACCAGGGTGCCCCCTGGCCTGACGGCATACCCCCTGGAGCCATCCCAGGAGGCGGCCCGAAGGGGCTGGCAACAGGCTGGGGTGGTGGCGGAAATGGATTGGCAGCGGGTTGAGAACCGGTCAGTCGATTGCCACAATTCAGACAAAACTGATCGCCTGGCCGTGTCTCAACACCGCAATTTGGACATCGCTCCATAACAATCTCCCCTCAGTTAGATACCAGTAGCAAGCTCAAGACACAAGCTATGTCCTCAAGCGAAAACATACACAGTCAAGAATACTCAAGGCTGAGGCCATTATATCATGACCGCCTATTTCTGAACAATGAACCAGTCCACACTCCTGGAAATCAGATGCTCTGCTTGTCGCTCACAGGCCAGATGCGGTATATTACCTTGCGGTTGGCCGCTCATCAACCAGCAGGCCAGCTACTAAACCTACACGCACCCACACGCCAGCCGCCATAGGCGAGCAGGCGCTCGATCATAGAAAGACCTTGGAACGATATGCCATCTCACCAATCACGCCATAAACGCCTTTCTGGCAAGCAGCACTTGCCAGGAAGACAACAGCCTCCAGGGAGGCAGGCACCAGGCAAGCCGACAAAGCAGCAGCCAGCATCTCAAGGCACCCAATCAACCAGACCACTTCAAACGACACAACCGGCGCCACAACCTGCCAGCACACACCAGGCGCCTGAACAGCCCTCACAAGGGGCACTCATCACCACAGAGCGCGGCCAGCCGCGCGAGGAGCAAGCGTTGATGCAGACAGCATCTAGCACCATCACAGGACGCCCTCATCATCGTAAGGTACGTTCTATCCACTATACCCTGAGCTACGAACTTCAGGGAGAGGAGCATGGCACAGATGGCGCCATCCTCCTGCTGCACGGCCTGCCCGGCGGAGCATTTTCTTGGCGCAACATCCAGCCAGTCCTTGCCGCCAAACGCGCCGTCTACGCCCTGGATATGCTCAGCTACGGCAAATCGGACCACCCCTGGCCTGCCGATGTCTCGATCTGGGGGCAGGCCGATGTCCTGGCCCCCTGCCTGCGCACTCTCAACCTTACCAATATCGTGCTGGTTGGCTACGATGTTGGTGGAGGTGTTGCCCAGGTGCTTGCCACCCGCATGGCGGCTGAGCGCGTGGGAGCGGTTGTACTGATCAGCACCACCTGCTATGCCAAAGCCTTTGGCGATCACTGGCCCTTGCCAGAAATGGTCAGCCGCCAGGAGCCTGACGCACCGCGCCATACGCCAACCGAGCAAATGATCGCCGATTTGCGGGCTACCTTCCCCAAGGGCGCTGTCAATCCCAGTCGCCTGACATCAGAAATATTGCATCACTACATTGACCCCTGGAACAGCGAACTGGGCAAAGAAAACCTCTTCCAGCATATCCGCAAGCAGTTGCCAAATTACAGCATGTCGGTTGCCTCTGACATGAAATGGGTCAACAAGCCTGTTCTTATCATCTGGGGTCAACAAGACGAGGTGCTGCCCGTAAGCTATGCCGAACGCCTGCATCGGGACATCCCTGGCTCACAATTGGCCGTAATACCTGACACCGGCCATCTTGTGTTAGAAGAAGCACCTGATATGGTCGCGCGGCTCATCAGCGAGTTTGTTGACACGCTCTAATGGGTGCCTCCACACCTTTCAAGAAAAAACCAGCCCTTCCATCTTTCGTAAGCAGAGAAGGGCTGGGGTATCTCGTTTCGTGTTTGACTTGTGACGTGCCCCCACTGGCCGGGTTAAGATGCCAGCGGCTGCTCGAGTCGCCGGGAAAGTTGAACGTACTCTTCCAGCGCGCACAGATACAGGTAGCAGAGATGCTCCAGAAGATGGACGGGCTGGCCGTGCTGTTCAGCTATTGCCAGATCGTACCAGAGCCGCTGCAAGCGCTCCGCAGCACACTCCAGTTCGGGATGCGAAACGTTCGTCGCTGGCATGCTTTTCCTCAATCCAGGGATGGTACTATCCAGACGACAGGTACCACGGGTGCTGTGGGCTGGTCGCTACAGCCAGCCTACAGTGCCTTAGCTTGCCCGGCGGGTGCTGTTATATTCACGGCTCAACTGCCGGATCAGGGTGCTGGCGCCAGCATAGGTGAGTGACTCCGGCGCAGGCTCTTCGCGGCCCAACGCAGCACAGAGCTTGCGAATGCTGATAAGCTGCCGCTCGTTCGCAGGCCGCTCTTCATCTGCTTCAGCCTGCTCATGCGTCGGGGTCTCCGCCGTTGGGAAAGGCATGCTGGTTCCTGGCGCTTGCGCCTGGGCAGACACACGGCTCCCGACTGCGCGCGAGGCGCCAGCGGATGAACTTCGGCCAGCGCGCTCCGCGCGGTCCACTGGACTATCCACAATGCGATGCTTCTCATCCAGTTCTGGCGCGAACTGTGTGCCGAACGAAAGTCCAGCCAGCGCCCGGCCAAGGGCCTTTGTAGCGGCTTTTTCGTAGTAATCAGGGAAATCTGCCTGCGTCTCTGAGCCTTCACCCGTTGCAATGCGCCCGCAGACATCAATCTCCACACCGCGAATATTCAGATGCCGCCATGTCTCGTCGCTGCCATCCCACGCAATCGTAAAGAACTTCGCAAACCCGTTCTGGCGGTCATGTTCCAACTCGACAGTCACGTATCCGGCGCGCGATCCGGTCGCCTGGTGGAACCAGACTAAACGCCAGCGTACTGGCAAATAATCCTTGCCCTGTATCCGCAAAAGGTGGTCATTCGGGTTGAATCCGTTGGATTGCTCCTGACTTGCCATGATCCTTGTTCCTCCTGTGACATCTACCAGGAAGTTCTGGAAAACTTGTTCTAAATTCTATCACGCGCATACTGCTCTGTCAAACCAAACAGCTAGCCGTTGAGCGCTTTTGTCGCCTGCGTTCGCGCTCGTTAGAACATTCTTTTTAGGAAGATAAAAACCGGAGAAGAACATCTTGAGGGGCCAGGAAACGAGGAATGAGTCATGCAACAGTGGATAGTGAACGCAGCGGTTGGGGAGATGCTTCGCCTCGTCACCACTGAAGATTCCCTCTGCTCAAGAAAGGAACGCCTCATGAGTCGACAAGACCATCTTCAGAGAAATCAGCCTCTGACGGCTGGGCAGCAAGCGATGGTAGCAATTTGGGAGGAACACCTGAAAGGCGAGTTCACCGCCCGCAGTACCCAGGACACGCTGGCGACCATGATCGAGGAGGCTGAGGTCAGGCATGTTCCGGTTCTGACTGGTGGAGTGGGCAAGGCGCAACTTCAGGAGTTCTACGGGCATCGCTTTATCCCGCAGATGCCCCCAGACGCCGAGAACCTGCTGCTCTCTCGGACAGTGGGCGCTGATCGGATCGTAGATGAACTGCTCTTGCGCTTCACGCACACGGTTCAGATGGACTGGATACTCCCTGGCATCCCGCCGACAGGGAAGCGGGTGGAGGTGCCATTGATCGTCTGTATCCAGTTTCGGGAGGGCAAAATAGCCTGGGAACACATCTATTGGGACCAGGCCAGTGTCCTCGTGCAACTGGGCTTGCTTGATGCGGCCTACCTGCCAGTGGTAGGCGTCGAGCAGGCACGCAAGGCGCTCGACCCAACCATCCCGTCGAACCACCTCATTGAGCGCGCCGACCAGCGGAGAGAAGCCAGCCCCGGACGCATCTGATAACTGGCCGGGCTAAGGGCTGAACTGGCAGCAGGGCGCATGCGCTGATGGGTTAGAATCGGTTGCCCGCTTATCCATTCAATCGTTGTGTCAACCGCCGTGTCCTCTGGCTGATCTCCTTCACCATCGTTTCAGCCCTGTCCCCGCTGGCCTGCCCTTCTGCAAGCTGACTCAGCGCCGCCTGCGTTTCGGCATCAAGATTCGCCAGCACGTTGGGCGCCAGGCGCGTCGTCACTTTGCCCGTCTCACGGTATTCATCCAGCGCGCGCGTTACCAGCCGATGGGCGTTGGCTTTCTCGGCCATATTCATCACCTGCGCATCCACCGCCTGCGCCTGCGACGCATCGGTCACATATTCGACCAGCACGTCTGCGGCCACCTGCTGATTAAACCGCCCCAGATTAGGGACATCGTAGGTCACAGCCACATGCGCCAGGCGATAGCTCCCCGGTCGCTGCGCCAGCACCATCAATTCCACCAGCACCGCCTGCGGCATGCCTCGCTCTATATCTCCCAAGGGCACCAGCACGCGCCGATCCGAAAGCCCCGACTGCCCCAGATCACTGATCAGCGGCAGTGTCTTGATGGCTCGTCGCGGCGTCACGCCCATTGGCAGGTCCAATGTCACGGTAGCGTTCCGCACGGCCACCGCCGCCGCGCTCTGAAACTGCTGCTGAAAGACCGCCACCGCGTCGGCAGGCTGGCGAATAAACTCTGCTGGCTGTCCACGACTGCGATTCCCCACTTCGTCGAGCAGCTTCTCATTCCACTCCGACCCGACACCCATTGGATGAATGGGGATCGCCAGAATGCGAGCGCTCTCCGCCAGTTCCAGGCATTTGCTCCGATTCGAGGTATTGCCATCAGTGAGCAGCACCATTCGTGTCACTACCGTTGGACTATGATATTTTTGCAGTTCTGCCAGCCCAAGCGCCATCCCTCGCGCCATTTGCGTGCCACCACCAGCGCGCAGCCGCCCAACCAGCGCCTGAATCGCTGCTTTATCGCTCGCCGGTTGTGCCGGGACAATCACCTTGCCGTTGCTGGAAAACGCGATCACCGAAACGATGTCATCAGGCTGCATCTGATCGACCAGCATACTGACCGCTTGCCGTACCGATTCGATTTTTCGCCCGCTCATCGAGCCGGAGGTGTCCAGCACAAAACAGAAATTCAACGGGAAGCGCACCGCCTGCACAGCATCCGTAGCCTGGACAGTTGCCAGAACATAGGCCAGTTGCCCATCGGCTGACACCATCATACGCGGTCGCCCCACCTGGCAGTGAAGATGCACTGCCGGAACATCAGACGCGCTCCCCGGCGCATACCCTCGCGGCATTTCCCTTGACATGGTTTTTATCGCTCCGTTTTCTTTGCCTGCCTTCGCGGCTTACTCTTGCCGCTCTCCGAAATATCCACAGCCTCTTCCATACGCTCGGTCATGCGGCGGGTGCGCGTATGAATGCCTTTCATCAGGGCTGATGCCTGCTCGGATGAGACCTGGCCGGCCATCAACTGTTCCAATTGAGCGCGTGTCAAATCGTCCAGCATCGAGGTCACATTTGGCGCCATCCGCACGGTCGTTCGCCCCGTGCGCCGGTACTCATCGAGCGCGCGGTTCACCATTCGATGCGCGTTGGCGCGCTGAGCAAAGGCCATCACCGTTTCATCCACTCCCGCTGCCTGGGAAGCATCGTTCACAAAGGTTGCCAGGACATCCTGGCGCACGGTCTGTTTCTTCAGCCCAAGTAAGGGCACATCATAAGACAATTCCACCTGCGCGATGCGGAAATGCCCGGCAGTGCGTGGCTCGATCAACAACTCAAAAAGTACGGCCTGCGTGGCCGCACGCTCCAAATCGCCTAGCGATACCTCAACCTTTGCCCCATGCAGCACCGCCTCACCCAGATCATCAACGATAGGCAGCATACGTACCGCCCGGCGCGCGGTGACTCCGGGGGGCAGCCGCAGCGCCAGCGTCGTGCTGCGCACGGCAACGGCTGCCGCCTGACGGGCCTGCTGCTGAAAGATACGCAGCACATCCTGCGGTTGTTGCACGAGTTCGGCGGGCATACCGCCGCTGCGCTGCCCCAGATCATCCAGCAGCATCTCATCCCAGTTCGCTCCCAGCCCCATTGGATAGATGCCCACTCCCCAGGCACGCGCCTGATCGGCCAGTTCGCGGCACTCCTGCTCATCTCCAGAGGTGCGTCCATCGGTCAGCACCACCATGCGGCTGACCACATCTGGTCGCATATATTTGCTCAACTCATATAATGCCCCACGCAGTCCTTCGGACATTTTGGTCCCACCCCAGGCACGCATCCCATCCACCGCAGCCTTGATGGCAGCTTTGTCGGCCACCGGCTGGGCAGGGACAATAACATCCGCTTTGCCTTTGAACGAAACAACGGAGAGATAATCGGCGGGCGTCAAGGTATCCACCAATAACCCAACGCCCTCTTTCACCGCCTGAAGGTTTGCCCCGCGCATGGAAAACGAGCGATCCAGCACCAGCCCAAAATTCAGCGGAAACCGCAGCGATTGCAGCGCCTCGCCGGGGCGTATCAGCGCCAGGACATAGACCACCTGCCCCTCGCGCGCAACGGCCATCACCGGCTTGCTCATCTGGCATTGGAGGAAAACTTCACCCGCCATATCGCTAAAACTCCTTTCGGGGCTTACCTCTACGCCCACATCTACCGCTTCTTCCTGCCCATCATACTCATCATCACAAACTATATCAAATCATGGCATCGGGCAGTGCATCTCAAGCGCGAAGCGGCTGGAATACGTAGAAATGCCCCTTGACAGGTTGCCCTCCTTATGCAACAATGGCAGGGCAAAGATCGCAAACCAATGCTATGCCAATGTTGCCGATGTTGCCGAAGGGAGGGCACGCGAGTGATCAGAGGGCCATATTGACCCTGGGGGAACTCGCCCAAACCGTATGCAGACACGCCAGATTGTCGCAACCGTCAGAGATCGCAGCGAGCGCATCTCACGGGATTTGCAGCTTCCAGGGGATACGCCTATTGCGCAGATTATCCCTCAACTGGTGACGACGATGGGACTCCCGGCGCGAGACCAGCAAGGCGCGCCCCTACCCTATGCGCTCGTCTTACGAGATAATGGTTTTATTCTGCCGGACGACCAGACGCTTATTTCACTTGGCATTGCCTCTGGACGAATCTTAGTGCTGCTTGTGCCCACCCCTGATGAGCGCCTGCGCTCGGCCAAAGCACGCGGCGTCTCGCCAGTCGTGCCAACGCCAGCCGCCAGCGCGGTAGCGGCTGCCAATCTGGCTGTTGAAGCACCAGTTGCTGGCATCAGCTTTAACCGCCCGCCGCGCATTCGGGTGCCGCTCCCTGATGAAGAAATTCATCTTCCTAAACCTCCCTCAATACCCAGGGGCAGTCGCAGGATTGATTACATTGTCCTTCTTGTCCCAATCATAGCGCTGGGCTTGCTCGCATTTGCCTATCTCTATGTCGTTCCCAGGCTCTTTCCTAGTAACAACTTCTTCAGCCCGGTTTTCCTCATTTCGCTGGGCATCTACGCCGTCCTCACCCCGATGGGAACCCTGCTGAGTGCCTGGATCGAGCGGCGCGGGGAGCGTAAAAAGCTGCGCGCGGAGGAGGATGATTATCGTCAACTCCTGGCAAAGACACGCACCAAATTAGAAGCCTTGCGTATCGAGCAGCATCGGGCGCGGCGCGCCACTTCGCCCAGTGTGCGCAAGCTGCGCACGATCATTGACGAACGCTCCCACCTTTGGGAGCGTCGGCCCGAAGATGATGACTTTCTCCACCTGCGCATGGGCAAAACCACCCTGCCCTCAACTGTAAAAGTGATTCCCCCCGAAGCGACGAATAACTCCGAACTCCAGAACGAGGCGGAAGGGCTTGCCGCCGACTTCGCAGACGTTCCCGATGTGCCGATCACCCTCCCTCTGCCTCAACTTGGGTCGGTAGGTGTCACCGGGGCGCGTGGTCCGGTTGTCGATTTTGCGCGAGCGCTCATCTGCCACCTGGCTGTCCATCACTCCCCAGATGAAGTCCGTATTCTGGGCATCTATCCGTATGAGCAAAGCCGTGAGTGGGAATGGTTGAAGTGGATGCCCCACACCAATCACTTCAAGCCAGGCGTGCAAAATAAGATGCTGGCCTTCACTCCCGACCAGATCGAAGAACTGCTTGATGAGGTTACTGAAGAAATTAGCAGACGCGAAGCGCGCAAAGAAGAAGAAGAGACCAGAGATGCGCCTCCACCTTTGCCTTACCTGATTTTGCTGGTCGATGATTACAACCGCGTGCGCGACCATGTGGGTCTCTCTGAAGTCCTGCGTCATGGACGTGGCCTGAATATCTCGGCAATGGTTCTCGTCGAGAGCCGACAAGATATTCCTGGTGATTGTGGGGCCATCATAGAAGTTCCTGCCTACGAGCAGATGACTTATTCCGTCGCTGGGGCTGATGGAAAGGTCAAAGATCAAATCACTCCCGACCGCGTAGATCGCGCCACAGGCGAAAACATTGCCCGCAGTCTGGCACCCATCCAGGTGCGCGGCTCACAGGGGCCAGGCAGCATCAAGACCAGCGTGCGCCTTCTTGACTTGCTCAACCTGGAAGCCGCAGATCAGCTTGATCCCCGTGTCTGGTGGGGTGAGCAGCCGCGCTTTGGCCGTCTTACCGTGCCGATTGGAGAAAAAAGCGGTGGGCCGTTGATGCTTGATCTCACCGACGCCGCGCACGGCCCGCACGGACTGGTAGCTGGAACCACCGGCTCAGGCAAAAGCGAACTGTTGCAGACGCTCATTGCTGCCCTGGCCGTCACGCATCATCCGCACCTGATTAACTTTGTGCTGGTGGATTTCAAGGGTGGCAGCGCCTTCAAGGATTTCGAGAACATTCCGCATACCGTCGGTATGGTCAGTGACCTGCATGGCCGCCTGGCGGAACGGGCATTGGTTGCGCTCAAGAGTGAACTGAAGCGGCGCGAGCATATTTTGCAGGAAGCCAAAGCCGTCAATATTGCCCAGTATCAGGCGCTGCGGGCGCGTGATCCCAAGTCGCTTCCCCCGCTGCCAAGCCTGCTGATCGTGATCGACGAGTTTGCCGAACTGGCAAAAGAGCTTCCAAACTTCATGGGTGGCCTGATTAGCGTCGTGCAGAAAGGCCGCAGCCTGGGCGTTCACCTCATCCTGGCAACTCAGCGCCCCGCAGGCGTAGTCAGCGCCAATATCTGGTCAAACGTGAAGTTCCGCATCTGTCTGCGCGTGGCCTCTGTCGAGGACAGCCGCGAAATGCTGGGGCGCTCCGATGCTGCCCTGCTGCCGCATAATCTCCCAGGTCGCGGCTATTTCCAGGTCGGTGCAGAGATCTTTGATCAGTTCCAGGTCGCGCGCGTGGCTGGCCCCTACAAACCCGCCACACCAGAGGCAGCGAAAAAGAAAGCGGAGATCGCTGAGCTAACGCGCGCCGGCCATATTCACAATATCGGCTCCAGCCGCTCAGTACGCGCGGGCGCTGCCGCAGTCGAGGATCGCAGCGAACTGCAAGTCATGATGGCGCAGATGGAGCCGTTCAAAGAATCGCTTGGTGCGGCACTCTTCCGCCCCTGGCCGGACCCGCTGCCCGAAACCCTGACACTCCCAGACCTGCTGCGCCAGGCAGGCAAGCCTGGACTTGATGGGACACGCTGGGAAGCGCGCCCGGCTTTCGGCTGGCTGAACGCACCAATCGGCATGCTGGACTTGCCTGCCGAACAAAAGCAGGAGATTTTCATGCTGGACCTGCTGCGCTACGGCGGCCACATGTTGATCTCTGGTTCGGCAGGGTCAGGCAAGAGCTTCTTGCTGCGCACCATCATCACCTCCCTGGCGCTGTCGCACTCGCCAGCCGACCTCAACCTCTATCTGATCGACTTTGGTGGGCAGACGCTGCGCGTTTTTGAGAAAATGCCCCACGTCGGCGGCGTATTTAACTCCGCTGACTCAGAGCGTATCCGGCGGCTCTTCCGCAAACTACGCGGCACCATCGAAGAGCGCAAAATCCTTTTCCGCGAGCAGCGCGTCGATAGCTTCCTGGCCTATCACAATCGGGCAGTCAGTTCCAACCAGCCACAGAAACCGTTGCCCGCAATTGTTGTGGTCCTCGACAAATTTGCTGAGTTCCGCGCTGTCCATGATAACGATATTCCTGAACTGGTCGCCATTGCCCGTGATGGCCGCAGCTACGGAGTGCATCTGGTCATTGCCACTGATCGCCCCGGCCTTGTGCCTGGCATCCTCGCTGGCAATCTGGAGCTGCGCTATGGGCTGCGTCTGGCAGACCCCAACGACTCAGTAGTGCTGCTGGGTAAATCCGATGCAGCAACGCTTGACCCGAATACCCCAGGGCGTGCCCTGCGACGTGGCCGGGCGCTCGACGAGTTCCAGACAGCGCTTCCAGTCGTGGGCGACGGCGACGAAGAACAAAGCCAGCAGCTTGAGGCGCTGGCAGCCCGCGCCGCTCAGGCATGGAAAGGACCAGTGGCAGAACCCATCCAACTCCTGCCCGAATACCTTTCTCTGCCTGATCTGGCAAGCCAGGCATCCATGAATGGTCAGCCTCCCAAGGCCGAAGGGCTGCGCGCGCTGCTGGGAGTCGATGATCTGGCACTCCGGCCCGTCTGGGGTGAATTGACTCCCGACTCTCAGCATTTCCTGGTTGTCGGCAGCGCAGGCAGCGGAAAAACCTCCGTGCTGCGCACCTGGATGCTGGGGTTGGCCGAGCGCTACTCCTCATCCGAAGTGCAGCTCTACGCGCTCGATCTCCGGCGAACGCTGCGCGGGCTGCGCAACCTGAGTCACCTGAAGGGCTATGCAGACAACGAGATACGGGTCACTGAAGTGATGGATGCGCTCAAGAAAGAATTGAGCGAGCGATTGCAGCGGCTCAGCAGTGGAGCGGTTTCCAAAACACCGCCAGTACCCATTGTCCTCGTTATGGACGATTACGAACTGCTGGCTGCCTTGCCCAAAAATCCTGGCAATGAATTAAAAGATGTGGTGCGTCAGGCCCGCGACATCGGGCTACACATCATTCTGGCAGGCAATCTCAGCGATATAGGCCGGGCCTTCGACCCCATATCTCAGCAAACCAAATCGGTCCGGTCTGGCATTGTGCTGAGCGGCGACCCCCAGGAGAACCCCATTCTGGGCGTTCGTCCGACAGACTTGCCGCCGGGGCGTGGCTACTTTGTCCAGCGCAACAGCCGCAAGCTGATGCAGGTCGCTTTCCTGGAGCCGGAGGCCATCTCCGTCTGGATCGCGCAGATTCGGGGTGCTGGCGTCAGCATCAAGGGCTAACTACCTGAGATAACAACACAATGCAAACCGTTGAGCTTATCAAAACCAAGCGGGATGGTCGGGAACTGAGCCGGGAAGAAATTGCCTGGCTTATCCAGGGTTTCACACACGGCAATATTCCCGACTACCAGTTTTCCGCGCTGCTCATGGCGATCCTCTGGCGAGGCATGAATGCGCGCGAAACCGCCGATCTGACACTGGCAATGGCAGACTCTGGCGAACAACTGCATGTGCGCCAGAGTATCTCGCCAGCCGTTGATAAGCACAGCACTGGCGGCGTCGGTGACAAGGTGACGTTGGCAGTGGCACCGCTGGTCGCCGCCTGTGGGCTGCCAGTCGCCAAGATGACCGGGCGGGGTCTCGGCCACACTGGCGGCACCGTAGACAAATTGGAATCGATCAGCAACTTTCGGGCAGCGCTCTCGCGCGAGGAGTTCTGGTCAATCCTGCGCGCGCATCAGCTTGTCCTGGCAGGACAATCCAGCGATCTGGCTCCCGCCGACGGCAAAATCTACGCGCTGCGCGATGTCACTGGCACTGTCGAGAGTATCCCGCTGATTGCTTCCAGCATCATGAGCAAGAAGCTCGCAATTGGCGCCTCGCATCTCCTGTTAGATGTCAAAGTTGGGTCCGGGGCGTTTATGAAAACGCTCTCCGATGCCCAGGTGCTGGCCCACACAATGGTCGATATTGGCACGCGCGCAGGTGTCCAAACCGCTGCCGTCATTACGGCAATGGATCAGCCTCTAGGTCAGGCCGTTGGCAACGCGCTGGAACTGGCGGAAGCCATCGCCATCCTTCAGGGAAAGGGTCCAGCAGATGTCACCACGCTCTGCCACCATGAAGCAATCACCTTGCTGCTCATGACTGGCATGGCCGCAAATCATGAAGAGGCTGAGGCTGCAATACACCGGGCTATCAACAGTGGCGCCGCGCTGGAAAAGCTGGCCGCAGTCGCAGCGGCGCAGGGAGGTGACGCGCGCCAGGTCAGAGACCCCTCGCTGCTGCCCGCCGCGCCAGTGCGGGTACCGCTGCCCGCTCCCCAGGCGGGTTACATTGCCGCCATCGATGCCGAACGCATCGGCCTGGCAACAATGAAACTCGGAGCCGGGCGCTTCAAGAAAGGCGATCCCATTGACCACGCCACCGGCTTACTCCTGTATGCCAAGGTTGGCGATCAGGTGCAGGCAGGCCAGCCGCTGTTGGAGATTCACGCGCGCTCTGAGGCGCAGGCTGCCAGCATCCAGGCAGAACTGCTGAGTGCCTACCAATGGAGCGAACTCTTCGTCTCGCCTGGTCCGCTGATTTACAGCGAAATTTCCTGATCCTGATGATGACTCCCTCAGCCTGCATCTGCCAATTCTTCTGCTGCCCTGCCTGCATGTGTAGCCTGAGTATGACCATCTGCTGGCCCGCGAGGCCGTTTTTTGGGAGAGCTAAGAATAACCATCGCATCCTTCTCAAGAAAATGGCACAAGATTGCTACAAAACCCTGCCGTTGATGACACATCTTTGACAAAGATCGGCGCTATACTCGTAATGTGGGCAGGGAAAAAGTCAGTCGGGTACTTTGAACTCCCCACACTCAGCCAGCAAGAGGTGTCATTATGTACTCTATAGGCAACGAAGGGCAACTTTCCTGGATACGAGAATTCTTTGGGGTCGCCAGGCAAAAGCAAACGTACCTCAATCTGGCGTACCTGCTCATGGCGTTTCCATTTGGGACGTTTTACTTTATCCTGCTCATCACCGGACTCTCGGTTGGTGTGGGCACGCTTATTATCGGGTTCGGCATTCCCATCCTCTTGTTCACTATGATCATGCGGGGAGGATTCGCCGCTTTTGAGCGCACCATCGTCAGAGCGTGGTTAGGAATAACGATACCCTTCCTTCCAGGCTCGCACCTGCCAGGAATGACCTGGTTTGGGCGCCTCAAGGAGCATCTGAGCAACCCGGTCACATGGACCAGCCTCCTCTACCTGTTCCTGGAGTTTCCATTTGGCATCATTGCCTTTACCCTGGTTCTCACGCTGCTAGGAGCCTCGCTGGGTCTGGTCTTCGGCTGGCTTGCCTATCTGATCGATACCATGATCTACAACGCCGTCGGCGGCGGGTACAGTTCCTATGAATTATTCGTGAAGATCAATGGGCAGATTCAGCCCTGGGCCATCGCCGTATTCGGAATCCTTGCTCTGCTGGGCATCCTGGCAACCATCGCCGCCCTCCATGTACTCAATGGCATCGCCCACGCCTGGGGCCAATTCGCCCGCCTGATGCTCGGCATGAGCAACACCGCCAGACAGTTGGCGGAGGCACGAGCCATCGCCGCGCAGGAGCGCGCCAAAGCCGAGCGCTCCGATCAGAGCCGCCGCGAGCTGATCGTCAACGTCTCCCACGAACTGCGCACCCCGATTGCCAGCATTCGCGGCCACGTCGAATCTTTAATCATGGCGAATGAGAATCAGCCTGGCGATGCGTCCGCTCCTGCCGATCAGCGCGCCTACCTTGATATTGTCCACCGAGAAACCGAGCGGCTCAGTGCGCTGGTCGATGATTTGCTGGCTCTGGCGCGCGCAGACGCAGGCGAACTGCGTCTGGACATCGCGCCCATCGCTGCTGGTGAAGTCGTCGAAGAAATCTACCAGACGCTGGCGCCGCTGGCGCGCCGCGAGCGCCAGGTTACAGTCGTGCGCAGCATTCCGCCTGACCTTCCCCTGGTGCTGGCGGACCGGCAGCGGCTCGCGCAGGTGCTGCTCAACCTGGTGCGCAACGCCATCACCTACACCCCCGCAGGTGGGATAGTCTCGCTTTCAGTCGAGCAGGCCGATAGCACGCACCTGGCGCTCATGGTCGCTGATACTGGCATTGGCATCCCGCCTGAAGACCTGGAGCGCGTCTTCGAGCGCTTCTATCGAACCGACGCCTCGCGGGCACGCGCAACTGGCGGTTTTGGATTAGGATTGACAATTGTGCGCGATTTGGTCAACGCAATGGGCGGCTCGATCTCCGCAGAAAGCAGCGTTGGGCAAGGCAGCCGTTTCCGGCTGCTGCTTCAGGTGGTCCCGGCGGCCAACCAGAGCAAACCCAGCAAACCCGGCGAAGGATCCAATTAATTACAAAGCGAGGGCCGCGGGATGGCAACGATTCTGATCGTCGAAGATGAGCGAGACCTGTGCAACTTGATTCGCACGCAGCTTGAGGCCGAGGGCCATACCGTCTATCAGGCATTCGATGGAAAAACAGCGCTGCATCTGGTTGAAGCGCATCCGCCTCAACTGGTCATCCTGGATTGGATGCTTCCTGGTCTGGATGGCCTGGCAGTCTGCCGCCAGATACGCCAGAATCATCTCATGCCGATCCTCATGCTGACGGCCCGGTCTGAAGAGGTTGATCGCGTGCTGGGGCTGGAAGTGGGGGCCGATGATTACGTGGTGAAGCCATTTGGTATGCGCGAACTGCTGGCTCGTGTCCGCGCCATCCTGCGCCGCGTTGCCCTGGATAGTCAACTCGTCGCGCCACAAGAAGGCAGCAGCACGCAAAGCACCTTACGCCCCGCGCCAGAGCCAATTATCTGCGGGTCACTGCGCATTGATCTCGCCCAGCATATTGTCACCATCAACGACGATGAAATCGATATGACACCAAAAGAATTTGACCTGCTCGTGCTGCTGGCTTCCCACCCGGGCCGGGCATTCAGCCGCGAATTTCTGCTGGAACACATCTGGGGCTACGAATACGATGGCCTCGACCGCACGGTTGACACCCAGATCACTCGACTGCGAAAGAAGTTGGGACCGCTCAGCGAGAGGCTTGTCACCGTCTGGGGCGTTGGGTATCGCTTTATGCCCTAAAGGAGGCAGGCATATGCACTATGGCTTCACCATTCCTTGTGGCGACCCCCAGACCCTCCCCGAACTCGCCTATGAAGCGGAAAGAGCAGGGTGGGATGGCGTCTTTATTCCAGACTGCATCTCTATCGAGACCCCTGATGTTCCAGCGGCGCCCACATACGATCCCTGGGTCATGCTCGCTGCCATGATCACGCGCACCAGGCGCCTGCGCCTGGGCACAATGGTAACACCTCTATCACGTCGGCGTCCCTGGAAATTGGCGCGTGAGACGATGACCCTTGATCACCTCTCCAATGGCCGACTCATTCTTTCCGTTGGGCTGGGAGCGGCTGGTGACGATGCAGGGTTTTACAAAGTGGGCGAGGAAATGGACCGCAAGGTCCGCGCGCAGATGCTTGACGAGGGTCTGGAAATAGTCACGGGGTTATGGAGCGGGCAGCCATTCAGCTTTCAGGGTAAGCACTATCAGGTACAGGAAACAACCTTCTTACCGCCTCCAGTACAGTCGCCCAGAATCCCTATCTGGGTCGTTGGGGTCTGGCCGCGTATGCGATCAATCCAGCGCGCGCTGCGCTGGGACGGGATCATTCCTGCAAAGATGGATACGGACGGGACTCCGATTGCTATAACGCCTGGTGATATTCAAGCGATAAAGACCGCTATCGTCGAGCAGCGTCCTCAGAAGACACCGTTCGATATTGTGGTAGAAGGCAGGACGCCCGGCGACGACCGCGAGCAGGCGATCACAAAAATCCTCCCTTATGCCGAGGCAGGCGTGACTTGGTGGCTGGAAAGCATGTGGTCCGCCCCCAATGGGGTAGATGATGTGCGCGCCCGTCTCAGACAGGGGCCACCTCGCATCGATGAGTAAGATTAGATACGCAGGCGCGACGGCAAAATGTGCATCGCCTCCCGATATTTCGCCACCGTGCGGCGCGCAACATTCAGTCCACGTTCAGCCAGCAGAGCAGCCAACTCCTCATCGCTCAAGGGATGTCTTGGGTCTTCTGCCTCGATGAGTTCACGCAGCGTATCTTTCGCCCGCAGTGAAGCATCAAAGAAATCATCAAAGGAGATCGTTCGCCCTTCGGGGAGCAGCACAAACTTATTGGCCGTCGCGCGGCTGATCGTGGATTCATGCAGGCCAACCCGCTCCGCCAGTTCGCCGCGAGTCAGCGGGCGCAAATAGCGCACCCCCTTCTCCAGAAACTCATATTGATATTCCAGAAGCGCATCAGAGATTTTCTTGAGCGTCTCCCAGCGCTGATGAATGCAATCAATAAAAAACTGTGCCCGCGAGGTATACTGGCGGATATGCTGGCGTTCTTCCTCGCTGCTCTGGTGGGGGTCCAATGTCGTTATCAGGTTGCGATAAGTAGGATTCAAGCGGAACACATATTTTTTATTCTCAACCACTTCCGCTTCAAAGCCGTTCTCCGTGCGCCGAATCACCACATCCGGGCGCACCAGGGTGGTATGCACGCGGTTCCCAGAGATACTGCCAGCAGAAGGGTCGTAGGCGTGCGCCGGAAAGGGGTTGAGATTCGTGCGGATAAATTGCCATGCCTGCCGTACTTGCGAACTGGGGACATGAATCTCGCGGGCAATCTCCATAAAACGATGTTCGCCAAGCTGCGGGAGATACTCATCAACCAGCCGCTCTGCCAGCGGCTGAGGGTTGCCCTGCTCGCGGAACCAGCGCAGTTGAATCAACAGACATTCGCGCAGATCGCGGGCGCCAATGCCTACCGGCTCCTGCATTTGCAAGGTATTGAGAACACACTGCACACGCCCAATGTCCACACGCAGCATGCGTGCTACTTCCTCAACGGAAATCAGCAGGCGCCCATGACTATCCAGATTCCCGATCAGGCACTCAGCAATCGGAAGATCACAAGGATCAATAATTGCCTGCATCTGCCAGAGCAGCGCTTCCTCTAGTGAGGCTGTCGCCTCCACACGCGCCAGGGGATCAAAGTCCTCCTCCTCTCCTCCTGCCAGGCCAGGCTCACTGTAGTCATCCCAATCGACAGCGTCGTCTGCCTGAGCAGTTCCAGTCGTGCTGCCGCAGGTAGGGCAAACGCCATCTTTCATCTGTGCGCCACAGCGCTGGCACTGGCTCAACTCTTCAATCTCAAACGCCGGATTTTCCAATGCCTCTTGGGCGATACTCTGCTCTAATTCTTCGGCTGAAAGCTGCAAGATTTTGATCGAGGTAATCAGCTTGGCAGAGATGTTCACCGTTTGCTGTGGTGAAAGGCTTTGACTCTGATCTAGATACATCGGATTCTCCCATCTGATTGCTATCCACCTGATTGCCGGTGCAGCGACCAGCAAAAGCAAATGAGAGATTGCTTCACGACGCCATATAAGACGAAAGCCATACCACCCCGGTTTGACATCTGAAAGGTATCGGGCTACCCTCAGATGGGCACATGAAGCCGCATCCAGATAAGCAAAAGGCGTGCCAACAAATAGACTCTTCGTCGCGTTCCACTATGAAGAACGAAATACAGGATCAATTTGATGTCATCACACAAACATCAGGCGTGATAGCGACACCTGGACAGGGCTACAGCCAGCCACTGGCCTCCAGCGCCAGATGCGCTGCTTTCTGCTCGGCATCGTGTTTATTGGACCCTTCACCCTGACCAGCAACGTTGCTGCCAAACAGCACCTCAACAGTGTAGCGTCGATGATGCGCCGGTCCTTCCTCGGCAATCACCCGATAACTGGGAGTCACCCCCAGATGTGCCTGCGCTAACTCTTGCAGCAGCGACTTATCATCTTTCAAGCGGCCAGCAGCGATCACTCGTTGAGCTTCTTCTTCCAGCAGCGGCAGCAAGACCTGCCGCACTGCATCCAACCCACGATCCAGATAGATAGCTCCCAGCAACGCCTCGAACGCAGCCGCCAGCAAGGGATCGCGATTGCGGCCACCGCTGCGCTGCTCGCCCCGGCCCATGCGCAGGTACTCGCCGAGGCGCAATTGCCGCGCAAAAGCAGCCAGCGTCGGCGTTTTCACCAGCGCAGCGCGGGCATCCGTCAACTCGCCCTCACTGAGCGAAGGAAAAGCACGAAACAAATAATCAGCGCTCAAAAAGGCCAGAATCGCATCCCCCAAAAACTCTAACCGCTCGTTGGGCGCCTGGTCCTGACGATGCGACTCAAAGGTATAGGAGCGATGCGTCAGGGCCTCGAGCAAGAGGTGCTGGTGTTGAAAACGCCAGCCGAGCCGTTGTTCGAGCGGATGCCAGGAAGTGTCCTGATCTTTGGCAGGAAGCACGCAAGATACCCTTTCCCTGAAAAGCAATATGAGCGAAAAGAGATGAACGGCAGGAATGTTCAGATCACTTCAATGCCGCCGTCAGCCGTCACCTCACCAACACGCCAGCAGGCAAGACCAGCCTCGGTAAAGCGTGCATGCACCGTCGGCCAGAGATCAGGCGCCAGCGCCGCCAGCAGCCCACCAGAAGTCTGGGGATCGAAGAGCAGGCTGCGCTCGATTTCTCCGAGATAGCTCGCCAGACGGATATGCTCACGCAGATAGGCTTCGTTGCGCCCGGTGCCGCCGGGAACACACCCTGCGGCAGCACAGCGTTGCGCGCCTGCCAGCCAGGGCAGACTTTCCCAGTCAAAGCGCATCCCGCCCTCGCTTTGCAATGACATCTCCCAGGCATGGCCCAACAGCCCAAAGCCAGTAATATCAGTGCAGGCATGGATCGGATAGCTTCGCAAGATGCGCGATGCCTCGCGGTTCAATGCGGACATACTGGCGATGGCCGCCTGAAGGTCGGCCTCATCCACCTGATCGCGCTTGTGCGCCGTTGTAATCACTCCTGTGCCCAGCGGTTTGGTCAAGATCAGCACATCGCCAACCCGCGCATGGCCTTTGGTAAGAATATGCTCAGGATGGACCACGCCCGTAACTGCCAGGCCATACTTTGGCTCTTTATCCGTGACGGTATGCCCCCCCGCAATGACGCCGCCCGCCTCAGCTACTTTGTCGCGGCCACCGCGCAAAATCTCGCTCAACATCTCCGGCTCAAGATCATCGGGGAAAGCCACCAGATTGAGGGCAAACAACACCTCACCACCCATCGCATAGACATCGCTCATCGCGTTCGCAGCAGCAATCGCGCCAAACGCATACGGGTCATCTACGACGGGTGGGAAAAAATCAGCCGTACTCACCACCGCCTGCCCATCGTTCAAACGATACACTGCCGCATCATCAATGCTGGCGAGGCCGACGAGCAGGTCAGGGTGGTTATGCTCCACCTGGGCAAGTGGCTGTAACACACGCGCCAGGGCACCCGGCCCCATCTTTGACGCTCAACCAGCGCAGCTAGCAAGCGACGTGAGGCGAATCTGCCTGCCGATGCTCATCAGCACCTCCCGGAATTCTTGACCACGCCGGAGTTTCTGCTCCAGACTCCTTCATTGTAGACTGCGCAAACGCAGTGCGTCAACGCAGATGCTATCGCTTTCCATCAATGACCCTATTCAAAGCCAGGAAACGCCATTACAAATGTATGTTAAGATAATGTAAATCAACTATGAAGGCACTGAGGTAATCCTGCCTATGTTCCAAACTCTCATTCAGAAACTGCTCAGTATCAACTGGCTGCTCTTCCTGACTATCAATGCCCCGGCAGGTCACACACCGATCTTAGATATGCTGATGCCCCTGCTCGCTGAGGATGCGCTGTACCTCTTTCCACTCTTTATCCTCCTTCTGTGGTGGATACCAGGGGGTCGCAGTCCAGCGGCCAGACGCGAACGCAGCATCAGCCGTGAGGCCGTCCTCTGGTCGGTCGTTGCTGCGCTGCTGGCGCTGGTGGTAAATGTTGTGCTGGGCACGCTCATCTACGAGCCGCGCCCTTTCATTGGACATCTCCAGGATCATCAATTGATCCCCCACCCGGCGGATGCGTCCTTTCCCAGCGACCATGCCGCCGTGAGCTTCGCAATCGCAGGCGCATTGCTGCTGCGCTTCTGGTTAGCTTATCGTCTGCACGCCTTACCAGGAGCCACCTCATCACCAATGTACACCGAGGGGTATCAGGCGCTCTCTGATGCAGCACTCGCCGGACTGCGCAGGAGAACTGGCCTCATGGCAGGTCTGGCCCTGCTGTTGGCAGTTGCTATCGGCTATGCGCGGGTATACGTCGGTGTGCATTACCCCGTCGATATTCTTGGTGGGGCCATCATCGGATTGCTGGCTGCCTGGATTGCTTTGCTGGCGCGCAGGATGCTGCGGCCAGTAGCACAATTCGCAGAAAGGGTTGCCCAGCAGGTCCACCTTGCCTGAAGGCTGCTCCTGACAAGCGTTTGACGGTGCGGTCTGAAGCACTTCTTGCGCAGCCCACAGGCGCGGTGTACAATAGCGATAGTTCCAGTTTTTGGCGCGGCATGGCAGAGTATGCCGCGCTTGCGCTTTTTTGCCGTGTTTGATGGTCGCAAGCTCACTGAGTCTAATGAAGGAGGCAGTGCGATGAAAGCGGTCGTGATGGCCGGAGGCGAGGGGTCTCGCCTGCGCCCGTTAACCGTGGCAAGGCCCAAGCCAATGGTGCCGATTGTGGGCAAGCCAGTGATGGAGCATATTCTCCATTTACTGAAAGCACACGGCATTACGGATGTGGTCGTCACGGTCCAGTATCTGGCAAATAATATCGAAGATTATTTTGGTGATGGTTCGCAGTTTGGCATGAATATCGCCTACTCACGCGAAGAAGTGCCGCTGGGGACAGCGGGCAGCGTGAAACATGCCGAAGAACTGCTGGATGAGCCATTCATCGTCATCAGTGGTGATGCCCTTACCGACTTTAACCTCACCGAGATTATCAACTATCACTTCGAGAAGAAGGCGCTGGCGACGCTGACTCTGGCGCACGTCTCGAATCCGCTCGAATACGGAGTCATCATCACCAACGAAGACGGGCACATCACCCAGTTTCTAGAAAAGCCCAGTTGGGGGGAAGTCTTCAGCGACACCATCAATACGGGCGTGTATGTCCTGGACCCCAAGATTTTCAGCTATTTTGAAAAAGGGAAGCCTTTCGATTTCAGCCAGGAACTCTTTCCCATGATGCTGAAGCAGGGCGACCCCATCTACGGCTACGTGGCGCAGGGTTACTGGTGTGACGTTGGCAATCTGGGCGAATACATGAAAGCCAACGGCGATGTCCTGCAAGGGCTGGTCCAGGTTCAGATTCCCGGCAAAGATCAGGGCGGCGGCATCTGGGTAGAAGAAGGCGTCGAGATCGCGCCTGATGCGCAGCTCTATGGGCCGATCTTCCTGGGGCACGACTGCAAAATCAAGAGCGGCGTCATTATTCACGGCCCCAGCAGCATTGGACACTACAGCATTATTGATGACCGCGCCCAGGTGGACCGCAGCATTGTCTGGAATAACTCCTATATTGGCGAGCGCGCCGAACTGCGCGGAGCCATTGTCGGCTCATCCACCAGCGTCAAGAGCAAAGCGGTCATGTTTGAAGGGGCCGTCGTTGGCGATAATTCGGTCATTCAGGAAAGCTCCATCATTCAGCCAGGCGTCAAAATCTGGCCGAATAAAGAGATCGAGACCGGCGCCGTCGTCACCTCCAGCGTCATCTGGGGATCGCAAGGCCGACGCGGCCTCTTCGGGCGCTACGGCGTCACCGGACTGGTGAACGTTGACATTACCCCGGAGTTTGCCGCCAAGCTGGGCGCCGCCTATGGCGCTATCTTGCCCAAAGGCGCGTGGGTCTGCGTCAACCGCGATGCACACCGCACCCCGCGCATGATTAAGCGCGCAATTATCTCCGGGCTGCCGTCGGCAGGCTGCAACGTCAATGACCTGGAGACAGTGCCGGTGCCGGTGGCGCGCTACTATGTACGCACGACGGACGCGGCAGGCGGCGTCCATATTCGGCTTTCGCCCTATGACCCGCGCGTGCTGGACATCAAATTCTTCGACCAGCATGGGCTGGATATTAACAAGCCCACTGAGCGCAAGATCGAAAACCTCTTCTTCCGCGAGGATTTCCGGCGCGTCTACCTGGACGACATCGGGAGAATCCAATATGCGCCAGAGGTGATTAAGCGCTACACCACAGACTTCCTGAAAGTGGTCAACCCGGAGACCACCAGAAAGCGGGGCTATCGCATTGTCGTGGATTACGGGCACGGGAGCAGCGTGCTGGTGTTACCACCCATTTTCAACGCGCTGGGCTGCGATGTAATCGCTCTGAACTCCAGCCAGGACGAAGCCAAATTCTCGCGCACCGCCGAAGAGTTTGACCGCGACATGACCGTGCTGGCCTCGATCACCTCCACACTCAATGCTGATCTCGGCGTTCGCCTGGATACCGGCGGTGAGCGCATCTACGTGGTTGATAATCGCGGGCGAGTGCTGGAAGGTGGCAAGCTGCTTGCCGCTTTCACCGATCTGATTACGCGCTCAGCAAACGGTGGCATTGTGGCAGCGCCGGTGACAGCGCCCAGCGCGATTGAGCAGGTGGCCCATCGCAACGGCGGACAGATTCTCCCCACCAAAGTGATGCCCCACGCGCTGATGAGCGCGGCGGCGCGCGATAACGTCGTGCTGGTGGGGGACAGCGAGGGCGGTTTTGTGATCCCCGCTTTACAACCGGCGTTTGATGGGATGCTGGCTGTCGCCAAAATCCTGGAACTGCTAGCAACCTATGATGTCAAGCTCTCTGAGGTGGTTGACGATCTGCCGCCATACTACCTTATTCACACGAAGGTTGCCTGTCCCTGGGAATATAAGGGCAAGGTCATGCGTATTTTGAGCGAGCAGTACCGCGAGCGGCGCCAGAAGCCCATTGACGGGATCAAGATCGATCTTGGCGAAGAGTGGGTACTGGTCTTGCCAGACGCCGACCGACCGCTCTTCCATGTGCTGGCAGAGTCGCGCTCACGCGATTCCGCTCAGGCGCTGGCGGACAAATACGCGCGGGTCGTCAGCGGCTTGCAGCATTAGGTTTCACTATCCTCAAAGGGGAACGCCATCAGCAGAACGCTGGTAGCGTTCCCTTTGTTTCATTACGGCTGGAAACAATACTCTTCCGTAAGTACGAAAACTGGCATGGAAGTACCAACCATCGTGCCTGTGTCTGCGCCTGTTCGTTATATCACTGAAGGGCCAAAAGAAACTCGCGGCCACCAAGCAGCATTATGCAAAAGCAGGCCGCTGTGACGGGACAGCCTGGTAAGAGCAAGAATGGGGGCACCAATGCGTAAGCGAAGCCATTCGGGAGGGCGGTGGATGCTGGCAACGCTGGTATCCACCGCCGTAATTTTCGGCATCTCCAGCATGCTGGCGCTAACCCTGGCACTTGGCGCGCCGCCGCTGCTGGGCCAGTCCCCACCTGCCTGGGCGTGTGGCATCGCTGGATATGTCATGCTGGCGAATAACGCCCCGGCCATGCCGGTGCCAGGATCACAAATCCAGGGGACCACCAATCAAGGCGTGGACAACCTGCCCGGCTACTTTCCAACGGATTATTATCGCGGTCAGGCCATCACCTTTACCGAAGACCTCTCAGCCGTACCCTATGCACCTCCCAAGGATAGTATCCAGTGGCGCTGGGATTTTGGCGACGGCAGCAGCTATGGCTCAGGGCCGCAGCCAACCCATACCTACCAGCGCGCCGGAAAGTTTACGATCACGGTCAGCGTCTTCGATACGATCAATAACGTCTGGAACCCCCTCGATACCTCAACCATCACTATCCTGAACAGCCCCTGGAGCAATCCACCCATTGCAAAAGCCACTGCCAGCAAAACAGTCGTTGCCATCAACGATACAGTGACTTTCGATGCCACCGGCTCACGCGCGCAGGTTGGATCGCAGTTGACCTATGACTGGAACTTTGACGATGGCTCAACAGACCTCCAGGGGCCGCATGTGACTTATCAGTTTACGATCCCTGGGAAAGCGCTCGTCACTCTCACCGTCACCGACAGCCGGGGCGCGCCCAGTGCAGTGGTCATCCCCATTCAGGTCGTGATCTCCATTCCCCAGGTCCATCTTCAGGTCTCAGCGACCACTGCCCAGGTGGGCCAGCCGATTACCTTCGACGCTTCCCAAGTTCAATTGCAGCCGGGCGATCAGATTGCCAAATATACATGGGACTTTGGCGACCAGACGCCAGCGCAAACCACAACCAGCAGCAAGATCACCCATCGCTACAGCAAGGCAGGGAAATATCACGCGCAGGTTCAGGTACTGGATACCCAGAATGTGCCGGGCACCGCAGCAGTGGACATCACCGTTGGGTCGCCCCAGAGCGCCAGCACAGGCAGCAGCACTTCCCCTGGCTCCTTCACCTTCATTGCACTTGGCGCGCTGATCGTCTTAGCCCTGGGCGCCCTGGTGGTTGGTTCCATCATGCGCCGCAAGCCAGTGCCAGTCGCCCAGAGGAGCGGGGCAACAGGTCGCCACCCGGAGCAGATGCGCAGCACGCCACGCGGCAACCTTTCTACCGGGCAGCGCATGCCGTCACGCTCGCCGCTTTCAAATCAGCCAGCAGGCAATCGCCAGGCATCAGGCCGTCTGGCATCGGGAAACTTCACAGGCCAGCCACCGGGGAATCGCTCAGGCCAGTTCCAGCGGCCACCAGCCTCCGGCTCAACGGGGTCAAACTTTACGCCGAGGCCCCAACGAACCGAGCCGCCTCCGCGCCGAACCAAGCCGCCTTCATCTGGAAGGAAACCAGAGTTCTTTGAAAGCGATCAGGACTTCTGAATCTGCGGCTTCAGGCCAGCGGCCCATGCAGCGCTTCACTCAGGCCCTGGCGCCAGGCGCGCGCCAGAGCAGCAACCGGCAGGTCAATCGCCGCGCCTATGCGCAGCGAGGTGCCACCGACCGTGCCAAGGCGTTTGATCGGCACATCCGCCTGATCGGCCAGCGCGGCCAGATCAGGCCAGGCTTTCGGCTGAAGCGAGACAATAATGCGTGATGGCGCTTCGCCAAAACAGAAGGCTATTGTTTTCAGGCTCACTGAGCTATCATTGCCTGCGCCAGCATTGCCAGCGGGAATGAAAGCCGGTTCAACCACCAGGCCAAGATTACCCCAGATGGCGCATTCGGCCAGCGCAACCGCCAGGCCACCATCGCTGCAATCGTGCGCCGAGCGCAGCAGCCCGGCCCGAAACGCCTCCAGGCATAAGCGCTGAACAGCCGCCTCGCGCCGAAGATCAAGCTGTGGCGGTCGGCCAGCGACCTGTCCCTCAATCACTTTGAGATACGTACTGCCCCCAAGATCAGCAGGCGCAGGCTCCCAATCCCCCAGCAGCACTGCCAGATTGCCCTCGCGCTGAAACGCGGCGGGCAGCGGCGCGGCACCTTCCAGCAGCCCCACCATGCCAACGACTGGCGTTGGATAGATCGGCTGGCCGAAGCTCTCGTTATAGAGGCTCACATTGCCGCTAATCACTGGCGTCTCCAAAGCGCGGGCAGCGGCGGACATCCCCTCAATCGCCTGCTCAAGCTGGTAGTAGACATCCGCCTTTTCTGGGTTGCCAAAGTTGAGGCAGTTGGTGAGCGCCAGCGGCGTGGCCCCTGTACAGACGAGGTTGCGCGCCGCCTCAGCCACAGCCAGCGCTCCCCCATTGAATGGATCGAGATAGCAGAGGCGACCGTTGCCATCGGTTGTCAAAGCAATGGCTTTCCCCGTCAGGTGGCCTGCCTCATCGCGCACGCGCAGCACGGCAGCATCGCTGCCCGGCGGAATCAGCGTGTTCGCCCCCACCATATGATCGTACTGCTGATAGATGTCCTGCCGGTTGCAGAGATCAGGTGAAGCCAGCAGCGTCAAGAGCGCCGCATTCAGATCATCTGGCAGCGAAAGCTGGCGATAATCATACGCCCATCGCTGCTCCATCTCCGGTGAGGGCACTCCCGCGCGTGTATACAGCGGAACCTCATCGGTAAGCAGCGTGGTGGGAATTTCAGCAACCGTCTGCGCGCCTTCTTTGACGCGAATCACTCGCTCTTCAATCACCTGGCCGATGATGTCGGAATGCAGGCCCCAGCGCCTAAAAACCTCCTGCACCTGACGCTCACAGCCGCGCTTCACAACAACCAGCATGCGCTCCTGCGACTCGGAGAGCATGATCTCATATGGCGTCATCCCGCTTTCCCGCCGCGAGACATGCAGCACATCAAGCTCGATACCGCAGTGCCCCTTATGAGCGGTTTCCACCGATGAACTGGTGAGACCGGCAGCACCCAGGTCTTGCATACCCACAATCCAGCCGCTGTCGCGCAATTCCAGGCAGGCTTCGATAAGCAGCTTCTCGGTAAATGGGTTGCCAACCTGCACAGCGGGCCGTCGCTCCTCTGAAGCAGCGTTGAGTTCCACCGAAGCAAAGGTTGCGCCGTGAATCCCATCGCGCCCGGTATCGGCGCCAACCAGCAGCACCGGGTTGCCCACCCCGCTCGCCCGCGCCGGAACAATCTTGTCTACAGGCACAATCCCCACGCACATCGCATTCACCAGCGGATTGCCGGAGTACGCCTCATCAAAATAGACCTCGCCGCCAACCGTTGGCAACCCCAGACAATTGCCATAGCCTGCGATTCCCGCCACCACGCCATGCAGCAGATAGCGGTTCCGCGCGGTTGTTGGTGGCCCAAAGCGCAGTGAATCCAAAATGGCGACGGGTCGGGCGCCCATCGTGAAAATGTCGCGCACGATCCCCCCCACGCCGGTTGCTGCGCCTTGATATGGCTCTATCGCGCTGGGGTGATTATGGCTTTCAATCTTCATCACCACCGCCAGGCCATCGCCAATATCTACCGCGCCCGCATTTTCGGCGCCCGCGCCTAGCAAAACGCGCGGGCCGCGCGTGGGAAAGCGCCGCAGCAGCGGCTTCGAGTTTTTATAGCCGCAGTGTTCGCTCCACATCGCGCCAAACATCCCCAATTCTACCTGATTGGGTCGCCGACCGAGCTTCTGAACAAGCAAACTATATTCGGCACGAGTCAACGCCACTTCATCGAGCGAACGCTGAGAAATTTCATCTTCAACGGGACGGTCAATCATGCTGCTCCTCGCGTGGTCCAACAGAAATCGTTCGTTCGCGCTCATAGATCACCATACCAGGGCCGCCGCCCTTCATATGGCGCACATAGCGCTGCTGGGTATAATCAACGGGAACGCTGGTATTGCCGCGCGCCTGGCTATAATATGCTGCCAGGCGTGCTGCTTCTTCCAGCGTGCGGCGCGGCACCTGACGCCCCCCCGATTTAATAATGACATGCGCTCCTGGGACGCCCCGCGCGTGCAGCCAGAGATCATTGCTCCCCGCCTCTCGAAATGTCACCTCTTCGTTCTGCTGGCTGTTCTTCCCCACCAGCAGCACAAACCCATCTGCCGATTGCCGCCGCAGAACTGCACCTGCTGTATCGTGCCTGCTGGTCTTCTGGCCGCCGGGCCTCCTTCCATTTTTGCCGGTCTTCCCCTTGCCCGCCTTCTGATTGGCACTGCGGTAATCCTGTTTCCCCCGCAGATAACCAGCCGCAACCACCTCTGCCCGCACCTGCGCCACCTCTGCGGGCGTCTCGGCCAGAAGCAGATCAGTCGTAAACTGTTCCACCTGCGCCAGTTCCACCCGATTGCGCTCAATCTGCTCTGGAATCTGCTGACCGGCCCGGCGCAGCTTATGGTAGCGCGCAAACCGCTGATTGGCATTCTCTACCGCCGTGAGATTGGGGTCCAGAGCAATGGTCAGCATTTCTGGTCTGGCACTTTCAGCAAAGGGATTCTCAATGACGAAACTGGTCTGGTGAGGCGCCACCTGCTGCCCAAAGGCCAGCAGCACCTCGCCTTCCATGCGCAGCCGCTCAGCCTCCTGCGCCGCCGCCAGATCGTGCGCTAACAATTCCGCTTTCCGCAGGCATCGCTCTCGATGGGTCTGCAAGGCGCGCGCCACATCGGCTTTCGCGCCCTGCAACGCATCGCGCCATTCTGCTCCCCGATAGCAGGTATCTAACAGATCATTCACACGCGCAAAGGACTTCACCGGCCAACCAGCGTACTGGCGCAGTTCATAGACGGCAAAAGCCGCTGGCGTGCCAACAGCAGGATTCTCCACCAGCGCAGGTCGCCACTCGCGCGTCTCCATCAACGCGGCCAGACTACGCGCCTGCTCAGCAACCCACTCCCAGGGCGTATCAGCCCGCGCAAGCGCCTCCGCATCGCCTGTTGCCCGATAGGCAATCTCGCGCGCCAGAAGCGGGCTGCATCCCATCACCTGCCCGGTCAGCACCTGCCAGAGCCGCGCTTCAGCCCCTGGTTTCTTTCCGCCAGTCGCCGCTCCCAAGCGCAGTGCATCGCTTGTGAGTGTACTGGCTTCGAGGCGCGGTACACTCTGTCCATTCAGGATACGCTGCTGTGAAGGAGGATATTTGTATGGCTCATGGGGAGCAATCACCCGATAGCGATTGATCTCCGGCCCCACCTGTTTGAGACTGCCCAGGATGATGCCCGCTGCATCGCGTAAGATGATGTTGCTTAATCGGCCCATAACCTCTATAATGAGCCATACTTGAGGCGCTGGCGAGCTATGCTGGTCCGTTCCCGCCCGGCGAGCAAAGCCAATCTCCACCAGCCGTTCCCAGCGAGGCTGCTGCACCGTCTCAATGCGACAGCCCTCCAGATACTTACGCAGGAGCATGACAAACGGCGGTGGCTCAAGCGAGAGCTTTCCAGGCTTGTCGCTGGTGAGATGCAGCCGCGCAAGCTGCGGATGAGCCGAAAGATACAGCCAGAGGCCGCGCGAACCTGTCCAGCATTGGATGGCAATCGCCGACGGCGTAGGCTGAATCACATCTTCCACGCGCGCTCCGCCGAGGAGCGCCCGAAGCTCATCGGTGATTGCAGCCAGCGTCAGCGCATCAACAGACATAGGAGACCCACCTCACTGCTATCATACGAGCAGGGCTATTACACAACATGAGCGATGGAGACACATACATGACCAGCAAGCAGGGCGCCACACATGGCCTGCTCTTTGTCCTTTCTGCCCCGTCGGGGACGGGAAAGGATACCGTCATCCGCCGCCTTAAAGAGCAGGGCCTGCCAATCCATATCTCCGTCAGCGTCACCACGCGCGCCCCACGTCCCGGCGAGATCAATGGCGTCCATTACCATTTCATCTCGCGGGAAGAATACCATCACATGCTGGCAAATAATGAGCTGCTTGAACATGCCGAGGTTCATGGCAACTGGTATGGCGTCCCGCGCCGACCAGTGCGCGAATGGTTGGCTGCCGGGGAGGACGTGCTGCTCAAAATTGATGTTCAGGGCGCAGCCACCGTGCGGCAGAAAGTGCCCGAGGCCATTTTTATCTTCCTGGCCCCGCAATCTATCGACGAGCTAAGCCGACGACTAAGCGCCCGCCGGAGCGAAACCCAGGAAGATCGCGCCCGCCGGTTGGCAGATGCCGCTTATGAACTGGAGCAGCAGCAGTGGTACGATTATCGCGTGGTCAATCGCCAGGGACATCTCGACGAAGCCGTCGAGAAGGTCAAGGCGATTATCATCGCCGAACACTGCCGCGTCCAGCCCCGCCATATCGAGATATAGCTGCTTTGCTTATATCGCTTTCAATTTGGCAATGATGGCATCAGCCACCTGAGATGTTCCCACCGCCGTTGGATCATCCGGGCGCGGCTTGAGATCATACGTCACCGATTTGCCCTCGGCAATCACCGCCGCCATCGCATTCTCCAGGCGGTTCGCAGCCTCCTTCTCGCCCAGATGCCGGAGCATCAGCACGCCAGAAAACATCATTGCCATTGGGTTCACTTTATTTTGCCCCGCATATTTGGGGGCGCTGCCATGCACCGGCTCAAACACCGCGTACTCTGCGCCGATATTCGCGCCGGGAGCGACACCCAATCCACCGATGAGACCCGCCGAAAGGTCCGAAAGGATATCACCATACAGGTTGGGCAGCACCAGCACATCATAGAGTTCCGGCTTCTGCACAAGCTGCATGCACATATTATCCACAATGCGATCTTCAAACTGAATATCAGGATAATCTTTGGCAACCTCTTGCGCCACTGCCAGGAAGAGACCATCCGAAAACTTCATGATGTTGGCCTTGTGGACTGCTGTAACTTTCTTGCGATTGTTGGCGCGCGCATACTCAAAGGCAAACTTCACAATTCGTCTGCTGGCAGGCACCGAGATGAACTTGATGCTGATCGCGGATTCCTCGCTGAGATGGGCATTGGTTGTCCGATGGATAAAATCCAATAGCTCGGCCATCTCTGGCGAGCCTTTTTGATACTCAATGCCCGCGTACAGATCCTCGGTATTCTCGCGCACAATGATGAGATTCACATTCTCATAGCGCGAGCGCAATCCTGGATAGGATTTGGCCGGGCGCAGATTTGCATACAGGTCCAGGCTCTTGCGCAGGGCCACATTCGCGCTGCGAAAGCCCTTGCCAACCGGCGTCGTGATCGGTCCCTTCAAGCCTACCTTTGTCTGCTTAATGGACTCAATCACCTCATCGGGCAGCACCGTCCCCTGCTTTTCGAAAACTTCCAGCCCGGCCTGATGGACATGCCAGGTGAATTGCACCCCGGTAGCCTCTAGCACGCGCCGCGTGGCCTCGGTAATTTCCGGCCCGGTGCCATCGCCGGGGATAAGCGTTACATCGTAAGGCATCCAATCCTCCGTAGAGAACAAAATGGAATACAGGCGGGCGCTGCTCCTGGGCTTTCTTTGCTGGATACCGGCTGGCTCATGGGCACCCGTCGTCACGTCGGGGCGTGGCGGAACGGTCAACAAACACGCAAGCCGCCATGCTCATACGGTCCTGAGCCTGATTATAGCATAAATTCCTGATCGCCCAACAAGACTTTTTCCCAATCCTCCCTTCCCACCAGGCTCTGCCATTGCTCGACATTGACAGTGCGGCAGCAGCGTGCTATCCTATCAGAGCATTGCCCTGTGAGGGCATAAGAGCATTCCCAGCTTCATAACTGCTCAATCTGCACATCTTGACCTTCTGTGAGAGGAGGTGACAGAGAACACATGGTAAAAATCCGTCTGATGCGCACCGGCATGAAGAAAGCTCCGTCCTATCGTGTGGTCGTCGCTGATGCCCGCTCGCCGCGCGATGGACGTATTGTTGAAAGCATCGGCTGGTATAATCCGCGCACCGAGCCATCCACCATTCAGATTGATGAAGAAAAGGCACTCAAATGGCTCTCCGTTGGCGCGCGGCCAACCGATTCCGTACACTCGTTGTTTGAACGCGCAGGCATTAACGCCAAGTTCCAGCAGCACAAGAGCAGCGGGGCGTAGGAGATACGCCCCCACCTGCCAGCGGCTATCATTATCGATCTGGTTTATCGCAGAAAGCTCCATACTATGCGCAAGCTGATTGAATACATTGCCCGATCACTCGTTGACCACCCCGAAGCCGTCCAGGTCCGCGAGGTGCGCAACGACCGCGTTGCCCTGGCACTTGAACTGCGAGTCGCGCAAGAGGACTTCGGCAAGGTGATTGGTCGCCAGGGGCGGGTCGCCAAAGCCATGCGGACTCTGCTGCGCTCGGCTGGCGCCAAACAGGGCAAACATACATCACTGGAGATTGATGAACGACCATTCCACCCCGCCCCGTAAACATGCGCCCGGCGGCAGGCCGCAGCGTCAGAGCCAGCAAGCGAAACCCTCACCGGCAATTGGCGAAGAGTGGGTCACGATAGGGCGCATCGTGGCCCTTTTTGGCGTGCATGGCGAACTCAAGGTCCGCCCTGAAACCGACATCCCCGACCGCTTTCGTCAACTGCGCGAAATCCATCTTGGACCGGAACACACACCTTACCAAATCGCCGCCGCACGCCCGTACAAAGAGGGTTTACTGGTGCTGCGCCTTATCGGCATTGAGAGCGCCAATGCTGCCAAGGCGCTCATCGGCCAGACGATTACCATTCCTCTCGCCCAGATCGCGCCTCTCCCGCCAGATCACTACTACATCCATGACCTCATCGGCCTGCGCGTCGAGTCCTCTGAGGGTCAGGCCCTCGGCGTCGTTGCCGATGTGTTGGCAACTGGCGGCAATGATGTCTATGTCGTCCGCGCCGCAGAGACTGGACGCGAAGTGCTGGTTCCCGCCGTGAAAACAATGGTCAAGCGCGTTGATATTTCGGCTGGCCTGCTTGTCATTGATCCCATTCCGGGGTTGTTTGATGATCGCTTTGAGGAGGCGCGCTAACGCTCAGGCGCAGCCGAAGCAGCCGGAATCTGCTCTAACGCCGCCAGCACCGCCTTGGGGTCCAGTGCCTGCTTAAAGAAGACCACTGGCCCCGGCAGCGTCTCCAGCCGCTCGCGCTCACGCGACCCCACATGCAGTTCCGCATTCAGCGCGACCACCAGATCGCTGCGACCCGCCGCCGCCAGTTTAGCAAACTTGCGGCGCAGATAATCCGGGCGCCAGTAGCCCACAATCTCCAGCAGAGCCGTCCGCCCATCTTCTCGATGGCGAAAGCGAAAATCGGGGATCAGCACCATCTGGCCCAGGTGAATAATCTCCGTCTCGCGCTCCAGGCGCCACTGGCTCTCCAGGCGCTCAAAACGCTCAGCAAACGTTCGCTCCAGGGCTGAATCATACAGGGGCTGATCTTTGTAATGCGAAACCAGCGTCGTCGTCGCGCTGTCCAGCACCAGCCAGCGCGTTCTCCCATCTGCTTCCTGAAGCTCGGCCTTCATCCGCCATTTGGTACACCAGAGCAGCGCTGGCAAAAACACCGCCATATCCACGCCATAGCGCGTGGTGCATTGCAGCACGCTGGCCGGACCATCCAGTTCAATCTCGTAGCCCTGCTCAGGGTCGCCGGTAATCTGGTGAATCAGCCGGTGAAACTTGATGAGCCGGAAAAGCTGCTGGTAGCGGGCGGGAATATTGCGCTCGGCCACCAACTGCATCCTGATACAGCGATAGAGGATTCCCTGCGCCTGGGCCAGATTATAGCGATCCAGCAGCCAGCGCGGCGTAGGCGCATCAAACGACAGCAGGCGCTGCTGATCGCGCCGGTCGGCAAAGAGTCCGGCAGCCACCTCTTCGGCCTGCACCTCGCGCCCCAACTCAGCCGAGAGCCGCAGCGCCACCTCAGCATGAATATCCAGCGCTGTCACTGGCGTAAGCATGCTGGGCGTCAGACTGAGCGGGTATTGCTCAGCCGCCGCCAGAAAAACGCGCCGCCGCAGTTCAAAGGCGGGCAGCGGAGTAGGCGGAGGCGCAAACTCGGCGCGCTCATCGGCCAGGAGCTTCACCAGCCCGCGCGGAATGCGAAACGCCGGAGATACCCCGATAAAATCGGCCAGCGCGGCATCTAACACCTCGCGCCGCTGCCCCACATGCCGATTGAACAACTCAATCAACGCCTCTGCCAGCCGCAGATGGGCTGCATCTTCAGGGTCCAACCGAAAGGGAACCACACGGTCGCCCTCGCGCCGCGCCAGTACCAGATCAGAAGTCAACATGGGCCTTGCTCTTCTTCGCCAGCAGACCCGGCAACAGATTCAGCCGACCTCCCAGGCTTGTCCTGAGCGCGTTCATCCGCCCGCTTCCTGCCCTGGCGATGGATCGGCCTTTTTTGGCGGTTGGCCGGTTTTTCTGGAGTCCCCGATGATTCAGACGATTCAGGTACAGCGTCAGGCTGTCCATCCTGATGCCATATATCCACCTGATAGCCCACCCCGGATTCTGCCACTTTCTTTGCTGGTCGCTCTGAGTGTCCCCGATCTGTCCGCCCGTCAATGCCAAGCTGCTCCCAGCGCTGACGGCCTTTGAAGGCTACTATCTTCTCATCGCCATCTGGCTCTATCTCTGCGCGGCCACGTCCAGCCTGATACGCTGGATTCTGCCCGCGACGACGCGCTGTGCTTTCCTCGGCTGTCTGCCGCGCTACCACCTCGTATAACACCGCCTGTTGTTTTTCGGGGCTGCGGCGCAAGATACGTCCCAGCCGCTGTACCGCCTCGCGTACCGAGCCACTGCCCGATAACAATATCCCAACCGAGGCAGAGGGCACATCAATGCCCTCATCTAGCACATGCGAAGCAACCAGCGCGCGCAGCGTTCCTGCCCGGAAAAGCGTCATCCATTCTGTCCGCTCGCGGGCGGGCGTCTCATGTGTAATCACCGGCACCAGAAAGCGCGCTGAAACCTCATACGCCGTCGCGGTATCATCCGTAAAGATTAGAACTCGCTCGCGGGGGTGCTGCTGGAGCAGTTCAGCCAGCACCGCCAGCTTTGTCTCCGCGCCGCGCGCCAGCAAGCGCCGCTCGTGATGCGCCAGCAGCGCCTTACGCCCCTCGGCGCTGCCTGCACTGGCTCGTAAGAATGCTTCCCAACCGCCCGGCGCCCCTAAGCGGATGCCACGCTTGTTGAGAAAGGCATCGCGCTCTGCCGTCAGTTCCTCATAGCGCGCCCGCTCCTCATCCGTCAGGTCTACCGCAATACGTCGAATCTCATAGGGCGCCAGCGTGTGACCCTGCAACTCGTCAGCCGTCCGGCGATACACAATCGGCCCGACCACTTCAACCAGACCCGGCGGCAGTTCGCCGTCGCTGCCCTCCGGCGTCGCCGAGAGGCCCAGCCGCAGCGGCGCCAGCAAAAACTGTCCGGCCTGGGTATAGGTGCTGGCCGAAAGCCGGTGGCATTCATCAAAGATCGCCAATCCCCAGCGATTGCCCCAATGATCGAGGTGGCGATAGGCGGAATCATACGTTGCGACGACCAGATCGTGATCGGCATCCAGGACGCCATCGCCCATAATGCCTACCGGCATGGCAAACGTCGTGGTCAGCACTGAATGCCACTGGCGCAAGAGTTCACGAGTGTAGACCAGCACAATCGCCGGGCGCCCGGCAGCAGCCATCGCCAGCGCCCCCACATGCGTCTTCCCTGCCCCCGTCGGCAGGACAACCACGCCGCGCATCCCGCCGCGCTTCCAGGCATTGAGCGCCTCGGTCTGGTGGGCATACGGACGCTCTGGCGCAACAACCAACCGAAGCGCAATCGGCGCATAGAGCGGCGCCTGATCGAGCATTGGGATGCCTGCGCGCCGCAGCGCCAACACGACCTCACGATACTGGTACGCAAACGCCCGATAGGCGCCGACCCGACCATCAAAGACGCAGCTTGCCGGAAGCCAGGCAGGTCGTTCGTGAGGATGCTTTTCATCAGGCAGCGGCGCCTCTTCAATCAACAGCGTGCCGCGCTCAAAGCGCAGGCGCACCGGCTGATCCAGCAGCGGCGAAGATGGAGAGAAGAGCAGTTCAGGAGTTGTCTGGTCCATGCAACCTTGCTCCGCGCAACTCAAAACATTACCAAGGAAAACTGCTTCCCAAGCTGGAAGGCGCGTGCATCAGCCACCATCCAGTCAATCGAGAGGGAGTGTGCAGCCGCCTTCTGGCGCGCCCGCGCGATCATTTCTGGCGTGATGTCCACACCCGTGACTTGATAGCCAAGCGCCGCCATACGCAGGGCCATGCGTCCCGTTCCACACGCCAGATCAAGCAGTGGCCCTCCCAGCAAGCGCGCCCACTGCTCGGTCAAGGGGTAATCGTCATAATAGCCCGCGTCTCGCAGATCATAGAGTTCCGCATCTCGAAAATCTTCCAGATTATCATGATCTATCATCATTGTCCCCTTCGCGCGCTCAGGTAAACAGTATAGATACTTGTATTGTACCTCTATAAGAGTGCTTGTACAAGTGTTCAACATATCATAAGCACTGGCGTGGCTTAAAAATAATCCAGCGCCCAGGGGTCCGGCTCGGTTGGTGGTGCGCTCGGCTGGGGAGGGTTGGGCACAAAGGTGCCAAATTTGCGATCATAGAAGAGCAACGGCTGCCCTTCGCTGACGCGCGCCGCCACCACTTCGCCGACCACAATCGTATGATCCCCGCCATCATACTGAGCATACATGCGGCATTCAATCACCGCAATTGAGACATCTGGCAGCAGCGGCGCTCCCGTCGCGCCCGTTTCATAGGGGATTCCGGCAAACTTATCAGCCCCGCGCGTGGCAAATAGCAAAGCCAGCTCATCCTGGCGTCTATTGAGGACATTGATGGCAAAGAAGCTGGCTTTTGTCACCGCCTCATAGGTATTGGCCTTTCTATCGATACAGAGCAGCACCAGCGGCGGATTCAGCGAAACCGAGCTAACCGAGCTGGCAGTCAGGCCCCAAGGTACCCCTTGTTCATCCATCGCCGTCACCACTGTCACACCAGAGGCGTAGCGGCTCATAGTCTGGCGAAACAATGCTCCATCAATTGGCGTCAGCAGCGAGTTATCAGGCATACAGCAATTTCCTCCTGAGCATATATTGTACCCGCCATGCAGGCTTTCCTGCCAGCCCTGTGCTGCTCCTCCTACACAGCTTCTATGATCGCCAGATTGCACGCGCATTGTGTCACAGATGGCACTCTCGTGTCGCTCTGGCAGGTGCTGGGTAGACGTGATACAATGCCCGCACTCGCCCCATAGCGGCGCGAATGGACGCAAGCTGAAGTAGTGCGCGTAGCGATCCTCTGGCAGAGAGGAGCCTGGCTCTATGTACCGTTTCAAAACGTTTAATAGCCGTGATTGCGATGATGACATCCAATCACTCGAAGCCAGCGTCAATGCCTGGATTGAAACAGAACGCCCGCGCATTCGGCTGATGTCCCAGACCCCCTTTGGCACACATATCCTGCTGAGCTTTGTCTTTGAAGTTATTTCAGAGATCGACGATCAGCCAGCAATAACCATTACGGCTGTCCCGGAAGCCTATCACGATACGCTTGAAGATACGCCTTTTGATCCCAATGAACCGCCAATCACCGGCGACCCTAAGATTCTGCAATAAATTGAGCCTCGGATACATGCGTCAATGAACACACCTTACGTTGTCTACAGCACCCCTGATGGGGCTGTAGCCGAGGAGCCGCGCCTACGCGCCCTTGACTACACTGGCCGCCCACTGAAGCCTGGCGACCTGATGCCCCTGCCTGCTGGCGCCACGCTCGCTATGCTGCCCCAGCGCCTCGCCTGTGGCCTGACCAGCGATGGACGCCGCGCCTGCGTTCCCGCCAAAAAGGGCTGGGCGCTGGCCGCACTCCTGCCGATTGGCTATACCCGCACGCTGCTGCCCGCCTATACAAAAACACCGCAGACAGCGCCGCTGCCCTTCTTTGGCTACAGCGCTGTCGCGGCCATCAACGGCCATCTGTATGTCGCCGCGCTTGCCACCGACGACCCTCACAAATGGCATCCCGACGCCTATGATCGCCAGCAGCTTCAACGCCTGATAGAGCAGCGGCTTGCCGCCGAGCCAGCCAACCGCGTCCTGGCGCAGCACGCGCACTGCGCGTTGGACTATGCCTGCCCTACTGCCAGCAACATCTTTTTCAGACGCTGGGAAGGAGCTATTGCGGTCTCCCCCGGCTGCAATGCCCGCTGCATCGGCTGCATCTCCAAACAGGATGAGGAATATCTCGTCTCGCCCCAGGACCGGCTCACCTTCATCCCAACCATTGAAGAGATCGTTGACGTGGCCGTCGCGCACCTGGAGCAAGCGCCCGACACCATTCTCAGTTTTGGGCAAGGCTGCGAAGGTGAACCCTTGCTTCAGGCCCGGCGCATCGAGCAGGCCATTCGCGCCATCCGCGCCCGCACCTCGCGCGGCACGCTCAATATCAATACCAACGCCAGCAGCCCACGCGCGCTGGCGCGCCTCTACGACGCCGGGCTGGACAGCCTGCGCGCCAGCACCATCTCAGCCCGCCCGGAGACCTACAACGCCTATTATCGCCCTCTCGGCTACAGCCTGGCGGATGTGAAGCGCTCGCTGATCCTGGCCCGCGAGGCGGGCGTCTATAGCTCCATCAACTTTCTGATTTTCCCCGGCCTGGCCGATGCGGAGGAAGAGGTTGAGGCAATGGTCACATTTCTGCGCGAGACAGGCGTGCGTCTGGTGCAGTTACGTAATCTGAACATTGATCCAGAGGTCTTGCTGCCCGCTTTGCCAGCGCCGCGTGGGCGCGCCATCGGCATTCCAGCTATGATTGAAACGCTGCGCCGCGAACTTCCCGATCTGCGCATCGGCAACTTCAGTATCCCGGTACAGCGCGCCCAACAGCGGGAACCCTTACCAGAACAGGCAGCGCGGTAATCATCACGCCCAAATTATCGCTTATCTGGTTCCCACCGGCTGGCCTGCCACCTGCTCGTAGACCTCCAGCATGCGACGTGCCGAGACTTCCGGGCGAAACTGCGCGGCGCGCTGAAGCCCACGCGCGATCAAATCTCTTCTTAGCGGCTCATCTTCCAGCACCCGCCGAATGGCCCCTGCAAACGCTTCTTCATCATCAGCATCCGCCAGCAGCGCCGCATCTCCGGCAATCTCCGGTAAGCAGCTTGCATTATTTGCCACTACTGGCGTTCCGCAGGCCATCGCCTCAATCATCGTCAGCCCAAAGCCCTCGTGTTTGGAGGGCAGCACCAAGACCCGCGCCCCGGCATAGAGGGCAGGCAAATCCTGGTACGCCACCCGCCCGGTCAAGCGAATACGCGGCGCCGCAGATGATTGGGTCGCGTCGCGCACAATCGCCTCAGAGTTGCCGGTAATGCCGCCCGCCAGCACAAGCTGAACATCTGGCAGTGCTGGCGCCAATCGCTCAAAAGCGCGAATCAGCGCGCTCACGTTCTTGCGCGCCTGTAGCGTCCCCACAAACAGGATAAAGGGCGGATGCAATTCATAGCGCTGTTGGACCTGCGCAATCTGCTCCGCTGAGGTGGGCGCCTTGAATTGCTCGTCAATGCTGTTATAGACCGTCTCAATACGCTCCAGGGGCAGGTGCAGCGCCCGCGCAATCTCTCCCCGTGCATAGTCCGAAACGGTCACAACGCGCGTCGCCCGGCGGGCGCTGGGCAGCGCCAGATAGCGCCAGTAATAGAGGCTGGCCCGCGACATCTGCTCCGGCAGCGCGAGAAACGCCACATCATGCAGCGTCAACACCGTCGGCCCATGCCAGAGCAGCGGGCTTGCCAGGCCAGGCGTATGCAGCACCTGCGGGCGCAGGCGGCGCAGCGCCAGCGGCTCAAAAAGCTGATGCTCAAAGAGAACCGCATCGCGCTGCAAGACTGGTATCGGCGCCCGTATCACCTGAAAGCGTTCATCGCCGACAAATTCTGTATAGCGCTCCGGGCGAGCCGTCACCAGCAGATAGCGATGATCGGCGGGCACCTGTTGCAAGCCGCGCAGGAGCGCCATGCTGGAGGTATAGATGCCATCATTCAGCCGCTCAACCGCGACCAGATCAAAAGCAATTCTCATTCCCTATCCTCAACCGAACGGGGTTAGCGATCATGACTGCTGCGTCACCGCCGCCTGATCGCGCTCCGCGCGCTTCTGCGCCAGCCGTTCACGCGCCGCCATAAATACCTCGGAGGGCATCAAGGCTTTCATGCAGACCGGATGAAAGAAGCGGCATTCGGCCCACAAACTGGCATCGTAACAGGGGCTGCACCAGAGACCCAGGCGCAGGATGGTGGCATCTTTACCCGCCGGCCCACTCAGCGCCGGGTCCGTCGGGCCATGCAGCGCAACCACCGGCGCGCCCACCGCGCCGGCCATATGCAGCGGCCCGCTGTCCCCACTAATCACCAGATCACAACGCGCCAGCAGCGCCGCAAGCTGCGGAATCGTCGTCTTGCCCGCAAAATCCAGCGGCTTCTGCTGCATCCGTGCGGCCACCGCGCTGGTGATCTCTTTATCACTTGCCGCGCCGGTCAGAACGACTTTCGCCCCAAGCTCCGAAATAAGTCTGTCAGCCAGTGTTGCCCAATAGGGAATCGGCCAGCGCTTCGCCATCCCATTGGTCGCCCCGGCGTGCGCCGCGATCAACAGATCGCCCTCCTGCACGCCATGAGCCGCCAGCAGTGCATTGACCTCCGCCCGCGCCGCCTCACTCACTGCCATTACTGGCGCACGCTGCTCCTCATCAACGATGCCGCCCGCTGCGTTTGCCAGCCCAAGAATATAGTCCACCTCATGCTGACGAATGCGATAGCGTCGTCCCGGTACGGGGTCAGTCATGAAAAATGGATACGCCTCGCCTCGATAGCCGACACGCCGCCGCGCCTTGCTGAAGAAAGCAAAGACACTGGCCCAATCACCCGCCAGGCTGAGACAAAGATCGTACCGCGCCGCGCGCAGATCGCGCAGCAAGCCAAGAAACTGGCGATAGCTGCTCGAACTGAGAAACGCCCTGGGACGACGCCAGATATTGGGGTCATAGGTCAGGATACGCGCAATGGCCGGGTCATGCTTCACCACCCCGGCATTCGGCGGCAGCACCAGCATATCAATCTCCGCCGTCGGATAGGCGCGGCGCATGGCATGCACTGCTGGCAGCGAGAGAATCACATCCCCCATCAGGTCCGTGCGAATCACCAGAATGCGTTTGGGGGCAAAGGTCGCGGGCGTCAGCGGGGGCAGCGTTTGCCCAGAGCGGCTGATTCTTGACACCAGCCCAACCGTCCCCAGGCTCACATAGACGACGCGCTGAAGCACGCGCTTAATCACACGATGAATTAGAAATGTTCGTGTTCTGCGTGCGAGTGAGGGCCGTATATCATAACCAACGATACCCATAATTCATCCTCACAGAAGATGAGCTTTTCACCTGCTTTATAGTCCGCTTGCTTAAGATAAGCGATTCGTTCAGATCAGACCCTCTCTTCTTTACTTCGTTACCTGTTGCCGCGCCAGCATCGCTTCAGCCGCCGCCAGCACCTCTGCAACCGGGACAGCGCGCACACAAGGATGAGCGGGCAATTCCTCTGGCCGCCAGTCAATGCGCCCGCAGGGAATGGCAGCGCATCCCGCACAAGGCTGCTTTGCCTGGATAACGCGATGCAGCGTGGGATCGCCCCAGGGGCCAAAGACCCGCGCATCCGTTGGGCCATACAGGCGCACCGTTGGTGTTCCCTGCGCGGTTGCCAGGTGCAGTGGCCCGTTATCAACCCCCAGGGCCAGGTCTGCCCGCGCCAGCAGCGCCGCCAGCGTGCCCAGGTTTGTCTCGCCAACCAGCGCCAGCGCGCGCTCAGTCATCTGACGACAGACCGCCTCAACCTGCCCCCGCTCGCCCTCGCTTCCCGTCAACACAACATGCACATTATGCGCCCGGATCAGCGCGTCGGCCACCCGCGCCCAGGAGGCCGTTTCCCAGAGCTTCACGGGCGCGCCCGTGCCTGGATGAACCACCACCAGCCGATCCTCGTCAGCGATTCCAGCCCGCGCCAGCCGCTCCCGCACCCAGGCGCGCTCCTCCGCAGTTGGCACAAACTCCAGCGGCGGCTCGCCCTGAAGCGCAGGCGCTGCTTCCGGCCCAATCACCGGCAAGGCTGGCGCGCCCTGTGCCAGCATACTGCTTTCTCCACGTTTCTTCTCCGCCAGCAAGATTGCCGCTTGAACCAGCCGCAGGTTTTGCACGACAGCATGCTCTCCATCGCGCATGGGCAGCGCCGAAGTCAAAAACGGCGTTTGCAGCTCGCCAGCATAGCCCAGACGCAGCGGAATCCCTGCCAGGTAGACAAGCCAGACCCCCCACCAGAAATCGGGTCGCAGCACAATCGCCAGATCATACCGCTGCCGCCGCAGTTCGTCCGCCATCTGCCAGAGCAGCCGATACGGCTCCAGCGCACCCTGGCGCTCGCGCCGGAAACCTGGAAAAGCGCACGCCTGAATCTCATCGACATTCGGGTTGCGCGCCACAATCTCGCGGAACCAGGGTCCAATCAGATACGTGATATGGGTTGCTGGCAGCGCCTGGCGCAGTTCCGCCAGTGCTGGCGTCGTGAACAAAAGATCGCCCAGATGGTCAGGACGTATCAACACTATTCGTCGAATCTCTCGACCTTGTGCCCGTTGACGCCCATTGCGTACCAATCCCACAGTCAGGACCAGCAGCAGCAGCAATCTCCGAACGAGTCGCCTCATGCTTCCTCCGCCGCCTTTTCTGCGCTGGTATTCCTGGCCGCGCTGGCATCAGTGCCATCCTGGGCTGGCGCTGGCCCAATCGCAAAAAGGACATCTCCCTCAGCCGCAACCTTCCCCTCTACCGTCACACGCGCGTGTCCCCGCCCGATACCGCGCCGGATCGCGGCCAGTGTTACCTCAATCGTAAGCGTATCGCCAGGCGTCACCTGACGCTTAAAGCGCCAATCATCCAGGCCAGCCAGGAACGCCAGATGCCCCTGGTATTCGGGTTTGCTCAGCACCGCCACTGCGCCAACCTGCGCCGCCGCCTCAGCAATCAAGACGCCGGGCATCACCGCATAGGAAGGAAAATGTCCCTGGAAGAACGGTTCGTTGCCGCTTACATGCTTGATGCCCACCGCGCGATCATCGCTGAGTTCAATCACCCGATCAACCAGCAAAAAGGGATAGCGATGCGGGAGAATGCGTCGAATATCTTCATAGCTGAGCATAGCCTGCCCTCGCTTTTGTCGAGAAAGAGAAGAACGCTTTCAAATCATGAATAATACCTGAAACCAAAACAGGCATTATACCCTGATAAAAAGATAAACGGCCCAGCAAACCTGCCGGATACGCTGCTGAGACATCAGGGTAGAATGCTCAAATGTCTGACTCACCGGGAAGGCTTACCACTCTCAACGCTTCTTTGCGCGAAACGGCGCGCGTCAGCCAGACCTGCCGACCCTCGCCAAGCAGCGCCTGATAGACCGGCGCGGCCTCCGCCAGCGAAGGAAACAGAGCAAAAAGCGTCGGGCCGCTCCCGCTCATACATACAAACTGTGCCCCGGCCTGGAAAAAAGCAGCGCGGCTCTCCGCTACTGCCGGATACTCCTGGCAGACACGCGCCTCCAACGCATTCATCAGCCCATCAAGCGACGGCAAAGCCGATCCACGAATGGCGCTAACCAGCGTTGCAGTGGCCTGCCCATCGGTATAATCAGCAGGGGTCAGCGCACGAAAAGCTGCTGGAGTCGAAACAGCCACTGACGGTTTGAGCAGCATCACCCACATTCCAGGCAGATCAGGCAGCGGCGTCACCCGCTCGCCGCGCCCCTCGACCAGCGCCGTACCTCCCAGCACAAAAAAGGGCACATCAGACCCCAGGCTCGCCGCCAGTTCTAGCAAACGCTCACGCGCCAGCCCCAGATGCCACCACCGATTGAGCGCCAAGAGGACCATCGCAGCGTCACTGCTTCCTCCGCCCAGACCGCCTTGCGCGGGTATTCGTTTTTGCAACTCGATCCGCACGCCTCGGCGGCATCCCGTTGCCCCGCGCAGCGCTTCCACTGCCCGATACACCAGATTCTCTGGCCCACGTAAAGCGGGCGCATCGCAAAAAACCTCAATCTGGCCGTTGGGCAAGGCGCGAAACGCCAACGTATCGGCCAGCGCCACCGTTTGCAGAACCGACGCAAGCTCATGGTAGCCGTCCGCACGGCGCCCCAAAACATCAAGCGTCAGATTTACCTTGGCGTAAGCGCGCGTAAATAACCACCCATCAGAACGCATCTCGCCCATGCGGCTGGAGTCGTTCATTGAAATGCCCTTATCGCTTCGCTATAATAAGCAATGCCCATCAGTACAATCTTTCGCCGCGAAAGGATCGCTACCCTGCATGTCCACCAATCAACCATCAGCATCCGCTGTGCGCGTCATGGTTATTATGGCGCATCCCGACGATGCCGAATTTAGCTGCGCTGGAACCGTCGCCCGCTATGCCGCCGCAGGCGCTTATGTCGAATACGTCCTTGCAACCAGCGGCAACCGGGGCAGCCATGACCCAACCATGACACCTGAAAAATTGGCTGCCATCCGCGAGGCCGAGCAGCTTGCCGCCGCCGAAGTCCTGGGCGTCGCCAACGTCACCTTCCTGCGCCACAACGATGGCGAAGTCGAACCTTCCATCGCGCTGCGCCGCGAGCTAGCCCATGTTCTACGTAAAGGCCGCCCGGACATTGTCTTCACGTTTGACCCCTGGCAGCATTATCAGGTCCATCCCGATCATCGCGCCATCGGACAGTCCACCCTGGACGCCGTTGCCGATGCTCGCATGCCCATGTACTACCCCGAACAGATTAACGGGGAGGTCCAGGCTCATCGCGTCCGCGACGTGTATTTCTTCGCCACCGAACACCCCAACCATTGGGTCGACATCACCGAGACCATCGACAAAAAAATCGCCGCGCTGCACTGTCACGTCAGTCAGGTTGGCGACCGTGATAAAGACCAGTTTGAACAATTTATCCGGGCGCGGGCGCGCACCGTCGGGCAGGAACAGGGCATGCTCTACGCCGAAGCCTTCAAACATCTGCCTATGACCCAGCCCACACCACCCGGCCCTAAAGCATCCTAGCTCTGGTGACGAATTCAGGGAAAACTGGCAGCACCCACAAACCTGGAGAGGGCCTCTTTTCCTCTCCGGGCCGATGTTCCTGATCCAGCGCCCTCCTTGCGCGCGGCATGCGGCTGCGCAGCCGCATCCCCCGGCGGCTTTGTCACGTCCCTTATGATCTCGCCACCATACCACCCAATTCCCCAGTTGGCCGCCGCGCCAGATACACTGGCATACGCTGCTCAGCCTGATCCATCTTTTCCAAAAATGTCTGGCTGATGTCAATGCCCAACTTAGACGAAAGCGCCAGCAGATAATACAACACATCGGCAATCTCGTAGCCTATCGCCCGCCGCTTGCGTGCATCCCCTAGCTCGCGCTCAATCTCTTCGTCATCCTTAAAGTGAAAATGCTCGGCAATCTCCGCCACCTCAATCTCCATCCCCAGCGTCAAATCTTTTGGCTGTAAGCGCCCGTTCCACTCGCGTTCTTCTACAAACTGCTCTACAACACCTTTGAGGTATTGGACCGTTGTTAGTTCATCGGACATACCGTGTCCCCCCGATCTAATGCTCGGAAAGATTAGAACAAGCGTTCACCGCTCTCCTACTACTGATGATAACATGACTCGCCCGCCTGTGCAAGTGCTTTTTTCGCAATCTGGCTGGTAATTTTGGACTGGCCTCTCGTCTCGCCTGAAGTGGTATAATGCTCTTGCACCCTGGCAGCAGCTCTCTCGACGTGTTGCAAGGGCGACCACACTCTAAAACAGATCTGTTCCTCTTGTTGATGAGGACATTCATATGTTGAGCAATCGGCTCCCTGCTGGACCAGATGGAGGTCTGATTCATGTTCGAAAGTCTCACCACCCGGCTGGATGCGGTGTTTGAGCGCCTGCGCGGCAAAGGACGACTCACCGAAAGTGACGTGAACGAGGCCATGCGCGAGGTGCGTCAGGCGCTCCTGGAGGCCGATGTCAGCTTCAAGGTAGTCAAGCAGTTTGTCGCTCGCGTCCAGGAACGCGCCGTTGGCACCGAGGTACTGGAAAGTCTCTCTCCCGCTCAGCAAGTCATCAAAATCGTTCATAAAGAACTGATCGAAATGCTGGGCGGCATTGACGGCAAAACCAAACTCAACTACGCTGGCACGCCTCCCACCATCATCATGCTCGTTGGCCTGCAAGGCTCCGGTAAAACCACCACCGTTGCCAAGCTCGCCAATTATCTGCGCAAGCAGGGCCAGCATCCGCTGATGGTCGCAGCCGATATGCAGCGCCCGGCTGCCGTCTTGCAGCTTCAGCAGCTTGGCAAGCAGCTCAACCTCCCTGTCTACGCTGAAGAACCCGGCAATAAGCCACCTGACATCTGCGTGCGCGCCATCAAATACGCGCGTGAAAACGGCAACACCACCGCTATCCTTGACACTGCCGGTCGGTTGCACATCGATGCCGACCTGATGCACGAAGTCGCCACCATCCGCGAGCGCATTCATCCACAAGAAGTCCTGCTCATCGCCGACGCCATGACCGGCCAGGACGCCGTGCGCGTGGCCGATGAATTTAATAAGACCGTCGGCTTGACCGGACTGATTATGACCAAAATGGACGGCGACGCGCGCGGCGGCGCAGCCCTCTCGATCCGCGAAGTTACCGGCGTCCCTATCAAATTCCTGGCGACAGGCGAAAAAGCGGATGCCCTGGAACCCTTCTATCCTGATCGACTGGCTTCGCGCATCCTGGGCATGGGCGACGTACTCACCCTCATCGAGCGCGCCCAGGAGCAGATCGACCAGAAACAGGCCAGGAAACTCGAAAAGAAACTGCTCGAAGCCTCGTTTGATCTGGAAGATTTCCTCCAGCAGATGCACCAGCTTCGCAAGATGGGGCCGCTGACGCAGTTGCTGGATATGCTCCCCGGCTTCAATAAAATCGCTGGCATGCCCGAAATCAACCAGGCCCTCCAGGGCGACCAGATGAAGCACCTTGAAGCTCTGATCTTGTCGATGACTCCGCAGGAGCGGCACCACCCTGAGATCATCAACGGCAGCCGCAAACGACGCATCGCCAGAGGCAGCGGCCAGACCGTCCAGGATGTCAACCAATTGCTCAAGAGCTTCGAGCAGATGCGCCAGATGATGAAGCAAATGGCCGCCATGCAAAAAGGCGCCAAAGGGCGCTTTAATCCCTTCGGCGGGCGTGGCCTGCCCTTCGGCCTCTAATCCATCTGTGCAAGAGAGGCCGCCAGAAAAACCATGAGGAAAGGATACCCGCTCTCGCATAATGGAGAGCGGGTATGCCTCGCCTGAATATGCCCTGGCCCCAGACAGCGTTGGGCAGTTGCAGACACCCGCTTGCCTGGCCCTCCAAATGATATTGTATGAATAGTTCTTGACCGGCAGACTTAACTTTAGGCATCCCAACGGCTGGCCTGCCGCTCAGGTCGTCGTCCCCTCGTTCCTGGTGCCCGACAGGCTGTTGCAATCTGAACAACAGCCTTGACATCTTCGAGGCTATCAGCTATCATGCAACCACATTTCGGCGCGGGTTCGCGCGGCAATCAATGACAGCCGCAGCTTCCACCGCCACAGCCACAGCTTCCACCGCCAACGTCGGCGTCGCCCCAATCGCTCTCACTGCCAAAGTCGTCTTCGGCGCTTCCCCCCTTGCGGGTTCTGGCAACGACTGACAACAGGCGCCGGACACGCGGGCTATGGCACTCCTGGCAGATAATCCCGGCATCGGCGTTTTCATAGCTCGTCAGCAGCTCAAAACGCGCAGTACAATCATGACAATAATACTCATACAGCGGCATCGTTACCGTACCTACCTTTCTTCGCTCTACATCAATAGAGCATCAGAATGCGTCACATGCTGGAACTCTTTATCTCAGCAGAGGCACCAATCGGCTCACCAACATAGAACCACGCCCATGCAGATGCTATCACGGCATGAGTGCTGGTGCAAGGGGATGATTGTATGGAGATCAGCTTTACCGACCTGGGGCGTTTGATTGAACTCTGGGCAGCCTGGTACAGCATCGGCGTCGATGGCTGGCTCTTTAGTGATGAAAGCACCCACACCTGCTCACTGGACCTGCCCAACCCAGCCAGTGCCAACGGCAAGCCCATCTCTCAACCGCCCTATCCGTCAGACCCGGCGCTTGACCTCGTGTTACTGCACGCCATCAATGAATTTGGCTTGCAGTGCAGCCGCCTGGGCACTATCAGCTTTAGCCGCACGGGCAGCGGTGAACAGATCGCTTACGTCGCCGAGCCGGTGATAGCGCTCCTGGAAGCCGGGCAAACCTTCTTCGCCGGAAAACGGCTGAGCATCTTTAGCGAACTTCGCCGGGAATATGGAGACTTCGGCAGCCACACAATGGTCTTGGACCTTGCCGTCCAGCAAGGGCAAGTCCTCATCCACCGGTCCTCATTCGAAATGAATAATCGTCGTCGTGGCCTCAAACTGGACCTGTGGGAGTCACTCACCCACGCGCTGGCAACCTGCGAAGACATCTACGAGCAAGGCGCCGCCCTGGGCCACAGCTTTACCGGCAACCCTGACGACCTCACCAACCTGGCGGAGACCCCCGAAACTGCCAATGCCCGTCACACCGATAACTCTCAAGCAGCCGCAGATGCGCCCGCAGGCGATCAGCCACTTCAGCAAAGCCAGACAAATCACCGTTTTGCAGCGGCGGGCCTTCCTTTTCCCTGTCTCAACCCAACGGAAGCCAGCCATCTGGCACGCCTTTCCAACCAGGTAGCGCCTACCCGTCGCGCCCTTGCAGACGGAGCCATCCTCTTCTCGACCCACTCATTACGCGAACTGGCGGCGCTCATCACGTTTGCCCGCTTTTGCGAGCCGGTAGGAGCTATGCAGCGCGTGTGACACCCGCGCTGCAACAAGCACGGGCCGGGCGGTGCTTCCAGCATCCCTGCTGGCCGGGGCGGGGCATCAACGAGGCCGACGACGACGCAGTTCATCGTCTTCAAACAAACGGCTTACAGTCGTCGTCTGCTGTCCCTGGTATTTGGCCGTGCGCCTGACGCCGTAGCCCTCGCTGACCGGCGAACTCATCTCTTCAAAAGCAATCTGGCAGATACGCATCCCCGGATAGAGCGCCACCGCGATCCGGCCAAGATTGCTAATCTCCAGCGTAATCGTGCCCTTAAACCCAGGATCAATATAGCCTGCCGTGCTATGAATCACAATGCCCAGCCGCCCAATGCTGCTGCGCCCCTCCAGACGTGCCACCAGATCATCTGGTATCTCCACATGCTCCAGCGTCGTCGCCAGCACAAACTCTCCTGGATGCACAATAAAGCGCTCGCCAGCCTTCAGCCGCACCAGACTCGTCAACTGGCTAAAACTCTCCGGGTCGGCTGGGTCGATCAACGCCTGATGGGTATGATTAAACGTCTGGAACTCAGTGCCCAGCCGCAAATCAATAGAGGCCGGTTGAATCTGTATCTCCGGGTCCGGCGCAGGCAGAATCTTAATCTGCCCACGCGCCAACCGCTCTGCCAGGTCTCGATCAGAAAGAATCACCAATCACCCCTGGGTATCCACACTTGCGGAAGGCTCGTCCCACTCTGGTTCCGGCTCCACGCCCAGGGCATCAGCCATCCGGTTATAGTAATTGAAAAAGCCAATAATCTCCACCGCCTCCAGAATCGCGGCATCCTCCCACCCGGCTGCTCGCAGCGCCGCAATCCGCTGCTCATCCACCGTATGCACATCGAGCGTCACCTGCACCGCAAAATCCAGCAGCAGCCGCAGAGATGGCTCCAGCGCCGCCCGGCGATAATCTTCCATCGCCACCTGCGCCAGCGCCGTATCCCGTCCTGCCGCTTCTAATGCCTGACGGAGATCCTCTCCGTGCGCTCGTATTCAGTAGTGGCATTCATTGGCGCGCGACACCACCACTGCCAGCAGCTCGCGCACCCAGCGCGGCAGCGCCCCCTCCTCGATCATCAACGCCTGATATAGCCCAATCGAGGCACGCAAGACACGCGGACGCAAGCTCTGTATGCTCACGATATGAAAGATTTTTCCCGCCCGCTTCAACGCGGCCTCATACTCGCGCCGCAAGATGCCATCAGCCTCTCCCTCTGGAACTGTAGGTATCCAGGGCATCGCTCTCACTCCCCCTTTCTCCGGCATTGTACACCCATCAGCCAAACCCTGCCCACCTTTTTAACCTGGAGTGCCATATCCTGATCGTGATGGGCAGTCATATACGAGCGCCTGATGTCTGGCGAGCGTTGACGATCTTCTGAAAGCCTGGTAAGCTACGCCCCACAATACACATCTCTAGAGAGCCAACAAGCCGCCTTAGAGAGAGAAGGTAGACATCGCATGAGCATCTTTCTTATCGCGCTGATCGAAGCAGTCCTGGTCATTGCTCTTCTGTTGCTTGGGCGCTTTCTCCTGGGCCGTCGTATCCCCTTCGAATGGCCCAAAATCGCCCGCTGGTTGGGCATTACCTTCGTAGTCAATTATCTCCTGGGCCTCTTCATCCTCTACTTTGCCGAGCCTGCCCTGACCGGCCCCTACGGCGGCTGGCAATGGGCACTCTGGCCGCTCTTCTTCACCAGCGCGTTTAATTTATTCGCCGCCATCAGGGTGTTCATCCACCGTCTCAACGAGGGACAGGAAGCAATCATCACCCGCCGAACCGCCGGCCACCGCGCTCGCATCATCGATGTCACGCCGTCCAACGCCGCCAGTGGTACCGATCACAAGCGAGGCAAAGTGCGTGCTGGCATGTTTGGCCTTGGTGTAGTGGTTCTCATGCTGCTGATCGTGAATCCGCTCTGGGCCATCTCTACAACCTGGTTCGATGGCAACGCCAAAGCGCTGGCGCATATCCCCAACGTCATCATGGAGCCAGCGAAATCAAGCCTGCCACCCACCAACACCGACCATATTGTGCTGGTCTCGCAGGATGTCGCTGCCTACAAGGGCCAGCAAGTTCTCGGTCAAACCGGGCAGAACCTGGGTTCCACCTATCATCTGGAACAAGACCAGTACGCGCTGCAATCCGTCAATCATCACCTCTACTGGATTGCCCCGCTGGTTTACAACAACATCTTTACCAATCTTTCCAACAGCGATACGCCCGGTTATGTCGTCATTGATGCTGAAAACCCGGACGCTCAGCCGCAGTTGCGTACCGGCCCAGGCTACCAACTGCACTATGTCCCCGGCGCCCTCTTCAATCAAGACTTACTGCGCCATGTTTACCTGAGTGGCTACACGAATGGCGATCTTGAAGACCCGACCCTGGAAGTCCGCGACGATTGGAAACCCTTCTTCACCATCTCACTTATGCAGCCAAGCCGGGGCTTCACTGGCGAAGTCCTCGCCAAAGTCCTGCTGGTAGACCCGCAGACAGGCGACATCCAGAGCTATGATCCCCAAAACGTTCCCAGTTGGGTAGATCGCGTGATCCCTTCCTCCACCGTCACTGACTACCTGACCTGGTGGGGCAAATATGAGAACGCCCCCTGGTTCAACCCATCTGGCAGTGGGCAGCAGGCTCCCTCCGGCGACCCGGAACTGGTCTATAACGATGTTGACCAGCCAGTCTGGCTGGTTCCCATGACCTCTAACACTGGTTCCGATAACTCCAGCACCGGCGTCTTTCTCTTCAGCACCCGCAAGAACGAAGCCGATTTTTACCCGTTAAGCGGCCTGGCCGTTGGCGACACTGTGACAAACGCCTTCCAGAGCAACCCCCATAACATCCGCAACTACGACGTTTCCAGCGTCCAGCTCTATCAGATTTACGGCGAACCCACCTGGGTCGCCATCTTCACGCAGTCTGCCAACATTGGCGCTACCTTCCAGGCCGTTGGCCTGCTCGACGCCAGAGATGTACAAGGCGCCGACGTGCAGATGGAATCCAGCCGCGATGCCGCCCTGGCCGACTACAACCAATGGCTTGCCAGTCACGGCAGCACTGCCGGTGGCCCCTCGCAGAAGGGAACGCCTCAGAGCGTACAGGGCATCGTCAAACGTATCGCGCCCGTCACTCAAGGGAATACAACCGTGTATTACATCTGGATCGAGGGACAGAGCCACATCTTTACCGCAAACCTGAACCTCTCGGCCAAGCTGCCCCTCGTGCAGCCTGGTGATATGGTCACAGGCACCTATCTGGACACGGGAGAAACGGTCGAAGCGCTGCAAACCTTCGACGACCTCTCGATCCAACTCGGTACTACGCCAACACCAGGCCCCACCGTCTCACCAGGCCCGACACCCTGACGGTCTGCATTGAGGGTACAAAAGAGGATACGAAAAACCTAATATTGCAGCAGCGAAAACACATTCTCGCCCTGGAGTCGCTGGCGTCCCTGCAAAGCCGTCAACTCGACCAGAAAGGCCACGCCAGCGACCTCGCCTCCCAGCCGCTTCACCAACTCCAGCGCCGCGCTCACCGTGCCGCCGGTCGCCAGCAGATCATCCACTACCAGCACCTTCTCGCCGGGGCGGATCGCATCGGTATGAATCTCAACCGTATTAGTGCCATACTCCAGCGCGTACTCGACGCGAATCGTCTCAGCGGGCAGCTTCCCAAACTTGCGTACCAGCACAAATCCCGCATTCAGCAACAGGGCAAGCGGCGCACCAAAAATAAAGCCCCGCGACTCTACCCCTACCACCTGCTCAATCCCAGCGTCTCGAAACGGCTCCGCCAGACCTTCCAGGGCCACCCGGAGCGCCCGCGCATTGCTCAACAGCGGCGTAATATCTCGAAACAGAATGCCAGGCTGAGGAAAATCGGGAATATCCCGAATAATGCTCTTCAGCCAATCAGCGCGCTCCTTCTTATCGAGGGGTACCTGTACCTTCATGGCATCCGCCATAACTATCTCCTCATTGAGAACGCCTGACAAAACATACGCGCTCCCGCAGGTGGGGCCGTCGCGCCGATTCCCCACCCGGCAGCCGAGGGGGTAGCGCCAGTTTTGCCAAGGATTTTCAAGCATGTTGCAACGGCCTCGTAACGCGCCCGTTCCAGCAAGAGAGGCCACCTTCCATCGACGCGGCCTCAGCCGAACTTATTATAACACCCACATCCCAGGCAGAGTAGGCAGAGCAGGCACAATGGGCACAATGGGCAGATTCCCCCACTCCCAGGCAGAGCAGGCACAATGAGCAGAATACTAAAGAATAGGAGGCAGAGCCGACAGAGTAGGTAGAGTAGGCAAGGGCTTCCATCCGCCCGGCAGGTACAAACCGGCTTCGCGTGTATCTTCGCGCGCTTGACACCGTGTTCTGACTCCTATATAGTAAAGAGAAGGTTTCACTTTGACATGTGATGCCGTCCTTGTATGATTCCAATCTTCGAGCCAGTGGGCCTTTTCGTCTTCCTTCGGAGGTGACTCCCTTGCCTTTCTGGGTAATTGTTATCATCGCTCTCGTTGCTTTTTTGCTCGGCGGGGTCGGCCTGGCAGGAATCGCATATATTCGCGGTATCCACAGGACCAGCCAGTATAACGAAAAACTCCGCTTGCAGCAAGAAGAATACGAGCGGCGGCTCCTGGAAGTCCAGGAACATCAGCGCGATGTGCTGCGCGAAACCAAAGAAGAAACCGCCAAGTTCCGCGCCACCATTGAGGCCGAAAACCGCGAACGGCGCGCCGAAATCAAACGTCAGGAGCAACGACTCATTCAAAAGGAGGAAGCCCTCGAACGCAAAACTGATAACCTCGAACGGCGCGAACGCGCCCTTGCCACCAAAGAACGCCACCTTGACCAGCTCCGTGAAGAACTCGAAGCTGGCAAACGCCAGCAGATCCTCGAATTGGAACGCATCGCTGGCCTGAGCGCCGAGGAAGCCAAACAGCTTCTCATCGCCAGCATCGAAGAGCGCGCTCGCCAGGACGCCGCGCGCCGGGTGCATGAGATTGAGATGGCAGCCCGCGAAGAGGCCGAGCAAAAAGCCAGAGAAATTATCACGCTCGCCATTCAGCGCTGCGCATCCGATCAAGTCTCCGATGTCACTGTCTCAGTGGTTCCTCTGCCCAACGACGAAATGAAGGGGCGCATTATCGGACGCGAAGGTCGCAATATTCGCGCGCTTGAAGCGGCTACTGGCGTCGATCTCATCATTGATGATACTCCCGAAGCGGTTATCCTCTCCGGCTTCGATCCCGTCCGCCGCGAGGTCGCGCGCATCGCCCTCACCAAACTCATCCTGGATGGGCGCATCCATCCGGCACGCATTGAAGATGTCGTCGCCAAAGCCCGCCAGGAAGTGGAGAACATCATCCGCGAAGAGGGCGAGCGCGCTTTGCTGGAATCGAACGTTCACGGCTTGCCGCCTGAACTGGTAAAGATTATCGGTCGTTTGCACTTTCGTACCAGCTACGGCCAGAACGTCCTCAACCACTCCATCGAAGTCGCTGTCCTGGCCGGGACAATGGCCGCCGAACTGGGCGCCGACGTGAAAGTCTGTAAAGAGGCCGGACTCCTCCACGACATGGGCAAAGCCATTGACCAGGAAGTCGAAGGCCCACACGCCATCATCGGCGGCGAAATTGCCCGGCGTTTTAATCGTTCACCGCGCGTTATCCACGCGATGGTTGCGCATCATGCCACCGACACCGAGCCACAGTCCCTTGAAGCGGCGATTGTCCAGGCGGCTGATGCCATCTCTGCCGCACGTCCCGGCGCCCGCCGCGAAACGATTGATCTCTACATCAAGCGGCTCGAAGCCCTGGAGACCATTGCCAACTCGTTCGTCGGCGTCGAAAAGTCGTTTGCCATCCAGGCCGGACGCGAGGTGCGCATCATCGTCAAACCCGAAGAGGTCGACGAGTTGGCCGCTTCGCGCCTTGCCAGCGATATTGCCCGGAAAATCGAGGAAGATCTGGATTATCCAGGCCAGATTAAAATCTGTGTGGTGCGCGAAACGCGCTCCGTTGATTACGCCAAATAGGCGGAGAGGGAGAGAGGAAACAACAGGGATGAGCGCGAGCTTACCTGCTGCCGCGTCCATCCCTGTTGCCTGCGCATGAAAATTGATCTACATACCCATTCAACCGCTTCCGACGGCCTGTATACCCCGGCTGAGTTAGTCCAGAAAGCGCGCGAAGCCGGGCTGGGGCTGATCGCCCTCACCGACCACGATACCACCAACGGCCTGGAAGAAGCATTGGCTGCTGGACAAGACAATCAGCTTGAAGTGATCCCCGGCATCGAAGTCAACACCGAGGTTTCCGAGGCAGAGGTCCATGTCCTGGGCTATTTTCTTGATTACCAGCAGCCTGCCTTCCAGCACACCCTCCAAACTCTGCGTGATCTGCGCGTGACCCGCGCTCAGCGCATGGTCGCCAAACTCCAGAGCCTGGGCATCAACATCACCTGGGAGCGCGTCCGCGAACTGGCGGCAGGAGCGGTTGGCCGCCCCCATGTTGCTGCCGCACTTGTTGAAGGCGGCTACGCGGAGAACGTTGCCGATGCCTTCAATCGCTACCTTGGCCGCAACGGCCCAGGCTATGTGCCGCGCTATAAGCTTGCTCCCACTGACGCCATTCGCCTGATTAACAGCGTTCATGGTGTCGCTGTGCTGGCACATCCCGCCGGAATCCCTGATCTTGAGAGGCTTCTTCCCTCGCTCTGCGAGAGCGACCTGGCCGGTATTGAGGTGTACTACGGAGAGTACGAACCAAAAACGGTGAAATATCTCAAAAACCTGGCCGATTGTTACGCTCTCATCCCCACTGGCGGCAGCGACTTTCATGGGCCAGGGATTCACACTACCCTGCTTGGCGCGCGCCAGGTGCCTGAAGAAAGTGTCGCGCGCCTGCGCGCCCTCGCAGCCCAGCGCCGCCAGAAGCCTGCCCCATCATTCGAGCTTCCTCCCTACCAGGCATAATACCTCCCTGTCTGGTTTGTGAATTTTTACCATTTTCAAAGATAGTTGCCAATGTCGCCACCTATCTGGGAGGCGGCTTCCACCCTGACATCCTTCCTATCTTCTTCCCATTTTCCATACTATTTTTGCGTCCATATGGACTTAGTGTACTCTTGACACCTTGCCATCCAGCGCGTTATACTCTCTGCTAAGAAAGTGTATATAGTACACTATCTTGATGCCATGAAGTGTCGTATGCGTGCTGATCTGCGGTCCCGGCTGCTTGGGAAGATGCCGCGCTTCAGCGCCAGACCAACCCAACCATCTGGCGAGAGGCCGCATCAAGCGTGTGTTGCTGCTCGTAGCCCCTCACCTTACCTGAAGTTTTTGGAAGAAGGTATTGTCACATGACATCCACTTCACTAGAGCAGGTGGCCGGGCAGCACCTCGACGCCCATGATGTCGTCATCATTGGCGGCGGAGTCGCAGGACTCTCGCTCACCCTCTCACTTCCGGCTTCGCTGCGCATCGCCCTGATTACCAAAAGCGCGCTCGGAGAGAGCAATACCCGCTACGCCCAGGGCGGCATCGCGGCTGCCGTTGGCAGCGATGACTCGCCTGAACTCCATTTCCGAGATACCTTGATTGCCGGAGCGGGCCTCTGCGATGAAGCGGCAGTGCGCGTTCTCGTAGAACAGGCGCCAGCCGCGCTCCGCTGGCTCATCAACCTTGGCGCGCAGTTTGACCGCAGCGAATCGGCTGCGAACAGCCGTGAGCAAACAGCATCCGGTGAATTTCACACCTACAGCATGGGCCACGAAGCAGCCCACAGTCGGCGGCGCGTTCTTCACGCTCAAGGTGACGCTACCGGCGCCGAGATTGAGCGAGCGCTGGTCGCCGCGGTGCGCGCCCATCCCAACATCGACATCTACGAACACACGTTTGCGCGCGATCTGCTGATCGAAGATGGTCAGTGTCGCGGCGTCCTGGCGCTGGACCAATCCGGCCAGAGTTTTTCCCTGCTGGCGCGCGCCACCGTGCTGGCAAATGGCGGCGCGGGGCGTCTCTGGCTGCGCACCTCCAACCCGCCGCTGGCAACGGCTGATGGCCTGGCTCTGGCCTGGCGGGCAGGGGCAGCCCTCGCTGATCTGGAGTTCACGCAGTTCCATCCTACCATCATGGTCACGCCGGGCGATCCAGACTCAGCGTTCCTGATCTCCGAGGCAGTGCGCGGCGAGGGCGCCTATCTGCGCAACCAGGCTGGCGAGCGCTTCATGCCCCGCTATCATCCTGATGCTGAGCTTGCGCCGCGCGATGTAGTCGCTCGCGCCATCCTGAACGAAATGCTGCGCGAAGGCGCGCCCTGCGCCTATCTCGATCTGCGCCATCTGCCCGCTGGCGCCATGCGCGCCCGCTTTCCGACCATCGCCGCTATCTGCGCGCAGCATGGTCTTGACCTGGCGCGCGATTTGATTCCAGTAGCACCTGCCGCGCATTACTTTATGGGCGGCGTGGCGGTTGATACCTGGAGCCGGACAACCCTGCCTCAGTTGTACGCCATCGGCGAGGTCGCCTGCACTGGCGTTCACGGAGCTAACCGGCTTGCCAGCAACTCGCTGCTGGAAGGACTGGTCTTTGGCCGCCGTGCTGCCACTGCCATCGCCCAGATGCTGGACGGAATACAGCCGCTCGTTGATAGCGTACCGCATAATGAGCAAGCCAGCGCCTCAACTGTGTGGCCTGATGCCGCGCATCTCTTCAGCGGCAAAGGAAGTTCCATCCAGATGATAGCAGCGCCAGCCAGCGCGGCCAGCATGCCCCCTGCTGATCTGCATATTCAGAACGCCCTCCAGCGCGTCATGTGGGAATATGCCTCGCTGTACCGCGATGAGCCAGGGCTGCAACAGGCTGAGCAAGCGCTTCAGCATTTGCTTGAAGAGGCCGCTGACAGAGGGACGGCTGAAAAATGGAGCGCTTCTGAAGAGCCTGCGTTAAGCAGCGCGGCGCCATTCGCCGCCTATGAAACCAACAATATGCTGCAAGCTGCGCAGTTGATTATTGCTGCCGCGCGTCAGCGGCGCGAAAGTCGCGGCAGCCACTACCGCAGCGATTATCCCGCAGCCGATCCAGCGCTCGCCGGGCAGCATACACTTCTGCTCAACACAGCCCCCCAACCGTTAACTTACGAATTGGTGGAGATGCTGGAGGTGAGCAGCCATGCCTGACCATCAGATGCCCCCCATTGACCACGCGCTGATTGCGCGAGCCTTGGAAGAAGATATTGGCTTTGGCGACATTACCACGCTCTGCACCGTCCCGGCGGAGCGCACATTGACAGCAACTCTCATCTCCCGCCAGCAAGGAATGATCGCCGGGCTGAGTATAGCTGCTGCGGTCTTTCACGCCGTTGATGCCGCGCTTCACATAGAAACCCTGGTGACGGACGGCACAATGGTGGCGCCTGACGCGCGAATTGCGCGCATCCAGGGCAACGCCCGCAGCATCCTGACCGCCGAGCGCACTGCCCTCAACTTCCTGGGGCGGCTCTCCGGCATCGCCACCCTCACCGCGCGCTGCGTGGCAGCCATTGCCGGAACGCAGGCGGCCATCATCGACACCCGCAAAACCACGCCCGGCCTGCGGGCGCTGGAAAAGTACGCTGTCCGGGTTGGCGGCGGGCGCAATCATCGCTTTGGCCTGGACGATGGCATCCTCATCAAAGACAATCATATTGCCGCCGCTGGAGGTATTGGCCCGGCAGTCGCGGGCGCGCGGCAAGGCGCGCCGCATCTGCTCAAGATCGAGGTCGAATGCGAGACACTCGATGAAGTGCGCCAGGCGCTTGCCGCCGGAGCAGATGTCATCTTGCTCGATAACATGAACGTTGAGCAGCAGCGCGAGGCCGTTGCCCTTATTCGCCAGCATGACCCGCGTATCCTGATCGAAGCGTCCGGCAGCATCGGCACCGACCCGGCGCGGCTGGCCGCCGTTGCGGCCACTGGCGTTGACTTTATCTCCCTTGGCGCGCTGACCCATTCCGCGCCGAACTTTGATCTCTCGCTGGAATGCAGCGACTAGCATAGTGTGGAGGTTGTTGCGTTATGGCTCTGCAAGCTCAATGCACCGAAAGTCAAGAGAGGCGCATCCTGCCGGTTCTCGCTGAATGGCGCGCCCAGGAGCGCGCAAGCGGCGCTGCTACGCTGCATCGCCCGCGCCATGCAGGCGCCGAGCGCGCCGATGCGATCCCACGCGAATATGCCTTGATGTCCCCTGAAGAACTCGACCGCCGCATCGCTCAGGCGCGCGCGCAATTGGGCCAGCGCCTGCTGATTCTGGGCCATCACTATCAGCGCGACGAGATCATCAAATATGCCGATGCGCGCGGCGATTCTTTCAAGCTGGCACAGTTTGCCGCCTCGCACCCAGAGGCCGATTATATTGTCTTCTGCGGCGTTCACTTTATGGCCGAAAGCGCCGACATACTCAGCGGCCCGCATCAGACGGTGATTCTGCCTAATCCGGCAGCGGGCTGCTCGATGGCCGACATGGCAAACATTGCCGAAGTCGAAGAATGCTGGGCAGCGCTGGAAAGCGCAGGTCTGCTGGACCCAATCACCGGACCAGATGGCCGCGAACTGGCCGGCGTGATCCCTGTCACCTACATGAACTCTGCTGCCAATCTCAAAGCCTTTTGCGGGTGTCACGGCGGCATTGTCTGCACCTCGTCTAACGCGGAGGCGGTTCTGAAATGGGCCTTTGCGCGGGGGCAGCGCGTTCTCTTCTTCCCGGATGAGCATCTGGGACGCAATACCGGCGTCAAAATGGGCATCCCCGATGCGCAGATGGTCGTCTGGAATCAGCGCGAACCATTTGGCGGCATCGAAGATGATGAGCAGCTTCGCCAGGCGCGCATCCTGCTCTGGAAGGGCTACTGCACTACCCATCAGCGCTTCACGTTGGAACAGGTCAACAAAGCGCGGGCAGAGTATCCAGGGATTCGGGTGATCGTCCATCCTGAATGCCGCCGCGAAGTGGTGGATGCCGCTGATCTCAACGGCTCAACCGAATATATCATCCAGCAGATTGAGCAGGCGCCAGCGGGCACGCAATGGGCCGTCGGGACGGAGATCAACCTTGTCCATCGCCTGGCTGCCGGGCATCCCGACCAGACGATCTTCTGCCTCGATCCCGTGATCTGCCCATGCGCCACGATGTATCGCATCCATCCAGCCTATCTGGCCTGGGTGCTGGAGGCGCTGTTGGATGGGCAGGTTATCAATCAGGTCACAGTTGATGAGGAAACGGCCCACTGGGCGCGCATCGCGCTTGATCGCATGCTGGCAACCAAAGGGTAACACAGTCAGTTGGCGTCTTTGATCCTGCTTGCAGCGCCGGTCAGAAGACCGGCGCTCCATCCTCAGCAGGTACAATTCTTGCAGCGCCTCCTCACAGATAATCCCGACAATACTTCCAGAAAGAGGCGCTATGCAGGATGAATATTATCATTCGGAAGATTTCAACCAGATGCTGGCGCAGCTTGCCCAGCTTGATTGGACACGCGGTCTGACCCGCAATGATTTGAAAGCGTCTTCGCCCAGCTTTCCCCGCGAACTCTATCTTCGCCTGCCCGATAGTAAGCGCTTCCATTCGCCGGCTGAAGTCTTGCGAACCGCCTGGCTAGCACCCAGCCGCGCCGAGGGAGATTTCCTGGGGGCTGGCTCCGATATTCCCGCCAACCGCTCTGTTGAAGAAGGCGGCCCACCTGCCTGGGGAGAGTCTCCATTGGTCACGCCAGGCGGCACCATTGATTCCGGCAGCGCCGAAGACCGGGAAGAACCTGCATCTTGATTGCCTTTTGCGGCTCTCTGTGCTAGACTTCCAGCGTTCCCAAGAGGGAACCACTCACATCAGATATGGCTGAAGGGCGGGGTGGAACAGATTCTGACACCAGTGCCCGCACCGGCAGGGGTGGGGCTACCCTCGGCCTGACCAGAAGAGGCTGTCCATGTTTGCACAGATTGCTGCCCGGCGTTTTGCTGCCCGCTCGTCCTTATTGATCGCCATCTTGCTCTCTTCGTTCCTGCTCGCCACATGTGATTCCTCCACCCCTAACGGCACGACCGCAAGCTGTGGGCCTGATAGCACGTCGTATCATCTGGTGACGGCTGGCACCCTGACCGTCGCCACTGATCCCAGCCACCCGCCCCAGACCTTCATGGCCCCTGACCAACCTGCGCAGTATGAAGGGTCTGATCTCGACCTGATCCGCGAGATTGGCAAGCGTCTCTGTCCCCAGACGACGATCCTCAAAGTGGACTTCGATGCCATTATCCCCGGCTTAGCTACGCCGTCGCTCGGCAGCCAGCACTATGATCTTGCGATCTCAGCCTTCCCTATCACGGCAAATCTCCAGCAGCAGGTAGATATGCTTCCTTATTTTCAGGCAGGCAAATCGCTGCTGGTGCTTGCAAGCAATCCACAACACATTACCTCACTTGCCAGCCTGTGCGGCAAATCAGTCGCTGTGCAGCAAGGCACCGCCGCATTCAGCGAACTGAGTCAACAGGATCAAAACACTTGTGGATCCAACCCTATCCAGCTTCTCAGCTTCACCTCGGAAGATGATGCCGTGGCACAGCTCCTCAATGGGAGCGTCGCTGCCACCTATCAAGATTCACCACTGACCGATTACTACGCCTTCCAGAACCAGAGCAAGCTGGCGCCAGGGCCACTGATCGCTCCAGCATTGCCAGAGGGTATCGTCATGCGGAAAGATAATCCCGGCCTGGAGAAAGCCGTAAAGAAAGCGCTGTGTGCAATGGTGCAGGATGGCGCCTATGGCGCTATCCTCAAAAAGTGGGGGCAGGAGAGCGGCATACTGCCCCAAAGTCAATTTCTCTGTTGATTGCTTTTTTGATGAGGCTATGCTACACTCCAACCACTCTCAGCAAGGCATAAGCAGCCTGCTCCCAAACAGCCCAATAAGGAGGTGCAGTCTATGTCTGCACAAATTCATCTTCGACGCTTTGGTGTCATCGCATCTTTTCTGACTCTGACACTGATCCTCTCGTCATTCCTGGCCGCCTGTGGCTCCGGCACCGGCAGCGGCAATCCTACCGCTGCCCCAACGAACACGCCAACGTCGAACTGTAACGTTGGTGGAACAACCTTCGATCCCACACAGTTTCATCTGGTCACTGCGAATACGCTGACCGTCGCCAGCGACACCACCTATCCGCCGCAGGAGTTCCAGGACCCCCAAAACCCCAACAACTACATCGGTTCAGACCTGGACATTATCAAGGAGATTGGCAAGCGCATCTGCTTGGGCAGCACCGTGATCCTGCCAACCGCCTTCGACAGCATCATTACCGGCCTGACTACCCCGCAGCTTGGGCAGCAGCGCTATGACCTCTCTATCTCCGCGTTCTCGATCACACCTGACCGCCAGCAGAAAGTGGATATGATCCCCTACTTCCAGGCAGGCGAATCACTGCTGGTGGCACCAGGCAACCCGGAGAACATCCAATCGCTGAATGATCTCTGCGGCAAGAAAGTCGCGGTGGAAAAAGGCACCGTTGAACTCGACGAATTGAACATGCTGAACGCGACAGGGGGGGCCTGCGCCTCCAACAACGTCGACATCCTCAGCTTCACCTCACAGGATGACGTTGTACTTCAGTTGCTCAATCACCGCGCCGATGCCACCTATCAGGATTCTCCGGTAACAGGCTACTACGTCTCGAAAAACCCCGGCAAGGTCCAGCAAGGCCCAATTACCGTTGCACCCTCCCCAGAGGGGATCGTGATGCGCAAAGACAACCCGAATCTGGAGAATGCGGTGAAGAAGGCGCTGTGCAGCATGGTACAGGATGGCACCTATGCCAAAATTCTCCAGAACTGGGGACAGCAAAGTGGAGAACTGCCGATGAGCCAGTTCGTCTGCTCCTGAGATTCGGAAGACCTCTTCCGCTGACACTGGTGGCATAGGAATTCAGACCCCCAGGCTGTGCAACAACTACACAACCTGGGGGTTTTCCCAAGCAGCTTGCACCCTACACCTGGATGGGAGGCCCTATGGATTTCTTCCAACATATCTGGAACTTCTTTGCTCCCTTCTTTACCCAAATCTGGGATTTCCTCGTGTATATCTTCACCTTGCACGGAAACTTCGACTGGCGCATCGCCGGAAAGTATCTGTTCAATCCGTATATTCTTCAGGGTGTCTGGCTGACATTACGCCTGGCGATTCTCGCGCAGGCGACAGGAACCCTGATTGGCCTGTTTCTAGCCCTGTTCAAAGACCCACGTTTTGTCATCACCGCTGCCCCGCCCTTTGATCGCATTTTTAAGGGCCTGCTCTTGCCGCTGCGACTCTTCGCTGATTTTTATATCTGGTTGTTTCGTGGCACACCCCTGCTTGTACAACTTATCATCATTTTTAATGTCCTGCCTTTCTTCTATATCACGCTTGATCCCTTTACCACTGCCTTTTTGGGTCTCTCGCTTAATGAGGGCGCCTATATGGCGGAGATTATCCGGGCAGGCATCAGTTCCGTTGACAGTGGACAAATGGAGGCCGCAAAGTCGCTGGGTATGACCTACGGCCAGGCCATGCGGCGCATTGTCTTGCCCCAGGCGTTTCGCGTCATTATCCCTCCGCTGGGCAACGAATTTAACAGCATGATGAAAAATACCTCGCTGGCCTCAGTCATTGCACTGCTCGAATTGTTTGGCACCGCCGAGCAATTTGCGGCATCCCAATTTGCGGAACTCGAATTGTATTTCGTCGCCTGTGTCTGGTATCTCGCCCTGACTACCATCTGGGGGCAGGTCCAGAAGTGGCTGGAGCGCGCCTTCAGCGCTTCCAAGCAGGTCAAGATGATGCAGCCGCCCTGGTGGCAGCGCATGACTGGCATTCGCAGCCGCCCCGCAGTAGCAGCATAAACAAGAGCGGCTAAAATTACCCAGATTGGCTCTCAGAGAGCAGGAGGAGGCGCCAGTGGAAGACAGAACCATTCCAAGTACCACCTCAGAAGCACAGAGATATGCGTCGGCTGATGTCCGTTCAGATGGCTCCAATGCGACTCAGGCCGATGCAACCAGCCAGGCACTGCCAATCACTGAGGACACATCGCTGGTCAGCCTGGAAGCCATCAGCGGGCATCCGGGCGTGCCAATGGTGCAGGCGGAAGAGGTTCACAAACGCTTTGGCAATACAGAGGTTCTGCGCGGGGTCAGCATGACGGTGCAGCGCGGTGAAAAAATCGTGATTATCGGGCCAAGCGGCTCTGGCAAAACGACCTTCCTGCGCTGCATTAATCATCTCGAAAAGATTCAGAGCGGGCGCATCTACGTGGATGGGCAGCTAGTAGGCTATCGGGAAGAAAAAGGCAAGATCATCGAGGACAGCGAGCGCAACATCGCGCGCATGCGCGCGCAGATCGGCATGGTTTTCCAGCGCTTCAACCTCTTTCCTCATCTGACTGCGCTCGAAAACGTGATTGAAGCGCCAACACGAGTGCTGCGTGTCCCCAAAGCACAGGCCATTGCGCGCGCCCGCGAACTGCTGCACAAAGTTGGCCTGGCTGAGAAGGCCAACAACTATCCCAACGCCCTTTCCGGCGGCCAGCAGCAGCGCGTTGCCATCGCTCGCGCCCTGGCGATGAACCCCAAACTGATGCTCTTCGATGAAGCCACCTCAGCGCTGGACCCCGAACTGGTCGGCGAAGTTCTCAAGGTCATGCGCCAGCTTGCTGAAGAAGGCATGACCATGATCGTCGTCACGCATGAAATGGGCTTTGCCCGCGAAGTCGCTGATCGCGTCATCTTCATGGATCAAGGCTGTATTCTCGAAGAGGGCCGCCCCAACGACATCTTCAACAATCCCTCACATGAGCGCACCCAGAGCTTCCTCAGCCTCATTCTTTAGGTGCAGCGGCCTTGCCCGGCATGCTGCCGCAGCATCCAACAAGAAAGCCAGCAGGGGCTGTATACAAGCGGCATCATGTTCGCTCATACGGCCCCCGCCAGCCTATGGTTGTAGAAGGTACAGCGCCAGCATCCTCACCAGCAGGGGACTGGCCCCACCAGCAGCCGCGCTTCTATTCAAGCGAATGTGACACTAGCCCTTAAAGAAATCGGCGTTGATCTTAACATACTGACGCCATTGCTCTGGGACTGCGCTCTCTTCGTAGATGGCGTTCACCGGGCAGGCAGGTTCGCATGCGCCACAATCGATACACTCGTCAGGATTGATGTACAGCATAGTCACTTCAGCGAATCCCGGCTCGCTCTCCGTTGGATGAATGCAATCCACCGGGCACACATCCACACACGAAGCATCCTTGACATTCACACAGGGTTCCGTAATCACGTAGGTCATGGGTCTACCTTCCCTTTCCACCGTTTATTTGAGATGCCTGAGAGGCGTGCCTATCACATCCAGTCGCCTATTGTTATCTACCATATTGGCTTGATGGCAATCAAGGCTCTCGCCATCTCTCTTGCTGTATTATACCGATTTTTGTGGACCAGCGCGCAGTGCTCTTTGTCACATCCCTGGATCAATTCCCCTCTTTATTATATCTCCAAATAGAGATACCCCGGCTACCCAGCGATAAGCGCTCTGAGGATGACAGCAAAAGGTGAGAAGTATCAGGCAAAGCGCTCTATTTCCAGACTCACCAGTAGAGAGCAGCCCACAAGCGCCCTATTCGCTCTAAGGGTGCTTGCCTTGCGCTTCCTCCGCTTCAAGTTCTTCCAGGAGCTTGCGGTCGATCTTGCTGAGTTCTATGCGCGCCAGCAAGTCTGGGCGACGAGCGCGTGTCCGGCGCAGCGCCTCCTTGCGTCGCCAGCGAGCGATAGCCCCGTGATTGCCGCCGAGCAGTATCGGCGGCACCTGCCAGCCCCGAAACTCTGGGGGCCGCGTATACTGCGGGTATTCCAGCAAGCCGCTGCTGTGCGACTCTTCGATGGTTGAGGCTGGCCCCCCCAAAACCCCTGGGACCAGACGGCTGACCGCATCAACAATGACCATCGCAGCCAACTCGCCGCCCGTCAGCACATAATCTCCGATGGAGAGTTCATCGGTCGCAAGGTGCGCGCGAATCCGCTCATCTACTCCCTCGTAATGACCGCAGACCAGCGTCAGGCGCGGCTCACGCGCCAGTGTCTGCGCCACTTGCTGGGTAAACAGGCGCCCCTGTGGCGTCAGCAGAATAATAGGGCCGCCCTGGTAAACCGCCTCGACGGCAGCAAAGACCGGCTCCGGCTTCATCACCATTCCGGCGCCCCCGCCATAGGGATAATCATCCACAATATGGTGTTTATCCGTTGTGGCATCACGGATGTTATGCAGAGCCAGCGAGATCAATCCCTGCTCCTGGGCGCGCTTGAGAATGCTCTCCTCAAATGGCCCGCGAAACATCCCTGGAAACAAAGTAAATATATCAATGTGCATACAGATGAGGTGTGCGTTTTTAACTCTTTTTCTATGAGGCTGTCTCTGTGAAGTGGAAGCTGTATCTCTCAAGCAGGAACAGACATCTGCTCCTGCTCAGTTGGCAGGAGATCATGGCTCACCAGAGGAAGCTGTCGATACAGATCGGCTCCGCTCAAGCCGGTTCGCCAGCTTCGCGCCTGTGCCAGATCGGCCAGAAACTCGCGCTGCAAGTCGACCTGTGCGGCCTGCCAGTACAGGCTGATAGCCCGCCGGGCCGAGGCAATCGCATTACGCGGCTCAATGCGATCCAGGTCCTCAAAGAAGAAGCTGCAACTGGTATACATCCGCTGCTGATAATATTGTCCTTCCAGAAGCATCAACGCTCGCCTGATCGTTTTCTCATCTTTCACCGGGCGCCCCGGCTTGCCGGGTCGCAACCACCAGGCGTGGCCCTTTTTGCCATGCCGTGCCCAGAAAGTTTCCGATTCTATCCAGCCTTCGCGCAGCGCCAGATACTCATTACGCGCCGCCCAGGGGTCTTCAACAAGCGGGGCCATCTCCTGCTCAAACAAAGCGTCTCCGCGCGTGCCCAGGCGTGCCAGCGCTCGCCGGAGCGCCGGTTTCCACGAGGTATCCCCTTCCGTGCAGCCGCATCCATCGCTCCAGCGCGAGACGCCATGATGGCAGCTCCAGGAACTGGGCACGCGCAAAAGCACCTCGCGCGTGGGTGGAAAGCGGCTGAGGTAGGCGCCAAGCGAGCAAACCTCAAACCCAAACGCTGGCGCGCCCTTACGCACCAGATGCGTCAAAAACTGATCGCGCCAGGGCTTGTGGTGCCCATACAGTTCCCCATCGGTCGCCACCGTAATCAACTGGGCTTCTCCACGCTGCTCTTTCGCCTGATTGACATGCCCAGGCAAGTAGCTTGCCGCGAAGAGGTCCGCGTTATTGGTCATATCCCACTCAAACGAAACCCCGCCAGACAAGGGAGCATTATAAAAAAACACCGTGATCGTCCGCCCACCCGGCAGGCGCACCAGATAGGGTTCTGTCACATCTATCGCCTCCGCTGCCTGCCAGGGCGCCAGCACAGTATACATGATGCCTGCGTCCGCCAGCGCCTCCAGGCTTTCCATGTCTACTGCTGTCTCAGCCAGCCACATCCCCTCCGGCGCGCGGCCAAAGCGATGGCGGAAATCCATCACCCCCCAGACAATCTGCGTGCGCTTGTCGCGCGATGTCGCCAGCGGCAGAATCGTATGATGGTACGCCTGGGCGAGCGCATTGCCATGCCCGGTACGCCGCAGGCTTTCTCGATCCGACGCCAGAATCCGCGCATAGACATCTGGCGCACAGCGCTCCATCCAGGATGCCAGTGTTGGCCCCAGATCAAAGCTGATGAACTCAAAGTTGCCTGCCTCAGCATTGGGGCGATAGCATTCCGCCGTAATTTTTTCATTAAAATTGCTATAAGGCGCGGCGCCATACTCTGGAGCTATCTGGCCTGTAAATGGATTATCGCGCGCAGGCTGATAAAAGTGAGCATGCAGGCAGAGAAAACGTCTGGAGTTCAACGACACATTGCCACCTCGCCTTTTCTGGAACTGCGCTGTCCCGTAGTGCTTCCTGCTGTATCAATTCTAACGTTCGAGCAAGTGAAAAAGGTTCTCACACCTGGCAGTAACACCTCTTGCGTTGTCTAAAGCGGTACCCTTCTGAAAGCGCTTGCGGACAACACGCCACCAGCAACAGAATAGAGAAAAACCAGATGGCAGGAGTGTTGTCTCCCTGCCCGGACGCTTCAAGAGCGAAACAGCGACGACATCTCACAACAGGCGAAAAGAGAGACAAAAACCCTTGCCACCTTCTGCCATCAGCAGAAACGCAGCAAGGTATCAAGAGCGGTGCGTTCAGGCTGATGCCTGTTGCACCGCCTGAGCGCTGGTCAGAAAGCTCTCATAGGCTGCGCGCAGCTTGGGGTAGCGCAGTAGAAAGAATCCCGCGTATTCCTGCGCCAGCGGCCTGGGCTGGCGAATCAGCCGCATATTCGCCTCTCTGAGCAGGCGATTGCCCTTGCGACCATTGCACGCGCGGCACGACGCTACCAGATTCTCCCAGGTACTCTCGCCGCCCCGCGAGCGAGGTATAACATGATCCAATGTCAGATCACGCGAGCGCTTCCCACAATACTGGCACGTCTCCTCATCGCGCAAGAGGATATTCGCGCGCGTTGGGCGCAAGACCATCCGGGGCACGCGCACATTCGCCAGTAACTGGACAATTACCGGCTCATCAACGTCCAGACGCCGCGCGTTGATCGCCTCCTCTATCACTCGCCGCACACGCTCATCCACAAACGCCACTTTATGTTTGGAGAGCAAGACGACCAAGCGTCTCTCCGGGATCACGGAGAGGGGTTGTAGTGCCGCATTAAGAACCAGCACTGCCATTGATGACTCCCTTCCTCTCTGTCCTCAGACCGTTCGAGACACGTAACCAGGGCCGACGGCAGGAGGGGGAGTATTTCAGCGCGGGAGTTCAGATCACCGCGTTCTCCGCTCCGCCTATCGCCGTCTACAACGACCGCGTGGATAGGCGCCGCGTGGACAGCGACCTATAACAAAGGGCACCTCATCGGTTACTCGCAGCAAACGCGCGAGGGAAACAACGCAGTCACCCAGGTCAGCAGGCTGGCTTGCGGTGATCGCTTCGTTCGTCTCCATGAGATGCTCTTGTCCTATCGCTTGATCCATCTCGCCTATCCGTTCATACGGAGGGCGCGGGGGTCATCTGGTCGGGGTGAGAGGACTTGAACCTCCGACCTCAGCGTCCCGAACGCTGCGCGCTAGCCAACTGCGCTACACCCCGAAAGATTCCGGCTCTCTTTCTGCCGTGCGCTAAGAGAAACGAGCAGCAGAGATACCCTCTTTGCTCATCTCGCGCCCTCGCGCCTTTCTGCATTAACAGTATAGCATACCTTGCCGCCATAACGCAAGAGTAGGAAGCACGCGCTCTCTCCAGATGAGTATCTATGGTCCAGCGCATACGCGAAAGTGGCCGTGTCCACCGCCCAAAAGGATGAGCGCGTCTTTGACTTCTCCTGGCGCTGCGGGCTACAATGAAGCGTGGCAACAACCATTTTAGGCAGAGCCAGGCCATAGTACAGCCTATCAAGCGCAATCACGGGAGACGCAGGTGATTGACGAGAAGACCAGAACAGATGCCGAGCGCTATCTCCAACGCGGCATATATGCCTGTGGGGAAGGCCGCATTGATATAGCAATGGAAGCATTAGTCCAGGCAGAAACGCTGTTTCGCCAGTTGAATGATGTCGCCAGACTTGCCGAGTGCCGGAGCGCGATGGGCGAGGCGCAGCGCCAGAATGGCGCGCTGGATCAGGCTGCCGCCAGCTATGAGCGCGCAATCCGTTTTGCCCAGGAGGGCCAGCAGGTCTTGTTGGAAGCCAACGCCACGCTTGCTCTTGGGCATATCGAGCGCCAGCAGGGGCAGCATGACCGCGCGCGCGGGCGCTACGAGCGCGCGGCGCGCCTCTATGAACAGCAGCACCAGCCAGCAGGCCAGGCAAGCGCCCTGCTTGCCCTGGGCCATATTGCGCGCGCGCGCGGCCATATCGAACAGGCCAGCCAGTATTATCGAGAGGCCGGGCAGCGCTACCAGGAAACCAACGACCTGCTGGGGCTGGCCGATGCCCTGCGCGGCGAAGGGGACATGCTGCGCCAGCAGCGGCGCTTCGATGAAGCTGCCAGGAGGTATCAAGAGGCGCTGGAAATTTCCGAGCGCCTGCGCGACAACTTTGGTGCCGTTGATGCTCGTCTGGGACTGGCGCGCACCGATCTTCAGGCCGGGCGGTTGGATGAAGCCAGCCAATTGTTCAGCGCCGTCGTGCAAGAAGCCAGCGTGCTTGAATACGAGCTAGGCAACGCCGACGCGCTGCTGGGGCTGGCAACGCTTTCCATTCAACGAGGACGGCCCGACCAGGCGCTGGCAAGCGCAGAACGCGCCGCTGAGATGTATCGCAACGCCCGCAGCGGCCAGGGCGAAGCCGATACGAATCGTATCCTGGGCGAAGTCCATCTGCGGCGCGGACAACTCTATCAGGCGCAGGCCGTCTTTGAGCGCGCCATCCGCACCTATACCGCCATCAAATATCGTCCAGGGCTGGCCGAGGCCACGCCAGGGCTGGCCGAAGCGCTGCGCCGACGCGCCAACCTTGAGCGCGCCAGCGAGACCTTTACCCAGGCACGCCAGCTTGCCCAGGAAGTAGAAAACCGGCTGGCTGAAGCCCTGGCAATCCTGGGACTGGCGGAGATCGCTCGCCAGCGCGGCCAGACTACCCAGGCCGAGGCCATCTATCAGGATGCCGCCCGCCATTTCGAGCAGGCACATGACGCCGCAGGGCAGATCGAGGCTCGCATTGGCCTGGCACGCCTGGAGTTGACACGCGCCCATCTCGATGAAGCCGCTGCCCAGACAGACAGGCTGCTCAGCCAGATGCCGGATGGCAACGCTCTGGTGAGTCGGGCGCGAGCGCTGCTCCTCCAGGCCGAAATCTTGATGACCAAGGGACGCTTTCAGGAAGCATCCTCAGCTTTCACGATCAGCCGTCAAACGGCGCGCGACGCCATCGAGCCAGCGGTGGAAGTCGAGGCGCTGCTCAACCTGGCGCGTATCGAATTGGAGCAAGGTCGCACCGACACAGCCGTCGCGCTGTACAATGAGGCTGGCGCTCTGGCACGCGCCACCGAAGAACGTATCAACGAAGGGCTGGCAAATACCGGACTTGCCAGCGTCATGCTGCGCCGTGAACTCTGGGACGAAGCGCTGGAACGCTATCAGGAAATGCTGCCGCGATTCCGCGATGCAGGTGATGCCAGCGCGCACGGCGCGACTCTGATCGGCATTGGCCTGGCACAGCGAGGGCTGGGCAACTATCAGCGCGCCCAACAAGCATTTGCGGAAGCTGCCGAACTCTATCGCAGCGCCGAACAGCCGCTTGGTGAAGCTGAAGCGCTCTATGGGCACGCCAGCGTGCTGATCGCTCAGGAGCGTTTGGAAGAATCGCTGCCGCCGTTCGAGGCAGCTATCGAGCGTGTAGAGCGCACCCTGCAACATCTGGCAGCGCAAGATGATCGCGCATCCTTCCTGCGGCGCTGGCTGAATCTCTACAGCGATGCCGTCTTGAGCCATATCCGCACCAACCAGGAGGCGCGTGCCCGTACCCTGGCTGAATCATACGCAGCGCAAGCAGGTGGAGCAGAACTGGCGGCGCAGTTGAAAGTCTTTGAGGACAGCCTTCCAACCAGAAGCCATACCCTGACCAAAGAGCAACAGGAATACCAGAAAAGCGTGGCCCGCCGGATCAGCGAACTGCGCAAGCGGCTCAAATAGGGGCATCTGGAAACCAGAGAGGAGGTCAACCATGCAACTGCGTTTTTTGCAAGGGAATCCACAGGCGCCCAGAGGACATGCGATCCTGTTTGCCCGCAACAGCGCAAACCCACAGCGCATGTTTGCCGTCTATTGTGTCGTCCTCCCTATCCGTTTTTCGATTGGCAAGTTCCTGCCGCCCATTCTGGCCGCCCAGATGCCACCAGAGGGGCTACAGGAAGCCTCGCGCATGAATTACGTGCCTATCCCCCCGATGCTGGAAGAAGCCGGGGGGCTGGAACAATTGAGCCAGCTCGCTGAACTGCGCGGCGACGACCTCTGCGAGATCGGCGTCAGCGTCCAGCCCGAAGACGAGGCGACCCGCTTCACCCTGTCTGCCCAGGCAAGCGAAGCCTATGCCACTCTGTACAGCAGCTATGCCGCTGCTTTCCTCAGCGAGCAAGAGCAGCTATCGAGCAGCACAAGCAGCGATATACCGCTGGATGATCTGGATGTCGACGCTCTGCTTGGCAGTGTGCTTTCAGACCGCGACCGCCTGAACGAACTGGCAAAGCTGATCGGGACCGCCCGCTACGCGCTGGAGGGCAAGGATACTCGCCTGCTCAAAGAAACTGAACAAAAGCTCCGGCGCACCGCCGGGCCGCTCCCCGAAAAATACAAAGCCCACGAATTGATTCAGGCAGCTTTGGAGCCTGGCGAGCGCGGTTGGAAGCTGGCTCAACTGTACCTGGAGCGCGCCTACAAGCTGGTGGATGAGCAATACGCCGAAATCCCGCGTATCGAACGTGATATTCGTGAACTCAATACCAATACCTGACCACTCCCTGATACCAACAACAGGTGAAAATATATGATGGAGGTCGATAGTTCCTGTGTCTGTCAAGCATACCACTGATTTTGGACCCCTGGTTGATGCCGTCGCCAGCACTCGGCCAGATCACATTGCCAGAGAAGTCGTCCACCTGCTGAGGAACAAAGTCCCGCCTTTCTTCATCATCGGCGCGGCTGGCGTACCAGCCGCCTGGGGCGATACCGACGGGCACCCACTCTGTAGCCTGGCAGCCGGTGGGCATATCGCCGATTGGATGCGCTCCATTCCGCGAGGAACCGAACCAGAGGACGAAGAGCGCCATCTGCTGGCTCCTGCCCTGCCCCTGACAGCGGCCTTGACGCTGGCTGCCCCCGCGGTACACGCGGGCGAACGCGCGCAGGCCGAACTGCCACCGCCGCTCTTTCCGGCTAATATTACACATCCCCAGGGGATGGGGGGCGCGCTGCGCGAAGCCGTATCCAGCGGCCAGATCACTCGAACCCAACAGTTGCTGCTTGGTTACTATGCCACCGGCACCGACTACCGCGCCTATCTCACCAATGTCTATCATGCCATCACCGAGCATTATGCCGAAGACGGGCATACCCTGATCTTTACGCATCGCTCTAGCCAGGTTCTGGATATGGCAGGCTGGGCCAATAAGCTGCCACCCTTTATCTACTGGCTGGCGCCTCATCTGGCAACGTCGCGTCCTGACGCGCCTTTTCTGGGCGAAGTCTATGCCTTCTTGAACGATCCGGCCCACAGCCTGAAGCCGCTGCGCACCCGGCTGAAGCCAGCCAATAACACCGCCGCCGGGTCGGCACTGCGCCAGGCGATCTTGCAGGGCACCCTCGGAGAGACTCTCGACGCCACCTTTGCTGCCCTGACGAATGGCGCCCAGGCGCCTGCGGTTGGTTCGGTGATTGCTCTGGCCGCCGCGCAGCGCCTGCTCAACACGCCAGAAAGCACTCCTGCCGCCGTAGAGCGCGCGGCGCATGGTCTGCTCATTGCCAGTGCCGCGCGCACGGTTGTGACCCAGATACAGGATATTGAGGTGCTGCCGATACTCTTCATCGCCGCAGCCGCCATCAACGCCCTGCGCGATGTAGAGCAGATCGAGGCTGCCAAAACCACTGTCCCCGTCCCCAGGGCCAGTTCAGGAATTCTCGTTGGCGGCATGCTCGCTCCGGTTTTGCTCCACTCATTCGAGCGCCAGCTTGAGAGCGGAGACGAGCAAGCCGCCCAGGCATCCGCGCATCGTTACCTGCAACTGGGACATCCAGCGCGCGGGCTGGTGGCAACTATCGCAGCGGTCGCCAGCATGGGCGACGCCACCAGCGATCAAGGCCATACCCTGGTACTGGCACAGGCAGCCGCCGAAGAGTACCTGGCCTTGCCACCACATCTGCAAAGCGACGGAGAAGCCCTCCTGTCGGTTGGGGTGCGCGCCGCTACCCGCCGCCCGGCAGAGACTCGCATCCTGGAAGCAGTGCGGAGGGCCAGCGAATAGAGCCAGCAGAACCCCACCTCTCACCAGATGCCCAGGCATAGCCTGAATAGGCTAGTCAGATTGACAATTCGCCAGGTCGCTCTGTAGAATAAGCCGCCGGATACACAAGGATACGTTGATCCGGTGGCTTTATCGATCTCAACACGCGGGGTGAACATATGCAAAGGATGACACGGGCAAGCATTCATGGAAGCCAGCTATTACTTTGCCTGCTTGCTTTGCTGGCAATGCTTCTGTCAGGATGTGGGAGCAGCGGCGCTGGTGGACCACAGCTTGATCCCGATCAGGTTTTTACCTGGCCGATCATCGGCACCACCCAATTTAGCGACCTGGTGCTTGACCCGGCCAATGTTACGGATTATCCCTCTGCTACCGTCATTGATGCCATCTATGGTGGACTGGTGACATCCGATCATAACCTGAATGTCGTCCCGGATATGGCAACCTGGGATGTTAGCCCGGATGGACGACAATATACCTTCCATCTCAATAGCAACCTGCACTTCAGCGATGGCGCGTCTATTACAGCACAGGATTTTGCCTACAGCCTTGACCGCGCGCTTGATCCCAATGTCTGCGGCAAACCAGGATGCAACCCTGTCGCTGGAACCTATCTCAGCGACATCAAAGGCGCCGCTGACCGGCTCAGCGGAAACAGCACAACCATCATTGGCACAGGGGTCATCGCCCCCGATGCCCTCACGCTGATTATCAATCTTGACAAACCAGTCGCCTACTTCCTGGAGGCGCTCACCTATCCCACCTCTTTTCCGGTAGAGAAATCGCTGGTGAATAAATATGGCAATGACTGGACACAGCATCTCAACGAGGGCGGCTGTAGTGGGCCTTTCCTCATTAAGTCATACGGCGATGGAAAAGCGCTCACCCTGACACCTAACCCCTACTGGTATGGCAAAACAAAGTTAACGCTGAAAGAAATCGTTCGGCCCTATGTCAAAGACCCGGATACTGCCTACGCCGCGTATCGGCAGGGGCAGTATGACTATACCGATGTCCCCACCGACGAGTATCAGGCTGCCAGAGATCAGGAAGATTTCCATCAAGTGGGCTTACTCCAGACCAACTACGTAGGCATGAACCTGGATTACGGCCCGCTCAAAGACCTGCGGGTACGCCAGGCGCTGGCGCTGGCGCTCAACAAACAACTCATTGCTGACCGTGTACTCAATGGCGCGCAGCTCCCGACCAATCATATTGTTCCTGAAGGCATGCCCGGTTTCGATGATGCCTTGACGGCCCCAGGCAGCGACACGCGCACCCTTACCGGCGACATCACGCAAGCCCAGAAGCTCCTCAACAGCTACTACGCTGATTGCAAATGCGGCTCGTCGCTCGCGCTCACCCTCACCTACCCGGACACGCCTGACCGCGCACGTACAGCGGAGGCAATGAAAAATATTTGGGAGACCGTCCTTCCAGGTGTCCAGATCACAATCAACGCCCTCCCAACGCTTCACGATCTGGTGGTTAACTTGCTCACCAAAACTGCCGGAAATCACGAGGGAGCATTGCAAATGTGGCTGATTGGCTGGATCGCAGACTATCCTGATCCCCAGGACTGGCTCAGCCTGCAATTTGCGCCGAACTCTCCGCTCAACTTCTCCAATTATCAAGATGGCGAGCAAGACGGCCATGACTTCACCGCCTGGAACATTTTGCAAAAAGCAGACGTAGAGCAAGACCCTTCTCAGCGGATGAATTTATACAACGAGGCGGAACAGCAGTTGGTAGATGACGTTGCCTGGCTGCCCTACGCGCAGCCCCTGGGTATCTGGCGGCTCAGAACCTATATCCAGGGCTACAACCCCTCGGCGCTCAACTTAATGTCGGACCAGGATTGGGCCAACGTTTTCGTCCTGGCTCACTAAACAGGCTGCATTTCTGGGTACCTGCGCCTCTGGTGATCGAGGCAGCCAATAGAGACAACAGGCCAGAGCAAGGGTGGCACGCTTGCCCTGGCCTGTTTCTTTGCCTTCCAATCTGAAGCGGCAAGGCGCAGCAAAAGAGGACGCACCAGTAACCTTCCCTTGACTTCTCTTGTTGGCAGGGCTTACGATACACGACAAGAATGATTCCCACTGAAGATGGCTATCTTCAACCCAGGCCAGCAGCACATGAGCCAGGTAGCCTGGAGCAGTCCTCGATGCGCTGCTCCAGGAGGTGAAGCCAGGCGTATTACCCTGTTGCCTTTGCTCCACTTGATAGAGGAGGATCACGTGTTTAACGACTTCGACTCAACTGAGCTTCAACAGCCACCTGCCGAGACCGAGGAGGCAGCAGGACCTCTTGCCCGGCCTAGCCAGAGGAGCGTTACTGCCAGTCGTGCTGGCATCACTTCCAGTCAGATTATTGGCTTGCTTCTGGGCGCTATTGTCATTTTTACGCTTGGCTTTGCCGGTGGCTGGCTGGGCCATACTATGAAGACCAACGGTGAACTCCCTCCGGCAAGCGCACAAAAATACGCGCCCTTGATCTGGCAGGTATGGAGCGACATCGACCAATATTATGTCGATAAGGGCGCTATCGATCACCAGAAAATGACCTATGCTGCAATTCAGGCCATGGTTGATTCCCTGGGGGACACCGGCCATACCCGCTTCGAGACTCCCGACGAGGTAAAGCAGGAACAGCAGCAGTTGAACGGAAACTATGTCGGCATTGGCATTATCCTTCAACCTGACCCAACCGGCCAATATTTCCAGGTTGCAGCTACTTTCCCCGGCGCGCCTGCCGCGAAAGCCGGGCTGAAACCAGGAGATGTCATCATCGCAATCAATGGGAAAGATGTGAAAGGCGACACCCAGGATCAACTGCGCACCCTGATTACCGGCCCTGAAGGCAGCAGCTTGAGCATGACAATCCAGCGCCCCGGCCAGGCTCAACCTTTTACGGTCACGTTGCAACGCGAGCAGGTGCAGATACCTGTCGTCACGTACCATTATTTCCCTGAAAGCCACATTGCCCATATCCTCATCATGCAGTTTGCCAACAATACCGATGCGATGCTGCGTCAGGCGCTGACGGACCTGAAAAAGCAGGGCGTGCAAAAAATCATCCTTGATCTGCGCGACGACCCCGGCGGCTACTTCGATCAGGCCATCGCCGTCGCCAGCGAATTCATTCCGTCGGGCGGGGGACGCAACGTGGTCCTGGTCAAAGACAGCAGCGGGAAGATCACGCCGCAGCCGGTGCAGCCGGGTGGGCTGGCAACGGATATTCCGCTGGTGGTGCTGGTCAACAACAACACCGCCAGTGCTGCTGAGATTGTCACTGGCGCCATCCAAGATAACCATCGAGGCGTTGTCATTGGCGAACACACCTTCGGCACCGGCACCGTCCTCCAGGAGTTTGATCTCCCCGATGGCTCGGCGCTGCTGCTGGGTATCGAAGAATTTGAAACCCCAAACGGCAGATTTATTCGGCAGGGTGGCATCCAGCCCGATATAACCGTTGCGATGCCCAGCCCCAGCACCACCGAGAACAACCCGCTGATTGAAAACGCGGAAAACCAGACAGCCGCCCAGGCCCTTCAGAGTGGGGATACTCAATTTGCTGCCGGGTATCAATATCTGGAGCAGCACTGAAGCGAGCAGAACACATTGCTATGTCACGAGGCCAGTCGCTGCGCGCTGGCCTCTGACGCCAGCCACTCGCCAATGGCAGCGTTTAACGCTTCTGGCTGGTCGCGCATCACCATATGCCCGGCTCCAGGGATCATGCGTAATGTCGCGCGCGGCAGATGTGTCCGCAGATATTCGGCGTATTTAGGCGGCGTCATCGCGTCCTCTTCACCGCAGATCACCAGGGCTGGCAGAGGAATCCGCCCTATCTCCGCCATCACGTCAAAGGCATTGCAGGCCGCCAGATCACGATAAAACACCCCCTCAGCCAGTGGAGGCACTGACGCCGCTGGCGGGGAGTCCAGGGGTGAGGCATCCAAGGGCCTGGCAGGCTCATCAGTACGCCGCGCCAACCCGCGTATCTGCTGGAGCGTTCCAGCCTGGTCACGCCGGGCGGCTTCCAGCAGCGCGGGCAGCACCCGCAGCCGCGCCCCGGTCCCGATCAGAATCAGCCCGCTGAACTCTTCGGGCCAGTCCAACGCCAGTTGCAGCGCAATCGCTCCGCCCAGCGAATGCCCGGCCACAATTGGCTGTCTCAGCCCAGCGGCCTGTATCTGCGCGCGCACATCCAGCGCGTAATCGCGCACACTCATCTCTCGCGGTCCCGCATCCGCTGCCCGCGCCCCATGACCAGGCAAGTCAAGCGCCAGAGCGCGTTCCTCCCCAAGAAACGCGATCTGCCGCTGCCAGGCCGCCGCGCTGTCACCGGACCCGTGAATAAAGACCACTCTGGTCGCCGCTCCTGCTGCGCTGCTCATCTCAAATCGCCCCTTTGCAGAAAAAATCAGCCCTTGTATGAAGCATATGATGCGCCGGGCACGTCTCGGCTATAGAACAGCCGATATGCCCTATATTATAGCGCGGGCACTTTGTTTATCGTCTGGTTGACAAGCCACATGCTGGTCTTTATACTGTTCCCCTGGATAGCCAGCAGATCCATACCCAGGCATCGCGCTATCTGGCAAGCGGAGTTAAAGCCTGGACAGCAAGAGAGGATACTCGCGTATGCAAGCAGATGACAGCAGCAGCAAGCCAGACCAGCTAGAAATACCGCCAGCCGATCACAGCGACAGTGAGCCAGATCAAACAGAGACCCTGCCAGCAGATACGCTCACCGTAGATCACAGCGGCAGCGAGCCAACCCAGATAGAGACGCAACTGGCGATTATCGAAGCACCAGAGCCACCACGCCGGTATCGACGCATATCCAGATACCACATCCGCTTCAATCCGGCGCGCCTGCTGCGCCAGGGAGCGTGGGTTCTGAGTATTGGTGGGTTGATCGTGTTGGTAGTTCTGGCGCTTACCGCGCCCAGTTGGGGCAGCATCGCCACACGCGATGGCATCAGTTTGCTCATTATCGGCGCCTGCGCTGGATGTCTCATCCTGCTCCAGCGCCTGCTTGAGCAGCACTGGGCGCGCAGGCGCTGGCCGATCATTGCCGCCGCGCTCCTGATATTTGGCTTGCTTGGCGTAGTGCTGGCACCCGCTCTCCATACCGCCCAGGCGCACGTTCTTGAGCATCAGGGGAATTATCAACGGGCTATCGCCGAATACAGCGCGGGCGGCGAACACCAGCCCAATGGGGACGACATCGCTCGCTGCTATCTAGAGTGGGGCCAGCAAGACCTGAACAACCAGAACTACGCGCAGGCCGTCCAGCACCTGGGCACGGCTGCTCAGGACTATAACGCCACGCCATCTGCCAGGCAGGCAAGAGAACCAATGGGCAAAGCGCTCCTTCTGTGGGGCCGTGAACTGGTACACGAGCAAAACTACGCGCAGGCCATCCAGCAATTTGCCCGTTTGCGAAAAGATTACGCGGATACCGCCGCCGCGCAGCAGGCGCAGGAGGATCAGGACGAGCCTGCTGCCTATTACGCCTGGGGGCAGATGCTTCAAGCGAGCCAGCAATTTCAAGCGGCCCTGCAAACGTTTCAGGCCATTGGTAAACTGTTTCCCAAGAGTGTGTATGCTGCCCTGGCCTTCAACGCCTCCGCCAGCGATCTCTACGACTGGGGCCAGGCGCTGATCCGGCAGGGCAAATACAAGGACGCCCTTGCAACCTACCAGCAGCTTATCAAGCAGTATGGCAGCACGCCAGAAGCGCAGCAAGCCCAGCAAGACCTGGCGGCGCCGCAGACAGCCACAGGTCGGCTGATCTTCGCCAGCGGCCCACCAGATGCCAATGTGATTATCCGCCTGTCCAGCAGTTGGAGTACCGGCCCCAATGGCTACCTCCAGGGCGGCTACGTCTATGAAACGCATACAGATGCCAACGGCAAGTTCGTCTTCTCAGCCGTCCCTCCAGGCATGTATCTTATCGATTGGCAGGAAGGGAACGGGTTCACCACGCTGCTGCATCCGGCCACCTACAATCCGGTGTACATTGCCGATATTGAGCCGCTTCACAGCGCCGACCTCGGCGATATAGTGGTGGAGAGCTAAGGGAGCGCTGCTTGGCGCGCCTGCCACGACAGGATATAATGACGCAGGAGAGACAACACCCCAAACCTGCTCAGAGTCGAGGAGGAAGCGTATGTTAAGAGGTACACTGCTGTATCTCGCCAACCGGCGCAGCATCCGTCATTTCGTCACCCACAACCGCCTGGCCCGGCGCAGCGCGAGGCGCTTCGTCGCCGGGGAAACGCTGGAAGAAGCGTTGCAAGCCACGCGCAGCCTGAACCAGCAAGGTTTCAGTGTTTCACTTGACCACCTGGGGGAAAATGTTACCGACGCTGCCGAAGCATCCAGCGCTGCCCAGGACTATATCCACATTCTCGATGCGATCAAGCAGGCGAGTCTGGACGCGAATATCTCCATCAAGCTCACCGCGCTTGGGCTAGATATTGACACGGCGCTCTGCGAAGCGAATGTCCGGCGCGTGCTTGACCGTGCCAAAAGCTATCGCACCTTTGTGCGTATTGATATGGAAGGCTCGGCTTATACTGAGCGCACGCTGGTGCTGGTCGCCGCACTGCGCCAGGAGTATGAGGAAGTGGGCACCGTCATTCAGAGCTACCTTTATCGCAGCGCACAAGATGTCGAGAACCTGATCGCCGCGCGCACACGAGTACGCTTAGTCAAGGGAGCCTATAAAGAACCGCCAGAGATTGCCTATCCACGCAAAGCCGATGTGGACCGCAGCTACCTGCAACTGATGCGCCAACTGCTGGCGCGCGGCAATTATCCTGCTATCGCTACCCACGATCCTCGCATGATTCAAGAGGCTAAAGCCTTTGCTCGCGCCAATGATATTGATACATCGCGCTTTGAGTTCCAGATGCTCTATGGCATCCGGCGCGACCTGCAAGCGCAGTTAATCCGCGAGGGCTATCGTCTGCGCATCTATGTCCCCTATGGGACACACTGGTATCCCTATCTCACCCGGCGCATGGCCGAGCGACCCGCCAATCTCTTCTTTATCCTGAGCAATGTGGTTCGCCGATAACAACAGCGGGCAGCGACGAATCGTGTTGAAGCGCTTTTCGCCTGCCCTTTAATCAAGCGGCTGGCGGCCCAGAAAGCCGGTGGTGGTTTCATGCCACCAGTGAATGCCTTCTTCGCCAAGACGCCAGCACAGCAAGATTTCGCGGCCATCGCGCAGCGCTGGAAAATCGATCAACCCCATTGCCGGGTCTTTCAATTGACAGCCAAAGGCATGGATGCGGCGGATCACGCGATTGACCTCTTCCAGCGCCAGCGCGTGCTGGCGCTGCAACCGCTCCAACTGCTGGTGCAGCCCATGCCCATTGCCGCGCATGCGCTGCTGAAGCGCCTCCAATTCCTGGCGCAGTGCCACCAGCGCGCTGTGCCGCCGCTGCACATCCAACAGCAGCGGCTCAATCTGCGGCAGCAGCGCCTCAGCCTCTTCACGAGTAAAATAACGCGCCATGAACCCCTCCTCATGCTCGCGCTGACAGTTGACGACGCGGCAGCACTTCGCGGAACTATTCTCCTGAAAGGCTCCCCTCGACCGCCCAGGAGGGTGCTTGCAGCTTCGCGCGCTATTCCGTGCTGCGCGAAGCTGAACGCTATGATGCCGCGCGCTGGGTGACAGCGCAAACCGCTGCTGTTCCTGGGCCGGTGTGTGTCCCAACCACCGGGCCAAGCCGAAAATGCTCAATTGGGCCAGTATATACTGCGCGAATGGCTGTCGTGAGCTGTTGCCCAATCTCTTCATCGGATTGAGCAATCCCCACAATCTCAATCGGACCCAGCTTCTCCAGAAGCTGCGCGATACGCTCATGCGCTTTCGAGCGGGTGCGCGGCTTCTCCAGCGGCAGCACTTCGCCGTCTTTGACCGTCAGTAAAGGCTTAAAATTCAAGAGCGTGCCCAGCAGCAGGCTGGCCCTGCCGATGCGCCCCCCGCGCTGCAAAAACTCCAGGGTATCCAGCACCGCATAAATATTCATCCGCGCGAGCATATCCTCGGCAATCGTCTTGCACTCAGCCAGGCTCTTGCCCTCGCGTGCAGCGCGCGCCGCTGCCATCACCGGAATGCCGATGCCACCACTCACTGAGCGCGAATCCACGACCTCAATCGGCACTGATTGGTCTTTCAGCGGCTCCGCCCCCTGCACTGCCGAGCTATAGGTCGCGCTCAGTTTTGATGAAAGCTGGATGGAGAGGATGCCATCGGCGCCCTCCCGTATCAACTGGCGATACGTCTCTTCAAACAAGCCTGGCGCTGGCGCAGCCGTCGTCGGCATCACCTTCGTCGTGGCGAGTTTGGAGAAAAATTCCGCGCTCTCCAGATCAACCCCATCCCGGTACACTTCCTCACCAAACTGCACCGTCAGCGGAACAACGCTAATGCCTAGCGCTCGCGCCTGATCTTTGGACAGATCAGCCGTACTATCAGTGACAACGCGCACAGCCACAGGATATACCTCCAGAGTCGAATGTTGCGGCGGTATTCACTCCGCCGAGAGAATGTAGGCGTAGTAGGGCTGGCCGCCGCTGAGGACTTCGATCTCCTGCTGGGGATACCACGTCTTGATGTGCCTGGCGGTTTCATCAGCCTGCTCGCGGCTCACACCTTCGCCATAATACAGCGTAAAAATCTCATACTGCTCGGCCTTCATGCGTTGCAGCGTGTCGCGGATGACGACAAGGGGATCGCTATTTGCAACAACCAGGCGCCCATTCAGCAGGCCAATCACATCGCCTTCCTGCACATGCACCCCGCCAACCTGCACGCTGCGCACGGCGGTAGTAATCTCGGCAGTTTGCACGCGCTTGGCGGCGCTGTCCATCGCAGCGCAATTCGTTGGAAAATCCGCTTCGTAATTAAACGCCAGCAGCGCCGATACACCTTCGGGCAGCGTATCAGTCGGCACCACATGGACTTCTTTCTTTGTCAAGCCTGGCACCTGGCGAGCGCTTAGAATCACGTTACTATTGTTGGGCAACAAAATCACTTTTGTCGAAGGGGCCTTCTCGACTGCCGCCAGAAGTTCTTCGGTGCTGGGGTTCATCGTTTGCCCGCCAGGGACGATGGCACCAACACCCAGGCTTTCAAAGAGCTTCACCCATCCATCTCCTGCTGCCACCGCTACCGTAGCAATCTCGCCCAGGTCGCGTTGAGGAATCGTGACATCACCACTGCCCTGGGCAGGCTGGTCTTCCTCAGCATGCTCTGCCCGGCTTTCCGCCTCGTAGCGCAGGCTCTGTTCCTGGAGGTTTTCAATATTAATATCCGTCAGGCTCCCCAGGCTCACCCCATAATCCAGCATCTTGCCAGGAGTCAGCGTATGCGTATGGACCTTCAGGAGCTTGTCATCGCCCGCCACAACCGTAGAAACCCCGCCCATTTTTGTAATCGTATCGCGGATTTCTTCGAGGTTTAAATGCTGGCCGCGCAGCAGAAAGACGACCTCATAGCCGAACTCTTCTTCAACGGAAACACGGCCTTTTTTGACTTCCGCCCCCTGCGCCGGGGATGCTGCCGCCGCTGCCTGAATTGCTTCGCCGCGTGTATAGCGCCAGATACCCTCCAGCACCGTTGCCAGCCCCTGCCCACCGGCGTCTACCACACCGGCCTGCTTGAGTATTGGCAGCAAATCGGGCGTTTTGGCGACCGCCTGCCTGGCAGCCGTGACGATCTCCTGCATCTGGGCGACAATATCGTCGCCCTGCGCGGCGCCTCTTTGGGCAGCTTCAGCCACTTCACGAATCACCGTCAGAATTGTTCCCTCAACCGGGCGAATCACCGCGCGATAGGCCAGCTTTGAGGCTTCTTGAAAGGCAGCAGCCAGATCAAGCGCCGTGAAGGTCGCTTTTTTATCCAACCCCTGCGCCAGCCCGCGCAAAATCTGCGAGAGAATGACGCCAGAATTGCCACGCGCCCCCATCAACGCGCCATGCGCCAGCTTTTCAGCGATAGCGGCTGCCGAGTTATCGCTTGCCTCGGCAATTTCTTTGACCGCGGCGCGCATCGTTGCCGACATATTGGTCCCGGTATCGCCATCAGGAACCGGGAAGACGTTGAGCGCGTTGATCGTTTCCCGATGTTGTTCCAGCCAGGACGCGCCCGCCAGCAAAACCCCTTTGAGGTCTTGCCCATCAAAGACACTGATGCGGCGGGGACGCGAAATCCTGCGAGTCGTCTGTTCCATACCCAGCTTCTGAAGAGAGGAAACGCTGCCCCAAAGGGGGCTTCTTTTTTCTTCGTTCCTCTCTCCCCCTTCTTCTCTGATCGTGGATGCTGTGTTGCAGCTTGCCGTTGAGAATGGCGGTACCCGCTCAGCACACTGGCCTGCCGCTGAGGGGTGCCAGATGCCATCTGCGGGTCAGCGCACATCTGACGCGCTGACCCGCAGCCCCTGCACATTCACATTGACCTGAACGACCGGAACGCCAAGCATCTTCTCCACAGCAAACTTGACGTTGCTCATGATATTATGCGCGATTTCCGAGATGCGCAGGCCATATTCCAGCACCACGTAAAGATCAATGATAATCTGATCATTGCTAAATTGAACTTCAATCCCCTGATGATAGCGTTCTGCGGGCAGCAGTTCAGCCGCTCCATTGCGCAAGCGTTTGCCAGCAATCCCAACCACTCCATAGCACTCGACGACTGCCCGGCCCGCGATAGTGCCTATCGCCTGCGGAGACACCTCGATCTTGCCCCGGCGCTGTTCTGCTGCCTGCTCAGTTTGTGACATTTGCATTGCTGCACGATCCTGCCATAGTTCAAGAAGCCAGAACAAGAGAGGCACCAAAAAGCGCGCGAACTTCCAGCACGCTCTGGCCTGGTCAAGCCAGCTTCACTGACAAAGAGCCTTGCCCCAAGAGCTAAGAAATGATATACTCTCACCGTGCATGATACAGGAAAACAATAATCAAAGTAAAGGGGGGAAAGAGTATGGCTGCCGGACGCTGCGATGTCTGTGAGCGGAAGCCACAATACGGAAGCAATGTCAGTCATTCCAAGCGTCACACCAACCGGCGCTTTGTGTTGAATATCCAGCACCGCCGTTTGCCCATCAATGGCGTGACGCGCTACGTCAATATCTGCACCCGCTGCCTGCGCACACTCAATAAAGTGCCCAAGGCGCGCTAGGAGCCTGTTTGACCAGGCATGCTTCTTCACACAGAACAGAGATATGACCGGGAAGAGGCGAAGGATCAAGGACGAGCGAGTTCTTTGCTCCTCGCTTTTTCTTTGGCTTTCTCTCTGGTCTTTAACTGCCCGCACGCTGCCGCAATATCATCGCCGCGCTCGGCTCGCACGCTGTTGCTGATGCCCGCCCGGCGCAGTTCCTCCCGAAACGCGCGAATCGCTTCGCCATCCGGCGGGCGATAGCCTGCGCTGGTGGCGTTCACTGGAATCAGATTCACATGCGCCAGTTGCTTGAAATCCGCGAGCCGCTGGCCCAGTTCGCGGGCATGCTCTGGCGCGTCGTTCACCCCGGCCAGCAAGACATACTCAAAAGTGAGCTGGCGATTTGTGCGCTGCACATAGGTCCGGCAGGCTTCCAACAATTCATCCATCCCATATTTGCGCGTCACGGGCATGGTCCGGCTGCGCATCGCGTCGTTGGGCGCGTGCAGCGAAATCGCCAGATTGACTTGCAACGGCTCCTCGCTCAAGCGCAGAATGCCGGGCACCAACCCAACTGTCGAAATGGTGATATGCCGCGCGCCGATGCCAAAACCATCTGGGCTATTCAGGATTCTAAGCGCCGCCAGCGTCTGATCGTAGTTATGCAGCGGCTCGCCCATACCCATCAGCACCAGATTGGTCAGGCGATCAAGCACCTGCCCATCGGGCGCTGTCCAGGGCTGATTACGCAGCATGCGAGCCACAAACAAGACCTGGCCGACGATCTCTCCGGCGGTCAGGTGGCGTTCAAAGCCCATCTGTCCGGTGGCGCAAAAGGTGCAGCCAAGCGCGCAGCCAACCTGGGTAGAGATGCAGGCCGTCGCCCGCGCCCGCCCTTTAGAAGCTGCGGGAAAGAGCATCAGCACAGACTCAATCAACCGGCCATCGCCCAATTCCAACAGCACTTTGCGGGTGCGCCCATCTTTAGAGACCAGTTCACGGCGCAGCGCAAGCTGCCCTGCTGTTGCCTGGGCCGCGAGCATTTCTCGCAAGCTGCCTGGCAAGGTAGACATCTTCTGGAAATCTGTTTCCAGATGGCGATAGAGCCAGTCATAAAGCTGGCGGGCGCGAAAGCGCGGTTCGCCGCGCTCACCAAGCCATACCTCAAGCTCTGGCAGTGAAAGTGTCAGCAAATCAATCATAGAGCGAATATATCAATCGTTTCCTAGCACAGCATCCACAATGGTCGGCTGGCCGCGTAAGAATTCGTCGGCGCTTAGCGCGCGTTTCCCCTCTAATTGTATCATGTCCAGACGCAGCAGCCCTTGTCCGCAGCGCACTGCGATTGCCCGCTTGTTGTCAACCGTCAGCAGGCTTACCTTTCCTGCCGGGTCATCCTGCCGAGCGCTCTCTGCTGGCTCCAATGCTGCTGCGCGCAGTATCTTGAGCGTTTTGCCGCGCCAGGTCGTGGCCGTCCCCGGCCAGGGCGTATAGGCGCGGACCTGCCGGGCCAGTATCTCAGCAGGAAGCTGCCAGTTGATAATGCCATCTTCTTTTTTCAGCAGTCGTGTCTGGGTGGCCTGGGATTCATCCTGCGGCAGAGGAGTCAGCGCCCCACTCAACCAGCGCGGCAGGGTCTCCAGCAATAAGTCGGCGCCCACATAGCTGAGTTTTTCACCCAGAGAGCCGGTTGTGTCATCTGGGGCAATCGGGATCGCGCGCTGGGCCAGCATGGCCCCGGTATCCAGCCCTTCATCCATGCGCATGATCGTCACGCCCGTCTCGGAGTCGCCCGCCAGAATTGCGGCGGCAATGGGAGAGGCGCCACGATGGCGCGGCAGCAGCGAGGCGTGGATATTAATACAGCCAAAGCGCGGAGATTCCAGCACTTCGCGCCGTAAAATCTGGCCGAACGCCGCCACAACAATCAAGTCAGGCGCCAGCCGCCGCAGTTCTTCAAGATTTTCTGGACGGCGCAGCGGTCCCGGCTGCCAGACGGGCAGGTCAAGCGCCTGCGCTCGCTCCTTCACAGGAGACAGGACAACTCCTCGCCCCCGACCAGATGGCCTATCAGGGCGTGTCACAACGGCTATAATTTCAACACCCTCTGGCGTCAGACGGCCCGGCGCACGCACCGCTGCCAACGCCTCCAGCGTGGGCACCGCAAACTGGGGTGTGCCCATAAAGATCAATCGCATGATGCGCTCCTCTCATCTGCCCCTGCCTTGTCCCCTCCGGTGGTCCTGGGTTATATTACAAGCCTCATACCACGCGAGACGATCACACCATAACACACGAGGATGAGCATCACGGCATAGAGCAAAGGAGCAGGCGCAAATGGATGACCGGGAGTATCTTCTTCAACAGGCGCGCGAGGCCGCCAGGCACGCCTATTGCCCCTACTCGCATTTCCGCGTTGGCGCCGCGCTCAAAGCTGGTGATCGTATTTTCACTGGCGTTAATATCGAGATTTCCAGCTATGGGCTAACGCTCTGTGCCGAACGTTCCGCGCTCGCGGCGGCAGTTTCGGCTGGGGCTGGTCCGATTACACAGATCGCAGTTGCCTGCATTGATGCCCGCCCGGAAGCTGGCGCCCAGGAGCGCGTCCCCTGCGGCGCCTGCCGCCAATGGATCGCTGATCTGGCGCCAGACGCGATCATCTTCATTGATGGTGTAGAGCGCGATTTCAAGATCGAAGACCTGCTGCCACTGGCCTTCGGGTTGAAAGGTCGCCAGGACTAACCCTGGCGGCCCAATGACGCCCGATGTTCAGCGGCAAGGCGACAATAGCGCGCGGCGCGATCTACCAGATCAGCCTTTTCATCAGCGGTGAGCATCCGCAGCGACCTGGCAGGCACGCCGACATAGAGCATACCGCCGGGTAACTGCTTCCGCTCGCTGACCAGGGCACAGGCGCCCACGATGCTCTCCGCGCCAATCACCGCGTGCGACAAGATTACGGCGTTCATAGCAACCAGCACCCGGTCGCTCAGCGTCGCGCCATGCACTACTGCTCCATGCCCAATGATACACTCATCACCAATCACGCAGGGCGCGTCGGCGTCCACATGTACGGTGCAGTTATCCTGAATGTTACTGCGGCGGCCAATCCTGATGGGCGCGGTATCTCCGCGCAGCACTGCGTTGTACCAGACGCTTGATCCCTCGCCAATGGTCACATCCCCAATGACCATCGCGCCCTCGGCGATAAAGACATCGGGCGCAATCTGCGGCCACTTTCCTTGATAGGGCAAAACGGGCATAGTACCTCCCTGGCACAATTTCGGAGCATCCTGTATCGTTTAGAACACTGCTCAGCGCTTTGGGCGAGTTTCAGGGCGCAGTGCGGCTACAGGAAAAACGCCACGACTCCGACCATCATATAGAAAGCCACCAGTAATAACCCTTCCAGCCAGGTTGATTCACCATCCAGGCTAATTAACGGGAAGAGAAACGTTGCCAGGCCAAAAATCGCCAGTTCCAATGGCCTGAAAAGCAGGTCGAGCGGATTGGTGAAGAGGAAACTGACCAGCACCAGCACCGGCGCGACCAGCAGCGCCACCTGAATAGAGGAGCCAGCGGTAATAGCCATTGTCACATCGACGCGATCTTTCAGCGCCATTTGAATAGCGCTGGAGTGTTCGGCGGCGTTCCCCACAATGGGGATGATAATCAAGCCAATAAATAACTGACTCCAGCCAAGCTGCTGTGTGACTGGCTCAATTGCTCCCACCAGCAGTTCGCTGACAAGCGCCGTCGCCACCGTCGCGCCTGCCAGAAGTGCTACCGGACGCCAGATTGCGCTGGTTAAGCGCGGATGACGAAGCGCAACAGGCGGAGCGACGCTCTTTTCAGAAGGAGTCGCGGGGCCAGCAGCGCCAGAGCGTGCTTGTGCAGCCGCAGCTTCTTCGGCTAATTCCTCTTCCTGCTCTTCAGCCAGCACCGGACTGGGTGGGACGAGGGGTGGCCCCTCTTCCAACGCCGGCATTGCGCCCTCGCGCATCTCGGCAGGTGAGCGGCGCGGCTTATCACGCACATGGAAGACGGTATAGGCCAGATAGGCCAGATAGCTGATGAGCAATATGACGGCAAAAGCAATGCTAATCGCATCGATATTAATGATAGGATGCTTTTCACCAACAGCGCCGCTCTGCCCAACGGTTTGTGCCAGGGCTGGCAGAACCAGGCCGATGACTGCCAACGCCAGCATCGAGGCATATTGCCCGGCGTTGCGCGCATCAAAATACTGTCTTCCATGACGCCAGCCGCCAATCAGGAGCGCGGTTCCCAACACCAGCAGCGCATTGCCAATAATGGAGCCGGTAATGGAAGCGCGCACGACATCCAACAACCCGGCGTGAAGAGCTACAATACCGATAATCAATTCAGGGGCGTTGCCAAACGTTGCGTTGAGCAGCCCGCCAACAAGCGGGCCTACCTGTTCTGCTAATTCCTCGGTCGCCATGCCAATCAGACCAGCCAGGGGGATCAGGCCAATGCCTGCCAGGACAAAGACCAGGACTTCCGACCAGCCGAGGATGTCTGCCAGGAATGCCAGGGGAACAGCCAGAAGGAGCCAATATAACCAGCGTGCCATAGAGTGATCGTACACCTTCCCTGCGGGCCTAATAGCAGCAGCTATCTTTAAAGCCACAGTTCTGGCAGACAGCTTCTCGACCACCCTTGAGGTCGCTCATCGGATAGCCGCATTGTGGGCACGGCTGCTCACGCCGGGATGGAGCGCACAATGTCAGGGCATCTGGAGAGGCAACCTGGGATGGCGCAGCCATCTGTCCTCTGGCTTCTGGCGAGGGGGTCTGCTGCATCATATTTCATCTCCCGCAGTTATCAATTCTTGAAAACTCGCCCCTGGCGCTCAAGACAACATGGTTGGGCAGATCGCCACCACGCGCCTGTGAGCATGATAGCACGAGCGGAGGCCAGGAGCAAGGCTGATAAGCAGCCCAAGAGATTGCTTCCTATGAAGATCAAGGCACAGGAACTCTTTCCCCAGGCTGCTTTCGTTTCCGTTCATGCAGCACTGAGGCAATCATTGAACCAACCAGCAGGAGCGCGATGACGCCAAGCGAAAGCGCAATCGGAATATGATAGATGTTTGCCAGCAGCATCTTGATCCCCACGAAGATCAGGATCAGGGCAATACCATATTTGAGATATGCAAAGCGCTGCACCGACCCCGCCAGGAGGAAGTACAAAGAGCGCAGCCCTAAAATAGCGAAGACATTGGATGTATAGACGATAAAGGGGTCCAGGGTGATGGCAAAGATTGCTGGAATGGAATCCAGCGCAAAGACCAGATCAACACTCTCAATCAGCAAGAGCGCAATAAGCAGGGGGGTAGCGGCACGCTGGCCGCTGCGGCGGCTAAGGAACCGAGGCCCGTCATAGTCGGTCACCGGGATGAAGCGCCGCGCCAGGCGCACCAGCCAATTTTTGTCGGGATCAACTTCCAACTGCTTATGATAGACCAGCCGAATGCCAGTAATAATCAAGAGGGCGCCAAAGAGATAGAGTATCCAGGAGAAAAGCGACACGAGCGCTGTACCAAGGCCAATAAGGGCGGCGCGCATGATTAAAGCGCCCAGCACTCCCCAGAAGAGTACCCGATGCTGGTAAGCCGCCGGGACAGCCAGAGAGGAGAAGATCAAAACAAAGACGAAGATATTATCGACGCTGAGCGACTTTTCAAGGAGATAGCCTGTCAGGAACTGGAGCGCGACATCTGGCCCCTGCCAAAGCAGAACCAGCCCATTGAAGAGCAGGGCCAGCACAACCCAGACAATGCTCCAGATGATTGCTTCTCGAAACGAGATGACATGGGCTTTGCGATTGAAGACGCCCAGGTCCAGTGCCAGCATCCCCAGCACAAATACATTGAAGATGATCCAGAGCCAGAGGCTGCCTGTACTCATGATCTCCACTCCCCCAAACAAACTCCGCAAATAATGCTGGGCAGCAAGACTGATGCCCAGGAACACGAAAGGACGGGAGCAGGCAACTGCTCCCGTCTCAGCTTTCAGGTGCTTCCCCAGGAACATCTTGTCAGCGCAGTGACGAGGGAAGAATGCCGAGCTGTTCACGATACTTGGCAACCGTTCTGCGCGCTACCTGAATGCCACGCTCGCAGAGCAGGTCGGCCAGTTCCTGATCGGTCAGCGGAGTACCCTCGTGACCAATGAGGTCTTTAATGACATCCTTGACGCTTAAATTCGCTACAAAGAAGTTGCTAAAGGGAATGACCTCGCGGTTGGGCAACATCACGAATTTAGCCGCCGTTGCCCGGCTGACAGTTGATTCGTGCATCCCCAATTCTGCGGCCACGCGAGCGCGAGTCAGGGGGCGTAGATGGCGAATGCCTTGATCCAGGAATTCTTTCTGGAGGTCAACCAGGCAGCGAGTGATTTTGTACAGGGTCTGGCGGCGCTGGTTGATGTTGGCAATGAACAGCTTGGCGCGCGACACATACTGCTGGATGTGGCGGCGCTCATCCTCGGTCAGACCAGAGTGGCGACCACTGACCTCGCCATAGAGCTGCGAATAGGAAGAACTGACATGCAGGTAGAAGCGTTTGGACTCGACCACCTCCACGTCATAGAGATAGCCGCCATAGACCGGTCGGCGGCTAATAATCACATCAGGCATGACATGGCCGACATGTTCGCTGCTATCGCCCATATGGGCGCCCAGGTAGCCGCGAGCCGGGAAGGGGTTGAGGTTGCGCTTAATAAACTCGCTCACCCGATGCACCATCTCGCTGGTGATGCCGAGCTGTGCCGCAATCTGGCCGTATTTATGCTCGCTCAACTGGGTGAGGTAGCGGTCAATAATCTCGTAGGCATAGGGCTGATAGAGACCCTGCGCTTCAACGTAGCGTAACTGAATGAGCAGGCACTCGCGTACATCGCGGGCACCGACCCCAATTGGTTCCATAGCTTGCAGGTGCGCCACAGCGCGCTCAACGCGCTCTGGAGACACGCCAAAGAGGTGAACGACTTCTTCTGTTGTGCAGCGCAATAAGCCATCGTCATCGAGATTGCCAACCAGATACTCAATCATTTGAGCATCTTCGGAGGGCAATTGAGCCTGAAGGGAGAGCGTTAAATGCTCGGCCAGGCTCATCTGCGCAGGAACATGGGTCGTCGGGTCAAATTCTTCGTCATCGCTGCCGCTGGCTGTGCCCTGAAACTGCCAGAGTGTCGCGTCATCAAGAAAATCATCGCGGCCTGAAACTTGCTGCGAAGCAGCAGAGAGTGAGAGGCAATTGGGGCAAACTGCCCCCTGGAGGGTACGCCCACACGTCGGGCATACCTGATTTTCTTCCATTTCGAGCGCTGGATTCTCAGATACTTCCTTGTTAATCAAGGATTGAAGTTCGGCTGAGGAAAGCGCCAGAATATGGTTAGCAGCGACAAGCTGCGGAGACGCACGTTGAATCTGCACCGGGGCATATCCCTGGTTCAAATCCATAGACATCAGTGAGGCTCCTCCCTTATAGGGGTAACTATAGGGGTAGTGGAAGTGTACCAACCCTCTAGCTGGACGCAAATTCCATGCCAACCTCAGCTACCGATACCAGGATAGGCCCTGTTCTCATCGGGCTTCATTCAGTCAGCCTGGCAAGGCCGTTCTGCTGGTTGTAAAGGGGGAGAACACTGGACAGCGCAAGAAAGCAGCATCCTGGGTTGCTGCTTTCTTGTATAGAGCTGCATGCAGTAGATAATGAGAGGGGAACCTTTTAGAGTGAGTTATATATCGGTAAGCTGCCGACGGTCTGTGCGCCTTGGCGCTTCGCCGCCTTTCTTACCAATACGAGAATAGTAATCGGGGCCATGCTTGACTTTGACGGCTTCACCTCCTTTTTTGCCAATTTCAGAGAAGAACATCGATCCGTGACGCTCTCGTACTGCCTCCCCACCTTTTTTGCCAATCTCCGAGTAGTATTCAGACCCTCGCTCCAGGGCTATCGTCTGGCCGCCCTTCTTGCCAATCTGAGCATAAAACACAGGGCCATACTTTTCCTTGACGGTCCGGCCTCCCTTACGACCTGCCTCAACGACAGTAGTGACGGTATGGCCTTCTCGCATTTCCTTCGCCATCTGCCTTCTTTCCTTCCTGCGCTTTTCCTGTGTGCGCACTTGCCAGCATGGTGCTGGTGTTCCTATGGTTCTCCGTACTACAAACATCAACGAGGGGTCACTGAAACCTCGCCTCGGTTGGTAGCAATAAGCGTGCCACCAAACGGCAGGCAATCGGGCGGAGAAGGCGTAGATCACTTGAACGCGATTTGCTGGCCTTGCGCTGGAGGGCGCTCCCTGGCTATACTTGGAGGAGCGGCTTTGTCAGCCGCCAGGCAATTGGCAGCGTGAGGAAGGTGCAGCACGGCTATGCCAGCAACACTACTCGATGGACGCGCATTGGGCGCGCAAATCAAGGCTGAATTGAAAGAGCGGGCACGGGAGTACCGCGCCGCGCATGGGCATCTGGCACGGCTGGTGCTGGTGAACGTTGGCGCTCATCCGGCGGCGCGGCTCTACAGCGATCAGGTGGCTCGCTCCTGCGCTGAGATCGGGCTGGAATGTATTACGCATACCTTCCCATTCCACATGGAGGAAGAGGAGATACGCCGGGCTGTTGGAAAGATCAGCGCTGATCCGCTCTTACGTGGCATCGTGGTTTTATTACCGTTGCCAGATCATATCCAGCAGCGGGTTGTTACCGAAGTGATTCCGCCGGAGAAAGATGTTGATGGGTTGGGGCCGCGCAACGCGGGGAATATGATGCTGGGCTTTCCCAGTTTCATCCCCAGCACGGCCTCTGCCGTGCGAGAACTGCTGCGGGCCAGCGCTATCCCGCTGGCCGGTCAATCGGCAGTGATTGTGGGACGGAGCAACGTTGGTGGCAAGCCTATCGCCTTGCTCTTGATGCGCGAAGGGGCCACGATCACGATTTGCCATTCTCAGACACCCAATCTTGCAGAGATCACGCGCACTGCTGATATTCTGGTGGTCAGCACAGGCCGCCCCGGCCTGATTACCGGGGAGATGGTCAAGCCAGGGGCAATTATCCTGGATGCGGGCATCAACACAGTGCATGGGCAGATCAGAGGGGATGTAGACTTTGAGAGCGCGCGGCAGGTTGCTGGTTATCTGACGCCTGTGCCTGGGGGTCTGGGGCCGCTGACCAACCTGATGCTCATTCGGCATACACTCATTGGCCCAGAGGCCGGGTAGGGCATCATATCACATCCTGTTGAACAGGAGTGGTACCATCAGCGATGAACCCCACCCCTGCCGGTTGGAAAACCGGCGGTACGCGCCGCCCCTGCTTGCAAGGTGGTTTTGTGAGGGATTCTTAGCAAAAATGTTAGAGACACAACCGCTTAAAAGATTCGGCGAGAGCGAAGCCCGCTTCCTGGCCGGTTTCCTCTGCCCGGCGGAGGAAAGCGGCTTCCAGCGCCTGCGCGTCACCCGTCTGGCTGGCGTGCGCCAGGCGCGCAGCGATCTTGCGAGAGAAGGTCGCGCTGATGTCCACATAATGATCTGGCTGCGAGGTGGCAAAGAGCCAGACTTCAGGGGTGATGTGCGGCTGCAAGCCCTCGGTCTGTATCTGCTCAGGATAGTGCTGGGGGTCGCGGGCAAAGGGGTAGAGGGCGTCCAGCGCGACACGCCCGGTGATGCGATGATCTCGATGCACGGTATAGAGCGGCCAGGGATACACCGGGTCATGGGTCAGGCAGAGCGATGGCCGGTAGCGGCGAATCTGGCGAACCAGTTCGCCACGAAAGGTGGATGTGTCTTCGAGACCGCCATCGGGGTAGCGCAGGAACACGACTTCGGCCACGCCAAGCTGGCGACACGCAGCGCGCTGCTCGGCTTCGCGCTGCCGGGCAATGGCCGCCGGATCGGCGTTGGGGTCTGGCGTGCCCTTTTCGCCGGAGGTGCAGACGACGTAGGTTATCTGTGTGCCTGCATCGGCCAGGGCCGCAACGGTTCCGGCACACCAGGATTCGGCGTCATCAGGATGGGCGATGATTACCAGGCAATGAGAAAATGTTTCAGGCATTACTGATAATCCCCAAGAGGGACAGGTGTACGGAGGGGTGGCACGCTGGCACTACATTTCAGCCCAGATGCAGAGCGGCCTCGCGCGCCAGCGTGCCCAACGTGCCCAACGTGACACCCAAGTAGATATTTCACGATGTTATCGCCTGCATCATGTATATGCCTTCTGGATTGCCAGCAGTTGGCGGATACCTTGCCCGGCCAGGTCTAACAGGCCATCCAAGGCTTCACGCGAGAAGGGGTGGCCTTCAGCGGTTCCCTGCACCTCGACAAATTCGCCGCGTCCCGTCATGACGACATTGAAATCGACCTGCGCCCGCGAGTCTTCGGCATAATTCAGATCGAGGAGCGGCACATCGCCCAGAATGCCAACGCTGATGGCTGCTACGGCTGTTTGCGCCGGGTGCCCTTTGAGTAGCCCTTGTTTGAGCAGGGCGCTGCACGCGCGATGGGCCGCGATGTAGCCGCCAGTGATGGAGAGGGTGCGCGTGCCACCATCGGCCTGCAAGACATCGCAATCAACGGTCAAGGTGCGTTCGCCCAGCAGTTTCAAATCGAAGGCAGCGCGCAATGAACGGCCTATCAACCGTTGAATCTCCTGGGTGCGCCCGCTGGGCCGACCAGATGATGACTCCCGCTTGCTGCGCGTCTGGGTAGCGCGGGGCAGCATGCTGTACTCTGCGGTCAGCCAGCCCTGGCCGCGCCCTTCCAGAAAGGGAGGCACACCCTCTTCAATGGTAGCAGCGCAGAGAACGCGCGTCTCTCCAGCTTCGATCAATACCGATCCTTCGGCGTAGCGAAGGTAATCTACTGTTACTTTGATAGGACGCAGTTCATCGGGCGCCCGACCATCAACACGCGGCATATTTATTCCTCAGCGCTTTCTTGAGCAGCGGGTGGATGCAGGTCACGGCGCGCGGCATCTGCCAGCACTGCCGCGCTCTTCACCTGCTCGAAGGGCGTGTGGCAGGCGCGGCAATAATACTGCGCCGTTAATAATTGAGAGCCAAAGAGCGAGAACAGCTCCGTTTCGACTGAGCCGCAGTAGGGGCAGGCGATGGGCTGGTCTTCACACGTATTCGGTTGGAGAGAGGCGAGATCAGGCACGGGAAAGGCTCCTAGAGCGCAGACTGCCTGGCGACGAAAGATCGCGGCGAGAGGCTGCGCCACACAGCCCGCGCAGGCGGGCTAAGACGAAAACTCCATGAGTTCACCAGTGTTCTCAAGCCTCCTATTGAGCGCTGCTGCCCGGTTTCTGATCCTCCGCTTGCAGTCGACGCCGCGCCGCATCCCAACGTTCCCAGGGCAGCGGCGCTGTGAGAAGCCAGCGCCCTTTCACCGCTGACTGCAACGAGAATGCCGATGCCAGTTCGGTTTCCAAGAGTGCCGGGCCGACGCGCTGTAACCAGCGCTGGCGCAGTTCCTCCGGTCCGCCTGCCAGGACGCCGCTCTGCTGAAGCTGCGCGCCGCGCGGATCACCAGGAGGGCCAAACCAGCAGAGCGTTTCTACCCAGGCGCGGCTGAGCGCAGTTTCAAGCGAGCCGCGCACGGCGCCGCCCGTTCTGGCAAGGCGCCGCACCCAGCCCTCGCCGTGCAGCGCGTGGACCTGCTCCTCTTGCAAGACCTTTCGGGCGCGGCCACGCAGCGACTCAAACGTGGAGTCCTGGGCAAACTCAAAGATCACCGAAAGGGCGGTATCAAGCAAAAAGTTTGCCGCGATAAAATCAGGCCAGCCAGTGAAGGGCTGATCTAGAAACGCGACGTTGCAAAACCGGGTGCGGGTCTCTGGCTCGATCTCGGCAAGCTGCCCCTGGGCCTGGGGGAAATCCTGGAGCAGCGGATAGAGGGCGCGCGCGTGCCCAAGCTCATCCTGGGCCATTGCTGCGGCGGCTACCGACGATTCAAGGGTGGGCGCGCCGTTGCACCATTCGGCGTAGCGCCTTCCCAGGAAATATTTGTTATCGGCCAGCGCCGCCAGCAGGTCAAATAATGCCTGCTGGTCAGTAATCTCAGCAATCATTTCATAGCACTCCTGCGACACTGGCCTCTAGGGAACGATCAGAAAAGCTACAGGCGCAATTTGCCTGGCGACTAGAGATCGCGGCTAGAGGCGTTCCGCCGCAAAGCCCGCCTGCGCGGGCTAAGACGAAGATATGGCCTTTAATTGATGTGCTAGGGTTTAATCACCGCGATAAATGTCTCGCGTGGGGCGATGACCATCTCGACCCACGAGAATTCGTCGTAGATGCTGCGCGCGTAGACCTTCGCCAGTTCGGGGTCGTCGGCAGCAATGGTGCCGACCTGATGCAGCGGCTCTTCGTATTTGCGGCGCGCAAAGACTTCCCAGAGCTTCGTTTCGGCAACCGTTTGTAAGGTGCCCTGATTACTCATACGGCAACTCCCCACATACGCAGTGTGTCGCGGCCCTCTTCGCTCATGCTGGCAGGCGTCCAGGGCGGGTCCCAGACGATCTCGATGTCCACCTGCTCGACGCCAGGCTCGCGGAGCAGGCGGGCGCGTATGTCGTCCATAATCATCTCCATTGCCGGGCAGCCCATCGCGGTAAACGTCAGTTTGAGCGCCACGACGCGCTCTCGCCGTTCCAGGGAGACGACCAGGCCCATATCGACGATGCTGATGGGCAGTTCCGGGTCGTTGACCTCGCGCAGCGCATCCCAGAGCGCTTCGATGGTTGCCAGCGCTGGCGGTGAGGCGACATCCAGGGGAGAGGATGTCGACGGTTGGTCGGCTGGCGGGTCAGGCCGCTCCTGGAAGGGAATATTGCTCAGCAGAGCGAATGGGAGGCTCATCAGTTCACCCCCAGGAGTTCCTTCAATTGTTTATTACCACGCTGGATCATGTCGACGAACTCTTCATTTTTGGGGCCACGCGCTTTCCAGCGCTTCATGACCTCATCCCAGCTTATCTGCCCGGCCTCCAGGTCCCAGTGCTTGCGCCCGGCATCGAAGTGCGCGGGGAAGGGGCAATCCACGACAAATTTGCCCTGTTCGGCATCATAATGAGCGGGTATCTTGAAGTGCAGTTCCTCGCAGAGCGGCACGGCGGTTTTCATCCAGGTCTGGCGGAGTTGATCGTTCGACTGCCCTTTGAAGCCATAGTCAAGCTGCTCGCTGTGTTTTTTGAGATCGTCGGGCAGGCCAAACCACTCGACGGTCAGCAGGAACATCCAGTCAATGGCGCGCTGAATTTCTTCATGGGCAGCCGGGTCTGTGCTGAGCTTGCGCATCCATTGTTCGCCATGCCGCAGGTGGAAGGTCTCTTCTTTATCAACTTTGACCAGCGCACGCTTCCAGGGGCCAAAGGTGGTGCTTTCAAAGACATCGCCCAGGAGCGTGTAGCCCGCGCGATCATAGAAGGCGTTGGCGACGATCAGTTCGACCCAGCTATCCAGCGGCACATCAAAGGCATAGGGATACTTAAATTGCGAGGCAGGCCGCTCGTAGATGAGCCATTCGGTATCCACGCCCAGATCGCGCAGCAGGCGATAGGCGATATGAGCATGGCCGAGTTCATCCTGGATGATGGAGATGGCCGAGCCAAAAGCGTTGAGGTTGGGGGCATGCTGCGCGGCGTGAAAGTAGGCAGGGGCGCTAATCAGTTCGGTATCAGCCGAAACGGTGAGAATGCGCTTCATCCCCTCAATGTAGGTGGGACTCATATGCTCCACCGATTCGATGAGCTGCTTGTTGCGAATGCGTTCCAGCACTGCCGCGTCGGATTGGAGAGCCGTTGCCATAGATGGCACCTCCTCTGGGCCTGGTATATATCCAAATAGAGATATGCCTATGTATAGCTTATGCTGCGAAGCTCGCTCTTGTCAAGATGTTTGATAAAAAAGGGCCTCAGAAGTTATTCTTTGCGGTCACGCTCGGCCATTTCAAGGGGCTGGCCCTCGATTCGCTCGCGCAGGCGAGTGATGGCACGTTCGGTGACGGCCAGATCGGCGCGCAGTGTTTCCGCTTTATATTCACGCACCAGCAATTGATATTCCAGCAGGCGCGGTCGGCGCGCCGGGCGCTGGGTGTAGTGCTGAAGCACGTCTTCCATATGCACCAACTGCGCTTCAAGCGCCTGGCGATGCTCCAGGAGATGGTGCAGCGCGACTTCATCGCTCGTCTGGCCGCAGAAGAAGAGTTTGGCGAGAAACTCATCTTTGATAAAGCGCGCCGGTGCCGGTTCCTTGAGCCAGGCCGCCAGTTCGGCCTCGCCCTGGGGCGTCAGTTGATAGAGCTTGCGGTTGGGGCGATGCTGCTGAATGACTAACTCTGACTTCACCAGCCCTTCATGCTCCAGCGCCTTCAGGGTGGTATAAATCTGGCTATTGCCAGCGTTCCAGTAGCTGGCGATGGCGCGATCAAAGGCGCGTTTAATGTCATAGCCAGTCATGGGCCGGGCGCCAAGCAGGCCAAGAATAATAGAGCGCAGCGTATTGCGTGAAGCTGGAGGCTCTTCCGGTATCTCTTTTCCATTCAAGCGATGCGCAGACATAACAGGTATCGATTCTTGCGGACCCTAGTGCAAGCCAGCGAGAGCAGCCAGGTGAATGGCCGCAATAGACAGGAGGTAGCCAAGCAGCAGCCAGAAGCCGAAGCGGAAATGCAGCCGCATGGTTTGATCGGCGACGACATGCAGTGCCGCTGGCGTCTCGGCGCGCAAAACTCCGGTAATCACCACGAACAGGCCCGGCAGCGTCAAGAGAACGAGGAGTATCCCATGCGGCCTGCTGTGGGGGAAAGCCACCAAGGCGATGAGCAAATAGGGCAGCAATACCAGTGCCCCATAGAGCGTTCGCCCTACCTGCGCGCCCAGGTAGGTCACGAGCGTGCGTTTATTGGCGGCGCGATCTGTTTCGAGGTCGCGCAGGTTGTTCGCCAGCATCACTGCGGCTGCCAGCGCTCCCAAGGCCAGCGCGAAGGTGATTGCCAGGGCGCTGACCTGGGTGCCCTGAATCTGAATGCTGCTGATGACCAACGCTGGACCCATGACAAAGCCTACGAGCAGTTCACTGAGCGGGAAATAGGCGAGCGCGTAGCGTGGAGCGGAATAGAGGTATGCCAGCGCGAGGGAAGCGCCGCCGAGGAGCAATACGCCCCAGGCGTGCGCCACCAGCGTCAGCACCAGCAGGATCAGCGCGCCAAGGGCCAGAAGCAGCAGGCCAACGACTCGAACCGTGTCTGCGGAGAGCAATTCCCGCTGAATCATGCGGCTGGACCCCTGGGCATGCAGCCCATCCGTCCCGCGCAGGGCGTCATAATACTCATTGAGAAGATTGGCGCCAGCGTGCAGGAGCAACGCCAGCAGGGCCAGAAACAGCAAGCGAAACGGATGGAATACGGTTTTGGTGTTGGGTGTCTCAAGCCAGGCGGTTGCTGTGCCCAGGAGAATGGGCATCAAGGAGAGCCAGAACATTCGTGGCCGGAGTACACGCCACCAGCGTTCTACCGGGCCAGGAGGGGGAGCAGGAGACTGAGGCAGCCCCCCTCGCCGGTCTGTTGCCACGAGGGCCTGTTCGGGCGCAACTGTTGCCGGTCCCATCTGGGCCAGGGATTCTGACCGGGGGAGCGGCAGCGTTCGGCGCGGGGACAGGTGGGCCGAAGCCGTTGGTTCAGCGGCACCCAGCGAGGTGGGGTCAGGGTGATAGGTTGTAGAAAATGCAGGTGGCTCCATCTGGGACGGTGCGCCATCAGTCTCTGGAAAGCTGGTTTCCACAACCGTCCTCCTCTAGTTGCTCAGAGAGCAAAGTGATGATAGCAAGTTGGTCAGAACAATTGGCATCTCACGATCAGGCTAGGCATTGGAGGTAAAGCGCGATTCTAAACGGGCCATCGTCTCGGCAAGCTGGGCCTGGCGGACGGCCACTGCCAGATCGCCGCGTGTCTTTTCCAGAATACCGCGTACCCCGTCAGTTGTGCGGCGCAAATTGCCGGTGATGGCGTCGGGAAAATCAAGCGTTGTCAGCAAAAGATAGGCATCATCCATCTGCTGCAAGAAGCGTTCGCAGCCTTCGAGGGTGCCCTGGCGCATCCGGTCGAGAATGGCGCGGCGCAGTTCGCCAACGGCTTCACCCAGTCCATTGAGATAGGGCGCCCACTCGACATGCAGCATATCAGGCAAAGGCAAGGGCTTCTGCTGAAGTATCGCACAGGTCAGCGAGGCTTCGGCAAATTCTTTTTGAGCATCTTCTACAAAGCCAGCATAATAAATATCGAGATGTTCACGTAGATCAGCGCGCATCTCGGCAAGTAAGCCTTTCGCCTGGTCGAGCAACTGCGCGGCAGCAGCAAAATCCTGCCGGTGGGCAGCACGAATGGCGTTGGCACAGCAGCGGATGGAGGTGCGCGATTTTGGGAATGCGCGCTCGCGGGCGGCATGCTTCATTTCCAGGTAGCTGCGGGCGGCCTGGCCGATGGTCTCCAAATCCATGTGTTTTTCCGTTCCCTAGAGATGGGCGAGAGTGCCGGGTTCCTCACCAGTGTATCACACTACACTCCATCGCGCCAACTGCTGACCTTATCCTGTCCAGAGAGGTGCTGTCCAGATCAGAGGATGCGTTCCACTACAATTTCAGGCGGGAACTGCATGTCCTCCAGGTCGCCTGCCCAGAAAAAGCGCTTGATGATCTCGCCAACGGCGAAGAGCAGATGCTGGCACATGGTATCCTGCTGCATCTCGAACTCCTGGCTGCCTTGATGAGCGGCCAGCAGTTCAAATGGCGCGCGCAGAGGCGATTGCTCTGGCGGATAGACCAGATAGCCCTCCATCTTCACCGCGCCGCTGTTGGCGGGCAGAAAGATGCGCACCTGTGGACACCTCTCTATGAGATCAAGACGATAAAATACCCCATAATGTTCTTTCGATGCCTGAAAGAGCGATACCTGCGAAAGCTGGGGGGCAGATTCATCCAGGCGCTCGCCATCGTCATCTGGTGGTTCAACTTCGCGTTCCATTTCAACTCCTAACCCGGCGAGCAGCGCCTCCAATTGCTCATCCAGACTCATTGCGCACCTCAATCTCTTGCTGGATAGATGCCTGCCTGGGGTCAATGCACTCCAGGTAATGGGATATTCCGATTTTGCGAGGTGTAAGCGGTTATCCTGGCGGATAGGTTCCTCTTCAGCTTCGGATGGCCTCAGTTATGCAGAAACATCCACAAGAGGGGCCGAAATACCCATGCTGCTGTCAACTGCGCTGACATGTTGAGCGTCCCAGTGGTACCGCGATTCCTGCGGCCTCGAGTGTGCCAGGCACCTTTCTGGAACCTGCCCACATCCCGGCTACCAGCACTTGATCAGCGTTTCAGCAGAGTGACGCGCAAGCGGCTGAAAGGCGGGTCTGTGGACAAGTTCCGAACACGCTTGAGAGGAAGGATTGTATGGCCCTGCCCCCTACCAACCCGGCCAGCCCCCAGGCATCAAACCGCGTCAAGCAGGAGCCAACAGGGGTTCCCCGGTTAGATGAGGTTCTGGGCGGAGGACTGCCCCAAGGTGCCCTGATTGTCATCCTGGGACCGCCCGGCAGCGGCAAGACTACGCTGGCCTGTCAGATTGCTTTTGCCGCGGCACGCCGGGGACAACGTGTACTCCTGCTCACGGCGCTCTCTGAGTCTCCTAGCAAGCTGGTTGAGCATCTGAGCCACTATCAGTTTTTTGTGCCAGATTTCCTGGGGCAGCAGGTGGAGATTCATGCCATGAAGGAACTGCTCCCTGATGAGAAGGCGCCCATGCAGGAGATCATCACCTCCGTGCGCAAAATGGGCGCGCCCTGGGTGGTCCTCGATGGATTCCAGGGACTCAGGGGGCACGGGCGGAACCCACAGTTCATCCGTCAATTTCTGACAAGCCTGGGCGCACGGCTCAGTATGCTTGGCACCACGACGCTGGTGACAAGCGAGTCGGACCCGAATGATCCCACCAGCTTCCAGGAGATGACCACTGCAGATGTCCTTGTGGCGCTCTCCTGGAGGGCAGGGGATGTATGGGGCCAGCGCGGGCTAGAGGTGCGGAAGATTCGAGGTCAGGCGCAGTTGCAGGGACGGCATAGTATGGCCCTGAGCGAGCAGGGAGTCGTTGTCTTCCCTCGCCTGGAGGCGCAGATTACTGGCCCTACCCACCATTTTTCTACGCAGGTCACTCCTCCCCACAGCGGTCTACGCACGCCAGCTACTTTTGATCTGCATGAACTTGATCTCCTGCTGGGAGGGGGTCTCACTCGCCAGACCAGCACGCTTTTGACAGGGAGCCTGGGGACGGGCAAAACCATTCTCGCGCTCACCTTCGCCCTGGCTGGTGTGCGCCACAAGGAGCCGGTCCTGTTCCTGGGGTTTCGAGAGACCATCGAGCAACTGAAGCAGAAGATGCACGGGTTTCCCCACGAGGCAAGCCTCCAACGGGCACTTGCTCCTGGGGGCAGGTTAACGGTGCAGCGTTGGGATCCGATTGAACTTGATCCCGATCAGGTAGCGACGGAACTTCTGGCGGCACTGAACCAGACGGGGGCGCAACGGCTGGTTATTGACAGCATCGCCGAATTGGAGCGGGCGGTGGTCAAGAGTAGTGGGAGAGAACGGCTTCCTGACTTCCTGGCGGCGCTGCTCGCAGCAGTGCGGCAGGCTGGCGTGACGTTGTTAGCCATCAAAGAAACGTCTAAAGCGATCACGACGGAATTGGATTTTTCGGCAGAGGCGCTGGAGGTGCTGACAGAAAATCTTCTCCTCATGCAGCAGGTGGTATGGCAGGGGCATCTTCACCGGCTGTTTATGGTCCTGAAGACGCGCTTCGCGCCACGTGACCCGGCGTTACGCGAGGTGCGTATCACTGCCCCAAAGGGGTTAGAAGTTCTTTCTCCAACAGAGAGTGAGCCTGGCCTCTTGAGCAATTTCACCCATTCGTAGCTGCTGTTCTTCTCTTCGCCGATCTCTTGCCAGGGGTCAGCCGCTGGATGGTCGCTGACAGGATGTTCAACCGAAAGGGCTTTGAGGGCAATCAATCAGCCACCACTAATCGAACGGAGAGAAGGTTTTGCAGGCATCTTGCTTATTGTTTCCAAGAGGAGGTGGCTTGAATCCACGATGGGCGCTTAAGATTTGAGCAGGCCCAGTTCCAGTGCCCGGCTGAGGGCTTCGGTGCGGCTGCTCGCCCCTAGTTTCTGATAGATGTTTGCCAGATGAAAGGTGATGGTCCGCTCGCCCACTTGAAGCTGGCGGGCGATTTCTTTGTTGCGTAGACCACGCGCCAGAGCATGCAATACCTCTGTTTCCCGTGCGGTAAGAATGCTCGCCTGGTTTTCGCCGCGCGCCAGGCGACCAAAACGATCAACGAGCTTGCCGGTTAGTCCTGGCGCCAGCAGTGTTTCGCCGCGCGCTACGACGCGCACTGCCCGTGCCAGTTCATCCGGGGCGATGTCTTTCAAGATATAGCCGCTGGCTCCGGCCTTGAGGCTTTCAAGCACGTCCTCATCCTGCTCGTAAGCTGAAAGCATCAAAATGCGCAGATCAGGATTGGAAGCGCGCAGTTGGCGCAGCGCCTCAACTCCGTTCATCCCCGGCAGGCGCATATCCAGCAAGACCACCTGCGGGCCAAGGTCTTGCGCCTCGGCCAGCGCCTCCAGGGCATCGGCAGCTTCGCCCACGATTTCAAAATCGGGATAACGTTCCAACAGTTGGCGGATGCCTGTGCGCGTGACTGCATGGTCGTCAACGATCAGAATGCGGATGCGGCCTGCCGGTATCGCCGGGGCCGATGAGGAGAGGTTTCCTGTAGGAAGGACAGCAGGAGAGGGGGAAGATGCGGCAGGAAAGGTATCAGGGAGAGCAGCTTTCTCGTCAGGAGCAAGCAGGGCAGGAGGCTCTGCATGCCTTGCAGAGGGCAGGAAGGGCAGGTCAGCGCGGGGCGCGTAGGGCAGGCTTACGATGATCCGCGTCCCCTGGCCGGGGGCGCTCTCCACTTCCAGCCAGCCACCAACCAACCGCGCGCGCTCACGCATGGTCCGCAAGCCGAAATGCGCTTCTTCACGAGGGCGGCCAGATGATTCAGCCGTATGGAAATAGGGGGGCCAGGGTGGGGTGATAACGGCTGGCTCAACCTTCGCCAGCGCGGCAGGGTCAAAGCCCCGGCCATTATCCTCAATGACCAGCCGCACCTGATCCTGGGCATAGGCCAGATTGACACGCACCCGCTGGGCCGCCGCGTGGCGGATGATATTGGAGAGCGCTTCCTGAGCGATGCGAAACAAGGCCATCTCCTGCTGGGGGAGCAGCGGGCGCGGCTGGCCGATAACCGTAACGCGGCTGGAGAGGCCGCTCTCATCAGCCAGGCGCTCCACCTCGCGCGCCAGCGCTTCGTGGAGCGGCAGCGTCTCCAGGAGGGCCGGGCGCAGCCCCCAGATGGCGCGTCGAGCTTCGTCGAGGGCCTGATGCGCCAGCAGCCGCATCTCCAGGATTTCACCACGCGGTTCCTCGATATGATCCAGCCGCAGCACCAGCGCGACCAGCGATTGGACCACGCTGTCATGCAGGTCGCGCGCCAGGCGGCTGCGCTCATCAGCTATCGCCAGATCGCGCAGTTGCTCATGTTCGCGTCGCCCTCGCAAGAGCAGCGTCACATAGCGCGCCACGATGGGCAAGAGCGCGTGCTGCTCAGCCGTGAACTGGGCTGATGCACGCGGCGCGACCAGCCGGAGCGAGCCAAGCAGCATGCTTTCATCCTGGAGCGGAGCCGATAGCTCGGCCAGGGCTGGTGCTGCTGCCAGTGCGTCTGTGCTGGTTGAGCCTGGCAGGGTCGAAGGTTGTTCTGGCGCTTGCTCGCTCGCTGGTGGGTTTACGGTGGCTGGCAATGACCCAAGGATGATCGAGCCATCCGGCGCAGCGGTTGCCAGGATGCTGGGCAGCGCGCCAGTGAGACGGATTTCGACGCGGCCAGCCTGAAACAGACTGAGCAAGAGGGCAGCTACGGAACGCAGGAATTCCTGTTCAGTAGCTGCCTGGCGTGCCTGCCGTGCCAGATCAAGCAGAGCGGCCAACGGCTCTGCCAGCGCATGGCTCTGCCCGGCAAGGTGAGATGAGACGCTCTGGCGTTCGGGCGCCTGATACGACATGCGATGCCATCCTGCCAGCAGGGCTGGCGGCTGAAGGGGCCTTTGCTCCCTGGAGGGCTATCGCCCACAAAGCCTGCCTGCGCAGGCGCGAAGACCAATGTATTCTGCATCGAATATGATGCAGGCACAGTACACGCACCGCCAGATAGGTTGAGCGCCTAGCTTTCGGCTTGCGCGGCGTTCAGGCGCTTCATCAGGCGTGACTTGCGCCGGGCAACGTTGTTGGGGTGCAATACCCCCTTGGTCGCGGCACGATCAAGCTGGCTGATGGCCCGGCGCACAGCCTCCAGGGTGGCCTCTTCGTCAGCCTGGGCAGCAATCGCGCGCTGCGCTTTGGTGATGTAAGTTTTGACGGTTGATTTCACCGCGCGATTGCGCAACCGGCGCTTCTGTTCGATGCGCACGCGCTTGATCGCTGATTTGGTGTTGGGCATGAGAACGCACATCCTCCCAATGACAGCTAACATTGCAGAACGTTGCGCGCCAGCAGGGCGGAGCAACGATGCCTTCCGGCACATGTTTTGAAAGTATAACAAACTGTCGCGCCAATAGCAAATCACAAGATGTATTTGCTCAAGTCTTCATGTTTCAAGAGGCCATCCAGACGCGCCTTTACAAAGGCGCGGTCCACTGTGACAGTCTGGCCGCGCAGGCCAGGCGCCTCAAACGATAGCTCTTCCAGCAGTTTCTCGATGATGGTATGCAGTCGGCGCGCGCCAATGTTTTCCTGGCGTTGATTCATTTCGACAGCCACAGCGGCCATCTCATCCAATCCATCGTCGGTGAAGGCCAGTTCCAGGCCCTCGGTACTCAGGAGCGCCTGATACTGTTTGGTCAGCGCGTTTTCGGGCTGTGTCAGGATGGCTTTAAAATCAGCCTGGCTCAGATGCTGCAACTCAACGCGCAGCGGGAAGCGCCCCTGCAACTCTGGAATTAAGTCGCTGGGTTTTGCGCTATAAAACGCTCCGGCGGCGATCCAGAGGATATGATCGGTTTTCACCGGCCCATAGCGTGTCATGACGGTCGAGCCTTCGACAATGGGCAGCAGGTCGCGCTGCACGCCTTGCCCAGAGACATCTGGCCCCACTTCAACTTTGGCGCCCGCCACCTTATCCAGTTCATCCAGGAAGATGATGCCCGATTGCTCAGTTCGTCTGGTGGCTTCTTCTACCAGTTGATCGAAGTCGATCAGCTTGTTAGCCTCTTCCTGAGTCAGCAGCTTGCGCGCCTCTTTGACCGAAACTTTCCGCGAGCGCCGACGCTGGCCGGGCATCGAGCCGATGAAGTCTTGAAAGTCGTCACCATCCTCCGAGGCCATGCCAGCGACAAATTCCAGGACCGAGGCGTAGCTTTCATCGGCGTCCAGTTCGATCTCGATGATCTGTTCTTCGAGCTGATGGTTCGCCAGCATCTCAGCCACGCGCTTGCGCTTAGCCCGGCTGGCATGCGACTGTTCGCGCCCGGTCGCTGGAGACAGGCTCATGCTGGCCTTACCGGGCATCTCCATGCTGGCCTGCCCGGCCAGGAGCAAATCCTGCCTGCTGCGGCCTCCGCCGTTCTTTTTATCAAGCGCTCCGGCGCGCGGGCCGCTCTTTTCATCAGTTCCCTCTGATCGCGGAGGCGCCAACAAATAGTCCAGGATACGCTGCTGGGCCAGGTCTTCCGCCTGTGCCTGCACCTGCGCCTGCTTTTCCTCGTGGATCATGTTCATGGCCGCATCCATCAGATCGCGGATAATGGATTCCACGTCGCGGCCCACGTAGCCCACCTGGGTGAATCTGGTGGCTTCCGCTTTGACGAAAGGGGCGTCGGCCAGCTTTGCCAGCCGCCGGGCGATCTCCGTCTTGCCGACGCCGGTTGGACCAATCATCAAAATATTCTTGGGCGTGATTTCCGCCTGCACGTCAGCGGGAAGCTGCATTCGGCGATAGCGATTGCGCAGCGCTACCGCGACAGCCCGCTTGGCAGCAGGCTGCCCAACGATATAGCGGTCCAGTTCAGCAACGATCTGCTGAGGCGTCAGGTCTTTCATAAGGCTTGCTCTCCAGCCTCCATACCCTGGCTCTCAAGGACATGTACCATAATCTGGCTATTGGTATAGATACACAGCGAAGCCGCAATCTCTAAGGCCGCGCGGGCAATTTCCGCAGCGGATAGTGTTGTGTACTGGACGAGCGCCTGCGCCGCTGCCTGAGCATAGTTGCCGCCTGAGCCAATGGCAATCACGCCGCCATCGGGTTCAATCACGTCGCCATTCCCGCTCAGCACCAGCAAGTGTTTGCTGTCGGCTACCAGCAGCATTGCTTCCAAGCGGCGCAGAAACTTATCCGTGCGCCATTCCTTGGTCAGTTCGACGGCTGCCTTGAGTAGATTGCCCTGATAGGTGTTCAACTGCGCCTCGAACTTATCAAACAAGGTCAGGGCGTCGGCAGTTGAACCGGCAAAACCGGCGAGAACTTTCCCATCACTGAGCAGACGAATCTTGCGCGCGGTATGTTTCATGACCACATCCCCCACCGTCACCTGCCCATCGCCTGCCATCGCCACCTGTCCGGCGCGGCGGACCGCCAGAATGGTTGTCGCACGCACCGGCTGATCTCCATAGGTATTCACTTTTTCGCTTTCCACATTCTTTGACTGAAGCGTTCTTCTCTCAGCAGCATTCCGGCTGCATTGCCTCCAACGAGAGGTCTCTAGGGAATCACTATCGTTTCTTTACTTGTGCCAGTTCGTCTACGGGTAGTCGCCTTCGGAGAGGCTGCTGCCGAACGCCCGGTTGCTGCACGTTTCTTCGCTCCCGACGTTGACTTTGCACTGGTACCCGGCTTCCGAACGCTGGTCTGGCTCTTTGCTCCACGCGCTGTTGTGGCTTTGGCAGTCCTGCCAGCACTTCGTCGCGCAGTGGTTCCCGTGATTTTTGCCGCCGGAGCGCTCGTTTTGGCAGTCGGGCCGGAGACAAAGCGCCCATCCGGCTGTGCTGCCATATCGGCCAGCGCACTATCTGCGCCTCCCTCCTGCCCAATGCCCTCGATCATCGTACCACAGACGGTGCAGGCTGCCACACGCTTCCCCTGGGCGATTGTCACCAGCCCACCGCAGTTGGGGCAGGGACCAGCAATCGGGCGATCCCAGGTGGCAAAATTGCAGGTGGGGTAGTTGACGCACCCATAAAAGACTTTGCCGCGCTTTTTCGTCTTACGTTCCACCAGATCGCCGCCGCAGTTGGGGCAGAGCGCTCCGGTCTTATTAATGAACTTCTTTTTGAACGAGCATTCGGGAAAGCCAGAGCAGGAGATAAACGGGCCAAAGCGGCCACTACGAATCACGAGTTGGCGGCCACACTCCGGGCACTGCTCGTCAATTTCCTCCACCGGCTTCTGGGCGCGCGGCATCTCGCTTTCGGCGCGCGCCAGCGTCTCTCTGAAGCTGTCGTAGAACAGGCGCAGAAACTCGGTCCAGCCCTGGCGCCCTTCTTCGATGGCGTCCAGCTTCTGCTCCATATCCGCCGTAAAGCCGACATCCACAATATCCGGGAAGTGCTGGATCATCGCCTCGTTGATCGTCTCACCCAGCCAGGTAGGCACAAAGCGGCGCTCCTGCTGCTCGACATAACCGCGCTCCTGGATGGTGGAGACAATTGGGACATAGGTGCTGGGCCGACCAATCCCCTGTTCTTCCAGTTCTTTAATCAGGCTTGCTTCGCTGTAGCGCGGCGGGGGCTGCGTAAAATGCTGATCCGGCGTCAGTTGATGCAGGTCCAGCGGCTCGCCAACCTCCAGGGCAGGCAGGGTCTCTTCCTCTTCTTCGCGCGGCCAGACGGCATAAAAGCCTGGAAACTTGAGGCTGGAGCCGCTGGCACGGAAGAGATAGCTTGCCGCCGTAATATCCACGCGCACCGTATCAAAGATCGCAGGCGCCATAAAGGCAGCTACAAAGCGCCGCCAGATCAGTTGATAGAGCTTGAACAGGTCCGGCGTCAGATAGGCTTTGACCACCTCCGGCGTCAGATTCACATCCGTTGGGCGAATGGCTTCGTGGGCATCCTGCACCGTCGCTTTCGCCTTGCCGGAGCGCCCTTCGCCGACGTAGTTTTCGCCAAAGCCTTTTTTGATAAAATCCTTGACGGCCTGCTGCGCCTCGGCGGAGATGCGTGTTGAGTCGGTACGCATATAGGTAATCAAGCCCTGATGGCCGCGCTCGCCCAACTCGATGCCTTCATAGAGCTGCTGGGCCAGGTTCATCGTCTTTTTCGGCGGAAAGCGCAGGCGCACCGAGGCATCCTGCTGCATGGTGCTGGTGGTATAGGGCAGCCAGGGCTGGCGGCGCACATCCTTCTGCTCCACGCTGCGTACCAGATATGCCGCGCCCTCAAGCTCCGCGAGAATGGCTTTTGCCTCGGCCTCGCTGCTAATTTTGATGCGCGTGCGCTCCGGCTCATCGCCGTTGGCAGCTTTCCCCTTTTTGTTGTCGCCGTTCTTGCCAGTGTTCTTTTTGGCTGTGCTATCCTTGCTGGCTGTGCTATCTTTGCTTTCGACACCCTCCGCAGGCTGTTCTCCTGTTTCCTCAGCCTCACCAGCGGCGTTCAGACGAGCAAAGAGCTGGGCCACAAAGGTTTTGCGCTGCCGGTGCTTGCTGAGATGCGCTGCAATAGTCCAGTATTCTTCGGGCACAAAGGCGCGAATCTCTGCCTCGCGTTCACAGATCAGGCGGAGCGCAACCGATTGGACGCGACCCGCGCTCGTCCCCGATTGGACACGCCGCCAGAGCAAGGGGCTGATCTTATACCCCACGAGGCGATCCAGCACCCGGCGGGCCTGCTGGGCATTGAACAGGTCTTCGTCAATGACGCGGGGATGACTGATGGCTTCTTGCACGGCGCGTTTGGTAATCTCGTTAAAGACGGCGCGCTGCGGGCTGCGCAGATCAAGCGCTTTCTTTAACGACCAGGCGATAAACTCGCCCTCACGATCTGGGTCTGGAGCCAGATAGACGGTCTCTGCCTTCTTTGCCGCTGCCTTCAGTTCGCCAATGAGTTTTTCTTTCTTTTCAATGATCTCATATTTGGGTTCAAAATCATGTGGGCCAGCAGACTGCTTTCCCTTTTTGGGCAGGTTCACGCCCATGCCCTTCCTGGGAAGGTCCATAATATGCCCCATTGAGGCTCGCACCTCAAAATCAGTGCCTAAAAACTTTTCGATGGTCTTCGCTTTGGCCGGGGACTCAACGATCACCAGTTTCTTTGCCATACACCTCTACCTGAAATCCGTATATTCAATATGCCAGCAGCTCATTCTTGCTGACCTCTATCTTTTGCTCTTGCGCGTTACCGCCTGCTGTGGGTTATCGCTCTCTTGTTCTGAAGGGGCTGTCACAGCTCATACCATAGCTCAACTTGCCCCTTATGCGCCAGACGTACACTTTGATCTCCTCTCTTCCCTTCATCAGCATAGCACAAAATGGCAAGGAAACGCTGGCTGCACCGCTTGAAGAAACGCCATGAGGAAAAACCATCGTATCGCTCGTCCACAGCCCCCTTCTTGCCCTTCGCCTGGCAATGCGGTATTCTTCTTTCAGGATGCGCCGCGTTGGGCGCATCCGCCAGCCAGGAGAGACATCTTTCATGGAGATACTTGACGCTTATCCGACATCCTATATTCTTGACGCCGACCATCAGCGCCTGATTTTGACCTGGAGCGACGGCCACGAGTCTATCCATCCCTACGAACTGCTGCGGCGCAGTTGCCCGTGCGCCCTGTGTGCTGGCGAGGGCAATATCCCAGGCCAGATGACACCAGATACACCGCTCTCCAGCGTGGAGACCGATCTGTTCGAGATTAAGCCCGTCGGGCGCTATGGTCTCTCTCCCGTCTGGGGCGACGGCCACCACACAGGCATCTTCACCTACGAGAAGCTGCGGGCAGAGTGCCAGTGCGATGAATGCCGCGCCAGCGCGCGCAGCCAGAGTCAGCAGCCGCGCAAGGGCAGCCGCTAGAGAACGAAGCAACGACACGAGCAGAGGTTTTTCTATTCATGGCAGAAAGCGTTCAATCAGCTTCTCAAGCGCCAGCAAGCGCCAGTTGGCTGGCTCGCGTGCATGTTACGCTCAAGCCGGTTGTGTTGGACCCACAGGGGAGCGCGGTGCTGGGCGGCCTGCATACGCTGGGTTTTACAACGGTCTCCTCGGTGCGCGTGGGGAAATATCTGGAGATTACGTTGAGCGCTCCAGATCAAGCGAGCGCGCAGGATGCGGTCCAGCAGATGTGCGCAAAGCTCCTTGCCAATCCGGTCATTGAGCAGTATCGCTTTGATCTGGAGCGGCTGCCAGGATAAAACAGGGTGCTGCTTCAGGGTATTGCTTTTCGGTTGCTTTATTTGCCCATTGCATCAGCGCCCAAAATATGTTATAGTTTGTGTATTCTGCATGACCACGCATGGCAATGCGCGGGACGAGTACCTGCCCTTTCGCCAACAGAGAGAGACGGCCACCGGCTGAAAGCCGCCTCATGGTAGGAAGGTAGGGAAAACCACCCGCACGCCCGGCCCTCAAACCGCTCAGGCGGGAGTATGGTGCTGCGGCTGGCCGCCGTTATCCGGCCCACAGAGCGTCGTCGGCTTTGCCGGGCGCCGCTGCTGGCAGATATTCTGCCTGGCAGATAGGTGCGCGATGCAGACGGAGGCGGCAAACTGGGTGGAACCACGTAGGGTTTTAACCCCTTTCGTCCCAGATTGGACGAAAGGGGTTTTTGCGTTTCTGAAGGAGGTGCAGCTAAGACCACGCATATCGACGAGATAGCACCTCGCAGGCAGCTATCAATGTTTGATCGCCTGCACCAACAACGAGGACCACCAACCGGAAAAAGAAAGGATGATTTTATCATGCCTGAAGCAGTTGAACAGGAACTGAACGCATCCGTCGCCTACACGCCCATCCAGCGCATGCGTCACTCCGCCGCGCATGTGATGGCGGAGGCTGTCCAGAGCATCTTCCCCGATGCCAAATTTGCGATTGGCCCGGCTATCGAGGATGGCTTCTATTATGATATGGAGCTGCCCCGCGCGCTTTCGCCCGATGATTTTCCAGAGATCGAGCGGCGCATGGCCGAAAGTATCGCTCAGAACCATCCCTTTGTACAAAGCAAATGGCCGCGCGAAAAAGCGCTCCAATACTTCAAAGAGCGCAATCAGCCGTACAAGGTGGAGATTATTGAGAATCTGCCCGATGCCGAGGTGGGCATCTACCAGCAGGGGCCATTTCTGGACCTTTGCCGGGGGCCGCATGTGGAAAGCACGGGACAGATCGGCCCTTTCAAGCTGATGCGCGTGGCCGGGGCCTACTGGCGCGGCGACGAACACCGCCCAATGCTCCAGCGGCTCTATGGGACGGCCTGGTTTTCTCAGGAAGACCTCGATCACTATCTCTGGCAGCTTGAAGAGGCGAAGAAGCGCGATCACCGCAAGCTAGGCAAGGAACTCGCGCTCTTTACGTTCAGCGAAGATGTTGGCCCTGGTATTCCGCTCTTCCTGCCCAAAGGCGAGATGCTGCGCCATCTGATGGAAGGCTTTGTCCGCGAGGTGCAGACGAAGCATGGCTATCAGCATGTCTGGACATCGAATCTGGGCCGCGTCAGGCTCTATAAAACGTCGAAGCATTGGTATTCCTTCAAGGATGATAACTTCCCGGTGATGCGCGGCGAACAGGAGCAGACGGAAGATGAGGGCTATCTGCTCAAGCCCATGAATTGTCCGCACCATATTATGCTCTTCAAATCGCAGATGCACTCGTACCGTGAACTGCCCATCCGCTATGCCGAGTTCGCTACGCTCTATCGCTATGAGAAGGCTGGCACGCTAACGGGGCTGGCGCGGGTACGCAGTCTGACGCAGGATGACTGCCACATCTTCTGCACGCCAGAGCAGGTGCATGCAGAGTTCGGGCGGGCATTGGAAATCTCAATGGAAGTGCTGCACACGTATGGGCTGGATAAAGACTTCACGCTGCGCCTGTCGCTGCATGATCCCAATGTCAAGGATTACTACATTGGCAGTGAGGAAGTCTGGCAGAAGGCCGAGGCTGATCTGGCGGCGGTGCTGGATGCCAGAGGGCTGAAGTATACGCCGGTTCCGGGCGAGGCCGCGTTCTATGGCCCGAAAATGGATTTGATTATCCGTGACGCGCTGGGCCGCGAATGGCAATGCTCCACGATTCAGCTTGATTTCAACCAGCCCAACAACTTTGAGCTTGAGTATATTGGGGAGGATGGGCAGGCCCATCGGCCAGTGATGCTGCATCATGCGGTGACGGGGTCGACGGAGCGCTTCCTGGCAATGCTGATTGAGCATTACGCGGGCAATTTCCCGGTCTGGCTGTCGCCCGTGCAGGCGATGGTCATTCCCATCGCTGATCGGCATGTGGCCTACGCCGAAGCGGTGGCAGCAACGCTGAAAGCTGGCGGTCTGCGGGTTGAGATCGATAGCCGCAGCGAGCGGATGAACGCCAAGGTCCGCGACGCGCAGTTGCAGAAAATCCCCTATATGCTGGTGGTGGGGGACCGCGAGGCGGCTGAGGAGGCTGTCTCGCTGCGCCTGCGGAGCAACGAGAACCTGGGGGCTATTCCGCTGACACAGTTTATGGAGGCTGCGCTCAGGCTGAGCCGCGAACGCAGCCTGGAACTCTGGCCGGGCAAAAGCGAATAGCAGCGCAGCCGGATGCAGGTGCCATCAGGTCGACGCTGCTCGATGGGATCGGGCAGCGTCGTTTTATCAGCACGCGGCGGGCGGGGCTTGGGTACCTGCACTGGTATATCTCTGAACCTGATAGGATAGGAGAAACGTGTATACATCGATGGCCCCTCTCATCTCCAAAATTCATACCCGTATGCGTTGTCGCCACCGTCACCGTCCTGGAGGCTTTCTCATCGACCAAAACCGGGCACTGATACGACCAGAGGATAACAACAATTCAAAAAGGTATAGTATGTAAGATAGGGGTCAGGCGCCACACCATACCAAAAACAAAGGAATTTCTGGTTACAATGGAAAAACCAACCGAAGTAGTGACGCAGGGGCGCCACCTTGAAGGTCTCTGGCAGGCAATCCGCTCAGCAGAGATCGTTGGGCCAACCGCTCTGGTTGGGCTGGCTTATGTCTTTGTCCTCGCGCTTTACCCGCTGCTGCAAGGCTATCATAGCCCGATAGATTTCGTACATATCGGGCAATATTACTGCTGTGGGGATCGTGCCAGCAACCCTCCCGATCTTGGCTACGATGGGCAGTTTTATTACTATATGGGAGTTGATCCGTTCCACGCCAGCGTGTATATGGACAACGCGCCGTTCCGCTACCAGCGCATTCTCTTTTCGGTAGTCGTCTGGGTGCTGGCATTGGGCGGCCACTCCACGCTTGTTGCCTGGTGGATGCTGATCCTGAACGTTATTGGCACATTAGCTGGGACTGCCGCGCTGGCGGTGCTGCTTAAACGGCATGGCCTCTCGCCCTGGTTTAGCCTGGCCTTCGGTCTTTTCTTCGGGCAATTTGCCTCGATCACCCATGATGTCCCCGACGGTCTGGCAGCCAGCCTGATCGTTTTTGCAGCGCTCGCCATTGATCGAGGTCGCTGGCTAGCGGCTGCGCTCTGGCTGGCAGCCGCCGGGCTGACCCGCGAGACTACGATGATCTTTGCTGCCGCCTTTGCCATTGATGCCCTGTTCCAGCGACGCTGGTGGCGCGCTGCGCTGCTCCTCTCGTCAGCGATCCCGCTCATCATCTGGCTGGTCGTCTTGCATCTGATTTTTGGAGGAACCGGCCTCTTCTTCTCAACTGTCGTGAGCAAGGCACCCAATATCCCGCTGGCTGGTCTGGCGGGGATTGCCAGTCCCTCTCCGCGCTTCTTTATCACGCTGCTCGTGATTGTGCTGCCCGGCCTGCTTACGCTCGTCTGGGTTGCCCGCGAGGTGCTGACCAGGCGTTGGCAGACATCGCCCGGCCTGCTGGTGGCGCTGCTGATTACGACAGTCTGGCTGGTGTTGTTTCTGAACGCTTTCACTTATGGCGACCTGGCATCCAGCACCCGTATTGTCATTGGATTGCCGCTTGGTTGGATGCTCTACGCGGCTGCGCGGGGTTCGCGTCCGCTGCTGTGGCTTGCGACTCCCTGGACGCTGGGGGTCGCCTTGTATGCGGTTGCAGTCATCGTTGGGCTTCAATCAATCATTCTTTGAGCAGCAGGCGACCCATCCAGAGTGGGCGACTCTTGCCTTTGGCCCTGGCATGTGCTACACTGCCATGCGTGGGAGAGGCTGTTACTGCTCACTATTTCGGCAGATTGTATCAGGCGTTCGTTACAACGCATGGTTTTTGCACACACAAGAAGGAAGGCAGGTTCGCCTATTAACAGGGATTTTCGGGGGAGCGAACGGTTCGACAGGAGTGATCGCGGACGCGAGGTACGTATCAACGCGCGCATCCGTGCGCGCGAGGTGCGGTTGATTGATGAAGACGGGACCATGATTGGCGTTATGCCGCTGCCAGAGGCGCTGGACATGGCCCGCCAGCGTGATCTGGACCTGGTAGAAGTCTCACCAATGGCTGTACCGCCCGTCTGCAAGCTGATGGACTATGGCCGGTTCAAGTACGAGCAGCGCAAAAAAGAGAATGAGGCGCGCAAACATCAGAAGGTCACAGAGCTACGTGAGATTCGGATGAAGCCGCGTACCGGCGAGCATGATGTCCAGGTGAAGACGCGCAAGATTCAGGAATTTCTGGCCGAAGGCGATAAGGTGAAAGTCAGCGTCCTTTTTCGGGGGCGTGAGATGGCCCATCCAGAACTGGGGCGTGTGCTGCTGGATTCTATCGCTAACGAGCTAAAAGGCACCGCGACTATCGAACGCTCTCCTATGATGGAGGGCAAAATGATGTCGATGATTGTCGCCCGTGCCCCTGGGTGGGAGCCTCAGAAAAAAACCGCTGTTACCTCCAATCCCGCACCTTCCCAGACAAATGGGAATGAGTGAGCAGATCAACATTCTTCCGTTTGCGCGAGAGCCAGCCATCGCCCGCCTATCCCGTTGTCGCGTGGATAGGCGGGCGATATGTTTCTCTCCGGCATGCCAGGCCCCTGACTCTGCCCGATGTTTCCAACCTGTGTTATAATGCTGGGTGAAAGCTGAGAGGCGATAACGTAAGGTGAGACGACAGGCGCGGAACCAACGAGCAGCGGCAGAGAGGCAGGACAGGCTACCATGCAACAGGTTTCTCACTCGCCGGGGCAACAGGATGGCGATGCAACGCAGCCTGATCCTGGCAGCAAGAGCGGACCCGGGGTCGCTCAATCGGTGCCTGCCGATCAATCGTTTCTGGGAACCCTGGCAGGACTGCCAACGACCATTGCCCAGGTGGGCCGGGTCGCTCAGGCGGCCCAAACGGCTCAGGCCAGGGCACATGACGATGTGCGGTCTATTGCTGCTTCGCTTACCGGCATTGCCAATAGCCTGCATGACATCACGCGCAAACTGGAGCGGGCGGTGGATGGAACCTATGCCTCTGATCACGGTGATCCGCGCGTTCAACTGCTTGCCGAAACGCTGCGCGTCGCGCGCCTTGGGGATGCCCAATTAAGCATGATCGGCGAGCGGCTGCGTCGGCTTGATGAATCTGTGCATTCTTCCCAGAGCAGCATTGGTGCCCTTCAGCGCGAGAGCGAGATGATCGCCAGCCTGTACCATGTTGCGCAGGTGCTGAACTCCACGTTAGATTTGGAAACGGTCCTCAACCGGGTGATGGACAAGGTGATCGAGGTGATGAAAGCCGACCGGGGCTTTCTTATGCTTTCCAGGGATTCGACACACAAGCCGGAAGTGACCATTGCCCGCAAAAAGGATGGCAGCACCATTCCTACCAACCAATATACCTACTCCGAGAGCATTGTTCGCCAGGTCTGGTCTACCAGGCAGCCGTTGTTTAAGCCAAACACGTTTGAGGAAGACCCAACCAAAACGATGCTGAAGCACGACATCCGCTCGGTGTTGTGCGCGCCGCTGCAAATTCAAAACCGGTATCTAGGAGTGGTCTATGTTGATAACCGCCAGGTCGTCAATCCCTACACCCAGGAACATCTTGACCTGCTTTCGGCCTTCTGCAATCAGGCCGCTATAGCGATTGACAACGCCCAGAAGGTTCGTGAGATTACCGACTTCAGGAATCTGCTGGACAATATCTTTCGCTCGATTGCCAGCGGGGTGATTACACTGGACACCGACGGCCAGATTCAACTGGTCAATCGGGCGGCTGAGCGTATCTTCATGCAGTCATCCCAGTACCTGCTGCGCCAGCCCTACAAACACGTTTTTTCCGCGCTGGGCCAGGGCAAGATTATTGAAGCCATTGAACGCGCCAGGGGCGAAGATAACACCGTTGTGAATCGAGAGGTTGATTGTGACCTGCCCAGCCGGGGGAAGGTGACGCTGAGCATCAGCATCTCGCCCCTGCACGATGAACACAATCAGGAAGCGGGATTAGTGATGGCGGTTGAAGATTTGACGGACCTGCGCACCTGGCGCGATGCGGCCACCACCGTGAAGCGTATCTTTCAGCGCTATGTGCATCCGTCCGTTGTAGAAGAGTTGATGAGCAACCCCAGAGCAGTAGAACTGGGCGGCCAGACGAAAGAGGTCTCGATCATCTTTGCCGATATTCGCGGCTATACCGCGCTGAATGACGGGCGAGGCTCTGAAGAGGTGGTTGAGGTTTTGAATGAGTACCTGCAAATTCTGACGGAAGCGATTTGGGAGGAACAAGGCACCCTGACGATGTTTCAGGGCGACGCGCTGATGGCAATTTTCAACGCGCCGCTGCCCCAGCCAGATCATGCGGTGCGCGCGGTGCGCGCCGCGCTTGGCATGCGGCAGGCTATTCAGGAGCGGCAGCGCCAGCAAAACCCCAATTTCCCTGAAGTGAAATATGGCATCAGGGTCCGCTACGGCATCGGCGTCAACACAGGGATCGCGACGGTAGGGAATATTGGCTCGCGCGACCGCCTACAAAATTACACCGCCATTGGTGATGCGGTGAATGTGGCTTCGCGCCTGCAATCCAATGCCGATGATAACGAAATCCTCCTCCATCACACTACCTATGAGCGGGTCTATCCTTATTTTGATTGTCTGTTGATGCCCCCACTGCCAGTGAAGAATAAGAAAGACCCGCTCACCGTTTACAAAGTGCAGGGGATAAAAGCCGGGGTGCGCTTTTAGCCTGGCATCGCTGGACGAGGCAGGTCATTCCAGCAGTGGGCGCTCCAGCACAAATCCCTGGGGGACCACCCGGCGAAACCCAAACCACTCGTAGAGGCGATGGGCATGGTGATTCGCTTCCTCGGTATTCAGGGCAATCTTCCAGACGTGTTCGCTCTGGAAAAAGTGGATCGCTTCCGCCATGAGGCGCGCGCCAATGCCCCGGCTGTTCAGCGATGGATGCACCGCGATACGTACCAGAAAGCCCATCTCATGATCCACCGTATTAAACTGGTAGCCAATCACGCGGCCCGCAAGCTCAGCCACCACAAAATAGGGATAGTGTTCGGCAAGCTCAAGAAAGTTAGCGGCATCAAAGCGCCAGTATGGCGCGAAACAGGCTGCTTCCACTTCAAGCACGGCATCGAGATCAGCCCGCGCAAAGGGGCGCACCACAACATCCTGATTGCCTGCGGTGGGAATCGAGTAGTCTTCTTTATCATACGAACGCAGGGTGGTCAGCAGTTGGAACTGCCGCTCCAGCAGAGGCGCTTTGAGCCAGTCGAACTCAAGATCATTGCCCGTATAGTAGAGCGCTGTGGCACCAGCGCGGCGCACCGCCGCAATAAAAGGGGGCAGGAGCAAATCGATGTAGCGAACATAGTTCCGGCTCTCGCTCCAGGTCACGCCATAGCCACCAATCCAGGCCACAGGAGGCGCCAGAATATTGGTGAGCATAAATGCCCGCAGGGATTGGCCGGAAAACACGCCCACGCCCGGCTTGTGTTCCAGCAGACGCGGCAACTCTTCCGACCCAAAACGGCTGTAAATAAACTCAGAGTTATTCAGCAGCCGCCGCACCGCTGGTAGATCGCTGGCAGATAATGCTCGAACGGTTGGCCCACGCTCCCGCTGCATACGCAAAACTCCTCAGTGCAAAATCAATTGGCCCTTGCGGCATATTCTTGTACAATCTTCAGGGCTGGAGTGCCGAGATAAACACGTCATAACGATCCGCTTGCGGATATTGAAACTTGAGGATATTGAAATTAGTCTTCGCGCGCCGCTGACTCTGGCGGCGTCCAGCCCTGGCGAACCTGGGGCTTGTTTGGCCGCCGTCGATACCCAACCAGTTGATGCAGGTCGCGCAGCGCCTCGACGATGGCATCTGGGTTCCAACGCGAGGCTTGCGGCGGCGCATCGCCCAGGGTATCAACGACCTCATCTCCTCCCAGCAAGACATTAAAGCAGGAGGTCGCCGACTGCGCCAGGGCGTCAATATCATAGCCGCCCTCCTGCACCAACAGCAGGCGGCCATCACAGTAATCCTCCGCAAGCTCTTTGAGCAGGCGAGTAATCAGTACAAAATCCACGTTGGAGAGACGAAACTCGCCCAGCGGGTCTTTCCAGTGGGCGTCAAATCCGGCTGAGACAAGCAGCGCCTCTGGCTGGAAGCGATCTGTGAGCGGAGCAATCACCTGGCGCACCACCGCGTCAAAGACGGCCCAATCTGTTCCGGCAGGCAATGGGATATTGACGGTTGTGCCCAGACCGGCGCCAGCCCCCATCTCGTCTGAGCGCCCGGTGCCAGGATACCAGGGGTATTGATGAGTGGAGATGTAGAGGACGCGCGGGTCTTCATAAAACATCTCCTGGGTGCCGTTGCCGTGATGCACATCGTAATCAACAATCATCACACGCTGGAGATGATGGTGATCGAGGAGATAGCGCGCCGCCACCGCCACATTGTTGAAGAGGCAGAAACCCATTGCTTTGGATGGACGGGCATGGTGGCCCGGCGGGCGTACCAGGGCATAGCCATTGCGCGCCCGGCCATCGAGCATAGCATCCAGGGCCACCAGCGGCGCTCCTGCCGCCATTAAGGCAGCCTCGTAGGAGCGCGGCGAAAGATAGGTGTCAACATCCAGGCGCCGCACGCCGCTCTGCGCCGCTTCGGCAATCGAATGGATGTAGTCGCGGGTGTGGACGGCGGCCAGTTCGTCCTCCGTCGCCGGTCTGGGGGCCAGCCGCAGGACATCGGGGCGATCCAGCCAGTGCAGCCGCTCAAGCTGGTTAAAAATGGCTTCCACCCGGCGCGGCGACTCGACATGCCGCGTCGGCGGACGATGTTCCAGAAAGATAGGATCATAGACGAAAGCTGTCGGCATGTTAGAGCTTCTTCCCGGCCACCTGCTTGAGCAATTCAGGAATATCGAAAATCGTATCCGCTACCGGGACACCTGCCGCCTGAAGCGCGGCGACCTTGCCCTGGGCAGTGCCCGTGTTGCCGGAGATGATGGCTCCGGCATGGCCCATGCGCTTGCCTGGCGGAGCGGTACGCCCGGAGATAAAGCCAACGACCGGCTTGCTCATCTGCTTGATATATTCGGCGGCATCCTCTTCGTCGCTGCCGCCAATCTCGCCGCACATCACGACGGCACTGGTCTGCTCATCATGCTCGAAGAGATGGAGGCAGTCAGTAAAGGTGGTGCCGATAATGGGGTCGCCGCCGATGCCGACGCAGGTTGATTGGCCGATTCCTGCCGCCGTAAGCAGCGAGACAACCTCATAGGTCAGCGTGCCGGAGCGGGAGATAAAGCCGACATGCCCTTCGCGGAAGATGCCGTAAGGGATAATCCCGATCTTGCCAACGCCAGGGGTACAGAGTCCTGGACAATTGGGGCCGATCAGCCGGACCTGTTTCTCCCGCACCAGGCGCATGGCCCGCACCATATCCAGCACGGGAATGAATTCTGAGATGCAGACAATGAGCCGGATGCCCGCATCCGCCGCCTCCATGATCGCGTCGGCAGCGCCCAGGCCGGGCACAAAGATGCAGCTTGCGTTCGCGCCAGTCGCTTTTTTGGCCTGCGCGACGGTATCAAAGACTGGCAAGCCCTCAACTTCGGTACCGCCTTTGCCGGGGGTCACGCCGCCAACCACAGCCGTTCCGGCGGCCAGCATATTTTTGGTATGAAATTGTCCTTCGCGTCCGGTGATACCCTGGACAATCACGCGCGAGGATTGATCGAGAAGGATGCTCATGCCCGCTCCTTTATCGCCGCAACGATTTTTTGCGCACCGTCGCGCATATCATAGCCCCAGGTGAGGCCGGCGTCGGCCAGCATCGCGCGCCCTTCCGCCTCACCTGTCCCAGACAGGCGCACCACAACGGGCATGCCCTTGGGCAGCTCCGCTTGCGCCATAATCACGCCCCGCGCTACTTCTTCGCCGCGCGTGATGCCGCCAAAGATATTGACCAGAATACCCTTGACATCAGGGTCGCGGGCCAGAAAGAGCAGCGCCTTCTTCAGCAGTTCCGCTTTTGCGCCGCCGCCAAAGTCGTAGAAATTGGCCGGTTGACCACCTGAGCGCGCGACCATATCCAGGGTCGCCATCGCCAGCCCGGCGCCATTGGCAACAATGCCGATATTCCCATTGAGTTTCACATAGGACGCCAATCCGGCTGCATGTGCCTCATATTCAATCGGGTTAGCGTCTTCTGGCTCCGCCCAGGCAGCATACTCTTTCTGACGCGAGAGGGCGTTGTCATCGATCAGGATTTTGGCGTCGGCAGCCAGCACCTGCCCATCCACTGTCAGCGCCAGCGGGTTAATCTCGGCAAGCTGGGCATCAGAGCCGATAAACGCCTGAGCCAAGGCGGAAAGAATCGTGCCGCCTTTGGCAATGACGAGAGATGGCACGCCGGCATCAGCCAGTATCTGGCGCGCTTCATAGGCTGGCAGTCCCCGGTCCACATCAATGAGGCGCCGGATGATCTTTTCCGGCGTAGTGGCGGCGACTTCTTCTATATCCACGCCGCCAGCCGCGCTGACCATCGCTACCGGCGCCTGCGATTTGCGATCAAGGACAATCCCCAGATAATACTCCTCTTTAATCTCCAGTTTTGGAACGACCAGTACCTTTTGAACGGTCAGCCCCTTAATGTTCATCCCCAGAACCCGGCTGGCTGCCTCGCGCGCCTGCTCCGGTGTATCGCCAAACTGGATACCACCAGCCTTGCCGCGCCCACCGACGTACACCTGGGCCTTGATAACCACCGGCACGCCGAACTCACGGGCAATCTCTTCGGCCTCCTGGGGCGTCGCTGCCACTTTGCCTGGCTGAATGGGTATCCCATAGCGGCTCAGGATGTCTTTGGCCTGGTACTCATGAATCTTCATCTCTGCTCCTTATGATGCTTGCCTCCGCACCGCCACGCTCCATCACGCTGGCTCAGCGCCATTATATACTAGATTTTTTTCTTCTGATGTATTACGATAGATAGCACAGGGTGATCGCTGTGCCCGTCAGAGGATAGGCCACCAGCAATTCCCGGCCTCAGCTAGATGGGCAGTATTGAAGGAGCGACAATAGAGCAGAAAAACCATCATCAGTAGAGGGCCGGTGTATGATTGTTGCTGTCGCTTCACTCTTCGCTATACAGATTTTAGGCAATTCTCTCGCTGCCTATGCAATTGCCCTGGGCATATTCCTCATTACGTTTTTCGCACTCCATCTTCTGGTGTTCATCCTCAAAAACCGGCTGAACGCCCTTGCCAGGAAAAACAAAGCCTACGCGGATCACGCGCTGCTGCGGGCGCTGCACAAAATCCATCCTGTTGAGTACGTGGGCGGGGCGCTGTATCTTGCCCTGCAAACCCTCGCCCTTAGCCCATTGCTCGACAGAATCCTTTCCATCGGGTTTCTGGCCTTGATCACTTATGTGACCATCGAGGTGGTCAGTGTGCTGCTCACCTCTTTTTTACAGCGCGCGGCGTCTGATGAGAACCACCAACATACCGCGCCGATGCTGATCAACCTGACTATTATCGGCAAGGGCTTGTTGTGGGTCTTTGGCATCTGTATTGTGTTATCCAATGCCGGAGTGAATATTACCTCGCTGATTGCGGGACTGGGTATCGGCGGAGTGGCTGTCGCACTGGCGCTGCAAAGCATTTTAAGCGATTTATTTGCCTCATTTGCCATCCAATTCGATAAACCGTTTCTGGTTGGCGATACGATCATTGTTGGCGACAAAATGGGGGTGGTTGAGAAAATCGGGATCAAAACCACCCGCATTCGCGCCCTGCAAGGGGAAGAGATTGTCTTTGCCAACAAGCAATTGACTGATGCTCAAATCCAAAATTTTAAGAGAATGCGCGAAAGACGGGTGGTGTTCTCTCTCAACATCACCTATGAAACGCCGCACCTTGACCTGCAAGAAATCCCCACGCTGCTGCGGACGATTATTGAGCGGCAGCAAGCGGCGCGGTTTGAACGGGCACATCTGGCAAGCCTGGGCACGACGGCTCTGATCTTTGAAGTGGTCTACTATGTCTTGTCGGATAATTACAGGCTCTATATGGATGTCCAGCAGCAGATCAATCTTGACATTCTGGAAGCCTTTTCAGAGAGGCAGATTGCCATAGCCCATTTTAGCCATACGCTCTTTGCTCAATAGGCTCTTGCTCTTTCATTTCCAAACTGACGTAATCCCAAGGAGGGGGAATGGGTTGCCGTTAAGCCAGGACGAGCGGAAGACCGAATCTTCAAAGCAAGCATTGTAGCATGTTCGTTTGATTGCCAAGGCCCCCAGATAGGGGATACACACATGGTATAATTTGAGAAGACGTTGCTAACAAGCGTCTTACAGGAGGCGTCTGATGAGTATTTTGGAGCGGCTTGGCCTTCACCCTGGGCGGGCCGCCGATAAGCTAGATACCGATGGTGAAACTTTTGCCCACTTTAGCGCATCTAGCCGCCAGAGCGGGAAAGTGAACCAGAACGGCGAGGGTGGTTCTACGCTGCGCAATGTGCTGGTTGCCATTCACGGCGACGAAATGGATGAGGAACTGGTACGGCTGGCATGTATGATGGCAAAAGCCAAAAAAGGGCGGGTTTTTGGTGTGTATGGGGTAGAGGTGCCACGCACCCTGCCTGTTGACGCAACGATGCCAGAGACCACCGAAAAAGCTGGTCCGGCGTTGGAACAAGCAGTAGAGATAGCTGAGCGCGCAAATTCTGAGATTGAGCCAGAAATCGTACAATCCCGCAATTACGGGCAGAGTCTGGTTGATGAAGCCGAATCTCACCAATGTGGTCTCTTGATTCTGGGAATTCCCTATCGTACCGACCGAAGCGGGCGTTTTGACCCCGGTGAGACCGTGCCATATGTTCTGACCCATGCCAAATGCAGGGTATGGGTGATTCGCGGGCAGCAACGTGGCTGTTAATGCCCTGAAGACCAGGGGGTGTTCAAGGCTGGGCGCCAGGTGCGCCAGCGGGTCGCCGGAGGCTGGCACGGGAAGGTAGGCAGTAGCGTGCTGTCCAACCACTGCGCACAGCACCTGAAGGAAGGATATATGTCCGGCCAACAAGCATCCGATCTTTCACAAAATGAATACCTGGACGTTGGGCATGAGTATTTTCGGGCACTCTATCGCGTGGTCACAGCCGTCAACTCCAGCCTCCATCTCCATACCGTGTTGAATCTGATTGCGGAAAAAGTGGCCGAGGCGATGAAAGTCAAAGCCTGTTCACTTCGCCTGCTAGATCGCGCCACTGACACCCTGACGATTAGCGCCATGCACGGATTGAGTCAGCATTACATGCAAAAGGGGCCAGTGAAGCTGGAAAAGAGTCAGCTTGACCAGGAAGTCTTGCAAGGTCGAACTGTCTACATTCACAACGCTGCCGCCGATCCGCGCTTCCAATACCCTGACCAGGCTCGCAGTGAGGGCATTGTCTCCGTTTTCTGTGTACCACTCGTGAGCAAAGGCCAGATACTGGGCGTGCTGCGGGTCTATAGCGCGGTAGAACGTCATTTTACGGCCTTTGATGAAGAGTTTCTACTGACGCTGGCAAACGTGAGCGCGCTGGCAATTGAGAATGCGCGCCTTTATGGAGCGCTCAAACGCGATCTGGATGAGACCATCTGGGCACTCTGGGGCGAGAAACCAGCCTCAGCTCTCAACGAGCCAGATCATTGGCATGCCGATTGAAGGCCGCCATGCGCTCGTTTCATCGTCAAAAGGCTTGCAATCGCTGCCCAGATGTGGTATAGTTAATTCGCGTCTGGGGATGTAGCTCAGTTGGGAGAGCGCGACAATCGCACTGTCGAGGTCAGGGGTTCGAGCCCCCTCATCTCCACCCCTTCACAAGTGTCCCTTGTCATACGAGCAAGGGACTATTTATTTCTTGACCGGCGCTCCAGGCGTTTTGGCCGAAGCCTTGGGATTGCGCTGCCCATCGGCTGACCTCACCTTTGAGCGCGCTGGCGCCTTCAACTTTGGCGTTGAAGCCGAAGCTTTCGATCCTCGCCCTTTCCCCCCTGACGACGAAGCCGACGCCTTCGATCCTGACCTTGGGGCCTTCGGTTTCGGTGTTGGCGCTTTCGGTTCGGAGGCTTGTGCCTTCGCCTTTGGTGTCTGCACTGCCGATGCCGGAGCAGTCTTTGCGGGCACAGGTGCTTTGATGGTACGCGCCGTCCTGCCGCTGCGTGATGGCTTGCTTGCCACAGGAGCCGTAACCACGTCAATCACAATAGCGCTCATATCATCCGGTTTCGAGCGCATCGTTGCCAGCGCCCCGCGCTGCGCGCGCCTGCGTGCAGCCTGTACCAATGCTCCTGCGTCGTTGCGCCCATGCGCGCGCAGCAATGCGACAATTTCTGCCTCGGTCAAGTTATCGTGGATGCCATCGCTGCAAATCAGCACGCGATCACCAGCGCGCAGTTCTTGCTCGCCCACATGCACTTCTGGCTCTCCCCGACCACCAATAGCCTGCGTAATTAAACCGCGCTGATAAAAATAGCGCTTCTGTCGCTCGTCAAGCTCCTCCCAATCCTCGGCCTGATCGATCTTCAGCGCCTCTTCCTCGCTAATCAGCCCGACGCTCACATGTGTGGAGAGAATCCCATCATCGACAGTCACACGCTCCAACTCCCCATGCGCCCGCAGCAGATAGAGACGGCTATCGCCGACATGCCCATGCACCAGCAGATAGTGATGATCGGGCGTCTCCCAGATTCTGGCAACAATGGCCGTCGTCGCCATGCCGGTCAATTCGGGTTGGCGATCCACCGCCTCGCGGACTTCTCGATCAGCCTCCAGGAGCGCAGCGCGCATCAAAGCACGCTGGCTCGCCAAATCCTGCGCGGTTGGCGCTTGACGGCGCCAGGTCGAGAGAACAGCATGCGCGGCAATGCGCGAAGCTACCTCGCCGCCCTCATAGCCACCCACTCCATCAAAGACAGCCACGAGGTCCAACACCGCATCAACCAGCACCGCATCTTCATTAGAATCAGGATGATCCTCAGAAGGAGTTGTCGACCAATAGACGCGCATGCCGGTGCGCGTCTTTTTTGTACGGGTTTCAGAAGAGGCATTTTGGGTTGTTAAGGACATCAACTGACTCTCTCTCATACTAGCACAACAATAAAAGTGTATTGCACCAACCGGACCATACCTTTTTTTTCACTATTTTAGACGGGTGCAGTCACCGGGGAGAGCATGACAGGCTAGAAGCAGGCAATGAATTTCTTACCCTATTGTAGCACACAATGGGTGAGCATAGCTCACCCAACATGGATGCGTGGACGATATTGGATGGCTTCAGCCAGATGATTGACCCCAATGGTCTCAGCACCTGCCAGATCAGCGATGGTGCGCGCCAGTTTGAGAATCCGATGAAACGCGCGCGCAGAAAGATGCAACTGCTGCATAGCTGCTTTCAAAAGGCCCTGCCCACCTGCTTCTACCTCGCAAAACGCGCGGACCTCCGCCGGTCCCATCTCCGCATTACAGGTGAGCTTTGTGCCTGCAAAACGATGCACCTGGCGCTCGCGGGCCGCCTGCACACGCGCGCGAATCACCGCCGAGCGCTCGACATCGCGCCGGTCTGCCAGCTTCTCGTAATCTACGCGCGGCACCTCGACATGGATATCGATCCGGTCAAGCAAAGGCCCACTGATGCGGCGCTGGTATTTGGCAATGGCGCCAGACGAGCAGGTACATTCTTTGACGGGATCGGTAGCATAGCCGCAAGGGCAGGGGTTCATCGCCGCCACCAGCATAAAATTAGCGGGGAACGTCACCGTGCCTTGCGCGCGTGAGATGGTGACGACCTTATCTTCCAGCGGCTGGCGCATGACCTCCAGCACATTCTGTCCAAACTCTGGCAGTTCATCCAGGAACAGGACGCCCCGATGGGCCAGGCTAATCTCCCCCGGACGGGGCCAACGTCCGCCGCCGACGAGTCCGGCATGGCTGATCGTATGATGGGGCGCGCGGAATGGTCGCTGAGTAATCAAGGGCACATCTTGAGGCAGGAGGCCACTGACGCTGTAGATTTTGGTGACATCCAACGCCTCATCAATCGTCATGCGGGGCAAAATAGAAGGCGTGACCCGCGCCAGCAACGTCTTGCCAGAACCCGGCGGCCCACTCATCAGCAGATTATGCCCACCGCTGGCGGCCACCTCCAGCGCGCGCTTGACATGTTCCTGACCGCGCACATCGGCCATATCATACGCATAGGGCTGCAAGCCCTCCTGGAACTGCAACACCTGGGGATCAGGCGTATAGGGTTCGATCAGCCGCTCGCCGCGCAGATGCTCCCCAAGCTGGGCCAGATTCTCTACTGGATAGATCGTCACCTCCCGCACCAGCGAGGCTTCCAGCGCATCAACGGCAGGCACATAGACTGCCCGCACCTGTTTATCGCGGGCCAGCGAAACCATCGGCAAAATTCCATCAGTATGCCGCACGTTCCCATCCAGTGAGAGTTCGCCGAGAAACAGGGCATTCGAGACATCAGCAGACGCCTGTTCAGAAGCCAGCAAGATAGCAACCGCAATCGGCAGGTCATACGCCGGGCCTTCCTTGCGCAGATCGGCTGGCGCCAGATTCACTGTCAGCCGCTTCATGGGGAAGATGGCGCCGCTGTTCTTGAGCGCCGCTCGCACTCGCTCCCTCGACTCCTGCACCGCAGCATCCGGCAGTCCTACAATCGTAAATGAGGGCAGGCCATGCCCAATATCAACCTCCACCTCCACCAGCGCCCCATCCAGACCAACAATGGCGCAGCTCCGCACCTTCGCCAGCATACATCCTCCGCCTGGTTTCTTGCCCGCTCTTTCCCCATGATTCATCGGGTGATCGGCAAGAAAGATGGAATACGCTGCGCTCCCGCGCAGCCAGCAGCATTGATTCCCGCTTGATCGGGCCAATCTCAACACTGACGATTCCAGCATATCATAACCGTCAACAGAGCAGCGTTCGCGCCCGGCGTTCTATTCAGGAGAAAGCATGGGGAAATCAGAAGATATGGGGGCTGGAAAGGCACGGCGCGGTTCCTATGGAGAAATACGAGCAGCGAGTGTTATGCTGCCCTGGTTCATTCCGGCTCAATCGTGCTGGTCAGGCCATAGCTCTCCAGGCCATCGCGGTAAAACTCTGCCGTCTCCTTGGGACAGATCACCACCAGCGCCTTGCCGTGTAAATGCGCCTCCAGCATGATCTTGATGGCTTCATCAACCGTCAGGCGCTGGACTGTTCGCAGGAGCGCATGAACCACAAAATCCATCGAGTTCACATCGTCGTTATGCAGCAGCACGCGATAGCGCGGGAGCAAACGCAGCAGTTGTTCGACATCCTGGCTGGTGAGTGTATCGGGTTGGGTACTCATGAGCTGTTCCTGCATAGAAGCAAACGGGGAGATCAGTCATCATTCTCCAATTATTCTAACCGGCCAGGATACCCTTGTCTAGCATTTTGGGAAATGCTGGCTATGGCGTCGGCGAGTCAGCAGTCCTGGCGCCAACGCCAGCATGGAGTCGGCGCTGCTTTATCCGGCGCCGGATATAGTACCCGCCCAAAACCACGAGCCAGATTGGAGAAAAGACCAGCACCCAGATCACAACATCTGCTATCACTTGCAGCACAGCCAGCAGCACGCCAAAAGCTGTACCTAGAACCCCACGCTGCTCCTGCACAGAAAGACGCGCCTGTATGCTCCAATGTTCCCACGAAACTCAACGGCACCAAAAGTCAGCCCGGTCGCTCATTGTTTCCTGGCCTGTTTTTGCTTGTGCTGCCGCATCTCATCAACGGCTGCTGTTACAACATCAGGCCGCGCCTGGGTGCGCGCATGCACTGCGTCGATCTCGAAGCGGCGGTGTTTACCTGCGTACCAGCGCACCGTTGCAATGAATTCGGCGTGGCTCCAGGTGAGCGGAGAAACGCTCAAAGGTTCGTCGGTATAGGGGTGAACCTGCTCGGCCAGCACACCACTGGGAAGCGCGCGATCACAGACCCACAAGAGCAGCGGCAAGGATTCGTGCAGTTCTTCCAGGTTTTTAGCTCTGGCAATGCGATACTGTGCCAGCCAGAGCGTGCAAATGAACCAGGGATTGCCTGGGACCGTCGCAATATCCTTTGTCACCTGATGGTAATAGTCATCCTGATAACGCGCCATCCCGCCCACATCGGTCTTCACCCATAGACTGCTCTCCAACTTCTGCATGGCGCGCTGCATCCTGGGATCATCGGGTGAAAGCATGCCAAAGATAAAGAGGCCCGTGATACTGCTATCCAGGGTTCGATCTTTCTGGACCGTCCCATCCTGGCTCACCGTGACCATGCGCACAAAACAGCCAAGCTCCTCATCCCAGAGATGGGTCAGCGCCGCTTTTTTCATCTCCTCAGCGGCACCATCATAGCGAGCGGCCAGGTCAGATTCGCCAAACGCCTCGGCAAAATGCGCCGCCGCTTTCAAGCCCGCATAGACGGCTGCAACCGTATAGGTATGGATGCCGCGCCGTTCTTCCCACAGATCATGGGATGCCGCAGGCAAGCGGGTATGGGGTTCGCGGTAATCAACCATAAAATCAGCCGCGCCTTTGACCAATGGCTCATACAGCGGGCGCACATATTCCACATCGCGGAAAAGAGAGTAATACTGCCAGAGGCTGTAGACGACCAGCGCTGTTTCGTCTTCCTGAATGGGAAGCTGCGGACGAAGCTGTTGATCGACCCAAGGCTGCCAGCTACTGCCCAGCGCGCCAGTTGGGGTGTACTTATGCAGCAGGTACCCGTAATGGCTAATCAGCCGCCCACAGAAGCGAAAAAACGCGCGGGTGACATCCGAGTAGCCCGCGTGGCTGAGGGCGTTTGCCACCAGCGCGCCATCGCGCGGCCACATATACGAATAGCTATCGCGGGAGAACGAATAGACATCCGCATCATTGGCTGCAATAATCGCCCCGTCATTATCGATATTCGTGCGCAGGATAAGCAGACTGCGGTTATAGAGATTGACCACCTGCGGCGGCACGTCGCCCAAATCTTGCGGCAGCTTATTAACCCACAGGTGCCAGTAGGCGCGGGTGCGGTCAATCAACTTCTGTGGGCCGGATGCGCGCACCTGCGCATCCAGATCGACCACCTCGGCATAGGTCGCACCAGCGGCCAGCCAGTGATAGGCCAGCGAAGCGCCATTCGCCGGAACCTGGGGCAGATGAAAGGCAATCGTGCAATCGACTGATCCTTGCGCGATGGGGTTGCGGCCCAACACGCCATCTTCGGCATCGCGCCAGGTGCCCTCGGCGCCATGAAACTCTTTGTCGCCAGTCGCCCAGTCATCAATGCCCTGATGATCGCCTACCTGCCCGCTCATCAAAAAATTCACCAGCCCTTTATAGGCCACCAGGGCATTGATCTCCGCGCGATAATAAATAGTATTGCCGCCCTCGGTTTCCGACAGATGCCAGTCGTAATGCAGAAAGAGACGGACATCACGCGGATGAGGTGCCTGGTTGGTTACTTCGATGCGCCGCAGCAAGAGAGGGCTTTCGGCGTCAACAGCATCATGACAGGTCAGCGTCAATTCCAGTTCATGGTTGATAAGCGTCACCTGCGTGACCAGCGCATCCTCCTGATAGAGCAGTTCCCGATGCCAGGAGGCGTCGTTGATCCAGGCAAAGCGGCCCTCGACCCAGACGCCCATCCGGCAGAGGTGCCCCAGCGTATGGTTCTCCTCGCCAATATGCGGCCAGTAAATATCCCGCAAGTTATAGCTGGGATCAAAGTTCACCAGCAATGAGCCATTACCCAGCGGCAGATCGCGCGGCATTGCGCCCCTCCTCGCTAAGAAGCATCATCAAACTTTTGCCGATTATAGCATGCTCTGTGGGAAAAAGATGGGCTGAAGCACCTTTCCGGCAGCATCGCGCCGGATGACCCCATGCAGCGGCAGCGCCTGGGCAGTATGGGGGATGTCATCAGCCAGAAGCGCGTCCAGTACCGCGCGAGTATTTTCAATCATGTCCAAACGGGGATAGTCGGCCAGTGAAATCCAGTGCAGTGTCCCCTCTGTACAGGGAGGCAACTGCTCGCCAGCAAAAACGGCTGTGAAATAGACCAGACGCACTTGAGCGCCCGGATCAAGGACATCGGCAACAAAGCGCCAGTCACGCAGGTCCGCCAGCGTCAGGTTCGTCTCTTCACGAAGCTCGCGCAGCGCCCCGCGTGCTGGATCAGCCAGTTCGTCTTCTTCCAATCGCCCGCCGATGCCGGTCCAGCGCCTGGGCGCGAAGTGCTTCCAGGCGGCACGCCAGAGCAAAACCATCTGCGTATAATTCGGGTTAAAGAGAAAGACGACCGAACGTACATCATCGAACGCCGGGGCGCTTTCCATCGGTGAGAACTCAGCCATCAGAACCCCTGGCCGCCAAGCCAGCCGTGCTGCTCTAAGAGCGCGAGCATCCGACCAACCAAGTCAACTCGCCCCATGCCGCCAAGTGAAGGCGAAGGCGATGCCAGCCCATGAAAACGACAGAATGTGCGGCGCGCAGGCAAGCACTATCAAGCGGGCATCAGCAGCATAGCATATCTTTGAGTGGAATGCCAGGGTCTCGTGATAGCTCGACGGCAGGATTACCAGCGAGCGTCTCAACAGTGCGCCCACCCGGCAGCCTGGTGATGATGAGTTATCCCAGTTATGCCCTGCTGGTGACGGGCGCGTACCCGACTAAGAGCGCCCCGGAGCCGACTTAACAACTGCGCGCCTCCCACCGGCTTATTGATGAAATCATCAGCACGCTCTCGCACCGCGCCTTCTACCTCTGCATAATCCAACGCAGAGATCACTACCAGAGCAACCGGGCGCCCGCGCGTCAACCGCCAGAGGAGATGCAGCAGCCGAAACCCAGAAACGACGGTCCTATTTACACCAGCCTCATAACGCCCATCCAGATCAAGAACGACCACATCGATGGGGGACTGCTCTGCCAGTTCCAACGCTTTCTGGCTGGTCCAGGCAGCGCAAAGGCTATAGCCAGCATCTCCCAGACCCAGCGCCAGTTCTGCGCAGGCGGCCTCTGTAGGCATGACAGCTAACACTATCAGGCGTTGCTCACTCCAGGCAGCATCAGGCTGATTCGCCTGTTCTACTGCGTTGTGATTACTGCCAGGAGTGGTGGTCAGATCAACAAAAGGCTGTTCGCCCACGACCTGGTGGGCTATCTGTAGCTGCATTGCTTTATCCTTTATGTAACAGCCTGCTGTTTGCAGCAGGCCAGAATGTTGGTTGGTAAAAAAAACAAATAGGCGCTGATGCGAGCAAGAAGGTGAAACGAAAACACAACCAGCCCAAACCACCGGGCAGCGCAGCCCTTCTTACAGAAGCGATCAAGCGCCTGGAAACGATTGAAATAAAAGGTGCTAAAGTTCCATGAGGCGACATCGCAGCACAATCTGTGCCAGAGTTTTCGTACCCATCCCAGCCGTCTCACTTGTCAAGGCGTCCCTCGATGCGACATACTGCAACGAGAACGATCAGGTCTAAGGCAAGCGACCGCATAAAGGAGCGCCTGGACAGTTATGGAAACCGCACGAGTAAAGTTACAAGGAACCTACAGCCTGCTGGCAGGATTCATCTTGCTGCTGGGCGTGCCCATTTATCAGATAGCTTTCTTAGGGCCAGCAGGCTATCAGGCACCAGCGAATACTGCCTTCAGCCAAGGAAATTACGGCCCACTTCTGGCATGGATCAGCACTCATGGCAGCGCATTTGTCATCTATCGCTTTTTGGAACTCATCGCCTTTTTGCTGGCGATCCGCCTGCCGCTGGCGTTACGTCTCGCCCTGCGTGGATACGGGCGCACACTGACGCGCTGGATGGTCGGTACAGGCATTGGTGGATTGGGCATCTTTGCGGCGATGATCGCAGTCAGCACCTTCAGCTTTGTCAACGCTGCTGCGCAGTATGGGGGACAAGCTCCAGCTTCAGCCGCAGCCAACACCATCTTGACAAACTTCAATACGGTCTATTTTGTAGAAGGAGTGGGGCAAAACACAGTTGGTGGGGCATTGATTGCGATCTTTCTCGTCTGCGCCAGTCTGCTCATTGCGCGCAGCGGCAAGTTTACCGGCCTGCTGGTCTATTTCGGGCTGCTGGTCGCCGCGCTGATGGCCGCGCTGGCCCTCCTCTTCACTGTCTCGGCGCCTTCAGCGCAGTCGCTCCCGACTCCTGCAATTCTCTCGTTTGCGGTCTGGCTCATCTGGCTGGGCATCTTGCTCGTTCAACGCGCCCGGCGCCTTCTGGCAGCGCCAGTGAGCGCAGCCGCTTCAGCGGCCTCGCCAGACGAGGCGCCGGTATCCGCCGACGACAATGCCGGTCAGACTGATGAGAGACCGGAAGAGACTGCTTCTCCTCAGCCGCTTGCTTCTCAAGCAAGCGAACCGGAAGCTCCTCAATAAGCCTTGGGGCTGCGCCCTACCTCCCGGAAAATGTAAAAACCGCCCTGGCATCAGGTGTATCGTTGCCAGGGCAGTTTTTACTCTTGCGTGTTTATTTGCTGTCCGCCGGACGAGAGCGTGGGTTATCGACTCTGTTTGCCGCCAATCAGCCGCCCAATAAAAGCCAGGATCAAGGCACCAAGAAACGCCAGAGCGGTGGTTCCGGCAAAGCGGAAGACATAATTGTTATTAATCAGATTAGGCACCAAAAGTTGCAGGAGGAATGCCGCCACAAAGGCGCCAATGACCCCCAGTACAATATCCGCCACACACCCATAGCCTCTTCCTCGCACGATCTGCCCCGCCAGCCAGCCGCCAATGAGTCCGGCAACCGCCCACTCAATGCACCCAACATCAAAGACCACGTTAAACGGTGTTCCCAGAACCAGGGTCAATGGCATGTGACACTCTCCCTTTCATTACAAACATCGATCAAGACAAACATCGATCAAGGCTGCTCCCGCTTTACTGCGCACGGGAGCACGGACTCATGCGCTTTCAAGGATTCTACGGATGGTTTGCCTGTACGGTTGCATTGGCTCAGGTGCTTTCGGTGGCCGAGATGCGCAGCAGCAGCCCGATGATGATATAGTTGGCAATGAGCGAGCTACCGCCATAGGTGATGAAGGGGAGGGGGATACCAGTGAGCGGCATCAGCTTCAGATTACCAGCCACGATAATCATGGTCTGAATGGCAAAAACAGCCGTCAGCCCACCGGCCAGCAATTGATTGAACGCTGATTTTGCATGGGTAGCAATGCGGAAGCCCCGGTAGATGAGCATAATATACAGCCCCAGGAGGGCCATCACACCCAGCAGCCCGAACTCTTCAGCGACGGCTGCAAATACGTAATCGGTCTGCACCGCAGGCACAGCGGTAGGATTGCCCAGGCCCAGCCCGGAGCCAAAAATCCCGCCTGTGCCAATGGCAATCAATCCCTGACAGATTTGAAACGCCGGGCCAAGAATGATTTTTCTGACGTTGGGGTCTTGAGAATTACAGTCAATACCTACCACCATCACGCGATCCTGGACATAGCCAAACACCTGATAGCAGAGAAATGCGCCAACTGCAAACAGCGCCAGGCCCCACCCAACATACAACAGGCGGCCACTGCCCAGATACAACATCGCCAGAAAGATGCCAAAGATCAGCAAAGCCAGCCCTAATTCGCGCAAACCAACAAAAAGGACCAGTGCAACAGCCAGCATCAGCAGCAGAGGGCCAAATTGTTTGAGGGGTGGCACAGGAAGAAAGCCCAGCCTGGGTCCGCCTTCGCCAAGAATCTCACGATTCTCAGCCACATACGCGGCGAAAAAGACGACCAGGCAAATCTTCAGCAGCTCAGAAGGCTGGAATGGAATGCCGCCGGGCAGATTGAGTTCATCGTGGGTGGGGCTGTTAAAATCAATATGCGAGGTCAAGACGCGCACCAGGCTGATGCCAACCAGCAAGATACCAAAGGCAGCAAACGTATATTTATAGCGCCTGATCCAGAGCGTGCCTCTGCGGGTAAACAGAATGGTCAGGAGGCAAAAGCCCAACCCAAGCAGCAGCCAGAGCAACTGTTTGGAGCCAAGATTGGGCGTATCGAGCGCCGGGCCAAGGCGCAGGGCCATCAAGACGCCAAAGATGCTCAACAAGGCCACAATGGGAAACAACACCTGATCGGCTTGAGGGAGAAAAACAGTCAGGAGGATGTGCGTCGCCAGCAGCGCAGCAATCACTCCAATAGCGGGAATCAGGCTATCCAGTGTCGGCAGATTCACCCGATTTGCCTGCTGGGGCGCATTATCCACCAGCACCAGCATCACAATGCCCGTGAGCATAAACAGACAGGGGAGGATAAGCAACTGGAGTTCCCGCCAGCGATACCGATGTATTCCCTGAAGCATAAGTCCCCCTCAACAGCATACGCCCCCGCACCAGCAAGAGGCAGAGGCGCGCTTGCTGTTCTCAGACGCCAAACTTGAACGTGACAACGCCATCCATCGGACCCAGCACCAGCAAATCGCCGGGCCGGGCTGGAAGGCCCTGGCCGACTGGAACCTGATTTCCATTCAGGTAGCACTTGTTGCGACTCCCCAAATCCTCCACCCACCACTGCCGATCATGATAGGTAATACGCGCATGCTCGCTAGAGATGCGGCTATCTTCCAGCACAATCGTGTTCGTCGGCCCACGTCCGATGGTTGTCACCGGCTCCAGGTCAATACGGTGTCCAGGCCGCAGGGCCATCGGCCCCGGCTTCACCACAATCAGGTAGCCCAGGCCCTTTTGCGTTGCCGTACCAGCGCGTGCTGCCCCTGCCCCAGATGCCATCCGCACCAGATCGCGCCGCACCACGAAGATGAGCTGGATCAGGAAGAGGTAGATGAGTGCAACCAGCACGATGCGCAGGATAAACAGGAATTGATCGAGTTGTAGCTCCATGAAAGGTTGCTCTACCTCCGTTGGTGAAAAATGAAATCATAGCTCCCAACTGAGACCAGGTCTCCATCCCGCAGCGTGTGCTGGCGCACAGTGGTGTGATTAATGCCAATGCCGTTGAGGCTGCCAAGATCGTAGATCACAAAGCGGCCATTCTCGAAGCGAACCTGCGCGTGATGCCGCGAGACCCGCCGATCATTCACCACAATATCGTTGGAGACATGGCGGCCAATCTGCGTGACCTCACGCTCCAATCGATAGACCTGCTCAGCGCCCGCCTGCCCGCTGCGACGGCGCAAACGTAGGACCGCCTGGGGCATCGGCGGTGCCGGTGCCGCTTGCGGAGGATATGCTATCGGACCCTGTGCCCAGGGCTGGGGCGCGCCTGGTGAGGGAGCAAACGGCGCGGCAGGACTCTGAGGCTGAGCGGGCGAACGGAGACGCGCCGCCTCCTGGAGCGCCTGCTGGAACCCCGCAGAAACATCAATGGTGACGGTGTGCATTGGCTCACCGGACGAGGCCACCGCCTGGGCGGCGTTTGCATCTTGCGCTGGGTGGTGAGAGTCCACCAGGCTGGACTCAATATGCAGGTTGCCCACAACCACGTGCGGATCGACATGCAGCTTCACCACCGGCCTGGTTGAGAGGGTATAGCCGCGCTCACGCGCCACATCGATCAAATACTGTTGCAGTTCAGGGATCAGGCCGCGCCAGGTACTGAGGCCATCATAATCTTTCTGGCTCAAAGCCACTTCGTAGAAATTATGGGCCTGACGACGCCCCTCCCCTAAAATGAGCAGGTGATCTTCCATATGTCGCTCAAGTTTGCGCTTGAGTTCAACCGGCTGCAATCTGGTGCGGAACACGCGGCCAAAGCTTCCTTCTACCAGCGATGTCATGAACGACTCAAACTTCGAGAGGACGTTCATCGCTTTCACCTCTCTCCGGCGCGCGTTCAGCAGGCTGGCCTAACAATACACGGGCCTGCTGGACATCTGCGGCAATCTGCGCCTTCAACGCTTCTACACCGGCAAAGCGGCGTTCTTCGCGCAAACGCGCAATAAACTGCACTTCAAGTGCTTTCCCATAGAGATCACGTTGCATATCAAAAAGATACACTTCAGTGAGATGCCTGGTTCCATCCAGCGTCGGGCGTACCCCAATATTGGTCACGCCAGCATACGTTGTTTGATCTATCCGCACCCGCACCGCATAAACGCCATCGGCAGGCAGAATTTTCTGCGGGTCAATGCTCAGATTAGCCGTTGGAAAGCCCAACAGGCGCCCGCGCTGATCGCCCCGCACCACCAGACCACGCACGCTGTACGCCCGGCCCAGCAGCGTTGCCGCCTCCTCTACCTGGCCTTCGGACAGCAGCCGGCGAACGCGCGTGCTGCTAATCCGCTCATGATCGGCAAGCTGCAAGTCAATCGTCTGCACCGTGAAGCCATGCTCCTGCCCATACGCCCTCAGAAACGCCATATCCCCCCCACGATCATGGCCGAACGCAAAATCTGCCCCCTCCACCAGAGCGCGCAGCGTCATATGCCTCGCCAGCATTGCCATAAAATCGCCTGCGGACGTCAGCGCCAGGGTCGGCGTGAACGGCACCACCACCACCATATCCAGCTTTCCCAGCGACGCCAGCACATCGAGCTTCTCTTCAAGCATCGTCAGATAGCGTACCTGCATCGTCGGGCGCAGCACCTCCAGCGGGTGCGGCCAGAAGGTAATCATTCCAGCTTTTCCGCCCACTGCCGCCGCAGCCTCAGCAGTTTGCTGGATCAGATACTGATGGCCCCGGTGAACGCCATCGAAAACGCCCATCGTCAGAGCAAGCGGCTCCCCTGGTGTGAGTGCTGCCAGATCACGAATCACTTGCATAATTATGCTTCTTTGTTCTCCCAACTCATACTACCACAGCAGGAGCATCCCCGCAATTAGTAGCTTTTTGCCCACTCAGCAATCCCTGTCTTTTTTTCAACCTATCGTATTATAGCTTCTAGAAAAAGCGGTATGGAAACGGAAGTTCTCACGTCAGGTGTGAGCAGGATCACATTTCCCGGCACATCGGCACAAATCAGGCGCTCAGCGCAAGATCACCTGAGCGGCCCCATATCCTAACAACGGATAGGACTCACTCAGTGTTTCGGTACGAGCAGCAGATGTAGACATATGCCGGTATGGCATATCCCTTGCTCATTCGACTGGCGCGAGATTTAACACCTTATCTGGATGCCAGGCATTGGCGGTCGCGTGCCAGCGCAAGATCGCCAGAAAGCGCCCATCAGCGGAATAGGCTCGCAGCAGCGGCTCAGATGAGACCGGCCAATCAGCCGGTGGAGCAAGCTGGAGTGTCTGCCCCAGCAGCAATCGTTTTTCTGTCACTGGCCCGACAATCACGGCCAGCCAATCCAGCAGGGCCTCATCCGGGGCATAGAGATAGTGAACCCAGCTTCCATCTTCCAGCGCCTGAGCCAGTTCCTCCAGCGTCAGGCTCTCATCCAAGGTAAACGGCCCACTGCGCAGGCGAACCAGCCCACCCAGATGCGCTCCACAGCCCAGGCGCTCGCCCAGGTCATAGGCCAGCGAACGGATATAGGTTCCTTTACTGCACGCCACCTCCAGCGTCAGCACTGGCGGCTGCCACTCCAGCAGGTCCAGGCGCGTAATCTCTATCGGGCGAGCCTGACGCGAGACCTCGATCCCGGCCCGGGCCAGCTTGTACAGCGGCTGCCCGCCAGACTTGATCGCTGAATACATCGGGGGAGACTGCATCTGATGCCCCAAAAACTCCGGCAGCACCGTCTCGATTTCCTCGCGCGTCAGGCGGACTGGCGCGCTGCGGATCACTTCTCCTTCTGCATCATAGGTATCCGTCACGGCGCCAAAAACAATATCTGCCCGATAGGCTTTGCCGCCTTCACTCAGATATTCCACCACGCGGGTTGCCTGGCCCAGACAAATGGGCAAGACGCCGCTGGCAGCCGGGTCCAGCGTGCCAGCGTGCCCCACGCGCCGCTGGTGCGTAAGCCGCCGCACACGCGCCACCACATCATGTGAGGTCATGCCCACTGGCTTGTTGATGTTAAAGATTCCATCCATGCGATCACTATCAGTTCGATGATTCCCCGCTTACTCACTTGTTGTTCGTTCAATTGCTCTTCTTCAATTGCTCTTCAAGGAATGCCAGCACCACCCTCTGGGCCTCTTCCAGTGTGCCCTGAAAGGTAAAGCCAGCCGCGCGCACATGCCCACCCCCGCCAAAATGCGCCGCATATGCCGCCGCGTCATAGGGATGCTTCGTGCGCAAACTCACGCGCGGCGCGCCATCAGCATGCTCTTTGAAAAGCGCCGCAATCTCAGCACCTTGAATATCGATCAGATAGCTGGGCAGCCCATCATCCATATCAGCCGTTGCCCCGCTGCTGCGCAGCATCTCCTGGGTTAGTACCGACCAGACCAGCCGACCACCCAACGAACTCTCGATGGCACCAAGCACGCGGCCCCACAGGCGCGCTTTGGGCAACGGATTGATGCGATAAACCGGCTTGATAATCTCGGCGGGCACCGCCCCGGCACGCAGGAGATGTGCGGCAACTTCCAGGGTGCGCGCGGTGGTCGCGCTAAACTCAAAAGAGCGGGTATCAGTGATGATGCCCGTCAGCAAGCATGTGGCGGCGTCCCGCGAAATCTCGATGCCAAGCTGCATCAGCATCAAGGTGAGAATCTCCGCTGTAGCTGCCGAAGCCACATCGAGAATGTTGACCTGTCCGCAGCCACCCGAGGTCACATGATGGTCAATATTGACTATCGGCGCCTGCTCCAGAAACGCGCGGTGCCGCTCATACAGGGTGCCATAGCGGCGCAGCTCGCCAGCATCCAAAGCCAGCACCAGATCAAACGCCTCATCTCCCAAATCCTGCTGCACCTCAGCGATACCTGGCAAAAATTGATAGACGGCAGGCGGCGGATCGGCACAGGCCACCACGCAGGTTTTACCGAGCGAGCGCAGTACATGCGCCAGACCCAGCGCCGACCCCAACGCATCCCCATCAGGATGCTCATGCGCCAGCAGAGCGATCCGCCCAGCCTGGCGCATCAACGCCCAGGCGGCACGCACTTGCGCTTCATCCAGCAGCACCACATGGGGCTGCAAAGCCGAGATAACGCTGGCGCCTGAATTTGCCCCCGAATTGGAAAAGATACTCGACTGTTGAACCACAATCACTCCTTCAGCCAGAACATACAACGGCCTCTGGCTTGAGGCTATGAAGCATACCAGTGTTCTCGTCCCAAGCCAGAGGCCGACTTTTTCTCAGGATGGCTCAGTGCGTTGGGGCGCATGCACCTCAGAGGGGAATTCCTGCCCTTCAATCGCGCCCGCCCGTTCCAGCAGTCCATCTCCAGATGGCCGCTGTTCCTTTGCTTCCATCTCTTGAATCAACTGGAGAATGCGCGTACCGCGCTCAATGGACTCATCCAACTTGAACACAATCTCCGGGGTATAACGAATATTGAGACGCTGGGCCAGTTCATGCCGCAGAAATCCAGCAGCGTGATCCAGACCTTGCAGCGTTGCCCGCTGCTCTTCAGGGGAGCCAAGGACGCTGACAAACACTTTTGCGTGGCGCAGATCAGCCGAAACCTCCACCCCGGTAATCGTCGCAAAACCGATGCGGGGGTCTTTCATGCGCGTGCGGATCAAGTCGCTCAATTCCTCCGCAATGACCTCGCCGAGCTGTTCTTGCCGTCGTGTCGTCATAGAAATCCTCCTCTCTGGAGTGAAGAAGGCCAGCGCTCAAAGCCTGAAGGCTGGGAGAGCGCTGCCAGCGCTGGGCAGCAGGCGCACTTCCAGTGGCAAGGCTTTGGAGCCTCTAAGCCCGAACTTTAGAAAACGCCTCGATGACATCACCAACCTCAAACTGGTTGAAGTCTTCGAGCGTGATCCCGCATTCAAACCCGCTGGCGACCTCCCGTACATCATCCTTCCCACGCCGCAGCGAAGCGATCTGCCCGCTCGTCACCACTTTGCCATTCCGCAGCACCCGTACCTGTGCCGAGCGTGCCACCTTCCCATCTGTCACCCGGCAACCGGCAATGACCGTCGTTTTGCCCACTTTGAAGAGCTGCAACACGTCTGCATGCCCATCCACCTGTTCACGATAGGTGGGTTCAAGCATGCCCTTGAGGGCAGCCTCAATATCATCGCCCAGCTTATAGATGACATCATAGGAGCGAATATCTACACCTTCATTCTGTGCCAGACGCTGCGCTGCCGGGTCGATCTTGACATTAAAGCCAATGATGACCGCCTTGGATGCCGCAGCCAGGTGAATATCGGTCTCGGAGATATTCCCCACTCCTTCATGCAAGATACGCACCTTTACCGTCTCTTCGCCTAAACGTTCCAGCGTCTGCTTGATGGCTTCGAGCGAACCCTGCACATCGGCCTTGATAAGCAGGTTTAATTCCTTTACTTTTCCAGCCTGAATCTCGGATGAGAGGCTATCCAGGCTGATCGCTCGCGTGCCTCCGGCTGTCTCCACTTTCTGCTGTAAGCTGCGCTGCGAAGCCAGCGCGCGCGCGGTTTTCTCGTCGGCCACTTCCTCCAGGCGATCACCAGCCCTGGGCACTTCAGGCAGGCCCAGAATCTCAACCGGCGCGCTGGGGCCAGCCTTCTTGATCGGCTTCCCCTTGTCATCAAACATCGCGCGCACGCGGCCATAAATCGTCCCAACGACAACAATATCGCCTATCTTCAGCGTTCCCTGCTCTACCAGGACTGTCGCAGTAACACCCCGGTTCTTATCAAGCCTGGATTCAATAATCGTCCCCAGCACCGGGCGATGAGGGTTGGCCTTGAGGTCTTGCACTTCAGCCACCAGCAAGATCATCTCAAGCAGTTCATCAATACCTGTATTCTTTTTGGCCGAGACCGGAACGCACACCACATCTCCCCCATATTCCTCGATCAGCACCCCGGCATCAGCCAGTTGGCTCTTCACATGGTCAGGGTTGGCACCCGGCTTGTCCATCTTATTAAGTGCCACAATAATTGGCACCTTTGCCGCCCGCGCGTGGTCGATAGCCTCCAGCGTCTGCGGCATCACGCCATCATCCGCCGCCACCACAATGACGGCAATATCCGTCACCTGCGCGCCGCGCGCCCGCATCGCGGTAAACGCTTCGTGCCCAGGCGTATCCAAAAACGTAATCTTCTTGCCGTTGATCTCCACCTGATAGGCACCAATATGCTGAGTAATACCGCCAGCCTCGCCTGCGGCTACGCGCGTCTTGCGAATCGTATCCAGCAGCGAAGTCTTTCCATGATCCACATGGCCCATCACCGTTACAACCGGCGGGCGATGCAGGAGATGGGCCTCGTGCTGCCCGGCGCGCTCAGCCATGCCAGGCTTCTCAGCGCTCTGGGTTGGAGGCGGAGCCGCCTCCACAGTTTCATAGCCAAGCTCCTTCGCCACCATTGCCGCCGATTCATAGGTAATCACATGGTTAATGCTGGCAAGAATCTTATGGTCAAACAGGACGCGCACCACCTCCGTCGGAGCCACTTCTAGCAGGGCCGCCAGATCACGCACCGCAATCTGGGGCGGAATCGCTACTGGCTCAGTCGGCTTCGGCTTCACCGCCACTGCTGCGGCACGCCCCTGCCCGTTCGGCAGGCTTCCAGACGCAGGGCGCCGATCAGCGCCAGGGCGCCCATTCTGGGGCCGTCCACGACCACCGGCAACCGGGCCAGATGGCCGTCGACCAGCGCCGCCCCCAGCGTTCCCGCTGGTGCCATTACGCGATTGACTACCTGGCCCGGCTGGACGCGGTGGATACCCACCCTGCGCCGGGCGGATTGGCCCGGAAGGCATGGGGCGGGGCACATTGCCAGATGCCGCGCGACTCCCAGGAAAACTCTGGTTTGCCGGGCGCGACGGAGCGGCTCTACCGCTCTCGCTTGCCGGGTGCGCCGGGGAGCTTCCACCAACTGAGGGGCGCGAGGTTGCTGAACGCGCCGGAAGATCGCCATGCACGGGAACACTCGATGATGTTTCAACCGGGCGTCGCTGGGATGAGCGAGCGGTTGGGAGCGGGCGAGACTCCTTTTCTGCTCCTTTTTCATCATGTTCAAAATCAGCAGGATTCTGCTTCATACTGTTCCCTCCTTCGATGCTGTCATAGCCGCAGCCAGGGCCACAAGCGCAGCTATCGAATCTGCTTAAAAATATGAGTGCGCAAAGCAACAATAAAGCTGGCACTCTCCACAGAGAGGCCAGCCCTGAAGGGGAGCAGTTATCCGGCTCTGGTCGATCCGCGCAGCTTTTTCACTGTGAGCAAGGGAAGGAAGTCCTACCCGCGCGCTTTCGGGCGGTCACCCGGCCAGATTGCCGGGCGCTGTTCAGGCTCCTTCGAGAAACTTATTCACGTCGCAACCATCGGCTTGCCATAACTGCCTCCCCGCATCGGCTGCCAGCCTCTCTGCGGGACTGTGTAGATGGTCCAGAATGGACAAACATCGCCAAAAACAAACAAAAATATCACGTAACAAGGACGAGGTACGCGCTGCGCGCAACCAGGCTCCATTACCAGGTCCATCAGGCGCCCTACCAGGCTATGCAGGCATCATGCCACCAGGAGGATATGCGCTACGGCGCTCGTTCGGGTACTGCCGGGCCAACGCGCGGCGGCTCGGAAGCAGGCAAGGTCGTCGCGTACTCCTCCAGGGCCGCGCGATCTTCCTCACTGATCGTTGTTTCCAACTCCTGCTCCAGACGCTTCTTCTTCAGCGCCGTATTCCAGCAAGAGCGATGCGCGCACAGATAGGCCCCCCGCCCCGACTTCTTGCCGGTGGGGTCTATCTCGACACGCCCCAACGGCGTGCGCACAATGCGGAGTAATTCCCGCTTTGGCTTCACCTGATGGCAGGCGATGCAGGTGCGCTGAGGCACATGCTTAGGGCGCTTGGGAGAATTCACACGCTTCCCCTGCGCGGCTGGAGTAGAGGTTCCAGTCACCTCACGACCTCCCTTCTTGAGGCAAGCAGAAGCGCTCTCTTACTTCCTCGTGTAGTTCGATAGGATAGGCGCAGGCCGCCTCACTCGTCAAAAGCATCCAGGTCAAAACTGCTCAGGTCAAGGCCACCCAACCCAACGTTCTTCTGCTTCCGTTCTGCTGGCGCCTCCTTCGCCGGGGCTGGCCGCTCAACGCTCTCCTCGCCTGGCTTGAGGACATCTACACGCCAGCCGGTCAGCCGGGCCGCCAGCCGGGCGTTCTGCCCCTCCTTGCCAATAGCCAGCGAAAGCTGTTTTTCCGGCACCGTCACCAGCGCCGTATGGTCAGACTCACGCAGTTCCACTTTCAGGGGTTTCACTGGACTGAGCGCGTTGGCAATGAATGTAGACGGGTCTGCATCCCATTGGATAATATCGATCTTTTCCCCATTGAGTTCGCTGACAATATTGTTGATGCGGGTGCCGCGCACGCCAACACACGAGCCAATCGGGTCCAGCCCTTCCTGGCGTGCCATCACGGCCACCTTCGAGCGGCTACCGGCCTCACGAGCAATGCCTTTGATCACGACGTAGCCGTCGTAAATCTCTGGCACCTCCAACTCAAAGAGGCGCTTGACTACATTGGGGTGCTTCCGCGACGCCATCACCTGCAAGCCACTTCCCTGCTTCCGGCGAAGCTCATAGACATAAACACGCAGGCGCTGGCCGATACGATATTTTTCATTGGGCACCTGCTCGCTCTTACTCAGTATTGCCTCGGCGCCATTCAAGTCAATGATATAGGCATCCTGATCCTTATCACTGCGGCGAAGAATAATGCCCATCACCAGATCATCAAGTTTATCTTTCAAGCTCTCGTAGAGATATTCTTGCTCTGCCTCGCGGATGCGCTGCAAGATCACCTGCTTGGCCGTCTGCGCCGGAATCCGGTTAAACAGCGCCGGAGACTCCACCTCAATCATCTCACCCAGCGCCGCCCTGGGGTTCAACTGCTGGGCTTCGCCCAGCGAAATCTCCTCGTTAGCGTCGTTGACTACCGCCACAACACGCTTCGCTACCCAGATGCGGATTTCGCCGCGCTTGTCCACTTCAATGCGGATATTATTCCCCCGCCCGGTACTTTTCTGGTACGCTGCCAGCAGGGCCTGAGCGACAGTCTCCATGACCACTTCCTGCGGAAGCTTCTTCTCTGAAGTCAGTTGTGAGATTGCCGCCTGAAATTCACTTCTCATGCTGCCGCCCTCCTTCCGACAAACTGCCGGAACTGCCCCACGCTCCCCTCACCAGGAGTAAAAACCCTATCCAAGCAGAAAAGTGGGGGGCACCCACTTTTCTGACGTACATCCCTCGTTTTCTGACGTATTATATCATGTTCGGCCACGCTCCGCAACCACGATGCTGCCCCCTTGCCTTTCTCGACGATCTTTCCCATCTGCCCGCATCTGTTTACCTCCTCATCTGCCCCCTTGTAGTTGACGCCGTATGGCTTCAACCCTTATACTCTTAGGGGAGATGGGCAAGAGTCTCTCAAAGGAGGCCACACTATGGCAGTGCAGCTTGCCGACGAAGAAAAATTGATGATGGATGTGGTGCGCGACCTCGCCCGCGAAAAGGTCGCTCCGCGCGCCGCTGAAATTGATGCCCTCGGCCAGTTCCCTTGGGACATCAAAGACTTGCTTGCTGAACAGGGCATCCTGGGTATGCCCTTTCCAGAGGAGTATGGGGGCATCGGCTCCAGCAAACTCTCGATTGTGATGGTCATTGAGGAACTGGCAAAATATTGTGTCACCACCTCCTTGATCCTGGCAGTCCAGCAGCTTGGCACCCTCCCTATTGCATTGGCTGGCAATGACGAGCAGAAACGTCGCTACTTTCCACGCTGCGCCAGCGGCGAATGGCTGGCTGCCTATGGTCTTACCGAGGCTGGCTCTGGCTCCGATGCTGGAAGCATGCGCACCCGCGCTGTGAAAAAAGGCGATAAATATATTCTCAACGGCTCCAAGCGCTTCATCACGAACGCCGGTCTGGCCCACGTCAATACTGTCTTTGCCATCACTGATCCCGGCAAGGGGACACGCGGCGGCATCAGCGCCTTCATCGTCGAAAAAGACTTCCCCGGCTTCCAGCTTGGCAAGATCGAAGAGAAAATGGGCATTCGCGGCTCGCAGACTGGCGAACTGATCTTCGAAGACTGCGAAGTTCCCGCCGAAAACCTGCTGGGGCGCGAAGGCGACGGCTTCAAAATCGCGTTGATGACGCTGGACCGCACCCGACCAGGCATCGGCGCGCAAGCGGTAGGCGTCGCGCAGGGTGCGCTCGATTTTGCGATTCACTACATGAAGGAGCGGGTGCAGTTTGGCAAGCCGGTTGCCGAAAATCAGGGCCTGCAATTTATGCTCGCCGATATGGCAACCAGAATCCAGGCAGCGCGGCTGCTGGTCTACGATGTCGCGGAGCGCATTGATCGCGGCGAAACCAACGTAAGCCGCTATTCGGCGATGGCAAAACTCTTTGCCTCAGACACCGCCATGCAGGTCACAACGGATGCCGTGCAGCTTCTGGGCGGCTACGGCTATATCAAGGATTATCCCGTTGAACGCATGATGCGCGACGCCAAAATCACTCAGATTTATGAGGGCACCAATCAGATTCAGCGCGTGGTCATTGCCCGCGACCTGCTCAAGTAACCCGGTACTCCTGGCCCTTTGACGCGGGGCAGGAACATGGTCTCTCTTCGCGGCCCCAGGCCCTGGCTTGTATACCTGGGCCTTTAGCAATAGCTCAAAAAAACAAAGGAGCAAAGAAAAACGATGGATCAAATCAAAGCTGCCGACACCTTCAAGTACATGTCGGAAAATTACAATGCCGCTGCTGCCAAGGGCCTCAACGCCACCTTTCAGTGGGAACTTTCCGGCGACGAGCCTGGCAAGTGGGCACTCCAGTTTGTGGACGGAGCGTGTACCCTGATTGAGGGCGGCGTGGAAAAGCCCAATGTCAACTTCAAGCTCTCCAGCGCCGATTGGCTGGCAATCACCTCCGGCAAACTGAACCCGATGAACGCCTTCATGACTGGCAAGATGAAGATGGACGGGGACATGGGCCTCGCCATGAAAGTCCAGAGCCTTTTCCCCCAGCCCTCATAAGGATTGGTCGCACTGTGGCCTCATCTTAGCGATGAGGCCACAACGCTCTTTGCTTACCGCCTCCCGTTTAATAACCAGTCAATCGATCAATCATCCCACGCTCTTTGGCCTGATGTTCCACCCAGCGATAGAACAGCAGCGAACCGGCAGCGCTCACCGCCGCGCTGAAGAGCAGAATGAACAGCAGTTGCCAGTTATCCAATCCCGCCAGCAGTGGGCTGATAGGGCTGGTCAGCGTACCTCCATGTGAGCCTGGGACAGTCACAGCCAGAATCCCACCATTCAGAGCGCGGCGCATCCCTTCCAACCAGTACGTCACTGGCAGGGCAAGCGTCACCTGCTTGAGAACCGCAGGCAGAATGTCAGGTGGGAAATAGGCGCCGCTAAAGAGCAGCAGCATCCCGGCAGTCACTTCGCCAATGGATGCCCCATGCCTGGCAACCACCAACGCGATACCCGCCAGCACAATCCCCAGGCTGGAGAGAATCACCATCCCAAGCAGAAAATAGACCACTGCCCAGCCCCACTCAATCTGCCCAAGATTCAGACGCAGACCCAGAAACACTGCTCCAACCGCCAGCAGAATGAAGGTCGTCAGCAAGGCCACGCCAACCTTCGCCACTGCCCGGCCCACCAGATACGGAAACTTGCGCGCGGGAGAGGTATAGATGTACTTCAGCATCTTATAGTTCTCCCGATCATCGAAAATCGTCCACGCCAGGCCCGACATGGTTTGAATCACCAGCACAAAGAAAGCGTTGCTGATGTAGAGATAGGAGAAGAACGCACCTCGCTGGCCGCCAGCAATGACCTGATACATGATGAGCAAGATCAACGCCGTTGCCAGTGGTCGCAAGATCGTGAAACTCAAGAAGACAAACGGATCAGCCCAGTTGCTCTCAATCTGCCAGCCAAGCCAGGCCGCAATGCGAAAGGTGCGCAGACTCTCGCGCACATTGGCGCTGCGCGCCGGGCGTTGTAACGCGCCAATCATCTTTCCCTCCTCTTATCGCCAGTTATTGCCAGCGCAGGCTCAGCCTGGCCTCAACTTTTGCCAGCCATTCCATGCGCCTGAGCAGCAGATAGGCAACTATCACGAAGACGATGCCCATCCCGGCCAGAATCAGCAGCTCGATACCAGGCGACAGAACCCCCACGATCTGTCCAGGGAAGAGCAACTGGCGCAGCGCATCCAGCGCAAAGCTCACTGGAATGATGGCCGAAAAGAACGTGAGAATCCCCGGAATGGTGGTGAACAGCTTACTCAGCGGAAAGTTCATGCCCGACAGGAAGTAGACCGGCTCGGTGAGCGCCAGCGATACCTGCCAGGCTTCGCGCCCCCACATCAAGAAAACCGAACTGAGGACCATTCCCAATCCATAGAGCGCAACCATCGCTACCAGAAAGACCAGCAGCGCCAAGGCCCACTGGCTGCCATCCAGCGTGACACCGAAGATCAGCGTGCCAACCACGGCAATCGTTGCGGCCCGCAGGGTACTCATATACAAGCCGCCAATGCCCATGCCAAGCAAAATCGCCATCAGCGAGGTGGGCGAGACAACGTAGAGTTCAAGATTGCCTTCCTGCTTATCCCAGTACAACTGCGAGGCCATCATCCAGAGGATATTCAGCCAGTAGGTCGCCATCGCCCCGCCCAGGATCACGAACCCCACATAGGCTGGCGGCGCCTGCAATGCCCGGTAGAGAAACACAAATGCCGAGGTATTGATAAGTGGCACCACAATCTCAAAGAAAATCCAGCTTAGCTCGCGGTTGGCCCCGAACACGCGCGGATAGGCGCGGGCGATCACCGACCGCAAGAAGAGCTGGATGCCGGTACTGTTCTGCATGTATTCTTCCCTTCTCTTCAGGGCAGCCTGCCCCGGCCTTTAGCTCTCGCTCTGGTCCTCAGCGGTGAGGCTGCGGCCCACCAGAGCCACAAAGACATCCTCCAGCGTTGGCTCATTCTTCTGGAGGCTGATAATGCTGCCCTGCTGTTCGGCCAGCGCGTTGACCACCGAGCTAATTGCCGCCTCGGCTTCCAGAATGAACTTGAGCCGATAGGCGCTGCCGGTCTCATCGGCCTCACCAATCACCCGTACCACCCCAGGCGCGTGGCCCAGCGCCTCGATATTGCGCCCGGTGATGCCTGCCGCATGTACCTCAAAAACGGGCTGCTTCTGAAGCAGGCGCTTCAAGTTGGCCGGGGTATCGCAGGCCAGAACGGTCCCGTGATCGATAATGGCAATGCGATCACACAGTTCATCGGCCTCCGCCATATAGTGTGTGGTGAGCAGCACCGTGCGATCAGGGTTCTGCTGCATCCACTCGCGGGTAAAGCGGCGCACGATACGCGCGGCGTTGATGTCCAATCCCAGCGTTGGTTCATCCAGGAACACAACCTTGGGATCGGTAATAAAGCCGCGACAGAAGTTCATCCGCTGGCGCTGGCCGGTGCTGAGGCCGCTGATGCGCGAGTTGATCTTATCCTCAAGCTCCACCACCCTGAGCATCTCCAGGATGCGCTGATTGGCATCCTTCCAGGTCACGCCGTAGAACTGGCTGAACATCCACAGGTTCTCACGCACCGTCAGGATGCCATAGCCGCTGGTCTCGCCGCCGCTGACCATGCTGATGCGCCGCCGCACCTCCTGCGCCTGTTTGACGACATCCAGGCCATCCACATAACACGTCCCGCCGCTGGGAGCCAGCAGCGTCGTCAGAATCTTTATCAGCGTTGTCTTGCCGGCACCGTTTGGTCCCAGCAAGCCAAAGAGTTCGCCCTGCTCAACTTCCAGATTCACGCCGTTAAGCGCCACCAGGGTCTTCTGCTTTTCGCCTTTGCTGTTCTTCTGCTTGCGCAGCTTATAGATACGGCTGACGTTTTCGGTCTTAATCGCCAGTGGGCGCGCCGCATCACGCTGAACCGGCTCCTGCTCATCAAGGGCCAGTCCAGCATGCGCCGCAGCCTGCTCAGAACCATCCACCAGGGCATCTTTCGTGTTCGACATTCGGTTGGTAAACCTCCGACGGGAACGCCCTATCACCGTTGATAGGACCAGCCAACATATCAATCACTATCGAGAACAGCCAGAGCGGCTCATAACGCTCCGGCTGCGTGGAGACAAACGCCAGAATATTAGCCATTGCGCTTGAGCTTGCCAGTACGCTTGGCATAACGCTCTGCCTTTCGGAAAATCCAGAGTCCCACAGGGATGCTCACGATTCCGGCCACAATCAGCGGCCAGATGTCCCCCCAGAGCGCGGTTAAGGGCTGATCGTACAGCAATCCCTGCCGCATGCCATCCAGCACATAGGTCGCCGGGCAGACGCGCGCAATGGGCTGCATCCAGCCGGGCAGAACACTGATGGGATAATAGACACCCGACACCAGCAGAATCAGCGCGCGGACAATATAGGCCATCTGGGAGCCGCGCTCGGTATAGAGCAGCGGCAGAATCGCCGCCATAATCCCGAAGCCGATAAAGGAAACACTGCCAATCAGCAGCATGCCCACGCTCGTCAGGATATTGGCGTGGCTGAGATCGATGTGGAAGAAGAAGCTGACCACCACCAACTGCACCAGCACAAAGAAGATGCCATGCACCACCGCAAAGAGGCAGCTTCCCAGCAGGTGCGTCAGCCGGGCAATGGGCGCCATGAAGGTGTACTCTATCGTTCCTTCCCAGCGCTCAATCGTGATCGTCTCCGTCACCTGATCGAAAGCCACACTCAGGTAGCTCCAGACCACCGTTCCAATCAGGAGATAGAGAATCAAGAAATTGGTATCAATCGTGACCCCCGTGATAAGCTGGGCGCTGGCGCCGATATAGGTCACGCTCACCGCGTTAACAATGTTATAGACCAACCAGACCGCTTCCCACGCCCAGTAGCGTTTGGTCAGGTTCATGTTCCGTTCAAAGAAGGCATAGGAAGCGCGGGCATTGCGCACAACTCCCGCAGGTAACATCATAGAGTTCATCCCTCCAGTTCTTCGCCTGATGACACGCAAGGTTTTGCTGCCGATGCTCTGCCTGGCAGCGCTTCATCGTTGCGCGTGCCGGAAGGGATGCCACTTGCAAGCAGCATCCCTCACAGCATCAGCAGCGGCAGGGCACGCAGGCCACCAGCAGTTCCTCCAGCAGCAGGCAGCGCTCCAGCGGCACATCGCGCAGACCCACCGGCGCCTGGCGCAGCCGCGCCAGATTCCAGAGCCGCTCTAGCTCACTCAGTTCACCAAACGGCTCCGGCTCCGCCAGAATCTCGCGCCACATCCGCTGGATGCTCTCTGTCACCAGTTCGGCTACCAGCGAAGTATCTTCGACCCAGAAGGCCAGAAACGCCGCGATAACCGCCTGCTCAACCGGCTGCACCGCAGGCTCCGCTAAGAGGCTGACCAGCACCTCTTCAACAGCCTGGCGCTCAGCACCGGTAAAGCGCTGGCGGTAGGTGTAGAGCCTGGTGAACAGAGCATCCCACCAGTCGCCAAGCACCGGCTCGCGGACCAGATAGGCCAGAATTGCGGGCCAGTAGTAGCGGATCGCATCGTTATCGAAGTGGCCGGTCTGCGTCACAATCCACTCGATTTGCTCGCCGCGCAGCGCGTAGATCGGCGTCGCCCAGATCGCGCGCACCTCAGCCTCGTGGATCACGCACCCCTCGCAGAGCATGTATGGTTTAGGGTGGCGGGCAAAGACCCGATCCACCGTTCGCAGTCTCATATCGAGCATTGCTCGCTCCTCTTTCTTGCTCTTAGATTGGAGGAGCGAAGATCAGCCGCGCGACCTCCTCGCCATTGGAAAGCGCGATGCCGCGCAGCCCAATGAATCAGTCGCCGCCTTCCTCGTCCTCTTCCTCAAACTCTTCCCAATTGCGCCCGGTAAAGTGCATAAAGACATCGTGCAAACTAGCCGGGCCATCCTTGCCTTCCAGCGCGCCCACCTGGCGCTTGAGCGCCTCCGGCGTATCCATCGCCACAATCCGCCCGCCATCAATAATGGCAATGCGATCACACAGCGCGTCGGCCTCATCCATGTCGTGCGTCGTCAGCAGAATCGTCGCATCGTGTGTATCGCGCAGTTCCCTCACAAAGACCTGCACATCCTGTTTTGAGCGCGGGTCCAATCCAGTCGTTGGCTCATCCAACAGCAGCAGCACCGGCGCCGTCAGAAACGCTCGCGCAATCGCCACCTTCTGCTGCATCCCTCGTGACATATTCTCCAGTCCCTGCGAGATACGATCAGGCTTAATGCCCAGCCGCGTCAGAATCGAGTAAATCTCCCGGCGCGCCTGCGCCCCAGGCATTCCGTACAAGCGCGCAGCATAGATCAGGTTCTCGTAAGGACTGAGCTTCTTAAAGAACGCTGCATCAACACTGACCCGATTGATGAGCCTTTGCACCATGCGCTCATCCTTCTGCACATCGTAGCCAAAGATGCACACCGTCCCCTCATCAGGAACCAGCAGTGTTGAGATCAGACGAATCAATGTCGATTTCCCTGATCCATTCGATCCAAGAATCCCGAAAATCTCGCGCCGCTTCACCGTCAGCGTGACATCCTCCACCGCTCGCACAATCCGCCCGCTGTGCCTGTCGTTCTTCCCGCCCCCAGGGCGCAAGCCCCAGAGCCGGGAAGTCACTGACCGCTGCTTATAAAAGCGCTTGGAGACATGCGAAACCACTAACGCAGCTTCTTGCAGAAGCTGCGGCGTTATCTCAACCATGCCCCGCCGCTGCCCTGGCTCCGGCTCAGAAACCGAATCTGTCCGATCTATATCCACTGCTTCAAGCTGCGCTGAACCCTGGCTCACCATCGAGTAATCCCTCCCGTCCTGCGCATCTGCCCCGAAGGTGCAGACGCGCAAGACCTGCTGCTAGAAACTCTGTTCTTTTTCACCTCTCCCTTTACGGTTGAGGCCCCCTTCCAGCATCCGTACCCCTCCACCAATGTTAGCAACTGATTCCTGACATCCCTTGTCAGACCCGCTTTACGGCCACCATCTGTACGCGCATTCTGACCCTCCTCTCCAGGTCTACCACCCAGCCTCTCCGGCGTGAATGACCTTTTGGGCAGAACTGCCACTGGCCCTTCGTCATGGTTCCTCCTGTAAACTATCTAGCTCTATTATACCAACAATTCTATATAAAAACAATATGCTTATTTATTTTCAATTAATTATATGTATCGGTATATTCATTAAAATTATAATCATTGGGCGGCTATCCTATTAAAAATAGTGCTGCGCGGGAACCTCTTGGGCATACCGCAGCGCAGGCCAGATGCGGGGGAAAGCAACGCCTTACAGGGGACAAAAAAACCACCGCAGGCACTGCTTTTTTCGAGTGCCCACAGTGGCTTGCTTGCAGTTTAGAGGTTACTTGTCAAGGCTTATAAGAGCAAGCTAGCAGAGAAATGGGCACACGACGGCCAAACTGGCCCCCGCCGCTGTCTACGGTCAGCACCAGCGCGCAGGGCGCAAAGGGGCGAAGCCGCATCAGCTTGCGCGGATTGATAGTGTCCCTTTGCATCGTGCCCACTCCTTTCATTGGTTTTGTTCTGATTATAGTGTTCTCTGTATCCCACAGAGGCACAGGCATAGTATACAGGATACAGCCGTAAAAAGTCAAGCTTTTTACGGCTGTGATTTTGCCCATAACCCGCAGAAGGCAAGATCTATTCCTACCTCCGCCCCCTGCGACCTCTGGTGTCTCTTCTCTGGAACCACGCCAGCGGGTTCAGCGAAGGCCGACGGATCACCGCCCGCACCAATCCACTTCGCAGACGTGTCCAGAGCTGGCGCAGTTCTTCCCGCACGCCTGCGCCTGCGCCCGTCGCCCCCCAGCGCTCATGAACGTACAATTCACCCAGCCGCTGGAGCGGCGCTGCCTGCCCAGGAAAATGTTCTTGCAATGTCTCTACATACTCAAACGGCGTCTGCGTGCGTTTCGGTTTGATGCCTGCCCAGCCTGCCAGGAGCGTTACGCGCCCAAAGGTCTGCGCTACCGGACTCAAGCCCCGGAACAGTCGCCGCCACCAGATCGATGTCGCGCCGAACAGAAGCAGCAGAACGGCAAGCAGCCCACCAACTCCAAGCAGCAAATGCACTTGCTGATCGTTCTGCGGAGTTGGCGTTGGCGTCGTTGAGCCAGGGTTAGGCCCGGTACCTGGTGAGGGGGTTCTGACCTTGGTAGGTGGTGGCGTATCGCCCTCGTTTGGCGTATCCGTCCCCGTGGGCGTGGCCGTGTCTACTGGACGCACAAAATCGTTAAATCCGGCTGAAGGCTCAAAGTTAATCCAGCCGTAGCCAGCAAAATAGAGCTGCGCCCAGGTATGGGCATCGGTCCCTTTGACCTCCCAGGTGCTGGTGTGGCCTTGAAGAGCGCCATTGGTGTAGCCCGAAGCCACCCGCGCCGGAATACCCAGCATACGAGCCATGATTACCATCGCGCTGGCAAAATAGGTGCAGAATCCTGTCTTCGAGTTCAGCAGGAACCAGGCAACCGCATCCTGATCCGCAGGGGGATCAGGATTATGCTGGCTATAGGTATAGTCAGTGTGCAGGTGGTTTTCCAGGGACATCGCCATATCATACATATTGGTATCCCCCTGGGTCCATTGCTGGGCTAACTGATAGACCGCATCTCCTGCCTGTCCCTTGAGGTCATTCGGAATCTGTGTATAGCGATCTACCACATCTTGCGGAAAGTAGTAGAGGGGATTGCTGCTGTTCTTAGCCTCCTGGGGAAAAGGCACCTGACGCAGCGTATTCTCGCTTGCCGTCGATATATCCGAGAGCGCGGTATACTGCTCACCGGACGTTAATTGCCCACGCACATACCAGGAGGTATAGCCACTGATGTCCTGAGTAGCTGTCGATGGCACGCTGAAGGAAACCGGCTGCGTCGCTGCAAAGAGGTACTGGCTGGGGTTTCCTGCTGGTGGGTTGACCAGGTGAATCGTTTGTTCAATTGTCTTGACATCCACGCTTGGGTCATCTAAATGCTGGCCGGCATCAAACACTTTCGTCGTATTATTTGTGGAAGTCCAGGCATGCCCATCAAAATAATCTTGCGTCACAGCAATCAGATACTGGCCTGGTGCCTGAGTTGTATACGTCAAAACAGTGAAATTGGGGAGGTCAACGCTGCCAGTCAGTTGTAATCGGTTACTGAAATACGCCCCATAGCCAGGACCGTTGTTCACCTGGAAGAGCCGGGTAAAAAGCTGCTGCACCGCCGACCAGGGATTGCTCGAACTGTTCCAGACACTTGAGAGCGCCGGGTTTGTGCCTGCGGGCGGAAGCAGCCAGCCCAACACCAGGATACCAACGGAAAACAGCATCCCGGCCACCATAAAATCCCAGCCCAGGTCCGCCGTGTAGCGCAGCGAGCGTCGCCGCCATTGGCGATACGCCTCGCTCAAATTGAACCGCACCAGCAGCAGCAGCCCGGACAGCAAAAAGATGGTCAAATAGATCAGATTCCCGTCCGGGGCATACGACAAATTGATGAGCAAGACAATGGCCGTTGCCAGCGTCACCAGCCAGGGGCGGCGAGTACGCGCAACCAGCCAGACACTCACATAGGCCAGGATAAAACTCAACACTCCCAGAAAGAGCAGAAACATCACATCATCATTGGTATCAGCATTGGGCGTAAGCGCTTTTCTCAGCCAGGTCGTCGCGTGGACCCACAAACCGCTCTGGCTTCCCCCATAGACAGTGGTTGCCACCTGCCAGAAAGCAAAATAGACACCCACCGCCATCATGACGGCATGCACCAGCAGCCGGGGGACAAAACGCTGCTTGGCAGCAATAAATCCCAGTACCAGACCTGCCGCCGTCGTCCAGGTCAGAACCCCCAGTCCACTCACCCAATTCACCACCTGGATGCTCCAGACCGCACTGTAGATTACCCCCGCCAGCAGGACAAACGTTGTCCAGCCCTCTTCGGGACGCAGCGCGATCTTCTGCCAGGCTTTGGAGAGAAACGACTCACTCGGTTCAGGCGGCAGCTCCCCCGGTTTCCTCTCCCTGGGGGGGTGCATTTGTACCGTGACTTGCACAGGCTGCTCCTTTCCTTCAGACAATGGGGCCTTGCTCCAGCACCCGCAGCAGCGGATCACCACGTTTCACCACCAGCGTCGGCACCCCCAGGTCAATCAAGGTATGGACGGCACGACTACTGCTGGGCAAATGATCGAAGGTGCTGGCATCAATCGAAACAACTGCTGTTCGGACGCCGCGCCGTTGCAGGTGGCGCAGCCCCGTCTGCCAATCCTCCAGCCAGGAGGGGGTAATTACAATTGCCAGCGTATTGCGCGCAAAATGCACGCCATCCAGCGCCAGAGCCTCGGCCAGCGATGGGCCACTCCCGGCATGCACCACCGCCAGCACTTCCAGCACCCGGTCGATCTGGCGGTCGCCACGATCCAGCGCCACAAATTCGCGCCGTCCGGTGTTCACCACCAGCCCAACCGAAATATCCTGGCGCAGCAGATAGGCCGCCAGCGTTGCCGCAATCGTTACCCCATACTCCTCTGTGGAACTATCGCCCTGGCCCGCCTGCACTCCCTCGTGCAGATCAAGAAAAATCCAGGCATCCAGCGTGGGGTCCAACTCATATTCACGCACCATCAAAGTTCCGGTGCGCGCGGTGGAGGGCCAGTGAATATGATTAACGCTGTCGCCAGGCACATATTCACGAATCGAAGCCGCGTTTGTCGTCGTCTGAAGGGAGCGCTGCGAGCCGCGTCCCCGGCCAGGGATGCCGCCGGGAAACAGCGCAAACTGCGACAACGGCAGCACCATTGGCAGCACAACCAGCGAGCGCTCATTCCAGAGGGGCAAGCTCCTGCGAAACAGCCCCAAGGGATCACCCGTCGTGGCAATGGCCGGGCCGATGGTGTATTTCCCGCGTCGGCGGCACAGCGTCCGCGACTTCCAGGCAACGCGCCGCCTACCTCCCAGGCTTGCCACGTAGCCAGCGTGATGGCCGGGCAGCGTCGAATTATCCGCCACCTGTACCCAGAGCTTGGGGAACCAGTGATGATTCTCCAAAATCAAACGCTCTTCCAGGACTTCCCCCACCTGAATACGTCCACTGGGCGCGCCACGTGAAAAGCGCAGCCCGCGCAGGTTCAGGCGTGTCCAGAAGTAGCATACTACCAGCATCAGAATCAGCACATACAACACTACATACAGCGGATGTGAGCCGGTTGCCAGCGCAAAAAACCCGACAATCACCGCAAGGAGGATAGCCTGCCAGGGACGCATGATTAGCGCCTTCCTACCCATGCCTTGGGCACTGGAACCGTCTCAAGAATCTCATCAAGCACCGCGCTGGCCGTCACTCCACGCACACGCGCGGCGGGCGACACAATAATGCGATGGGTCAGCGTCGCCTTCACCAGCGCCTTCACATCATCGGGAATTACATAATCCCGACCTCGCAGCGCAGCCAGCGCCTGCGAAGTGCGGAATAACGCCAGCGAACCACGCGGGCTAACGCCCAGATAGACATCCTGATGATGACGTGTGGCCTGCGCAATCGCTACCGCGTACTCACGAATCGACGTATCCGAATACACGTCGCGCACCTGGCGCTGAATAGCCATCAAGTCTTCAGCGTCGATAATCTGACCAATCTTCTCCAGCGGATGCTGATGCTGCTGACGATTCAAAATATTGACCTCATCGGTCGTCCCTGGATACCCCAGGCTGATATTCATCATGAAACGATCAAGCTGCGCTTCTGGCAGCGGGAACGTGCCTTCATACTCAATGGGGTTTTGCGTCGCCATCACAATGAAAGGCTGTGGCAAGAGATAGGTCTCACCATCGACTGTCACCTGGGTCTCTTCCATTGCCTCCAGCAGCGCCGACTGCGTTTTCGGGGTAGCGCGGTTGACCTCATCAGCCAGCACAAACTGGCTCATAATAGGGCCGGGGCGAAACTCAAAATTTCCGGTCTTCTGGTTATAAATAGACACACCAGTTACATCGCGGGGCATCAGGTCAGGCGTAAATTGAATACGCTTGAAAGTACAACCAATGGACTTCGCAATCGCTTTCGTCAGGACCGTCTTACCCACCCCCGGTACATCCTCAATCAGCACATGACCCCGGCACAAGACCGCGATCAAAGTCAACCGCACGGCATCGCCCTTCCCGATAATGACCTGCTCAACGTTTGCCGTGATACGCTGAGCAACTTCAGCGATCTGTTGTACCGATTGCTGCACTGAGCGATCCTCAACTCTCACAAGAATTCCTCGCTTGCTTTAACCAGCCACCGGGAGTGGGCATCGAGGGAAAACCACCCAAAAGGAGTGGGCGCTCTTGCTTCCCTTCTACCCCGGCGTCATTCCGCCGTATCTACCTCCAGGCAGTATTACTTCATCAGAACGTCGGCAGCGCAGAAAGCGTTCCATAAAGTTCTGTATATGTGAGACGCGCCGCTCTACAAGAATACTACGCTACCAGGGTGCGCAAGTTCACAGTTTTCATGTGAACCTCATCACTTTTTCACCGGGGAACCCGTCCACTACAGGGACCGTTAGAGATGCGGTCAGGCTGCTGAGATTGTAGCACCTCTGCCTGTAAAGGGTCAATAGCTGCCCTTCAGAGCAAATCCGGCTGAAGAGCGGCGTTCTAGCGCTGGCGTCATCACCAGCAGGGCGAGGCAACCGGCGACGACAGTGCGATGAGTCCAAATGGATGGAGGATCAGCGCTGGCTGGCGCTGCCATCTCAGGCTCAAAGCGCCAGCCGCGACCGATGATGCAGCACATACAGCATCATCGCCTGCTTATAATCGTCTATCGTCGCCCGCTTAGTCACTGCAACTCGTTGGCAAATGGAAATCAACGACTCAATCACCTGTAGCTCAGCTTCATCCAGCGCCGCCGCGCGCCGCAGCTCAGCCACCAGTTCAGCCGCATCGCGCCCGGTAAGATCGATCTGATGACTGATAGCCGCCATCTTCACCCAGGTGAAAATCTGATGCTGAAGCTGCGCAAAGATCACTACATCGCCTTCTCCTCCCGCTCTGGGGGAGACTGGCTGCGCGCGCTCTCTGGTAGTCGGCTCAACAGGAGAAGCAGTCGTAAGAGGGGTAGAAACAGATGAACCAGGCGGCTCTGACAAGCGCTGCTCTGCCTGAGTAAGCGGGCGTGAAACCGTTGGCCCGGCAGATAGCTCACCAGAGCCTCCTGATTCGGAAGCACTGGCCTCAGCAGGGCGCAGCAGCGTGGCCGAATCCTGGCCGCCAGGCAGATTACCGCTCTGCATTGGCGACGCTGGTTGGGCCGGTCCTGCGCTCAAGGGCTGTACCAATGCCGCGCTCTGATCGCGGATCGCCAGCCGTTCCGACTCCTCTGCCTCAGCTACCTGCTTCGTCAGCGCGCTAAACAGCGCGTCAATTTCCTCATCTGTCTCAGCAGGAGGAGGCTGCGGCGGCTGTGGCTCCTCTCGCGCAGGCGCGGCGTCTGGTCTCTGGATTGCCTGGGCTGTGGGATCAAAATTGGCTGCGCGCGAGTCGCGCAGGTAATCGCCATAGAGTTCCGCCAGATCAGGTGGAAGATCAAACAGGTGAGGCGCGCCAAAGGATTCCGGCAGATCAAGCAGATCATCGGGCGTGTCAGGTGGCAGCGAAGCCGCTTTCTCAGATGGCCCCGAAGGATGCTGCGGGCCACCGACAGGCAGAAGAAGCGCCTGCCAGGCATCTGGCGACGGTGACGCGAGAGACTCAGGCGGGGTCGCTTTCTCAGGCGCTGGTTTCTGCACCGGCCTGCTGGTCGTTCCAGCAGGCGGAATAACATTCTCAGGCTGTGGCGCTGACACCGTAGGCTGTGGGGTTAGCGTTGGTTTGCTTATCGGCGCAGCAGGTGGAGCGACATCCCCCACCTTTGGGGCAGAGGCCGGTCCCCCGGTTAGCGGGGGCAGCGGTACCACTCTCTCAGGCTGCTGCACTGGCGGCGTCGTTCTGGCCGGAGTCGGCGGCTGGAACGCAGCAAGAGATGATGGACTCCCAGGCGCCTTAGCAGGGGGTCCAGCAGGTGGGTCTAGTGGACGGCTGATGGTTGGCACAAACGGCGGGTCCAGTGGACGACTGGCGGTTGGCGAGCGGGCTGGCCCCATAAATTGACGACGAGCGCCTGGCTCCTGTTCCGGCAGGACATAGGGCGACATCCCTCTATCTGTTCCAGACCTGGCAGCGCCATTCCCGGCAGTATTACCTGAAGCAGCAGGTGTATTCGGGGCCATCGCACCATTGGCCGCTGGCGCTTGAGCCGCCGGGCGCTCCGGCGGCGAGACCAGCAACTGTGTGGGAAACGCCGTAATAACGGCCAGCAGCTTCTGATCGCGCTGATCCCCAGCGCTGGCAGCCGCCGACTGGGCGGCGTTATCCTTATTCTTATTCATGCGGAGATAAACCAGCGTTGTCTGAAGAAGCTGGGTTGATTTTTCAATCTGTTCCCAGGTCGGCTCAGTATATCCCGACGCAGAACTGCCCCACGATTCTACGGGCCGCGCCCGGCCAAACTCGCTGGCCTCACCCAACGCCAGATAATCGGCTAATCCGCGCGCCACGTTGGCGGCAAGCTGGGGCACCCGCCCCCGCACAGCAGCCATCTGCCGCTCTGAAGCCGCCGCCAGCAGCGACCGATTCATCTCAATCGCCCGCAGAAACACACGCTCAACAAAACGCCGGAACTCCACTGACGCCACATCCATTGTATCGAGCGGGCCAAAATTCAGGCCGTTGACATAGGCCCACACCTCTTGCCGCTTGCGGCGATCCACTGGTCGTGTGCGCAGTATATTCAGCCGATAATCGAGAAACGGCGGGTAGCAGAAATTGGCAATAATTACCTCCGCCAGTTCGCTTTTCAAACGCTCACGCTGGCGTGCAGTGAGCTGACTCAAAGAGCCGCCCATGATTCTCGCTCCTCTCAACTGGCACAGACAGGCGCGACCGTTGCGTCGCCATCATACCGGGCTGCTCACGTCATCCATCATCACAAGCACGCTCACTTCAGCCTCACAGGAGTCTATCATGGTAATCTTTTTCGCGCAATTAACGTGCTTGTAGATCGGCGTAATCTGCCTATCTCAACAAACACAAAGCTATGTTATACTTCCCATGCTCAATTATGCTTCAGTGGCGAGCCGGGCGCGTCCCTCTAGCATAAAAGTCCTATCTCCCCTGAACGCCGACATCCTGAACACGTAGGGAAGAGAAGCAGCTATGCCAGAACTCCGCATCACCCTGGACTACACATCAGGTGTTACACAGCGAACCGGTATCGGACGCTATATACGCCAGCTTATCCCCGCGCTGGCGGCGCTTCACACGCCCCATCAGTATACCCTCTTTACCAGCGTTCGCCCTCCTGCTGACCATCGCTTGCCTCCTGCAAGCGCTTTTCGACGGCGCGTGCTGCCGCTGGGCGAACGTATCTTCAAGTTGGGCTGGCAGTATGCCCGTCTTCCGCTCCCGGCGGACCTGCTCACCGGGCGCGCCGATCTCTGGCATGGCCTGAACGGCACGCTTCCGCCCCTGCTGCATGGCCGAGCCATCGTCACGGTCCACGATCTTGCGTTTCTTGCCCAACCCGACGCTGTCAATCCCTCAGCAGCCGCTTACCTGAACCGGGCCGTTCCCCGCGCCGTTCGTCGCGCTGATGCGGTCATTGCGCTCTCTGAGCATACGCGCCGCAACCTGATCGAGCGCCTGCATATCCCGGCTGAACGGGTCCAGATCGCCTATCCAGGCATCAGCCCGGCCTTCCAGCGCATCACCGATGAAATGCTCTTGGCCGCCACCCGCTACAAGTTCGAGCTTCAGCAGCCGTTTATCTTAACCGTCGGCACCCTCGAAGCGCGCAAAAATCTGGTGCGGCTGGTTCAGGCATTCGATAAGATTCGCCGCGAGCGCGGCGGTCCCAAAATGCTGGCTATCGTCGGCCCTGATGGTTGGGGCTACGAGAAAGTCTACGAGACCGTGAACCAGCTTGGCCTCAAAAAAGAGGTGCGCTTCCTGAACTACGTCAGCGATCTGGACCTCATTCTGCTCTACAGCATGGCCGATGTCGTGGCCCTCCCCTCGCTCTACGAAGACTTCGGGTTGCCGGTGCTGGAGGCAATGGCCTGCGGCGCGCCGGTCATTTGCAGCAACACTGGAGGACTGCCAGAGGCCGCTGGAAATGCCGCGCTGCTCGTCAAGCCCACCGATACTGATACACTGGCAGCCACGCTCTTGCGTCTGCTGCGCAATCCCAGGCTCCGCGCACTGCTCAGCAAGAAGGGGCAGGCGCAGGCAGCCAAATTCACCTGGGAAGCCTGCGCCCAGACACATCTCAAAGTATATGAAGAGGTGGGAAAGGCAGAAGAACAGCAGTGAGCAATGGCGAGGAAATAACAAGCACAGGAGGAAGGCTGCTGCGCCAGGCTGCTATCCTCATTCAGTAATGGCGCTTACAGCAGGCTTCTCACCAATCTTCTCACCCTTTCCGGCGTCTCGCCCCATGCGCGTGACGATCACATGCGCGCCGCCCACACAGAGCAATTCGGCCAGCGTCGCCAGAATGCGCGAGAGGAAAGCGATCACCGTCGCCAGCGCGGCGGTCGGCGTCACGGCTGCCAGGCCAAGCAGCAGAATAATCGCCGCTTCTCGAAAGCCTAGCCCGCTGGGGGTGATAAAGCTGAGGAAGCCAATATCCCAGGCAATCGCGTAAATGCCCACGCAGAGCGCCAGCGTCAACAGCGACCATCCAGCCGCCCCAGCGACGCCCATCAGCAGCAGATAAAAGGCCAGGCCGCCAATCATCCAGCTTCCACACCACCACACTGTCACCACCACCACATCTCGATAGCGCAGCGGCAGGGTGATGGGCGTTTTACGCATCAGCTTCAGCGCTCGATTCAAGCACCACGCCAGCAGGCGCGGCTGCAAGAGCAGCAGCAGAATAGGAATCGCTGCCAGTCCGGCAAAGAGGGTAAGCGACCCGCCAAACTCTTGACCGCCCAGCACATCAATATGCCCCAGCAGATCAACACGCGGCCAGAACAGCAGCGTTATCGCAAAAACAAGCGCCCCTCCGGCCAGCTTTGTCACCAGTTCCACCGTCATACTGACAAAGCCGATAGGCTTTGGGATGCCTTCGCGCTCGGCCCAGAGAATGCGTGTCAGGACATGCCAGACATTGCCAGGGATATAGCGCACAAATTCCGAAGCCAGATAGATGCGCGTACTTTTGGAGATAGGCAGCCTGTAGCCCAATCGGCGCAGCACCAACCGCCAGATCAGTGGATACGAGAGCGTCTGCGCCACAAAACCCACAAAAGCCAGCACCAGCAGCGGCACACTCACCTGCCAGTGGTAATGCGCCAGTGTCCCCCAGCTTCTGGCAAGGTCAATACCCAGGAGCGCCAGAATCAGCGCCACCAGCGCCAGGCCCAGCACGCGCTTGATCGCGCGGCGACCCCTTCGCGCCGGGGGCTGGCGGGCATCTCCAGATTCCGAAAGTCCGGCCTCTTGCTCTTGGCGCACATCGCCGCTATGCTCTTCGGTCAGCGCGGCTATCTGCTCTTCAACCGGCGCACCAGGCGCCTGCTCCTGCCCGCCCATCAATCCAACACCTGCCGTACACTATATTCCTGCCGGGGGTTATAGCTAAAATGGCGAATCATTTCACTCTGGAAGCCGGTTAAGATCATACTCAGTCCAAAGATCATGAGTACAATGCCCAAGAAGAGCAGTGGATGACGGCTAATCTGGTCGTTGGCGACAAACTTCAAAATGACCAGATAGAGATCGATCACGAAGCCGGCCAGCAGCGACAGAAAGCCAAGCGTGCCAAACAAGCGCAGCGGCGTGCGCAAATAGGTCATCAGAAACAGCACCGTGAGCAGGTCAAGAAAGCCACGCGCAAAGCGCCGCGCCCCAAACTTCGAGACCCCATACTTGCGCGGATGATGGCGCACCTTGATCTCGGCCACACGAAAACCACGTCCCGCGGCAATGACTGGAATAAAACGATGAAGTTCGCCATAGAGCCGCAGTTCCTCGATCACCTCCCGCCGATATGCCTTGAACCCGCAATTCATATCGTGCAGAGAGACGCCGGTTGTCCAGGCCACCGTCTTATTAAAGAGTTTCGAGGGCAGCGTCTTGCTGATGGGATCATGGCGCGGGAACTTCCAGCCTGATACCAGATCATAGCCTTCATCCAGCTTTGCCAGAAAAGCCGGAATCTCCGCAGGATCATCTTGTAAATCGCCATCAAGCGTGAAGATCACATCTCCCCGGCAGCGCTGGAAGCCAGCCGTCAAGGCTGGTGTTTTGCCAAAATTGCGCCGGAAGCGGATCACCTTGACCGCCTGATCCTGGCGATGCAGTTCTTGCAAGACCTTGAAGGAGCCATCACGGCTGCCATCATCCACAAAGATGATCTCATACGGCTGCCCCAACGCTTGAAGCTGGGTTGTCAATTGCTCGTAGAGGATAGGCAGGCTTTGCTCTTCGTCATACACAGGCACAACAATGGAATACGCCAGGCGTTCTTCGCGCTGGTCTGATTTGGATGGTTCCACCAGCGCTGAAAGTGAGCCGGATGGTTGCATAGGTTTCTTCCCCGGCAATATCTGCCAAACACTCTCAGGGCACCTGCTTGCCTGCGCCCTGACTATTCAATCGTCACCACACCATACAGTATCACGTTGATGCTACTCTCTGAGAATACAACGCATCAACCCAGGAAGAAGCCACGCAAGAACCTCCCGACATCCCCCATTCTGGGGATGACCGGGAGGTCAAGGAATGACTGGATGGTCAAGAGGAGCAAGCTTCCTGGAACATCATTGGCCTCCCCTACCAGCGCTCTGCTCATCGCCGCTAGGCCGCTCTACGCCGACCACGCCCCGACACTGCCCTCACCAGCCACCAGATCAGAGCAATCAGGATCAAAATCCAGAGCAGGTGGATTCCCCAACCAACGATATGGACCACCGCAAACAGTATCAGCCAGATGATAAAGATCGCCAGAGCAATCAGCAGCAGTGTATGAACCATCATGTTCTCCTTCTAATGCACTGCTATGCTCCCAACACACTCAATGTATACCTGCTCAGGTGTGGCACTATCTCACCCTTTTCATCATGCTCTCGGCACAAAGCATGCCGGGCATGTGAAGCCCCCGCGTGCCCGTTTTGGAGCAATCCTTCGCATCCTCGATGTTCACGATGCCTTTTTGAAAAAGGTTGACGCCCGCCGCTGCAAACGTCTAGAATGGCGTTCAGGAGGGCCAGTATGGAGGAAGAGCAGCAATCATCCACCGAAGGGAACCAGGCCATATTTCAGGACGTTGAACCGGCGTCTGAGGGTATCAAGGCTGATCTGGTCATTCGTAACATCGGCCAGCTTGTGACCCTTGCCCAAACGCCTATCCTTGGCGCAGAGGGGCGCTTGCAAATCATCGAGCAGGGCGCGCTGGCTGCGCGGCTGGGGCGTATCGTCTGGGTAGGGACCGAGGCAGCACTGGATCAGGCTGTCGACTACCGCCATGCTGACGTGCTGGACGCCGAAGGCCGACCAGCCACGCCCGGCTTCGTTGATTCACATACCCATCTGATCTTTGCTGGCGAGCGCGCTGAAGAGTTCCACCTGCGCCACCAGGGCGTGAGCTATGCCGAACTGGCCGCCCAGGGCCGGGGCATTCTTTCCACCGTGCGCGCCACCCGCGCCGCTTCAGTTGAAGAATTGACGAAGCTAGCCGAGCAGCGGCTTGAGTGCTTTCGCGCCTACGGCACGACCACCATCGAGGCCAAAACCGGCTATGGATTGAATCAGGAAACTGAGGCGGCCTGCCTGCATATCCTCAACCGCTTCAACACCACGCCGCTGGGACAGCCGCTGATCCCCACGTTCTTGGGCGCCCACACGCTCCCGCCCGAATACAAAGACCGGCGCGATGCCTACGTTGATCTGATCGTTGAAGAGATGCTGCCCGCCTTTGCTGGCTTCGCCCGCTTCTGCGATGTCTTTTGCGAAAAGACAGCATTCACCCTGGAGGAAAGCCGTCGCATCCTGACCCGCGCCAAAGAGCTTGGCTATCTGCTGAAAATCCACGCCGAACAACTCAGCCCATCGGGCGGCGCCAAATTAGCTGCTGAGCTAGGGGCAACCTCCGCCGATCACCTGGACTTTGCCAGCGACGACGATCTCGACGCCCTGCGCGAAGCAGGCGTCGTTGCCACGCTGCTGCCCGGCTGCTCGTTCACCCTGAGTACCCCCTACCCTTCCGCGCGGCGGCTGATCGCTCACGGCCTGACCGTCGCCCTTGCTACCGACTTCAACCCCGGCACATCGTACTGCGAAAATATGCAGATGATGCTGGCGCTCGGCATCTCGGCAATGGGCATGACGCTGGAAGAAGCGCTGGAAGCCACCACCATTAATGGCGCGCGCGCCCTGGCTTTTCAAGATGAGGCTGGCTCGCTCGAAGTCGGCAAACGCTGCGACGTGGTCATCTGGCGCACCCATGATTATCGTGAACTGGGCTACCACTTCGGTGTCAATCTGGTGGATCAGGTGCTGCTGGCCGGGATTCGCGCCGAACCGCGTCCAGGCGCGCGCTGATAGGCAGATTGGGCAAGCGGGCACCTGGCAAGATCATGCCCAGGCAAACAAGCAATCTACCGACAATGTGATACGATATAGACACCTCCGATAGTATCCTATGAACACTTTCTTAACAGGATGAGCCTATTCCGATGAAACTTCAGCAGCTTCTCCACGAACTGCCAGAGGAGCCGGTAATGGTCTCTGGCGACCAGCACCATCTCGATATTACAGGCATCGCCTACGACTCACGCAAAATCGTGCCAGGCGAACTGTTTGTTGCCGTGCGTGGCACTCACACCGACGGGCACCGCTACCTCCACGATGCCTTCCAGCGCGGGGCGCGTGCCGCTGTAGGCGAGGAGCCAGCACCTGTCAACCTCCCGCCGGGAGCCGTGTATATCCAGGTGCGCGATTCGCGCCGTGACCTGGCCTGGCTGGCTGACACCTTCTACGACCACCCATCGCGGAAGCTGGGTCTGATTGGCATTACCGGCACCAAAGGCAAAAGCACCACCACCAACCTCATCGCCTCCATTTTTCAAAGTGCCGGCTTGAAATCTGGCCTGATGAGTACCCTCAACTTCCGCATTGGCGACCACGACTGGGAGAACGAAACACGCCAGACCACGCAAGAATCATTAGAGAACCACGCCATGCTGGCCGAAATGGTCCGGCAGGATGTGCGCTATGCCATCATTGAAACCAGTTCGCATGGCCTGGCGCTGCATCGCGTCGGCGCGATGGTCTATGACGTGGGCATCGTGACGAACATTACCAGTGAGCATCTGGATTTTCATGGCACCGTTGAGCAGTACAGGCGCGATAAAGCGCGTCTCTTCGAGGGATTGGACCCAACCGCAGAAAAGGGATTGGGCGTCAACAAGGCCGCCATCCTGAACCGGGACGATAGCAGTTATGACTATCTGCTGCCCTTCTGCCGGGTGCCTATCATCACCTACGCCATCGAGCAATCGGCAGATGTGCGCGCCGTCGATCTCGACTTGAGCGGCGCAGCGTCGCGCTTTCGTGTCGTGACTCCGACAGGCGAGGCGCAAATCGAGACGCCGCTGATTGGGCGTTTCAACGTCTACAACTGCCTGGCAACCATCGCCGCTGGCTATACGCAAGGTCTCAGCCTTGAAAAGATGCGCGAGACACTGGCACAGATCAGCGGCATCCCCGGACGCATGGAGCGCATTGACTGCGGCCAGCCATTCACCGTAATTGTTGATTACGCGCATACGCCCGATAGTCTGGAGCAGGTTCTGCGCCTGCTGCGCCCGCTGACGCCGGGCCGGATCATTGCGGTTTTTGGCTCGGCGGGCGAGCGCGACACCCAGAAGCGTCCCCGGCAGGGCGCGATCTCAGCGCAGCTTGCCGATCTCACTTTTTTGACCGACGAAGACTGCCGCGAAGAAGACCCGGAAAAGATTCTGGATGAGATCGCGGCAGGCGCCCTGGCAGCAGGCGCCGAGATAGGCAAGAACCTCTGGCTGATCGTTGATCGCCGCCAGGCCATCAGTGCCGCTTTCGACGCCGCCCGTCCAGGCGACACCGTGCTGCTGGCAGGCAAGGGACATGAACACTGCATCATCGTAGGCCGCGAGATGCTGCCCTGGGATGAGCGCGAGGTGGCGCGCGAACTCCTGCGCGCGCGCCAGACACCGACAGGAACAGTATGATGGAAACCTGGCTGCGGCTGCCGCTGCGCCGCGCACCTCAGCGGTATCACCTCGCGCTCACCGAGGTTTTGCTGCACAGCGCCGCCGAGCGACCTCCGTTGCTCTCCTGGCAAATCGCTGAGCCAGCCGCGTTCGTAATCGGTGTCAGTGAGAAGCTCAATGATCTTGATGTCGCTGCCTGTCGGGCCGCAGGAGTAGCCATCTATCGGCGGACCGCAGGGGGAACCGCCGTGCTGGCCGGTCCCGATCTGCTTTCGCTGGATGTCATCTTGCCACCAGGCCACGCGCTGGCCGGACATGATATTGTTGAGGCATATCGCTGGTTTGGCGAACTCTGGGCAGAGACGTTGCAGAGCCTGGGAGCAGCGGCGCGGACTATCTCCCCAGCCGAGGCGCATGCCCCGCGCACCCGCCGCTTTCTGGCCCAGGCCGAACGGTTGGAGCAGCTCATTCGACAATCCTGCTATGGTGCCGTTTCGCCCTATGAGGTCTGCGTAAACGGGCGCAAGGTGCTGGGACTCGATCAAGTGCGCCGCCGCGTGGGATTTCTCTTCCAGGGCGGGCTGCTCCTGCGCTGGGACGCCCAACAGATTGCCAGGCTGCTAGCTGCCCTGCCGGAAGAGCGCCCGGCGCTGGCCGCCGGGCTGCGCGAGCGGGCCGCGGGTCTGGAAGAACTGCTGGGACGCCCCCTGAACCCTGGCGAGATCACGACACGCTTTGAAGACCTCTTGCAGCAGCGTCATGCGGTGACTTTGCGTGATCTGGCACTGCCAGCCGATGTAGAAGAGCAGGCAGCGCGTGTCGAGGAGCAGTGCTACAGGTCTCTGCTCGATGAAGAAACCGTGGATCAGCCCCTAAAGCATCAGGCATAAGAGGTGCTGGTACGTGTTGGAGAGGAGACAATGCAAGTGCCAGAGAAATACATAGCCCTATTCTTTAATAGTAGAGATCATCTGTGCCAGAAGATTTGCGTCAAGCGCAGCGGGCATGCTAGACTGATGGTTGGATAGGTCGACCAGATAGACTGCTGGATGAGAGAAGGGAAGGAAACGAACTACGACGAGCATGCCGATCTTTCGCTCCGGCGCTTCTGACGCTGGAAAGGAAGCGAGTGGATAAGTGAGCAGAGAAGCATATGATTTTGGGCGAGCAGAACTCCTGGACGCCGAGGCGATTGGCAGGCCGGGGAGTCGCCGCTTTCGGCTGTTTGCGCGCGCGCGGGGCCGCACTGCCGGTCTCTGGCTTGAGCGCGAGCAGCTTCAGGCGCTTTCAGACGCCATCGATCAATTGCTGGCGCAGATCGCGGGGGGCGATGTCTTGCGCACGCTGCTCCCAACCGAAGCTCCAGAAACCACCAGCGCTCCGCCAGATTTCCCCAGCCATCCCGATGTGGAGTTCCAGGTCGGCGAACTCTCGTTGGGGTATGACGAACGTGATAACCTGCTGGTGATTCTCGCTACCCCATTGGAGCCGTTGGGAGAAGAAGAGACAGGAAGACGGCGCAGCGGTAGCCCTGGCTTTGCTGCGCGCTTCACCCGCGATCAGGGTCTGGCGCTCAGCCAGCACATTATGGGCATACTGGCTGCTGGACGACCTCGCTGCGCCTTCTGCGGCGCCCCCCTTGGCCCTGAGCCGCACGCCTGCCCCAAGCAGAACGGCCACCATCCCGTTGAGCCGGAATAAGCTATCCCAAAGACGAAAGGCAGTGTGCCTGAGTCAGACACACTGCCCTCTTTTTCACCTTTAGCCACCGACCACACGCGGGATCATTACAATCTGCTCCGCCTGTGGATCAAACGTCTCAAGGCGTTGGGGTGCCTTACCTGTTTCTACTTTAAAAGCCGTAGCCCCCCTGGCCCGCTCTTGCGCAAAGATGCGCTCCGCCTCGCGGATAGCGGCAAGGGCCTCGGGATCGCCAACAGCAACTTTCTCCTGATCCCAGGTTACGCGGTCGTCGCCCCGACGGGACATCACTCGTAGCACTCCCACGGCTGATTCCTGCCTTCCTTTGTGTGCAACCAGGCTAAAACTACAAACTGTCCCAGGTTCCTATCACAGACCACCAGAGGCTGCTCGCTCAGGTGTGGCTAAGCAATGCCAGCCCCGCCATAGGCCCCTGCTGTTCTGCGCAGGATACCTGCCTTCATGCTACATGTTTGCCTACAAGCCTCGGACCCTCGTTGTATTGTATAGCGGTCCAACAATCCCGTCAAGCAGGATTTGGGCCAGGATTATAAACCCTTTCCTGCTTTGCGCCATCAGATAATCGCCTTGCTGGCCGCCCTGAGACACTGCTACTGTTTCAGCCGCTCGCCACATTCCGGGCAGAAATGGGCATTTGCCGATACCTGGGTGGAGCATTTTGGACAAAACAGGTCAGGCAGTGGCAACTGTGTACCACAATTCTGGCAGAATTTCCCAGGAATTCCTGGCTGATGGCAGCTTGGGCAGGCGACCTGCTGGGGATACCCAGGCGTTGAGAATCCAGCAATCGCAGCCGCTGAGGGGGCTTGCGGCGGCATGCTCTGAGCGGGAGGCATCTGCTCCTGAGCGCTGGGGCGTCCCTGCGGAGGCATGACCATATCGGGCGTCACTGCTGAGGCCACCGCGCCGGTATTGAACTTTGGAGCCTGGTAGTTTTGCTCGATTTGCTTGCGCTGCTCCTCAACGTTCAACTGGTGCTGGAAATGCACAGCATCAGATTTCAGGTCAGGCGCGCAGTTATTGCACATATTGATTTGCGGGTTCCAGCACCGGAAGCAGACGGTGCGCTTACACTGGCCGCAGTAGCGGAAATCCTTTTTAATCTCATCCCAGGCTTTTACCAGCGCCTGATCGTGTTCCTTCTCCCAGCGCGCGCCAAACATCTCCTCACCCTGCTCAGCCGCGCGCCCCCAGAAGCCGCGAAGCAAACCAACGCCCAGGTCCATTGCGCGCGTTGCCGTTGCGGTGGCTGAGCGCTGGGTGCTGGTCATCACCTCATAATTGCATTCTGGACAACGAAAGCTAAACTGGAAATAGCCGCGCCCCTGGTCACTGTGGTCATCATAGATCGGGGGGACAACAAACCGCCCCTGTCCCATGCTTTGGCTCATAGAGAAACTCCTCCCACTCCTTTCCTGCCAGGCGAACCATCTTCTCGCTGGGCCTGGCAACAGAACAAGGGAACATGTTCTTCTTGCCAAGAGTATATCAGACTCTGTGATGGCAGGCAAGAAGTTTCTGGATTCAAAATATATGGCCCATATGTGTTCAATATGATCCGTTGCAGCGATCATTCGACCTAAAAAGCCTTGACAAAGTGAACAGGAGTGTGGTATTCTTCAAGCGTTGGCTTCATCGGTCTCCCCCCGGCGACATCGATGAACTGGCTCTGCGGGAGTGGCTCAGGGGTAGAGCGTCTCCTTGCCAAGGAGAAGGTCGCGGGTTCAAATCCCGTCTCCCGCTCCACATCTCTTGCGGCGACGTGGCCAAGTGGTTAAGGCGGGGGTCTGCAAAACCCCTATCGGCGGTTCGAATCCGCCCGTCGCCTCCCAAGTGGAGCATGCTTGACAAAAGCCGCAAAAATTCAGCCTCGCTTGATGCGAGGCTTTTTCAATGTCTCCGGTGCTGGCGCTCTCAGCCGCACGCGCTGCTAATGATAACTGCGCTCGCCAGCACGCACTGCTACCGTCAGCCGATTCTCACCCGGAGGCAGCACACAGCTATACAGGTCGCTATAGGCACACCAGGGGCTGTATGCCAGATTAAAATCAATAACAACCTTGCCCGGCCCGGCGCTCTCCTCTTCAAGCTCCAGATACCGCCCGGCCCCGTAGGACTCCAGCCCAGAGGTCGCGTCGCGGAAGGGCAAAAAGAGTTCACGGTCCACATGAGCGTCATGCCCATGCGCGTGGACCGATTTGTAGACCGTCAGGCGGCACGGCTGCCCGCCCAGGGTAAAACGCACCTCACCATATCGATAATGCTGACTGACACGGCCCGTCGTCGTGCCGAGCTGGACGATCTCCGGCGTGGGAAAACGAGCCAGTTCTGCTTCCACGCGATACGCTGGATCAGGCTCAAAATAACGTAACCCCTGAAACTGCGGGCGCTCGTGCGCCGGAATCGGCGCTTCAGCAGAGGTCGCAAAGAACTGATCCTTCTGCTGGCGAAACTGGTTGATCTGCCTGATGTACTCATCGCGCGACATGTCCATCGTTTTTCTTGCCCCCGATCTTGACAAACTGCTGCACGCCTTTACCAGCGATACCATCGCTTATCATACCAGAAACTGCGACCGGACGAGTTTCCATAAAATGTGATACCATACTTGATGGCAACGGTTATAGGCCAGCGGAACGGGAAGAGGGCACATACAGAGCAAGACCTGTCATCCGCCTTTTGAGAACGTTTGTATGTGGAGGAAGCGCTGTTGAGCGACCCTTTACTTGATAAACTAACAACCATCGAGACGCGCTACGAAGAACTGAATCATCTGATGGTTCAGCCAGAGGTTATTGCTGATCCTGCGCTGCTGGAGCGTTACGGACGCGAATACGCGAACCTGGGGCCGGTGGTTGAAAAGTATCGCGCTCTGAAGGAGACCCTGCGCCAGCGCAGCGATACTGAGGAGATGCTGGGCAACGGGCTGGATGACGATCTGCGCGCCCTGGCCCGCGAAGAGATGGAACGACTGCGGCGGCAGGAGGAGCGGCTGCTAGAAGAACTCAAGAGCGCGCTCCGTCCCAAAGATGTGATGGATGAGCGCAACGTGATCGTCACTGTCCAGGCTGGAGCCGGTGGCGACGAGGCCGGGCTGTTTGCTGCTGATCTCTTCCGCATGTATAGCCGCTATGCTGAGGATAAGCACTGGAGCCTTGAAGTATTGGATTCCAATGAAAGCGGCATTGGCGGCTTCAAGGAAATTGTCTTTGAAGTGCGAGGCAAGGGCGTCTATTCACGGCTCAAATATGAGGGGGGCACCCATCGTGTCCAGCGTGTCCCTGTCACCGAATCCAGCGGGCGCATCCATACCTCGACGGCCAAAGTGATCGTCCTGCCAGAAGCTGAAGACATTGAGGTCGAGATCAAGCCTGAAGACATTCGCATCGATGTCTATCGTTCTACGGGACACGGCGGCCAGAGCGTCAACACCACCGATTCAGCGGTGCGCATCACCCATTTTCCCAGCGGGCTGGTCGTCACCTGCCAGGACGAGAAATCGCAGTTGAAAAATAAGAATAAAGCAATGGCCGTCTTGCGCGCCCGGCTCTGGGACCTGGAGCGGCAAAAACGCGCTGAAGAGCTTGGCGCCGCGCGCCGCTCGCAGGTGCAGACCGGCGACCGCAGCGAGAAAATTCGCACGTATAACTTTCCGCAAGATCGCGTGACCGATCATCGCATCAACCTGAGCTGGCACAACCTGCCGCGCATTCTTGATGGCGAACTTGATGCGATCATTGATGCCCTTATCGAGAGCGACGCCGAAAACGGAGCAGAGTAGCCGGGAGTAGATGACAATACCGGCAAGGTGCTTATGGGAAACTTCAGGTGAGATTAGACATCAAGCGCAAACCAGAAACCTATACGCGACGACTTAACAGACGGCATCAGGTGGAACTCAGTCGATTTCTGGCAGCGGAGCCAGGGTTCACCGTCTTCCTAGCCAGCAACCTTGAGCGTTTCGGGCTTGACGATCCATTTATCCGCTTCTGGGGGACATTTCAGGATCATCAACTGGTAGCGACCCTGATGATGGTCGGCAAGCGCGCCGGATTCTACGCCAGCGATGCCCATGTTCTGCGCCCCATTATGGACATTGCCCTGCACGAACGCCTCAACTTTATTATGGGTCCACGCGACATCACGCGCAGCGCGCTTGAGCATCTCTGGCCGCTTCCCATCGCTCGCCGCGAAGCGCATTATTTTGCCCGGCTGCCTGGCGAACACTTTCAGGGACATCTCGCGGCCCCAAGTGCCCAGGCAGCGATTCGCAGAGCTACCCCTGATGATATTCCGGCACTCACCATCCTGTACACAGGTGCCGCTGGCTTTGAGCGCGTGCCCATCGAGCAGGTGCGCCAGTCGATGACCGAGCGGGTCTACACGCTGCGTACCTACGTCGCTGAAATTAGAGGGCGCCTGGTTGCGGGCGCATCCACCAGCGCGGAAAGCACAAACGCGGCCATGATCGGCGGCGTCTGGACACTGCCAGAGGAGCGCGATCACGGATACAGCACGGCGGTCGTCTCTGCGCTGTGCGCCGACCTGCTGGCGGAGGGGCGCTGTCCCTATCTCTTTTATCTGGAGGATAACGCGCCAGCCGCGCGCGTCTATAAGAAGATTGGCTTTCAAGACATCGGCCACTGGACGGTCGTGTATTTTGATCGCTCCCACTCATAAGAGTGCTATTTCCAGAGTGCTATTTCCAGGCTCTCCGGCTTCCGGGCCTGTCCACTGGTTTGTACACGTCTGATGCAGGCACAGCCAACACACTTATGAAGCAGCACATCGCAGCGCCACAAGCAATTCGCACGATTTTCTTCGACGCGGGCTTTACCCTTCTGCGGGCATCGCCCTCGATCATTGGCATTTGTCAGGATGTCTGCCAGCGGCTCGGACTGTCTCTGGAAGCTGACCAACTCTCCAAACAGCTTCCCGAAGCCGAAGCCCATCTGCGCAAGACGCTCAAAGTCAATCGGCGGGTCTGGGCGAGCGAACAAGATATACGCTCCATCTGGACTGGCTACTACACAGCGCTGCTGCGTCCATACACTGTACCAGGGAACGCTGGCCTGCTGGAGCGCTGCGTCCAGGAGATTCTGACGGAATTCGGGCAGCACACACGCTGGGAGCTATATCCTGATGTGCTGCCAACGCTCCAGGCCCTCCAGGGCAGAGGCTACACACTGGGCATTATTTCCGATTGGGGCATTGATCTGGCGCCCATCATCTACGGCCACGATCTGCCACGCTACTTTGATTGCCTGATTATCTCTGCTATCGCGCGCCATGCCAAGCCAGAAGCAGGGTTGTATGATCTGGCGCTTCAGCGCGCCGACGCCATCGCAGATTACGCTATCCATATTGGCGATTCGTACATTCTTGATGTCCTGGGCGCGCGCTCGGTGGGCATCACGCCTATTCTGATTGATCGTTCGGGCGCACTACGCGCCGAAGACCTGGATTGCATTCTGATCCGCGATCTGCGCGAGCTGCTTGATTTGCTTGAAATCTAAATGCTGCCAGGCAGCCTGACGCTGGCACGCGCAGAGCTAAGAAGGCATGAACGGCTATCGCCAGAGCGCAATAGCTGCGTTTGACGCCCTTTCAGCCATCAGCATATACTTGGGCCAAGGCCACGCTCACCCATACTCATGAGATAGTGAGGTTGTATGAATACACCGACCGACCGGCAAACTGAGAAAGAGAAGAAGCCTGCCGCGAAAGCGAGCCAGCCAGCAAGACCCGGAGGGCAGGCGGGCGCATCGAAACGTTCCCCTGCTGTCTCCCAACCCACACGCACCCCACAGCGAACAGATCAGAGTTCAGTCAAAACAAACCAGCCAGCGGCACGGGCTGCAAGTCAGTCACCAACAAAAACACCAGCGTCTCCATCGCCCAGAGCCGCTGCGCCGCCCGCCCCCAAACCACGCGACCCCTCGGTCGCGCGCCGCGACGAGCGCCGCGAGGAGCGCCGGGCTGAGATACAGGCGCGACAGCAAGCGCGCCGTCTTGAATTGCAGCGCGCAAAGCGCCAGGCGCTGCTTATTCGCTACGACCTGATTATTGCGCCCATCCTGCTCGTCGGCCTGGTTGTGTTCTTTGTCGTCACCCACCAACCGCTTGACGCCATCATCTCTGGCGCCGTTGTCTTTGTTGCAGCCATTGCTCTGCTGGCGTTTGCCACACTGATGCCAACCAGGGCTACCGGCCCCTCGAGACCAAACCAGCAAGCAGAAGCCCCAAAGGACTCACCACAGAACAACGCTCAGCCGCCAGCAGAGCAGCCTGAAGATCAGGCCGCCAGTGGCGAGTAACCCATAAACACCTCACAAAAACGTCGCAGCCACCCAAACCACCTGGATGGCTGCGACATTGCGCTCCGTTTTTCCGGTGTCTCTTTTTCAGCCTCTGACTCGTTTGGCGCGGTGCGCTTTGGTATCGGCGCCGATCAGATCATGGGCTACTTCCTTGATATGTCCAGAGGAGAGGCCATAGAGTTCGCGCAAAATCGCAACCGCGCCATGCTCCACGAAGAGGTCTGGCAGGCCAATCATCCGTATGGGAGTCGTTCGCAGCAGGTCTTTCTGCGCCAGCAGTTCCAGCACCGCGCTGCCAAATCCGCCAGCGAGCATGTGATCCTCGACCGTAATCACCCGTCCACAGGCCCGCGCCAGCCGCAGAATCAGTGCTTCATCCAGCGGTTTGGCCCAACGCGCGTTAACCACCGCCAGCCTGATACCCTCTTCTGCCAGCTCGGCTGCCGCCTGCATCGCCGGCTGCACCATACTGCCATAGGCCAGCACCACCGCATCGGATTGCTCCACATCGGCCTCCGGCGTCAGCAGTTCAGCTTTGCCAACTTCCAGCTTATGCAGTTCCGCATCCAGCGGCACGCCCAACGCCTTGCCGCGCGGATAGCGCAGGGCAACCGGCCCATCGAGATAGAGGGCGGTATAGAGCATATGCCGCAGTTCGTTCTCGTCCTTGGGAGCCATGAGCTTCATATTGGGCAGCGGGCGGAGATAAGCGATGTCAAAGACGCCGTGCTGCGTTTGCCCATCTTCGCCAACCAGCCCGGCGCGATCCAGGGCAAACGTGACATGCAAGTTCTGGATACAGACATCATGCAGCACCTGATCGAACGCCCGCTGAAGGAACGTCGAGTAGATTGCGGCAACAGGCCGCACCCCACTGACCGCCATGCCGGCGGCAAACGTTACCGCGTGCTGCTCAGCGATGCCCACATCGAAATAGCGTTCTGGGAACCGCTCGCGCAGTTTCTTGAGGCCGGTGCCATCAGCCATTGCCGCAGTAATGCCCACAATGCTGGGGTCTTTCTCGGCCAGTTCAACCAGGGTTTTGGCAAACACCTCTGTATAGGTCGGCGGATCAGCGGGGTTCTTTTTAATAATGCCAGTTTTGTAATCATAGGCGCCTGGCCCATGCCAGGTCGTGGAGTCGGCCTCGGAGTGTTCCCAGCCCTTGCCCTTTTGCGTCACCACTTGAAGCATGACCGGCCCAGGCAGTTCCTTCGCTCGATCCAGCACTTTCACCAGCAGCGGCAGATCATGCCCATCAAAAGGGCCAAGGAAGGTAAGGCCAAGTTCGGCAGAGATGACCCCACTCCTGCTCGGCAACCAGAATTCTTTCATACTTCGATCAGCGCGGCTGGCAAACTCCACCGCCAGATCACCTACGACCGGCAGGCTTGCCAGCGATTGCTTGGCCGCTCCACGCAGCTTGCGATAACGCGGATCGGAGCGCAGCTTGCCCAGGTATTTGTGAATAGCTCCGACGTTCTCGGAAATAGATTTCTCATTATCATTCAGGATGAACAGCACATTTTTCTTGAGAACGCCCGCGTTATTGATGGCTTCCAGTGCCATACCGCCTGTCAGCGCCCCATCACCGATGATCGCTACAATTTTGTAATCTTCGCCGTGCAGGTCGCGCCCAACGGCCAGGCCCAATGCCGCCGACAGCGATGTGCTGGCATGGCTGGCCCCAAAGACATCGTAGATGCTTTCATCGCGCCGCAAATAGCCAGACAGGCCACCAAACTGGCGAATCGTCGAGAAGCGCTCCCGGCGGCCCGTCACCAGCTTATGCACATACGCCTGGTGCCCAATATCCCAAACCAGCAAATCTCTGGGGGTGTCAAAGACGATATGCAGCGCCAGAGTTAACTCGACAACCCCCAGATTGGGCGCCAGATGGCCGCCGCGCACCGAGACGGTCTCGATGATCTCACGCCGGATCTCTGCCGCCAGTTGCTCCAACTGCGAAATCGTGAGCTGCCTTAACTGTGCCGGCTCATCAATCGTATCCAGAATTCGTTTTGTTGGGGTGGTTTCTTCCAAAATAACACTCCTTTGGATACACCTGCTCTGGACGAACCATTCTCTGGTATCAGAGCGTGGGGAATTATGAGATTATAACGAGCAAGCGCCAGGTCAGTAACCAGATCAGCGCTGCCCCAGAAGCCCTCTGTTCAACCAGATACCGCTAGAAAAGGATGCGTCTGCTGCTGGTCGAATATCTCAATAATTATAGAGCAGCAGGCCACGAACAACAAGCACCTGAGACGCCGGGCCACTGCTGTCTTGCCCCGCGCAGTTATCTTACCCTACCCTCCAGAATACGAAGTCCTCAGCCCATAATAGGCACGCAAAAATGAATCAAGCCGCTCATACACCAGATGCAGCGAAAGCTCGGCGCCTTCAGCAAGCCGGGCACAATCGTCATATTCAGGCGACACGCTCAGCACGCGACCGCCAATCAGCTTGAGCTTGACGCGCACCGTTCCCAGCGGCGTTTCCACCACCTCCTGGCGACGCTCCGCCTTCAGGCGTCTCCACTGGCTGATACGCACGCCCAGCGTCGTTGTCTCGCGGAGCAGCACCAGCGAGAGCGCATCCGTTAGATCAAGCGGCGCGATGATGCTCACCTGCGTTGCCGGGCGATTCTTCTTCATCTGCATCGGGGCATAGGTCACATCCAGCGCCCCGGCCTGAAAGAGACGGTCCATCAGGCCGCCCAGCACCTCGCCGCTCAGGTTATCCAGGTTCGTCTCAATCACCGCCACCTCGTCGCTCTCGACACCTTCAACGGATACCGGCTCGCCCAGGCAAAGCCGCAGGCAGTTCGCCCAGGGAAGCTGCTTCCGGCCAAAGCCGTAGCCTACCTGGCGAATGACCAGGGCGGGCGTCTCGAAACGCGCGTGCGTCGCCAGGATCGCCGCGCCAGTGGGCGTCACCAGCTCGCCCTCAGCCGCGCGCGGCGTCCAGGGAGCGCCCACCCTCCGCAAAAGCTCCAGCGTCGCAGGAGCAGGCACCGGCAACAGCCCATGCGCCGTCTGCACCTGCCCCGTCGTGAGGGGCAGAGGTGAACAGAAGAGGCGCTCAATGCCAAGCTCACGCAAACCTATCACCGCACCCACGATGTCCACCATTGCATCAACAGCGCCAACCTCGTGAAAATGGACCGCCTCCACCGGGACGCCATGCACCTGAGCTTCCGCCTCAGCCAGCGCCCGAAAAACGGCCAGCGCGCCTTCCTGAATCGCAGGTGGCAACTGGCTGGCGGTAATGATCTGCTCAATCTCACTCAGGTGGCGTTCTGGCTGAGGCTCTGTCATCTCTACAGCAACGCGCTTTCCCCGGATGCCCTTATCGCTATAGGGTTCCACTTCCAGACGATAGCCACCCAGCGAAAGCGTAGCCAGACCTGTCTGCAAGCGCTCAAGCGGCAAGCCCGCATCCAGCAACGCCCCCAGCAGCATATCCCCGCTGATCCCAGAAAAACAATCAAGATAGGCCAGCGTCATCCCTCTTAGCTCTCTTCTCTTGCAGCGCGCTCAAGCGCCGACATCCTTCCAGCCGCGCACGACCGCATCGGCCACGCGCGCCACGCGCGCCATCGCGCGCACATCATGCACCCGAACCATATCCACGCCCTGGGCAATGCTGAGCGCCACCGTCGCGGCGGTCGCCTCCAGCCGCTCCTCAACCGGCAAGCCACCCAGCACGCGCCCAAGCGTGCCCTTGCGCGACGTACCAATCAGAACAGGCCGCCCCAGCACGCGAAGTTCACCCAGCCGCCGCAGCAATTCTAAATTCTCCTGCGGCTTCAGGCCAAACCCAAAACCAGGATCAAGAATCATCATCTCCCAGCGGATACCCGCCTGCAATCCGCATTCCAGGCTGCTCGCCAGCACGCGCAGCGTATCACTCATTACCTCATAACGTTCCAGCCCGCGTCGATGGCTCATCACCACTACCGGTACCGCATAATGCGCTATCACCTCCGCCATCGCGGGGTCGCCATGCAGCCCGGTCACATCATTGACCAGCCCGGCACCTGCCTCCAAAGCGCGGCGCGCCACCTCCGCTTTTGAGGTATCAATCGAGATGGGCACCTGCGGCAGCGCCCCAACTAGCGTCTGAACGACTGGCAGCACTCGTCGCAATTCTTCCTCCAGGGCAACCGGCGCCGCGCCTGGGCGAGTAGACTCGCCGCCCACATCAATGACATCCGCACCATCAGCCACCATCGCGCTGGCCCGCTCCACCGCTGCGCGTACTATCGCTTCTTCAGATGTCGCCGCGCCCAGCAGGCCATCTCTAGAAAACGAATCAGGCGTCACATTCAACACACCCATCAGATAGGTTTTGCTGCCCCATATCAAGGCAAAGCGCCCCCAGCGGGTCTCAGGCAGCGCTGGATTCATTGATAAGCTCCTATCTCGGCTGCCGATAAGAACATCCTCCAATTATAACACTGGAGTAGCTCATCCATTTCACACCTTGGTTTCTTACAAATTTGGTGCTACACTATCCTTTGGTGCCCCTCAAGGGCTGCCAAGACTGCAACTCAGCGCAGAGCTAGTAGGTCCCAAAAAGGAGAGAAGCAACAATGGCATTTGAACTTCCACCACTGCCCTATGGGTACGACGCCCTGGAACCCTACATCGATGAGCAGACCATGCACCTGCACCACGACAAACACCATCAGGCATATGTAACCAACCTGAACAACGCCGTCCAGGGCACAGCCTTTGAGAATCTCTCGGTTGAGGAGATCATGCGCCGCATCAACGAAGTGCCGGAGAACATCCGCACAGCGGTGCGCAATAATGGCGGCGGCCATGTCAACCACACCATGTTCTGGGAGATCATGAAGCCCAATGGCGGCGGCGAGCCGACCGGCGCGCTGGCCCAGGCAATCAACCGGGCGTTTGGCTCATTCGACCAGTTCAAGACCCAATTTAACGACGCTGGCGTCAAGCGCTTTGGCTCCGGCTGGGCCTGGCTGGTGCTGAATCCGAGCGGCCAGCTTCAGGTGATTTCAACGGCCAACCAGGACAGCCCATTCATGGATGGCCTCTTCCCGGTCATGGGCAACGATGTCTGGGAGCATGCCTATTACCTGAAGTATCAGAACCGCCGCGCCGACTATTTGAATGCCTGGTGGAACGTCGTCAATTGGGACGAAATCGCCAAACGTTTCGAGCGTGCTAAGAGCGGCCACTAGGCAAACACTTCCATCGTCCCATATAATAGAGCCTGTATTCATCATGCTGAGGGGGCCGACGGTTGGCCCCCTCAGCGTGCGCCAGCTTCCGCCTCGCATTCAATATCCTTTTGACTTACGAGGAGGAGCAAAACACGATGTCCACCACGTTACCCCTGATCGAACCCATCCAACTCAGCGAAAACCTGTTCAACCTGGATGGCATCTCCGAGGACACCATGACCGAGCATCAGGCGATGTACGAGCGTTTTGTCCAGCGTTATAACGAGATCGTCACCATTCTTGGTCAGGTGAACCGGACGCCGGAACACGCCAGTTCCACCTACAGCCCCATTCGCGTTCTTAAAGTCGAATTGACCTATACGCTGGGAGGCGTGCGCAATCACGAACTGTATTTCAAGCAGCTTGGCGGCGAAGGCGGCAAACCCGGCGGCGACCTTGCCAAACAGATCGACCAATGGTTTGGCTCGTTTGACGAATGGGTCACGGACCTGACCTCAACCGCCATCGCATCGCGTGGTTGGGCCTGGCTGGCCTGGGACCGCGACGGCCAATATTTGTTTAACTATGCTGGCGACGCGCACAACACGTTCCCTATCTGGAATGCCGCACCGTTGGTTGCGCTGGATGTCTACGAACACGCCTATTATCTGGACTTCAAACAAGACCGTCAGGGGTATATCAAAGCGTTTCTCAACAACCTGGATTGGAACGTCATTGGCGAGCGCTTTGCCGCAGCAACACGCTGAAAAAATGCCCTCTCAGGGTTTATCCTGAGAGGGCATTTCAATAGCAGGTGGGACAGGAATCGAACCTGCAACCTACGGTTTTGGAGACCGTTGCTCTGCCTAATTGAGCTACCCACCTAAGCGGGGCGGAAGGGGAGGGATTCGAACCCTCGAAGGGCTTTAACACCCTTAGCGGTTTAGCAAACCGCCGCACTAGGCCAGCTATGCGACCCTTCCCTGCAAAAAACGCCGCCGGATGACGGCGTTGGTGCCGAAGGGGGGATTTGAACCCCCACGTCTTGTGGACACTACGCCCTGAACGTAGCGCGTCTGCCAGTTCCGCCACTTCGGCATGCGTGAAACAGATTTTCACCAGACATCTTCAATATTACCGCATAGCTTCTTCATTGTCAAGGCTCTTTCAATCCAATTTTTAGCGCCGGGGCGCCAGACACCCGCTGGGCTTGTCTGCGCGGGAAAGAGCAAGAGACCATCTTCACAGCCATGCTCCGTTTGTTCTCATGGCCCTCCCAATGCTATAATGCCCGATGTGTCCGCTTAAAACGGCCAGACCAGAGATAACCATCTGAAACGTAGTGCTGAGCAATGTGCAGGCGATGAAGAGCGCTGCCCCCCTTACAATCGCGCTCCATCGTCTTGCCGTTTGCGCCACGTCGGGGCTATGTGGCGGGGATGAGTGGAATAGGGAGGAGCAAAAAATCAATGAGCAGCAACCACAATCTCATCACACACGATCACAGCCGCTTCTTGCAAGAACTTCAGCGCCGGGTCATCATCTACGACGGCGCGATGGGCGTCAACATCCAGAGCTATCAACTGGGACCAGCCGACTACGGCGGCGAGCGCACCGAAGGCTGCAACGAATTCCTCGTTCTCACGCGACCCGATATTATTGAAGAAATCCACACCGGCTTCATGGAGGCTGGCTGCGACGTGCTGGAGACCGATACCTTCACTGGCAGCCGCCTCAAGCTGGATGAATACGGTCTGGGCGAGCGCACCCGCGAGATTAACATCGCTGCTGCCCAACTGGCCCGCCGCATTGCTGATCGCTACAGCACACCCGAAAAGCCGCGCTTTGTCGCCGGGTCCATCGGCCCAACCGGCATGCTGCCATCTTCGGATGATCCCGCGCTGAGCAAAATCACCTATCAGCAGCTCGCTGAAATCTTCCGCGAACAGGCGGCAGCCCTCATCGAAGGCGGCGTCGACCTGCTGCTCATCGAAACCAGCCAGGATATTCTCGAAGTGCGCGCCGCCATCACCGGTATCCGCCGCGCCTTCAACGATCTGGGCCGCGCGCTGCCCATCCAGGCGCAGGTCACGCTGGACACCAGCGGGCGCATGCTGCTGGGCACCGATATTGCCGCCGCCATGACCATCCTGGTCAATCTGGGTGTTGATGTCGTGGGGTTAAACTGCTCCACCGGCCCACAGCACATGCGCGAGCCGGTGCGCTATCTGGCCGAAAACTGCCCCCTGCCCATTTCAACGATCCCCAACGCGGGCATCCCGCTCAACGTTGGCGGCAAAGCGGTCTATCCGATGGAGCCAGCGCCAATGGCCGAAGCGCTGCGCGAATTTGTCGAAGAGTTTGGCGTCAACATCATTGGCGGCTGCTGCGGCACCACCCACGAGCATCTACGCCAGATTGTTCAGGCTGTTTCCGGCGTCAAGCGCAAAGCCCGACCTGCTCAAGAGGCATATAGAGAGGGGGAAGTCCGTGCAGGCGGACTCGAAGGCGCAGCCTCTGGCGGCGAATTTATTCGCCGAAGTGTACGCGGCATCCCCTTTGTCGCCAGCGGCATTCGCGCCGTGTCGCTGATTCAAGACCCACCGCCGCTCATCGTTGGCGAGCGCGTCAACAGCACCGGCAGCAAGAAAGCCAAACAAGCGCTGCTTGCCGATGATTACGATACCCTCTTGATGATCGCCCGCGAGCAGGTGGAGGGCGGTGCCCACGCACTGGATGTTCAGGTGGCGCTCACCGAACGCAGCGACGAAGCCGAGCAGATGCGCCTCACCATCAAAAAGCTCTCGATGGGCATTGAGGCGCCGCTGGTCATTGATTCCACCGAGGCCAACGTCATCCAGGCCGCGCTGGAGACCTATCCAGGCCGCGCCATCGTCAACTCCATCAACATGGAAAACGGGCGCAAGCGCATTGAAGCTGTCTTGCCACTGGTCAAAGAACACGGCGCGGCGGTGGTGGCCCTGACGATTGATGAAGAAGGCATGGGCAAAACTGCCGAGCGCAAATTCGAGATCGCCAAACGCATCTACCAGATTTGCACGCGGGAATATGGCCTGCGACCCGATGCCCTGATCTTCGATACGTTGACCTTCCCCGTCACCACCGGCCAGGAAGAATTGCAGACCGCCGCCATCGAAACAATTGAAGGCATCCGGCGCATTAAAGCCGAGCTTCCCGGCGCGCTCACCATTCTGGGCGTCAGCAACGTCTCCTTTGGAGTCGCCCAACATGCGCGCGCCGTCTTGAACAGCGTCTTTCTCTACCACGCCGTCCAGGCTGGCCTGGATGCCGCTATCGTCAATCCGGCCCATATCACGCCTTATGCCGAAATTGACGCCGAACAGCGCCAGCTTGCTGACGACCTGCTCCTCAACCGGCGGCCCGACGCGCTGCCGCGTTTTATCGAGTATTTCGAGCAGCATGGCCCCAAGAAGAAGGAGCAAGAGAAAGCCGACCCCACCGAGAGCATGACCACCGATCAGAAGATTCATTATCAGATTCTGCACCGCAAAAAAGAGGGCATCGAAGCCTTGCTCGATCAGGCGCTGCTTGAGCGCCTGGTGCGTTCAGACGATGAAGGCTTTGGGCCAGAAGCGTATCAGGAACTGGTTGCAGCACACAAGCCCACTCCTGAACTCTCTCAGGCCGCCGTCACAATCCTCAACACCGTGCTGCTGCCAGCGATGAAAGATGTCGGCGACAAGTTTGGCGCGGGCGAACTGATTTTGCCGTTTGTGCTGCAATCTGCCGAAGTCATGAAGCGCTCAGTAGCCCATCTGGAACACTTCCTGGAGCGCAAAGAAGGCTATACGAAGGGCAAGGTCGTGCTGGCGACCGTCTTTGGCGATGTCCACGACATCGGCAAAAACCTCGTCAACACCATCCTCTCCAACAACGGCTACACCGTTTACGATCTTGGCAAGCAGGTGCCGCTCAATACCATCATCGACAAAGCCCTGGAGGTGCAGGCCGACGCCATCGGCCTCTCCGCTCTGCTCGTCAGTACCTCCAAGCAGATGCCGCTCTGCGTACAAGAACTCCATAAGCGCGGCTTGCGCTTCCCCGTGATCGTCGGTGGCGCGGCTATCAACCGCGCCTATGGCCGCCGCATCATCTTTGTGGGCGATGACAACCACAAGACGCTCTACGAGCCGGGCCTCTTCTACGCCAAAGACGCCTTTGAGGGATTAGAGATCATGGATAAGCTCTCTGATCCTGAAAAACACGGGCCGTTTGTCGAGCAGATCAAACGCGAAGCACTCGAAGCCGCTGAGCATGCCCGGCACGCCGCAGAGGGCAAAGGAGCAGAACCCACGAGCCAGTCGCGGACTCCGGCAGTGGTATCAGTGAATCGCAGCCGTTTCGCACTTGATACCCTGCCAACGCCTCCCTTCTGGGGGCCGCGCGTACTGGAGCGCATCGGTCTGGAAGAAGTAGCAGCCTGCATGGACCTCAACACCCTCTACCGGCTGCATTGGGGCGGCAAGGCGCATGGCGAAGAGTTTCAGCGGCTCGTGCGCGAAGATTTTGAGCCGCGCCTGGAGCGTATGCTGCTTGAAGCTCGTCAGAAACGTTCGATGGAACCCAAAGCCATCTATGGCTACTATCCTTGCCAGAGCAGCGGTGACGAACTCATCATCTACGACCCCAACGATCACAACCGCGAACTGGCGCGTTTCAGCATGCCGCGTCAACCCGATCAAGAGCGGCTGTGCCTGGCAGATTACTTTGCGCCGGTCGAGTCCGGGCGCAAAGACGTTGTCGCGCTTCAGGTCGTGACCATCGGCAAGAAAACGACGGAACTGATCGACAAACTCCAGGCCAGCGGCGATTACTCGGCGGCTTACTACATTCACGGCCTGGGCGCAGAGATGGCCGAGGGCATGGCTGAATATGTCCATCGCATCGTTCGCCGCGAGCTAGGGCTGGAGCCAGAGCAGGGCAAACGCTATAGCTGGGGCTACCCGGCCATTCCCGAACTGGAGGATCAGGTCAAGCTCTTCAGCATCCTGCCGGTGCGCGAGACCATTGGCGTCGACCTGACCATCTCGCACCAGCTTGTGCCGGAGCAATCCACCGCCGCCATTGTCGTGCATCACCCCAAAGCCGTCTACTTCAGCGTGCGCCAGGCCCGCGAGGCATCAGCCGTTGGGGGAAATGATTAAAGAGCGACTATCTGGAGGGCAAGACAAAGCGGGCGCAGTCCCTTTCTGGCTGCGCCCACTCAAACCGATCTACCCCTGCCAGGTCTTGAACGGCCAGAGACTCATCTCTTGCGTCCAGGCGCTTGGCGGCTGGTGCAGCAGGAAGAGGATCGCATCGGCAAGATCTTCAGGGCGCAGATATTTTGCGCCGGGCCTGGGTATCCAGCCCTTGCGCTGGCCGGAGAAATTCGTCGCAGCAATGCTGCCCGGCAGAATCGTCGACACACGGATATTCAAATCGCTCACCTCAGCCGCCAGAGATTGGGCCAGGCCATGCAGCCCAAACTTACTGGCGCAGTAGGCCGCCATATTTGGATAGCCCTGCTTCCCGGCCCCCGAAGAGATCATAATGATGTGTCCGCTGCGCTGCTCCTTCATGGTTGGCAGCACCGCCTGGGAACAGAGAAACGGGCCAGTCAGGTTGACATCTAGCGTGCGGCGCCACTCATCTACCGGCGTCTCATCCACACTGCTGATCGGTCCCCCAATCCCGGCGTTATTCACCAGCACATCAATCCGCCCAAAACGCTCCAGCGCTTGGGCGGCAATGTGCCGGGCATCAGCAGGGTTGGCAACATCGGCGCTGATCGCCTCACAGACACCATTGGCGGCAGCAATCTCTCCCGCCAACTGGTCGAGATGTTCCCTGGTTCGAGCCACAGCCACCACACTCATCCCCTCTCGCGCCAGCCTCAACGCAATCGCTCGCCCGGCACCGCGCCCGGCACCAGTCACAATAGCCACCTGATTCTCTAATGCTGGCATCGCTGACCCCTTCCACAAATGGGACTTAAAAACGCCTCACTTTGCTAAAGAGTACCGCGAAGACCTTCAGCACGCAATAGGGGCATCTGACTTGCTCAACCGGGCTTTTGGCCTTCCTGCTGACCAAGGATATAGGACTGCTTTCCTATTTGGAATCATGGTTATCACCGCCTGCAAAGCGCCTCTTCTATGCCCCCCAGGGCTGATGCCGCCAGCCCTCGCACACTCAATCGCCTTAACACGCCGCCTTGCCAGGCATGATATACTCTTCCCAGCCTTATGGCCTGTCGCCTGCTCACATGGTCAGGGAAGCCAGAACTGACATCTCAGCAAGCTGGACGACGCTAGAAGGACACCTCCATTTCTTAACGAGACAAACGAAGAGGGGGTCTCGCATGCTTCCTACGCCCGCTCGCAAGCCTTTATTTTCAACGATTGGCACTAAGGTGCTGCTGGGTCTGCTGATAGCTGCCCTGCTGCCCTTGATCGCCAGCGTCGCTGTTTCTTTGATCCAGATGAATCGCCTCAATGACCAGGCGCGCAGCACCAGCAGTATGGCCCTGACGGGCAACGCCCAACAGGCCCTCCAGACCCAGGCAAATGACCTGGCGACAACCACCAGCCAGCGCATCCAGTTAATCGCCAACACCACGCAGGAACTGGCAAATTACGCCAGTTATCTCTTTAGCAATCCTCAGTTCTTCAGCAGCGGCACCTACAATCAGGCCAGCACCATGACCCACGACCCTAAAGGCCAGTGGTATAACCCGGTGAGCGAACCGGCCAGTGTTTTTATCCCCAATACCGTCCCAAGATTGACCCCTGCTATCAGGCAAGCGCTTAATATCCAGACCTTCCTGGACCCGGTCTTCAAGGCACACTACGATCAAGATAGCTACCCCACCTATTTTGGTGGCGCAGACCAGGTGACGCGCTATTACGCGCCACAGTCTCCAACAAAAAACTTCGATCTTGGACATGTCCTGCCGCCCAATTTTGATATTACCTCGCGTCCCTGGTACACACTCGCCACTCCTCAGAATGACCCACAAGGCACACCAGTCATCACCCCCCCCTACATCGATGCTACTGGCAAGGGAGTGACCATCACCATCTCTGCCCCTGTCTACACCAGCGATGGAACCTTTATGGGGGTGATAGGGCGCGATGTGCTGCTAACCCAGATTCAGAACGGGGCACCCACCCAGAAGACCGGCCTGCTGCCTACCATCTTACCTACCAACGTTGGGCAGCACGGCTACGACTTCCTGGTTGACCAGAACGGCAATATCATCAGCATGCCCACTGCCGGGCAGACAGACTTCGGGGTACAACTGGTTGCCAAGTCGGGCGATGTCCAACTCAATATACGGCTGGATGCCCAGGGAAACTCCCATGTCACCGATTTCCTGGAAAACATGGCAACCAGCCAATCAGGGCTGACCACCCTCTCGCTGCAAGGGCAGGTCAAGTATCTGGCCTTTGCCCGCGTGAACGGAGGAGCATCCTGGGATCTCGTGCTGGTCTTGCCGGAATCCGAAGTATTGGCTTCCATCCCCACGCTCAATGCCCAACTGAACCAGCAGATTAGCCAGACGCAGTTGCTCAGTTTTGGCCTCACCCTTGGCCTGATTGTCCTGGCATCCATCATCGCCTATCTGCTCAGCCGCAACATTGCCCAACCGCTGCTGGCAATCACCAGGTCGGCGCAGTATCTGGCACTCGGCCAGTCGATGTATGCAGACCCAGAAATCACGGCCCGGCAAGAACGCCTGGCGCAGCGCCGCGACGAGGTCGGTGATCTTGTCCGCGCTTTTGACGCGATTGATCACTACTTTGAGGAGACCAGTCAACTCGCCGACGAGATAGCTCAGGGGAACCTGACCATCCAGGTCCACCGCACCTCAGACCAGGATCGTCTGGGGCTGGCACTTGAGCGGATGATGCGCTACCTCAATCAGATTCTCGAAGTCGCTACCCGACTATCAGCCGGAGATTTGGCGCAAGAAATACAGCCAGGCTCCCCCACCGATGTCCTGGGCAACGCCCTCAGACATATGCTAGATGAACTGCGCGCACTGGTCATGCGTATGCAGGCCGCCGGGCGCGAGATCGAGGCCGCCGCTGCCTTTGTCTTGCAGCGCTCCGCCTTCCTCGTCGAAGCCTCCGAGCGCCAGATGGAGCAGATCAGCCACGCAACCGCCAGTATTAGCCAGATGGCAGAATCAAATCACAAGGTTGCCGAAGATACCTACACCCTGGCGCGGGTTGCCTACACCGCACACGGACATGCCCAGGCCGGTTATCAGGCGGTCCAGCAAACCATTGGCAGCATGAACCAGATCCAGGAAGATGTCTCCCAGGCAACCCAGCGTGTAGGGCAACTCAATCGCCGCACCCAGGAGATCACCCGCATCCTGGAAGTAATCAGCAACATCGCCCACCAGACCAACCGCCTGGCACTCGACGCCGCCATTCATGCCTCGGCAGCGGGACCCTATGGTCGCAACTTTAATATTGTCGCCACCAACATCCGCCATCTGGCCGAGCAAGTCAAAGAAGAAGCGAACCAGATTTCCCACACCATCCAGAGCATGGTTGATGAAACCAACCAGGTGATTCAGGCCACCAAACAGAGCCAGCAGCGCGTCGCCGAGGGAGTCAGCCTGGCAACCTCAGCCGGAACCGCTCTCGAAACCATCACCAGCGTCGTCGACCAGCAGACTCAGCTTGTTGAAACCATCAACCAGACTGCCAAACAGCAGCGCGACACCTCCGTAGGCGTCGCCCAGGAGATGCAGGCAGCCTCTGAGATCACGGCCCAGTACAGCGCCGGAACACGCCAGACCGCCCAGAGCATCGAGCGCCTGGCTTACCTCGCGCGCCAGCTCAAAGAATCGGTGGAAGCCTTCACCCTGCCAGCGGGCTATAACGGTGCCGAATCCATGCAGCCATATAATCAGATCACCGGCATGCACATGCGCCCACCGGTTCGTTCTGCCCGCCCAACGCCCCTGCTCCCCCAACCCAGCAGCACAGGCATAAAGCGCGGCATGAACAATCAAATTCAATAAAAGGGTAACAGCATTGCCTGGAGCGCCTCTGTTTCTGGCAGCCAACAAGCACCTGTCAGAATGACAGCGCTCCAGGCGCCAGCGCGGCCTCTATTTCCTGGCATCCTTGCGCTTCAACGCAAAAGCGATCACGCCGATCAGCACAATAACAACCAGCCCCATCGCAATCCAGGATAAGACAATACGCTGGGTAGCCTCAGCCTGGGTATAGATCGAATACAGCGTCCCATGATAGAGATAATCATTCCCAAACAACTTATCTCCACCAACCAGATCACTGTGCAAACCAAACGATGAGCCAAGCGCTGCCATGCCCCAGCGAAGCGGCCAGATCATTGCTACCACCAGGCTTACAGGGTCCTTCAGCGAAACCACAACCCCGGAGAAGATCACCTGGGGCACAATAATGACCGCCAGCAGACTATTGGCGGTATCTTCATTGGGGGAAAGCGCTGAAATCGTGAACCCCAGCATGATCCCTCCAATTCCGGCCAGCGCCAGCGTAATGTACGTCTCCAGCAGCGACGGCAAAATCACTCCCGGCGGCAGCGGCTCAAAGAAGTTCACAAGAAGCACCATCGAAGCCACCTGCACCAGCGCCAGCAGCATATAGACCAGCAGCTTGGAAAGCATATAGGGCAGAATGCCCAGATTCACTGCGCGTTCTCGCCGATAGATCGCCACTTCCTTCACAATCTCTCTGGCGCCCGTAATACAACCAAATAGAATCGGGATCAACGCGAGCATAAAGACAATCCGCTGCGCATCTCCATTGTGCCCGGCCACTTCAAAATCTTGCAACGCCTGATTCACCCCACCGCGCATCTGCACATAGGCGCTGACCGCAGCATCAGAGGAGTGAGCGAGAAACGCCTGCACCTGATCGCACGTCACCGTGCTGCCGATAGAGGGGCTGTTGGGCAAGCCTATCACGCCAGCAGATGGCGTCCGAATTTGCGGCACGCACTGAACAATACTGTTGCCATCCAGAATGCCTGGCCCAAGCTCAAACCTGATGAGAACCATCAGCAAAAGCGCCACCAGCGGCGCCTGCAAGAGCAGCACCAGCAGCGTAGGCACATCATTTCTCAGCAGCTCCAGCCGACGCAGCGAAAGCAGCCTGAGCTGTTTCCAGAAGCCACCTCGCTTTACCCGCTTAATCTCCTTCAACGGCACTTGCCCGGCAGCAGCGCCGCTGGCATCTTTAAGCGGCTGCGCGATCAAGTCCTGGTATCCTCTGGAGCTTTTAAAGCGAACCTCGGCCTCTTCGGGCATCGCCGGATTTTCATCAGTGGCTTCCAGAACCGTGTAAATCTCGGCAAAATCAGCCTTGCCAAAGAACGCCTTTGCCTCCTCCGGCGGCCCATAATACGCCAGTCGTCCCCCCGGCGCTAGAAAACACACGTAATCGCAAACGCTGATATTATTCGTCGCGTGCGTCACCAGGATAATCGTATGTCCCTTGTCCGCCAATTTGCGCAAGAGAACCATCATCTTGCGATCCAGCCCCGGGTCCAGCCCTGAAGTCGGCTCATCCAGAAAAAACAGGCTGGGATTTGCCAGCAGCTCCAACGCGATAGAAACCCGTTTGCGCTGCCCGCCAGAGAGCTTCTTAATCAGCAGCTTTCGCCGCTCCGTCAGTTCCACATCCTCCAATACCTCCGCAATGCGCTGCCAGATTTGCTCATCCGTAAAATCAGTCGGCAGCCGAATCTTTGCCGCGTAATACAGCGCGCGCTCCACTGTCAACTCTCGATGCACAATATCATCCTGGGGCACATACCCAATCTGCGTACTAAATGCCGCCAGATTGCGATAATAATCTTGCCCGTTGTACAGCACTTTGCCCTGCTGAGCCAGGCGCAAGCCGGACAGCGCATCCAACAGCGTCGTCTTGCCCGCTCCAGAGCCTCCTACCAGCGCTACAAACGCACGCGGCGGGATCGAGAGCGAAATATCGTGCAGCAGCACTGCCTGGTTGGCACCAAACTTCCTCAGATTGAGTGCATCAATGCGAATATTGTTGCTCTCATCAAACGGAACAAGCTGCGTGCTTTCATAGAGCAGGCGATACGGCCCGATACGCACCTCATCGCCCATTTTCAGGAGATGATTCGTCACAAGCTGTCCATTGACATAGACATGATTCGTGCTGTGCAGATCAAGCACCCGATACGTCCCGCCCTCCCGCACCAACCGTGCGTGGTGCGCCGAAACCTGCGGGTGCGGCAAGACCACCCTATTATCCGGCTTGCGCCCGATAGTCACTTCCGCTGCCTCCAGGCGAATGGGCTGCATCGGTGGCAGCGCCTCCGGCTGGCTGCCGCTGCCATCCTGAAAACTGAGGGTAATCAGCGTGCCCTGCGCGTCGCCAATACGAAAGACATCCCCATTTGCCAGCACCTTGCGAAACGGTTCATCGCCGCGAATCTTGCGCCCCTGAAAGAGCAGGCCGTTCGTTGTCTGCGAACGTGTCGGATGGGGATGGACCAGAACCCATTGATTCCCTTCCCGCATCAGTTGCAGGTGCAGCCCGGAGACCGAAGGATCGTCAATAACAATATCAGCAGTCGCGTCACGTCCCAGGCTCATGACCGCCTTATCCAGCGTATACGTTCTCTGGCGCTCAGCAGTATTGCTGCTCACCCCCAGAGTGGGAATGCCCAGCATAAACGCCGAAGCCACCAGCGTCTGGGATGCGCGCGGCAGCAGGCTCGTGGGACCACGCGGCAGATCAGCCTGAGCATCGGTACTTCTTGGGGCAGCTTCAGCAGCAGCGCCTGACGCTGGGACAGATGCAGCAAGCGCTGGCATAGTTGGCAGAGTGAGATCAGCAGGCGGCACAGGCGGCACAGGCGATGCCCCCGGCAGCATGGGGGCGGGCATGGGCTGCACCGTTGGAATCACCGGCGCAGCGGCTGCATCTGCCGGAGCAGCAAACATCTGGCGGCGCGGAAGCGTCTCTTCATCAGCCTCTTTATCAACAGCCTGAAGCACAAGGCGAAATGACGTATCTTCCCCCAGGCCAATCACCGCCCCATCCTGAACAATCGCCTGCTGCACGCTCTGTTGATTCACCGTCAGCAGCGTGGTCTGAGAGAGCTTTTCAATGCGCCAGAAACCATCCTGCCAGACCAGCCGGGCGTGATGTCTCGAAACTTTCAAATCGCCCTTAATCACCAGATCATTCGCTGTATCCCGGCCAATAAGTACCGTTGAACGGGTAATAGGAAATGTTCTTCCCGCAAGGGGGCCGGTAAGAAAAGTGATCGAACCCAGGTCTGCTGATGGCGCTTCTGAACCCATAAGCCTTGACTCCTCTTCCACACAAAATATTAGGATGTCTCTCATCACATCAGAGGGTCAGTTCTCTCTGGGATTATAGCGAAGAAGGGGTGATGCTACAAGCAGCAGCAAAGCTGTAGATCGCACCTGCTCGCTCAATTGCAACAACCATCCCTCAATGATGCGCCTGGAGCAGCGGAAACACCTCGGCAGCCGTAAAGCGCACCATCTCCTCCGGCCCCAACGGGAAAAGCAGCAGCGCATCGGCACCAGCAGCCAGGAAGGCGCGCATCTTTGCGGCGCATTCTTCTGGCGTCCCGGAAATGGTCATGTCTTCGATCCATGCCTGGGGCATCTCACGGGCAACGGCATCCGCTCCACCACGCACGATCAGATCAGCCAACTGCTCGCTGATCCCATAGAGATCAGTGATAGCCGTCGGACCCAGCGCCGCCAGGACAAACGACAAAACCCCGCGCGTTGCCTCTTTCGCCCTGGCCCCATCGCGATCCACCACATAGAGCGCAATTACCGGGAAGCGATGGGGGGTAGTGCGCCCGGCGCTCTTCATCCCCAGAGCCACCTGCTCGCGCGCCCACCGAACAAACGCAGGCGTCGCGGTGAGGTTAATCAACGTGCCATCAGCATATTTGCCGGAGACGCGGAGCAACTTAGGGCCGGAAACACCAAGATACAGCGGGACCTCTTCCCTGGGAGGATGCGTAAGTTTGATCGCCGAAGATGAGAAATACTGCCCCGTGGCAGTCAACTCCTCGCCAGAAAGCAAGGTGCGAACACTCGTGACGCACTCGCGCACCACAGTGGCCGGAGCAGCAGGGGTATAGCCCATCTGCCGCACCCACGACGACAAACCCAGGCTGATGCCAGGTCGAAAGCGCCCCGGAAACAGCCGGGAAACAGTAGCAATCTCCATTGCCAGCACAGCCGGATGGCGCGAGAGCGCCGAGACAATGCCCAGACCGACGGGAATCCGTTTCGTGGCATTGAGGGCAGCCATTGCCACCGAAAAGCCACCGCCGCAGAAATAATCTTCGGCAACCAGGATTTCAGCGTAGCCCAGGTCTTCAGCGAGAGCAGCAGTCGGAGCGATCTTCTCCGGGGGAGTGGCCGTGTCAATGACCCAGCCAATGGGGAGAGCTTCCTGAGATGCCATCAATCTACCTCCTTATGAGACCAAACCTTCAAAGGCCACTACCGCATCAGCGTACCACAAAACCGTCCGTATGACTGCCCCTTTCCAGGACGAGAAACCCTCAACGCCTGTTGCTCTCTTGCGCGTAAGCTCGAGGTGACATACAATAGGGGGCATGTTTGTGCATCACACACGCATCTCAAGCGTGTGAATAGGGGGCAGTAACCTTCCCTGGCGCTAGCCTCTCTGCGCCTGCCTGGTAAGCAGCAAACAAGGAGCGATCACCATGCTGAGCAATACGGACGCAGCCTACCCGCTGTTGCCTGGCGTACCCTCCTTCCCAGTCGGTCTCTCGGCCACTGATCCGCTCGCTCAGAACGAAGCTCGCTTTCGCGCGCTGGTGCAGGCCACCGGGCAAATCTACTGGATCACTGACGCACAAGGACATCTGAAGGATGCAACTTCATGGTGCGCCTTCACCGGGCAGACTGCTGATGAGGCGAGCGGCGATGGCTGGGCTGCCGCTCTCCACCCCGACGACCGCGAGCCTACCCTGGTAGATTGGAAAGCAGCAACCGCTGCCAGACACCCATACCGTCACGAGCATCGTGCGCGCCGCGCTGACGGGCAATACCGTTTGATGCTGGCCCAGGCTTATCCAGTGCTGGATACCGATGGAAAGGTACGAGAGTGGGTGGGCGTCGATACGGACATCACCTTGCTTCAAGAACTGCGCGCAGATGCGCAGGCCAGTCAAGAGGAATTCCAGGCCACGTTCGAGAAAGCAGCGGTAGGCATCGCCCACGTACAACTGGATACCGGACGTTTCCTGCGCGTGAATCAGAAGTTCTGTGAGATTCTGGGCTATACCCATAAGGAGTTACTGGACCAGACCTTCCAGAAACTCACCTATCCCCCTGATCTGAACACGAATCTGAGCTTGCTTGAGCAGATGCTGGCAGGGGAAATCTCAACCTACACCCTCGAGAAACGCTATATACGCAAAGATGGAAATCTGGTCTGGGTTAATCTGACCACTTCCCTCAAGCGGGATCGGGCTGGCATCCCAGAATACGGCATCGCAGTTATCGAAGACATCAGCGCGCGCAAGGCTGCGGAAGAGGCGCTGCGGCAATCCGAACAGCAGTATCGCCAGCTTTTTGAGATGATGGCGCAGGGGGTGATCTATTACTCAGCCAGCGGCAAGATACTCTCTGCCAATCCGGCGGCGCTCCGCATACTGGGGGTGACGTGGGCAGAGATTCAGAAGCAGGCATCCTATGACCCCCTCTGGCAGACAATCTCTGAAGATGGCTCGCCATGCCCACCCGAGGCCAGCCCGGTCGCGCGCGCTCTGCGCACCAGCCAGCCCATCAGCGATATAGTGCGGGTCTTCAATCTCAAAGAGCGAGCCTATCGCTGGCTTCAGGTGGCAGTTATTCCTGAATTCCGGCCTGGAGAAAGTACCCCCTATCAAGTCTTTGCCACCTTTGAGGACATCACCGAGCAGCGGCGGCTGGAAGAGGCGCTGAGCGCACAGGTGCAGGAATTAGAAGCAATTTTCGCCTCGATGAGCGAGGGGCTGATCGTCGTTGGAAGCGAGGGGCAAATCCTGCGTGCCAACCCGGCCTATGCGGCTCTGGTAGGCTGGCCGCCCGATTCGACCTTTTATACGATGCACCCGAAGGACCGCTATCAGGTCTTGCAGATTCGGGATGGGCAGGGCCAGCTTATCCCCCTTGACCAGATGCCAATTGCCCAGATGTTCCAGGGTGAGCAAGTGATAGGCGAGCAAAGTTTCCATAGCCGGGATGGCCGCGAGGTGTACGCAAGTATACGCGGAGCGCCGCTGACTGACACGGCAGGCCACGTCACCGGGGCCGTCCTGGTCTTCCATGACATCACCGAGCGGCGACTGCTCGAGCAGCAGACACGCGAAGCCCTCAAAGCGCTCCTGAACATGGCTGAATTGCTGGTACACCAGCCCCCAGAGAGTGATGAGCAGCGCTCGGCGCTGGTAGGGCACCATCTGGCTAAACTGGCGTGTTCGCTGCTGGGCTGCCCCGTTGCCATGATCCTCACCCTGGTCCCCCAGACGCTAGAGCTACAGGTGCTGGCGACGGTAGGCTACACGCCAGACCAGGAAGCGCGCCTGCATAACCTGATCTCTGGCTGGACACATACAGCCCCGAATCTGGCTGATATAGCGCGTTTGATGGCTGGCGAGACACTGGTGCTTGATCTCACCAAAACGTCTTACCAGGAGTACGCTGCCGCCTTTGAGGTCCGCCAGGCCATCGCAGCGCCTATGCAACTGGCCGGACGCCTGATCGGAATGGTAGTCTTTAGTCCCAGCAAGATGACGCACGCCTTCACCGAGCAACAAATCGCCCTTGCCGGAGCGACAGCACAATTGGTCGGATTGATGATTGAGCGCGAGCGATTGCTGCGCGAGCGCGAAGAGGCCCGTGCCCACGCGCTTGCGCTTCACGAATCTCATCAGCAGATGGATACCTTCCTGGGTCTGGTAAGCCACGAACTACGAACCCCGCTGGCAACCATGAAGCTGGCAATCCAGTTGATCCACCGCCGCCTGGAGCGTGTATCTCTTGATCTTCCAGAGGCTGCGGGTAATCTGGCCGCCCTCTTACCCACCCTTCGGGAACTCTTTGCGCCTGTCGAGCGCCAGGCTGCCCGGCTGGAGCGCCTGGTAAAAGACCTGATGGATGCCTCGCGCTCCAAGGAGGGCAAGCTGGAGCTGAAATTGGAACGAGCTGACCTGCGTGCCATCGTTCAGGAGGTAGTGGCAGAGCAGCGTGAACTGACACCTCAACGTGTGATCGAGCTTCATACCCCAGCAGCGTCCGAGGACACAGTGCCGACGATTCCAGCGGCAGGGGCAGAGCCACAGGCGCTAGCCGTGTTCGTTGACAGCGATTATATCAAACAGGCAGTGACAAACTACCTGACCAACGCGCTGAAATACTCGCCAGAGACGGAGCCAGTGCTGGTTGGCGTGGAGCAGCAGGCAGAGCGGGCGCTGGTCTGGGTACGCGATCAAGGGCCTGGAATAGCCCTGGCAGATCAAGAGCATATCTGGGATCGCTTTTATCGCGTGCCTGGCATTCAGGGGCAGCACAAGGCAGCAGGAGGGCTGGGTCTGGGGCTATATGTCACCAGAATGCTCATCGAGCGGCACCAGGGACAGGTTGGCATGAACAGTACACCAGGGCAGGGTGCAACATTCTGGTTTGCGCTGCCGCTGGCTGAATGACGTGCTTGCTCCAACAGTTCTTATCCCAGGCGGGCGCCAGTTCGCTCAAGACTCGCGCGGTTCAACATCAGGCCCGGCTGCCTCACCGCCATAGAATGCCTGGAATATCATTCCCGCACGATCTCCCCAGTTCCCTCAATCGCCGGATCGCGCACATACTCAGGATACTCAATATCCCATATTTCCCCTGCCTCCAGGCGCGCCTCCCAGCGTCTGAGCGCATCCAGCACCACCTTACGCTGAAGCGCTGGCTGAAACGGCCCACCCGTGCAATCACCAAGCGTAAAACCCACCGGATGAACAGCGCGCGGTGGCCCCATCTGTTTTGATGCCTCTGGCACCAGGGTAATCAGGACGGTGGGGATCGCTAGCATCTCCAATTCTCGCTGGATCGCAACGACCGTGCGATGGCACAGCGGTCAACCGGCAGTCAAGAGTACGGCATCAGCCGACGAACGCTCGATCAAACGCGCCATTTCCGGCGCCGCGCGCTCATAGAGGTCTTTGAGCAACTGGCTGTAGCCCATAAAGCCCAGATGCAGATTGCTCACACCTTGTATCACGCCTTCCTGGGCCAGTTCGCGCAGCCGATCAATTGGAAAAACACAATTGATGTCCTGGTCAGCGTGGCGATGGTCATAGTGTTCATGCGTCACCATCAACTGGCGGCTTTCCACATCTCCAGGAATCTCTCGCCAGCTATTATCGCCAGCCGTATCATACGGTTCCTGGGTACGTAGATGCACACCAGCAGTGCTTACCAGCGCAAAGGTGCTTTCGCGCAGTTCCAACCTGCGCGGCGTATAGGGAATACAACGACGTGACATTGCCATAGCATTTCACCCGATCAAGAATCCCTCGCTCATCGCCCTCTTCCGTTTTTGATGGCGGCCTCCATCACGGTCTGTGTTCCAGAAGGTCAGAATCTGGTCTGGCCCTCCAGCCAGAAACGGCATCCACGCCCGAAACACCGAAAGGACCGCCCAGCCATGATAAAACGGCACGCGAGTAAATTAGCAGTTGCCCTGGCACTCATCCTTATTCTGCTCGGTGGCCTGGTCTTAGGCTCTGGCACGGCAGCAGTAAAAGCCGCCCCGGCGCACTCCATCGCGTCCTGCGTTGAGCCTGGCCCACCGTGCATCTAGCAGCCTCCAGCGAGCAGGAGAACACCCAAGCTGTAGGTGTCCTCCTGCCTCCCTTACGCGCCCCAGCAATGTTTTGCTGCTGCTACGGCTGTTCCCGTTGTACCGAGACAACCTCCCGCGCCCGGCGCATCTGGTCATACGCCTCCCGGAAACGCCTTTGCCGCTCCAACAACTGACCATAGCGTTCGTGCGCTCGCCCCAGCCGGTTATAATCCTGAATCTGCTCAAAAGCGTAGATCGCTTCCTGAAGCATCCGCTCTGCCGTCGCGTACTCGTTCACAGCTTCGTAAGCCAGCGCCAGCGTAATTTGCAACTGCCCGCTGATCTCGTAATCTTTCCCCTGTCCCACATGCTGCAAGCCCTCGTTGCCCGCCTGGATAGCCCGATCCCATTCCCCTCTGGCATTGTACAGCGACGCCAAACTTCCCCACGCCACTCCCAGCGTGCGCGGAATGCCCAACTCCCTGGCAGTCTCCATGCCCCGGTGCAACTGCTCCTCCGCTTCCTGATACCGCCCTTGCTTCGTCAACACCTGACCCAGAAGCGCGCGCACTTGCGCCAGCATCCACAAATCTCCCAACGGACCCAGCGCCCGCAGCGCCTCCCGATAACATTCCTCAGCGCGCTCCAGATCACCACCCTCCCGATACACCAACCCCAAGCCCCAATAGGACAACCCGCGCTGACGTTCATTATCCAGGTTCTTCGTTTGCTCGACTGCCTTCTGATAGAAACCAATGGCCTCCTGATGCCAGCCTAGACGCCAGTACGCATTCCCCAACCCCTTGTAGACCAACAGCTTGAGTTCAGGATCGCGGATCACGCGCTCCTCAATCGCTGCCAGGCACTGACGATGGTAGTCTATCGACAACTTCATCCGACCACACCCGCACGCCGCAACCCCAAGAAAACAGCGCAGTCGTTCAACCTGCTCGGCTAACTGTTCGCGCTCGGAGGGCGCTGCCTGGGAGTGCAGCGACTCCGCCAGGCGCAATCCCTGCTCCAGAATCGGCAGGGCATCAGCCGCTTTGCCCACCAACGTTGAGGCCCACCCGACCAGCACATACCACTGCGGGCGATACCGCGCAGGCAAAGCCTCCGGCGGGGCATCGCCCAACTGCTCCAACGCCTCACGGGGCTTCTCCCGCCGGATCAAAGCCTCTGCCTGGCTCAAATCCAGGAGAGCAGCCTCCGCACGCACCGCCCGTTCGGACTCAGAGACCACATCCGGCGCAGCAGCCCTGGTCGAAAGCGCGCCCTGGTTCGGCACATCCTCACCAAAAAAGTAAGAAACCGGCACGCCCAACCGTACCGCCAGCGCGCCTAACGCCTGAAGAGACGGAGTCATCTTAGCTCGCTCGATAGCAGAGATATAACTTTTCGAGTAGAGGTGGTCAGCCAGTTCCTGCTGTGTCTTGTTCGCAGCAATGCGGGCAGCACGAATCCGCTCGGCAATCAGGGGAGATGCCTGGTACGCTTTCTTAGCCTTGCTAGTGGGAACCTGCTTTGAGGTCGTCTCTCTTATATCTGCTGCGTAGGAAGGTACCTCTTGGTCCAACATCACTTGCTCCCCTGCCTGGTGCAGGGTCTCCTTTCCTCTTGCTGAAGGTCCAGTGGCAGCCGACGGCGCGCTGGCTCATCCTAAGCTGCCCGACACAAGCAGCGAGCTTCTTAGTTAGGAAAGTGTACCAGAGAAGGGGAGACGAGTCAACAAGATTAGCCTGGATACTACCCAATATACCTATCTATGGAGCGAGCGGACAGGATACCTGTCCGCTCCCGGCATCTGCCTCTCATCAGAGCTTGCGCAGCACCTCAAAAAGTTCCTCGTTGTCAGGGGCCTCACCAATCGGGCGATGCACATGAATCCAGCGAATCTTCCCCTCTTTATCAATCACAAAGAGCGCTCGCTCTGGCATCCCTAACTCGTGCATCACTCCATACTTCTGGGCAACCGCTGCATGGGGATAAAAATCGGAGAGCAATGGGAACGTCAATTGATACTGCTTTGCCCAGGCGGTCAGAGCATGGCGGCTATCGGTGCTCACCCCAATCACCTCCGTATCATAACTCTTGAAACGTTCCAACTCCGCCTCATACGAAGGCATCTGCGCCGAGCATGTACTGCTAAAAGCAAATGGGAAAAACGCCAGCACCACATTCTTCTTGCCGCGAAAATCGCTCAGCGTAATTTTTTCGCCCTTAGCCGTTGGCAGCGTAAAATCTGGGGCCAGATCACCAACCTTCAGCGTTGAAGTTTCTGTCAAACTCTGAGGACTTTGGGTACTACTCATTGATACCTGCCTTTCAAAACGTGTTCAAACGTGTTGATTGCGGTGAAAACGTCCGCACATCGCGTCGCATCAGCGACGTATGGCCCTAGCCGGGCAAGGGACCGGGTTCTCAACAGTCCCACATGCTTGATGGGGTGTGAACGCACCCCCAGCGCAAAGCGCTGTTGGGCTTCTTTCAGCCTGCATTGTAACGGTCCAACGTCTTCTGGTTGACGGCTGCCGAGTCAGCCGACTCTTCCGGGAGTGCGTCCCGCTGTGTTCACGCTGAACACAGAAGATGGTGTGTGCCTACGAAAACAACAGCTATCTAAGGCTCCTTGCCAGCCGCACCCTGCATCGGATGCCAGCCAGTACATCAACAGCAGGAAATAAGCGCGTTTCCCATGCAGCGCTTCCCTCTGATAAAGAAGCATCTTGCGTGGGCATATCACAAACAAGATTGTAACATTGCTCAATCAACAAAATCAAAAAAAGCGTGTCTTCCCTCTGTGCCGGTAGCCAGGTTGGATGAGGTTCATTGACAGCGCCCGTTCTTTGCGCTAGGCTGAGTATCAAGGCTGATCAGACAGCATAATATCTTGCAAGCACGACAGCCTGTGCAGCTTCATAACACATCCCATCTTCAGAACAGCAGCGGAGAAAGAGAAGCGGTGCAGCTTTTTCAGCAACTCAACGTGAGCCAGCAGCGGGGGCGCCTGCGCACCTTCATGCTCGCCTTATGCGCGGCGGGCGCGCTGGGCATCGCCTTGCTGCTTACCCTCAGCTATTCCCTGGAACAATACATCCTTTTCCCTCTGGCTGATCTTGGCACCCTGAGTACATACGCCCCAGACGCCGCGATCCTCTTTGGCCTCTCCATGCTGCTGCTGGTCGCCTTTTATTTGAGCGCCTACTGGGTCATGCGCCGCGCTGTAACCTCCAGCGAAGGACTCTCCGAGCGTGCCGCCCAGATCATCGTCATCTTTCCCATCCTCATGCTGCTCATCCTTGCCCATCTCTATCCCATCACCTCGCTGGACAGCATCAGCCAGGACATCCAGATACGAGTGTTGACCGCCCATCACGCCAATCCCCTCCTCGTCCCAGCCGCCAACTTCCCAAACGACCCATTTACCCCCTACGATGATGCCCAGAACCTGCCTTCGCCCTATGGCCCGCTCTGGATCGCGCTCAGCGCTGGCCCGGCCCTGCTGGCGGGCAATAACCTGCTGGCGCTGGTACTGCTGGAAAAAATGGTGCCCATCCTCTGTGCCCTGGGCTGTCTGCGCCTTGTCTGGCTGATCGCCTCCAGAATTATTCCCCATCGCCGCTGGCAGGCGCTGCTGCTCACGGGCTGGAACCCGCTCCTGCTGCTGGAAACCGCTGGCAACGGCCACAACGATACCGTCCTGCTCTTCTTTGTCCTGCTGGCCTTCTATCTCCTCATCGTTGGCCCGCGCTGGCTGGCCCTCCCGGCCCTCACACTGGCAGCGCTGGTCAACAGCCTTGCCCTCATCTTCCTGCCCTTGCTCCTGCTGGCCCTCTGGCGCGTCTCACCGCATCAGCGCCGGGCTACCACGTTGCCAGGCGGCACAGCCCTGGCCCTGGCACTCATCGTCGCCGCTTTGCTGCCCTTTGGTGGCACACAGACACTCGGCTCCCTCTTTCGGCCCTTTACCCGCTACGCCCTCTCGCTGCCCGCCATCCTCTATGGCTTCCTCCAGCCTCTCTATCCTGAGCTGCTGGCCGACCTGATCGTCAAGCTGCTGGCCGTGTGCTGCTTTGGTGTCTGCTATCTCGCCATCCTCTATCGCCTCGCGCGCTGGACCTCGCTCCAATCGCAGGCCGATAAGAGACTCGCCACGCCCGCGCTCATAACCGCAGGCTATGAAGCTTTGTTCTGGTTTTTTGTGCTGGGGGCACTGGCGTTCCAGCCCTGGATGATCCTCTGGCTCGTCCCCTTTGCCGCGCTGGACCACCGGATCATGCCCTGGGTACGCACCACCATATTAGCGACCTGCGGTCTGATCGTCCCCATCATCCTGATCTTCATCAACAACGCAGCCCTCACCAGCGGCTCGATAGACCCCTTCACTATCCAATTGGCCGCCGTTCTCACCCTCTTTGCGCCAGTGCTGCTGCTCCGCTCCCTGGAAGCAATCTACCAAAGACGACGCCTGGCCGCCGCCCTGGCCGCCAGAGAAGCCGAACTGGCGCGCCTCCAACGGCAGCTCAACCGCACACAGACAGGGCAGGCATCATCTCCGAACCAGAAAAGCCCCGGCTGAGTTAAGCTCAGTTTAGCGGAATCTCAGTATGAAATCGGGCGAGTTTCCACATCATTTTAGCCCGCCCAGACGAGGGCTGCCCTGGCGCAGCCTCCAGCCGCAGCCCTCAATCGTCAGGCAAGCTGCATATATCGTTTCTTGACCCATGCTTTGGCAAACCCAAATATCATAGCGAGCCTGTAATAGAGGTTGACGACGGCCTTGTGCCTCCTATATACTGCTATGGTTTGTTCATGGCCGAATCATCCATCAGCCGAAACAAATCACCCGCCGCCGGCTCTCCAAAGTCGTAGAGCTTTCCTGGATGGCATCCAGGAACATCATGTGATCGCCCCACCATCTGTTCGTGAGAAAGGAGAACTGGCCGACCAACCACAGCGCGCTGCTGCGGCGCAGAGAAATTGCTTGTTCCGCACCTGCCAAAGAGGGGTGCTTCGTCTTAGCCCGCGCAAGCGAGCTTCGTGGCGGAACGTCTCTCGCCGCGATCTTCAATCGCCAGGCCGCTTTTTGACCAACGTTCCAGCGCCTGCCACATCCCGGCCAGTACACCCAGATGACCCAGACACCCGAAGCACAAGAGATCAACCTGCGCATCCCCGGACCTACACCTGTCCCGGCTGCCGTTCTCCAGGCAATGGCCCGCCCGATGATCGATCATCGCGGCCCGGAGTTCGCCGCCATCCTCGCCCGCGTCACCGATGGCCTGAAATATTTCTTCCAGACCAGCGCCGACATCCTCTGCTTCCCTGCCGCCGGATCAGGCGCGATGGAAGCCGCCGTCGTCAACCTCTTCTCGCCCGGCGACCCCGTAGCCGCCGTCACCATCGGCGCCTTCGGCAATCGTTTCGCCAAAATCGCGGAAACCTTTGGCGCCAGCGTCACGCGCATCGAATTTCCCTGGGGACAGGCCGCCAACACTCAGACCGTGTTGGAACGCCTGGCAGACATCGCTGGACTGCGCGGCATCCTGCTCACCCACAACGAAACCTCCACTGGCGTCACCAACAATGTGCAGGCGCTCGCCAGCGCTATCCGCGCTCAGTATCCCGATGTCCTTATCGCCGTCGATGCTGTCAGTTCGCTAAGCTGCATCGATCTGCGCATGGACGAATGGGACCTCGATGTCGTCTTCACCGGTTCACAAAAAGGCTGGATGGTCCCGCCCGGCCTGGCAATGATCGCCGTCAGCCCTCGCGCCTGGAAGGCCAACCAGCAAGCGCGCCTGCCGCGCATGTACTGGGACTTCGCATGGGCCAAACGCAGCCTGGACAAAGGCCAGACGCCCTACACCCCCCCTGTCTCGATCTTCTTTGGCCTCGATGCCTCGCTGGAGATGATGCGTGCCGAAGGCCGCGAAGCCATCTTTGCCCGCCATCAAGCCATTGGCGAACTGACCCGCCGCCGCGCCAGAGAGCTTGGCCTGGAACTGCTGGCCGATCCCGCCTTCGCTTCTAACACCGTCACCGCCATCAAAATCCCCCAGGGCATCGAAGTCAAAGCCCTGCGTAAAGCGCTGCGCGAGCAAGACCATGTGGTCATCGCAGGCGGCCAGGAGCAGTTGGAAGGCAAAATCGTCCGCGTCGGCCATCTGGGCTATGTCCATCAGCCTGAAATCAACGCCGCAATGGACGCGCTGGAGCGCCAGCTTGTCGCGCTGGGCTATCAGCTCCCATCGCCGGCCAGGCAGCGCTAGAACAGGGAGGCCCACTCTATGGAGCAAGCAGAACAACCAACGCTGCGTGCGCTGGTCGCTGATCGCATTGCGCGCGAGGGACTTGACTACCTCCGGCGCCACCTGCAAGTCGATGAGCGGATCGGTCTGAATCCAGAGCAGTTAGCCGCCATTCTTGGCGACTATACTGCCCTCATCGTGCGCAGCGAAACTAAAGTCACGGCTCCCTTGATTGCCGCTGGCAAACAGTTGCGCATCATCGCGCGGGCTGGCGTAGGCGTTGACAACATCGACCTCGATGCTGCCACCCGCGCCGGCATCCTGGTCGTCAACTCACCAACCGGCAACATCGTTGCCGCTGCCGAGCATGCCATCGCCATGCTGCTCTCCCTCGTCCGCCATATCCCCACCGCCAACGCCGCCCTGAAAGGTGGGCGCTGGGAGCGCAGCCGGTATCTCGGCATCGAGGTCCGCCATAAAACCCTGGGCATCGTCGGCCTGGGCAAAGTCGGCGCAGAAGTCGCCAAACGCGCCAAGGGCCTGGAGATGCGCGTCATCGCCACCGACCCCTTCGCCTCGCCCGACCTTGCCCGCTCGCTCGGCGTAGAGCTGCTCTCGATGGACGAGCTGCTGCCCCAGGCAGACTTTGTCACCATCCATAGCTCGCTCACTGCCTCAACCAGAGGACTCATCGGCGAACGCGAACTGGCATTGATGAAGCCGCAGGCTCGCATCATCAACTGCGCGCGCGGCGGCATCATCGATGAAGCTGCCCTGCTGGCCGCTCTCAAGGAAGACCGCCTGGCTGGCGCTGCGCTCGATGTCTTCAGCAGCGAACCGCCGGGCAGCGATCCGGTCCTCGTCGAACTCCTGGCCCATCCGCGCGTCATCGTCACACCCCACCTGGGCGCCTCAACCGAAGAGGCCCAGGTGATGGTCGCCCTCGATGTCGCCGAGCAGGTTGTCTCCGTTCTCAACGGTGGCACCGCGCGGGGCGCGGTCAATGCCCCGCTCATCCTACCGGAAACACTTCAGGCGCTCCACCCCTATATGGGATTGGTCGAAAAAATGGGGCGGCTCTATACCCAACTGCATCCTGGCCCACTGCGCCATGTGGAACTGGCGTGCAGCGGCGAGATCGCCAGCCTGGACCTGCGCCCACTCAAAGTAGCGCTCATCAAAGGTTTACTGGAGTCAATCTCTGACGCCCACGTCAACATGGTCAACGCGCCCATGATTGCCAAACAGTGGGGATTGGAAGTCACCGAACGCACCAGCATGGCCCCTGAGCATTACGCCAACCTCGTCACGCTGCGCGTCAGCCAGGACGGCACCGAGCATATCATTGCAGGCACCATCACCTGGGACGAAGAACGCATCGTCCGCGTCGATGGATACGCCACCGACTTTGGCCCCTACGGCTATATCCTGATCTGCCACAACCTGGATCGCCCAGGCATGATTGGCCGCGTGGGCACCATTCTGGGCAACGCGGGTGTCAATATCCGCGATATGGATGTCGGCCCCCAGGGCACCAACCGCAATACCATGCGCCCACGCGGCCAGGCGTTGATGGTACTCTCTCTGGATGATGCTGTGCCCGATTGGGCGCTGGATCAAATCCGTGCCACCCAGGACATCTTCGACCTGACAATGGTAAAACTCTAGAGACCGTTACCACCAATGATTGCGGCGAATACGTCGACCAAGCCACCAGGAAAGGAGCAGCATCGGCGGCACCAACAGCCCCAGCGTCAACACCAGCGCCTGATGCGAACCCACGCCCAGGCGCGACCAGAGCGCTTGCAGGGGAAACCAGCAAATGGCAACCGCCATTGGATACCCCAACAAGCCAACGGCCAGAATACCCTGTGCCAGATTATGCAGCTCTTCCAGCAGGACATTCAGAATCGGGCGCCGATAGACAAACTTCGGCGTCACCGGCAGTTTCCCAGTCGTGGGGGTAATCGCGGGCCAGTTTCCCGTCGACGCCTTCACACTGGGAACTGTACTGTGCATACGCTTCATCGCCGCGTCTCGCGTATATCGGCTGGCCGCCTGCTCTTCCGCAGCGATGCTTTCAGCCGCCGCATCGCCAGCCGCAGCGCGATGTGGCCCCGTATGGACCGCCCGATGTGGCCCTGTCGTCACGGCACGCTGTGGCCCCGTATGGACCGCCCGATGTGGCCCTGTCGTCACGGCACGCTGTGGCCCCGTATGGACTGCCCGATGTGGCCCTGTCGTCACGGCACGCTGCGATCCGGTAGTGCGGCTTGCCATCATCTGCGCCTGGCGAGCCAGCAATTCCTGCTGGGCCAGAATCTCCTGGCGGGCCAGTGCGCGCCGCCGCGCCTCATCGTAAGCGCGGCGTTTGGAGGGATCGCCAACGACATCATAGGCCAGATTCAGTTCCCGCATCCGCTCGGAAGCATCTGGCCCCGTATACACGTCAGGGTGATACTTACGTGCCAACCGGCGATAGGCGGCCTCGATTACTTCCTCCTCGGCCAGAGGATCAACTTGCAGCGTTTTATAGTAATCGGGCAGAGGCGTTGCGGACATGCTCTTGCTTCCTTCAGCACCAGTGAGCCTGGCTGGAGAGCCAACACACAGGATATGGCACAATATGGTCCATGCTCGTCCGGCCCGCTGGTTTATGCCATCAGGCACTACACTCCAGACGGCACGAATATAGCAGAAACCGCCAGGAATAGCAACCCATCAGGACTATTTTCTGCGCTATCGCTCGCCACCCAGCACAATGTTCATCCGCACGCTACATCAGAGAGGCCATACCATGCAGCCACAAACTCTTTTGCAAACGCACCTGCCCCTTAAGCTCTTCGGCAAAGGCAAAGTGCGCGATACCTACGATCTCGGCGACAAACTCTTGATGATCGCAACCGACCGCCTATCAGCCTTCGATGTCGTCTTACCCGACGGCATCCCCTCCAAAGGCCAGGTCTTGACCAGACTCTCCATCTTCTGGTTCCAGGAGACCGCCCAGATCATACCCAACCATTTTATCAGCGCCAACCTCAACGACTATCCGCCAGAAGTGCGCACCCAACCAGATCAACTGGTGGGCCGTTCCATGCTGGTCAAGAAAGCGCATCGCATCAACTTCGAGTGCGTGGTACGCGGTTATCTGGCCGGGTCCGCCTGGAAAGACTATCGCCAGACGGGCATGGTCGCGGGCATCCGCCTGCCCAGCGGGCTGCGCGAGGCTGATCAACTGCCCGAACCCATCTTCACCCCCTCCACCAAAGCGGAGCAGGGGCATGATGTCACGATCACCCTCGACGAGATGAAAAACCACGTTGGCGAAGAGCTAGGCGAAGCCCTCGCACAAACCAGCCTGGCGATATATAACCACGCGGCCAAACTGGCGCTGGACCGGGGAATTATCATTGCCGATACCAAGCTGGAATTTGGGCTGCACAACCATCAGCTTCTGCTGATTGATGAACTGCTGACCCCCGATTCCTCGCGTTTCTGGGCATTGGGCGACTACGCCCCAGGGCAATCGCCGCCAAGCTTCGATAAACAGTTCGTGCGCAATTATCTGGAGCGCAGCGGCTGGAACAAAGAGCCACCAGCCCCACACCTGCCCCCTGACGTGATCGAAGGCACTGCCCAGCGCTACCGCGAAGCCCTGCAATGGCTTACCGGCGAAGACCTTCCCTGGCGCCAGTAGACTTCCCAGGCACCGCAGAACGAATAACCGCGCGCTCGATACGGCGGCGCACATGACCCACATTAAACAGATACGCCACCACCGCCAGCGCCAGCAGCAGGTTCCGCAAGGCAATCGTCGGAAAGAAAGCTATCCTCGCTGGCGCTTGCGTGATAGCGCCAGGCGGGCCATAGAGAAACGGATAGATCACCGTCGTCAACAGCGAAATAACGCACCAGCAGGCAAACCAGACCCAATCCAGTCCCATCACATAAGCCACCAGCGGAGCCAGCCAGATAAAATACTGCGGGCTGAACACCTTACCCGTGAGTACAACCACCAGCAGCACCAGGACAAATGCCTGCGGCAGCGTCAGTTTGCCACGCCATTGCATCCAGGCAATCAGCAGCAGCCCGGCCAGCAGCAGCCCCAGAAAGAGGATCGAGAGCATATTCGTCAGCGGACCAGGCGGCGGTCCGGCATCTGACGAACAACCGCCCAGCACGCGATCATAAATATTGAGCGACCCAAACTGGTATGCCGTACAGATCGGCCACCCCAGGAACGAAAGCGCCCACATCAGACTTGCCGGAGCAGACTCGATTTGAATCGGGCGATAAGCAAAATAACCCAGCGGGCTAAGCGCGCCCTGAACATCCACCAGCAGCGCCGCCGCAAAGACCACCGCGCATGTCAGCGCAAAAGCCCCCAGGCCCACCAGCCGCTGCCAGTGCAACAAAGGTTCAGGTGAAGCGCGCTGCTCGGCCAGGAAGAGCGGCAGGAGCAAAGGCAGAGGATACAGCTTAAACATCACCGCCAGCGCCAGCAGCACATACGCCCAGGCAAAACGCCCGCGCACCCCCGCAACCAGGCAGAACAACGTAAACGCCGCCGGAACAAGATCAAAACGACCCGCCGCAGTCGCCCAGCAGCCAAGCACCAGATACGCTGCAAACGCCAGCGAAGCGCCGCGCGGACCAACCCGACCCAGATACCAGTACAGGCCGGCAGCCAGAAGTACCATCCAGATCGCAAATCCCACCTGAAACCACACAGACGGCGCCAGCAGCGTCAGCGAGAACGGAATCAGCGCCAGCAAAGGATATTCAAGGGGCAGCGTGTGCAGCGGCGCACTATCAGCCCAGGCAGCAAGAAAGCTACAGGAAGGATCACCAGGGTACGTCCCTCCCTGCCAGAAGGCAAACGCATAACACCGATACCGCGAAACATCGCTGTACTGAAAAAAGAAATTGGGAGAACTGCCAGCAATCAGCAGTACACCCATCAACAACATAGGCACGAGACTTATCCATCCCCTGCCTGCTAAAAGCTCGTTACGCCAGCGTTCCCAACGCGAGAGCAGCGCCGTATGCCGCTCAGGCAGCGAAGGCGTCGGTAATCCGATCATCCGCCCGGTCTCTCCTTCTCCTGTCCGCCCTTCATTGTCTGGGCGCTAACTCACGCACCATCGCCCCGATGGCACGTCGCGGCCCATATAGCCAGACGATATACTCGCCCGGCCCGCTCTCCGTCTCCACCTGACAATCCATCTGCCGCGCCATCTCACTCGCAATCTTGAACAGCCGCTGGCGATCTTCCTCCCGCTGGCTTTTGCTGCTGAGCGCCAGCTTTCCCAGGCGTTCCTCCGGCGCGAGCAAACTATTCACCAGCGTGCAAAGCTGGTCCACACCAAAAATAACCTGAAGCGGGGGCACCTCATCCCCCGGCTCCCTGGCATCAGCCGGAGCATGCGCCCCGCCTTCCTGATCTGGCCCCTCCAGTGAGCGCAAAGCCGTCTGCTGTTCGCTCAATTGCACGCTCTGCTCCACCGCCAGCGCGTAACTTCGCCGCAAGTGCTGGAGCAGCCGCTCGCGCTGCTCTTCAGGCAAATCTGCGCGCGGATGCACGTAAGCAAAAAGGCCACGCGCCACATCATGATAGAGAAAGGGACGCGCAATCGCCGCACGCCTCCCGCAGTTCGGGCAGGTCGCCACATTAAGCAGCCCCACCAGCAGCGTATACAGCAACTGCGGTTCAAGCGTCACATTCACCGCCTCATAGACGGTAGTAGTGAATTCTGTCCCGCAGGCACAGGTAAATTGATACGGAATTGATCGGCCCATTGTCTCCCATATCGCCTCTGCCAATGCTGCCCCCCCAGCATACGACACCGCTCCACAACCTCGACAAAACTGCGCCAGCAGTCCCTCTGCCCCTTGCCGGAAAAGCACCATCCTCTCAGAGACACGAATCGCCAGATAGAAAAGACTCATCTCCATCCCACTATACCACAAGGCACAGCAGCAGGCAGAGAAGGGCACCAGGCACCAGAGAACCAAAAAAGAGGGCCAGGCAGATGCCTGGCCCTCACAAACACCAGCAGGTAAGCCAGCAGTTACGAAACGCTCTCCGCCAGAGCATGCACCTGCGCCAGCAGTTGCTGCGCCTGGCTAATAAGCTGCTTGGCCGCACCCTCATTGATGGCCTGGCCGTTGAATGCAGCCTTTTCGAGCATCGCAATCATCTGATTGGCAATCCCGTTGCGCGTCGCCGTGAACTGCGCAAGCTGCGCCTCCAGACTGGTATACGTGCTGTCGCCCGCCGAGTTACTCTCCAACGCCGCCGTCGAGATCACCAGGCTATCAAGCGCCAACTGATTCGTCGGAGCATTAATCTTATCGTATATCTCCTCCAGCTTGCGCAGCGTTTCGGCGTGCGCCTTCAGGCTATCTGGCAGTGCCCAATCGTCGATGTAAGAGACCAGCACATGCCCATCATGCGCGTAATCATCCTTCAAGCGCAGCAGGCTCAGCATCGTCGGGCGAATGTCAGTATGGTCCGACCAGAGATCATTCACACCCAGATGGCGAATCCCCGGACCCACCATGCCCAACCAGGTCGTTGTAATCTCGGGCTGGACATCGCCATGATTCCAGGCAAACCCAGGATTCTCCACAACACACGGCGAATTGCAGTTGGGCGCGCTCGTGAACAGGAAATAATCAGGGTCCGCAAACAGCGTGAACGTCGGGGTCCGCGCCGGGTCTGATGTAATCATATGCAGCAGATTCATCTCGACCGGATCAGCCAGAAATGCAGTGAGGTGATCCGTGTTCCCGGTAATCGGATTGGTTGCCGTTAGCTTACCAGTCGCCTGCTCAAAGGCCCGTGTTACAGGGGAGTTGGAAGCCGGGTTGCCAGTGAGATAGATGGTTGGCGCATCATCGCTATGAACGGTGAACGGCGTCGTGATACCCTGCTCGGTCGCAAGCAAGCCCGCCAGGTTGGTATTCAGTTCGCCAATCTGGCTGTAATTGCAGGGAACCGTCACGCCATCGCATCCCGCCGGACTGGCCGCGCCACCAACAAAATGGTCGCCCTCATCCGCCGTGAAGACAAACAGCGTGTTGCTTTTGTTGATGCCGTCTTTCGCAAGCCGGGCAAAGAACTTGCCAAACGCATCATTATACGCGGCCAGCGCCGACACATATCCGGCTGACCCAGGACCAAACGCTGGACCGTTGGGGTGAGCATCATGCGCATCCGAAATATACGCATACGTCACTGGCACCCCATGCTCCTGCATCGCCGCCACATAGCTCAGCGACACCGCTGCCGACATCCCATCAAAACCCGGGAAACCAATATGGCCCTGTGGGTCCTCAATCACATTGCCATTCAGATCAGTCAGCGGACCATTGGGGCTGATCTGCGGATCAACATACTTGGCGCCAAAAAGACCATTAAAGCCCGTATATCCGCCCGGCTCATCTGGCAGCAGATCGGGCCTGCCATTATTCTGCGCCGAACACAAACTGCTCCCCTGAGCGCAATGCACACCAATGCCCACAAAATCGGCAAACGCCTGACCAGGATTCGAGACAACTTCCTGCGCCTCTGGCGAATTGGCCCCAAAGACCGTCGGAATATCAATAGCCGTATTTTCCAGAATGGTGTTCGCCATAGCAACGCCGCCCCAGTTGCAGCCAGCACGGGTATAGGGTACCCAGGGCGCAGGCGCATTCTTGCCATCAGCGGTCAGCATATTTGGCAAGGTATCCGTCGGCTGAGCAGGATTGGCCGGGTCAAAGAGCGGCGCCGTCCAATAGGCAAAAGAAACACCCGTGTGGGTCGTGCCATTCGGCAGGAAGTAGCGGAAGCTGTTGCTCACCGGCACCCCATGATTATTAGGATAGACGCCCGTGAGCGAAGTCAGAATACCAGTCGCTGTGTGGGAGATAAGGACGGTATGGTGTTCATCATCCAGCACACCATTCCCCTCAATAAAGTTGAGCAGGTTGGGCATCTGCTCCAGATCAGAGGGAACATTGGGATTGTCGCGCGTAAAATGCGTATTGTCGAACTGAATGTAGATGACGTGGCGAATACTCCCATTGGGGCCGAGCGTACAACTGCTGCTGTCGTGGGCCTGGGCAGCAGAAAAGGCGAAGGGCACTGCCCCAACCAGACCAAGCATAGCCAGCAGCACAGCAGCAGCAGCGCGGAAAACGGGCCGCCGCCAGACAAAAGCCATCCGATCCATAGAGTCTCCTCAGTCTCTCAGCAATGGGACGACGATTCGATAGGTCGCTGGATGGGAGAGTGCGCTATTCAGTTGTCGCAGGTAGCTTTGCGCGCTTTTGCCGTTGCTCCTCGCTGCTTCGCGCAGCGGCGTGCAGGGAGGGAGCCTGATACCTGCTCCCTTGCCCCGGCAAACGTCAGCTATTGAGCAACTACACCGCCCAGGCGTCCCGGCATGCTTGCAAGCATTCTCCTGTCCCTGCCTCAAGCTGCCCCATCAGGCGCCAGAACCCCGGCGCAGCGCATACCAGACTGTATATAACAGGAAACTGTGAAGATGAGGTAAAGAATTGGTAAAGATACCCCTGGCAATCGCTATTTCAATGTTAAGTAATCATTAAGACAGCCTATAATACATCTGTCCTCTTCTTCCTCCCTCTTGCAGCGGCGTTGTATAATATGTGTAGGTGTGAGACATGGACAAACAGAATTATTCTCAACGGTGGCAGATCACCTATCATTTCGTCTGGGAGCCAATGCGCTCAAAGCCATGTCTCGTTGGCCTGATCGCGGAACGGTTGCAAACACTCATTCACGAGAAAGCTGCCCGAGTCGCCTTTGAGCCTCGCGCAGTCGTCATTCTCCCAGATCGAGTATATCTGGCCGTCGCCGCTCCGCCCACCCTGGCTCCCCATCACATCATCTGCCAGATCAAGGCGCACACCTCGCGGGTCTTGCGCGATGAATTTCCCGAACTCACCCGCATCCCCACACTCTGGACACGCGCCTATCTGGTCATGGCCGGGGAGTCCATCACCATCGAGGAGGTATTGAAACACTATGAAACCCTACAGCGTCCCCGCCGCCCACGCGGGCGGCCACGCAAAGTAGATTCGTCAAAAGGAGACTCGTCACAGGAAGAAGACGCATGATCTCACCAGAATCTTAGCGGCGTCTCCTGGACCGCAGCCTCGGTGGGAACAACCGGCACCAATTCATCGAAAGAATAGGATACACACACCATGCAAAAATGTGAACGCTGCCAGACCAGGGATGCGCGGGTCCGACTGGATACCGTCGTCAACGGTCGCCGAGAGCAGCACTACTTCTGCCAGCAGTGCGCCGAAGAACTGTTGGGCGCCGACCTGAACAGCTTCCCAGGCGTCGGCAACGACAATCCTTTCAGCGGCATCTTTGGCGGCCTGGGTGGACCAGGCGGAGCAACGCCATTCGGCTTCAGGTCCAGTGGCAGAGGCACCAGCACCGCCCAGCGCACTGCTGATAAACACAGCAAAACGCCCACCCTCGACCAGTTCGGGCGCGATCTCACTGCCGAAGCCCGCGCGGGCAAGCTCGACCCTGCCGCCGGACGCGAGCGCGAGATTCGTCGCGTCCTGACCGTCCTGGGACGGCGCCAGAAAAATAACCCGGTCCTCATCGGTGAGCCAGGCGTTGGCAAAACTGCCATCGTCGAGGGCATTGCCCGCCGCATCATCGAGGGCAACGTCCCCGCTCATCTGCGCAATGCGCGCATCGTCGCCCTCAGCATGGGCAGCATCGTCGCTGGCGCCATGTTCCGGGGCCAGTTCGAGGAGCGCATCAAGCAAGTGCTTGAAGAGGTCCAACAATCGCCCAACATCATCCTGTTCATCGACGAACTCCATACCGTCGTCGGCGCTGGAGCCGCCGAAGGCGCTGTCGGCGCGGGCGATCTCTTGAAGCCAGCCCTGGCGCGCGGCGAAGTGCGCTGCATCGGCGCCACCACACTCGACGAGTATCGCAAGCACATCGAGAAGGACGCTGCCCTGGAGCGCCGTTTCCAGCCCATCATGGTCGGTGAGCCATCCGTCGAAGAGGCCATCGCCATGCTCCGCACCGTGCGCGAAAACTATGAACATCACCACGATGTCAAGATCACCGACGAAGCCATCGACGCCGCCGTGCGGCTCTCCGACCGCTACATCAATGACCGCTTCCTGCCGGACAAGGCCATTGATGTCATGGACGAAGCCGCCTCGGCCCTCCGGCTGGAGGCTATCGAGCGCGGGCTGCTCGGCCCCGAGACCGTCAGCGATCTGGAGAAACAAATCGCCGAAATCCAGGCCGAGAAAGAGGCTGCTGCCCTGGCTGAAGAGTACGAGCGTGCCGCCACACTGCGCCAGCGCGAACTCCAGGTCCAGGAGCAGTTGGAGCAAGCGCACGCCAAAGCTGGACAGGTCGCCACTATGATGGTCCGGCCAGAGGATGTCGCCAAAGTGGTCGAAGGCTGGACCGGCGTACCCGTCAGCCAGATGCTCGAAAGCGAGCGCGCCAACCTGCGCCATCTGGAAGCCGACCTGCAACAGCGCGTCATCGGCCAGAATGAAGCCATCAGCGCAGTCGCGCGGGCCATTCGTCGCTCGCGGGCTGGGCTGAAAGACCCGCAGCGGCCCATCGGCTCGTTCCTGTTCATGGGGCCAACCGGCGTCGGCAAGACCGAGCTTGCCAGAGCATTGGCCGCCACCATCTTTGGCAGCGAGGACGCCATGATCCGCCTCGATATGTCGGAGTACATGGAACCGCATACCGTCTCGCGGCTCTTTGGCAGCCCGCCGGGCTACGTGGGCCACGACGAAGGCGGTCAGCTCACCGAGCAGGTACGCCGCCGTCCTTACAGCGTAATCTTGCTGGACGAGGTGGAGAAAGCGCATCCAGAGGTCTTCAACGCCCTGCTGCAAATCATGGATGATGGCCGCCTGACCGACGGCCAGGGGCGCACGGTGGACTTCAAGAACACCCTCGTCATCATGACCAGCAACGTGGCAACGCCCGAACTGAAGCGCGCCGCGACCATCGGCTTCCTCCCTACGCGCTGGGGCGAGGCCACCAACGAGCGCGACAGCGAAGAGGCGCAGCGCAAGTCGAAAGCCATTGAGGGTCTGAAGCGGGCATTCCGCCCGGAGTTCCTCAACCGCATTGACCAAATCGTCGTCTTCCATCCGCTGGGCCGGGCGGAACTGCGCCAGATCATTGATCTGCTGCTGGCAAAAGTTCAGGCGCGCCTGAACGAGCAGGCCATCACCCTCGAATTTGGTGACGACCTGCGCGACTTCCTGATGGCCGAAGGATTCGACGAGGAGTTTGGCGCGCGCCCTCTGCGCCGCGCGATCCAGACCCACGTGGACGACGCCCTGGCCGACGCCCTGCTGGCAGGCACCCTCCAGCCGGGCCAGACCGCTATCCTGACAGTGCAGGATGGCAAGGTGCAGGTGAGTGCGCGCGGTGAGCCGCGCCTGGTCACTCCGCGCGAGGTGCCACAGGCCGCATAACTCCCCCAGGGTTGTATCGCCACCTCCCGGCGTATCACCGAGAGGTGGCTTCCTTGTACAACTATCCTGCTGAACGGGCGCCGTTGCTTGTAGTGCCGCCGTCCCTGGCGGCGCATTAACTGGAGCCAGGCTGCCCTTCTGCTGTATGATACAGCATACACAACCCAATCCAACCGTAGAGAAGAAGCAGTTGGATGGACCTCAGACAAAAGATCATCACCGCCAGTGTCTATCTAAAGAAAGGAACTTGATGAACCTCACCTATCGCGTCAACGCCCCCATCACCGCCGAAGCGGTGGCCGATCTCTTTCGCAGTTCCGGCATCCGCCGCCCGGTCGACGATCTGCCGCGCATCCAGCGCATGCTCGACCACGCCAACCTCACCATCACCGTCTGGGACGGCGACAAGCTGGTCGGCATCGCTCGCGCCCTCACTGACTTCAGCTTCTGCTGCTACCTCTCGGACCTGGCCGTTGCCCGCGACTATCAGAAAAACGGCATCGGCAAAGCACTAGTTCACCGTGTTCAGGAAGCCATCGGCGATGAATCCATGCTCCTGCTCCTTGCCGCACCAGAAGCGATGGAATACTATCCGCATATCGGCTTCCAAAAAGTGGAGCGCGCCTGGGAGATTCCCCGCAAAAGATAAAAGCATCCCCTCCAGGGAGTCTAAGAATCTCTCACAACACCGCGATGCAGGAAAGGGCCGGGCGTACCGCCGGTTCTCCAACCGGCTCACGGCAGGACCAACCGGTGCGGGGTTTTGTGAGGCATTCTAAGTGGTCTAAGTGGTAAAAACTTGGGAAAGTTGGGAAACTCAAACAACCCAACCCAGGGAGATGGGAAACTGTAGAAAAGAAAGGAGGCCATCATGGAACTTCGCGGAGCCGTCGCAGCTATCACTGGCGCCAGCAAAGGCATTGGCCGCGAAACCGCCCTCGCCTTTGCGCGAGCGGGCGCGCATCTTGCCATCGGCGCCCGCGACCTCACCGCCCTGGCCGCTGTCCAGCAATCCGCCCGCGCCGCCGGATCGCCAGGCGTCCTGATGGTTCATCTCGATGTCCGTCAATCCCTGACGTGTCAGTCATTTATTGACCAGACCGTCAAAACCTTTGGGCAGCTCGACATCCTTGTCAACAACGCGGGCATCGGCTATTACGGCCCCGTTGCCGAAACCACCGACGCCGAATGGGAAGCAACCATGCGCACTAACGTTGACGGCGTCTTCTACTGCACGCGCGCCGCGCTCCAGCCCATGCTCGCGCGAGGCGCAGGCCACATCATCATACTCTCGTCCGGGCTTGGCAAGCAGGCACGCGCCAACCAGGCCGCTTACTCCGCCGCAAAATTCGCCATCCAGGGCTTTTCAGACGCCTTGCGCCAGGAAGTCCAGCCGCGCGGCATCCGCGTCACGATCATTGCCCCCGGCTTTGTCGACACCGATTTCCGCGCCACCCATCGCAATCGCCCCAATGTCCCGCCTCCAGAGCGCATGCTCACCGCCCGCGACGTTGCCGAGGCCATCGTCTGGGCTGCCCAGGCGCCCCCAACCGCCCTCCCCGCTGAGATTGTCCTCCTGCCCGGCAGATAGGCGCTCCCATAAAACGCTTGCTAGTTGCCGATTGCCTCCGGGAAGCCTTGACAAAACGCCTTGTATTCAGGTAATATATCAATGTTGCTTTATATGGGGTTTGTTTATATAGGGTTTATTGATAGGATCACGAACAACCCCCATATGGCAAGCTGAAAGAGGCGGGGAAGCCACCATGAGCGAATGGCTGGATGTAAGTGACCTGAAAACGATGCTGCGCGCTCTGGCCGACGTGGCCCGGCTCAACATCGTGCATCACCTGGCTGGTCAGGGCGAGGTCAACGTCACCGAGATTTGTCAGTCGCTGGATATTAGCCAGCCATTAGTCTCCTGGCACCTGGCGATGCTCCGACGCGCTGGTTTAGTGCGCACCCGGCGCCTTGGCCGCCAGGTCTACTGCTCCCTGGATATGGCCCGCTTTCAGCGTTGCCTGCAATGGCTGGCTTCGCTTGTGGAGCCTTCCGCCAGCGAACCAGAACCAACCGACTTCCAATTGCACGGCGAGCGCGTGCAGTCCTAGAATCTTGCTGGATGGCCGCCTATCCAGCATTCGCAAGCGGAGGAAGCAAGTATCTTGAGCAAGAACGGAAAAGTCAGAGTAGCCATCGTTGGCGTCGGCAACTGCGCCTCATCGCTGGTGCAAGGCGTTCACTACTACCGCGACGCCCAGGAAGACCAATTTATCCCCGGCCTGATGCACGTCAACCTGGGCGGCTATCACATCCGGGATATTGAATTCGTCGCCGCCTTCGATGTCGACCAGAATAAGGTCGGCAAAGACCTGGGCGAAGCCATCTATGCCGCGCCAAACAATACCTACAAATTCGCCGACGTACCCCCTCTCGGCGTCAAAGTCAGCCGGGGCATGACCCATGACGGCCTGGGCAAATACCTCTCCAAGATTATTACCAAGGCGCCCGGTTCCACCGCCGACATCGTGAAAATCCTCAAAGACACCGGCACCGACGTAGTAATCAACTATCTGCCGGTTGGCAGCGAAACCGCCACCAAATGGTACGTCGAACAGGTCTTGCAGGCTGGCTGCGCCTTTGTCAACTGCATTCCAGTCTTCATTGCCCGCGAAGCCTACTGGCGCACCCGCTTCGAGCAGGCCAAACTCCCGATCATCGGCGACGACATCAAGAGCCAGGTGGGCGCCACCATCGTCCACCGCATGCTCACGCGCCTCTTCCGCGAGCGCGGCGTTCGGCTGGAGCGCACCAGCCAGTTGAACGTCGGCGGCAACACCGACTTCCTGAATATGCTGGAGCGCGAACGCCTGGAATCCAAAAAAATCTCTAAAACCAACGCTGTCACCAGCCAGCTTGACTATGATCTGGGCGCCGAAAACGTCCATATCGGCCCCAGCGACTACGTGGCCTGGCTCACCGACCGCAAGTGGGCCTACATTCGCCTGGAGGGTCGCACCTTTGGGGACGTACCCCTCAACGTTGAACTCAAACTCGAAGTCTGGGATTCTCCCAACTCTGCTGGAGTCGTCATTGACGCCCTGCGCTGCGCCAAGCTGGCAAAAGATCGCGGCATCGGTGGCGCGCTCTATGGTCCTTCCGGCTACTTCATGAAATCGCCTCCAACCCAATATCACGACGAAGAAGCCCGCCGGCTGACCGAAGAGTTCATCACCGAACACAGCCGCACCGAGCAAGAGGTACAAGGCAACGGCAAGCACGAAATCGAACCAGAAGTCGTTCACGAGCTACCCAGGCACGGATAAGCAAGGGTTGCAAGACGTGGCAGTGACAACAGCCACTGCCACGTCCTGCGCGGCCAATGTGTCCACCTATGCTGTTGATACGTTCTTTACCAGCAGAGGCAGCAGCACAGCCACTGTGCCACCGAAGCCACACGCTTTCCTGAGCTGCTTCCTGGGTAGCCTGCATCAAACCATACATTCCCACATCCCATCTGGAAGGGCGCAAGCGTCATGATCTACTGGCTGCTCCGTAGCGCATCCTGGCTGGCCCGCCTGACACCGGGCAGAGCGCGCCAGAGAATTGCTGGACTGCTGTGCGAGGCAGTCTACTGGTGCTGGCCGGAGAAACGCCACAACACCATCAACAACATGGCCCATGTCCTGGGACGCCCTCCCACAGATCGCCGCGTGCGGCAGATGGCGCGCCGTTCCTGGCGCAACTATGGCCGCTATCTGGGAGATTTTTTCAATTTCCCCAACCTCACCGGGCCACAGATGCTCCAGCATCTGGTAGATGTCTCGCCACACGCAGGGGGCTGGACAGAGCTTGCCAAAGAAGCCCTGGCACGCGGCAAAGGGATCATCATTGCCACCGCCCACTTTGGCAACTGGGATGTTGCCGGCGCAATGGTCGCCGCGCGCATATCAATGGCCGCCGTCGCCGAAACCTTCAAAGACCCGCGCGTCAACGCCCTGGTGCAGGGACAACGCGCCGAAAAAAATATCCGCGTCATCCCAATGGAAGGCAGCGGTGCGCGCAAAATATTACAAGCGCTCAGAAATAACGAAGCCGTTGCCATCGTCGTGGACCGGCCCATGACTCCCAACGATGGGACACCGATCACCTTCTTTGGCAGCAAAACCTATGTCCCCGGCGGGCCTGCGGCGCTGGCCCTCAAAGCTGGCGCCACCATCCTGCCAGGCTTTGCCTGGTATGCTGAAGGGATGCCCACCGTCTACTATGGCCGCATGTATCGCCCCATCATCGCTGAGCCGGTCCCTGGCAAAAGCACCGAAGCACAGGTCGCCGAGTTAACCCAACGCATCTACGATGCCCTGGAAGCGATGATTCGTGAGGCCCCAACACAGTGGTACATGTTTCGCCCGTTCTGGCCGGAGGAGACCTTACAGGCATGAAATACTGGCTGTTTCGGATCGGTTTACTCATCATCCCGCGCCTCCCGCAGCGCCTGGCGCAGCGTATCACACTGGCGCTGGGCTGGCTGGCCTGGGCCGCCTCGCCGGGACCGCGCCGCCAGGTGACAGATAACCTGCGGCATGTACCCCGCCTGGCTGCCAACCCGGCAGAACTCCGCCGGGCGGTGCGCGGCGTCTTTGGCAACAGCCTCCTGAACTACATTGATTTCTTCCGGCTCAATCACGTCACCCCAGAGGAGCTAGCCAGCTATTGGAAAGTGACCGGCCTGGAACGGCTCGACGCCGCTCTGGCACAGGGCAAGGGCTGCATCTTGATTAGCGGCCACCTGGGAAACTTTGACTACGCGATACGCCATTTCACCAATCTGGGATATGCCCTGACCGTCACACAGGAACATCTCAAGCCAGAACGCCTGCACCAGCTTGTCACGCAGGTTCGCAGCAGGCCAGGCGTAACCTGGGCATTAGTGGACTCACCCACCGGGCTGCGCCAACTTTTTGGGGCGCTGCGCCGTAATGAAATTGTTATTATGCCTGCTGACCGCGACATCCAGGGGCATGGGGAAGTCGTCCCACTCTTTGGCGCCCCGGCGCGGCTACCTATCGGCGGCGTGCAGCTTGCCCAACGCACTGGCGCCGCGCTGCTCGGCGTCTTCCCTCACCGGAACGGTCTGGCGCACGGGCACGGCGAATTCGTCGATCTGCCAACACTCACACCTGAAGAGGAGGCCGCTGAACCTGACCTGCTGCGCCGGAACCTGCGCCGCGTAGCGAAACTGCTGGAGCAGCAGATCGAACGTAGCCCGGAGCAATGGGTCATCTTTGCGCCTGTCTGGGATGCCCCGTCCTCTCCCGCTCTCGCCCAACCAACCGGACAAGGCACACCACAGGCATACCAGCCAGAAGCTGAACCACCTGAACAGGACAGGCAGCCAGCAGGTACTGCTGGCTCATGATTTCTCATCAATTCTTAATAAAACTTTGACAATAATTCGATGACACGTCATCATCTTGCGACATACAATGACAGAAACTCAGGATGATGATAAACCCTGAGCAACTAGAGAGGCACGTTCATGATAATCCCGCTTGGCCGGGCTGACCTTCATATGCACAGCCGTTACAGCGACGGCCTGGGCGCCATCCAGGACATCCTGGCCTTTGTCGGCCAGCGCAAAGAACTGGATGTCATCGCCATCACCGACCACGACACCATTGAAGGCGCCTTGCGAGCGCGTGAGCTTGCCAGGGAACAGCGTCTTGGTTTTGAAGTCATCGTTGGCGAAGAAGTCAGCACCCGTGAAGGCCACCTGCTGACCCTCTTCATCGAGCGACGCATCCCTCCCGGATTGAGTGTGGAGCAAAGCATCGCGCTGGCCCACGAACAAGGCGGTCTGGCAATCATTGCTCATCCTTTTAATCGTGTCTTCCGCCACAGCATCCAGCGCGAAGTCGTGGAGCGGCTCAAACACGCTCCATCAGAGGCCCAACCCGATGGCATCGAAACCCTCAACGGGAGCTTCGCCGGTATCGGCTCCTCCCGTCTGGCAATGGCCCGCAACCGGCGGCACTATGGCTGGCCTGAAACTGGCAGCAGCGATGCACATACGGTAAGTGCTATTGGCTGTGCTTTCACCTGGTTTGAAGGGTCCACTGCCGCCGACCTGCGCGCCTCACTTCTGGACGGCGCCACCATCCCAGGAGGTCGCTTCTGGCAAACCTACGATTATTGGCAACTGGCAAGCTACTGGGCACGCAACGGACGACCTGGGCGCCCGACCCATCTCGAACGCCTGCGGCGGCTGCGGCAATCCCAGCGGCTGGCGCCCCTGTGGGAGTTGAGCGAGAAGGCCAGGCGCCCCTTGAGGGATCGCCTCTCCCAGCATGGTCTCGCTCAACACAACACAGAAGCAGTGGCAGATGGACCTGCGCGCCAGGCTCAGTATGACGCGCAGCGCATCCAGCGCTAGCAACATGGTTTCGGCTTTTGTGAATGCAAACAGCCTAGAGCTATTTAGAGGAGATGGGCTACCACGCAGCGCGATGGGGAGCGCTGCCTGGACCCAACAAATATCGTGAAAATAGGCTTTGTTTCACCTTACGACTGGAGCTATCACGGTGGTGTCCGCAGCCACATCATCCATCTGGCCGCCGAGCTGGAGCGGATGGGACACACAACGGGCATCATCACCTCCGCTACCGGGGCTGAGGGCCGCGTCGTCGAACCCAAAGTCACCAAACTTGGGTGGGCTGCCCCCATCCCCTGGAATGGCTCTATTGCGCGCATTGCCGTCTCTCCTCTGCTCGCCCGCCAGACCAGGGCTGTCCTGGAGCGCGAGCGGTTCGACGTAATTCACCTACACGAACCACTTGCGCCCGCGCTGCCGCTGACCACGCTCCATATCCTCGGTGGATTGGATGTCGTCAGCGTCGGCACCTTTCACGCCTTCGCGCTCAACAAAATCGCGTCCATGCCGCGCTTTTCCTACTCGATGGCGCGCGCTTTCCTGCGCCGCTACTTTAACCGGCTCGATGGCCGTATTGCCGTTTCGCCTGCCGCCTATCGCTTTGCCAGCCGCTACTTCCCCGGCAAATACGAAATCATCCCCAACGGCGTTGACCTGCATCGCTTCAGTGTCCAGGCCGAACCGCTGCCCCAATTCGCCGACGGAAAGCTCAATATCCTCTACCTCAGCCGCATCGAGCCGCGCAAAGGACTGAAATACCTGCTGCACGCCATCCCCCAGATTCGCGCCAGCTATCCCAATACTCGTTTCATCATCGCCAGCGATGGCCCCCAACGTGCCCGCTATGAACGCTTTGTACGTCGGCAAGGCTGGCCCGATGTCGTCTTTACCGGCTTTGTGCGCAGCGATGAGCTTCCTCGCTATTATGCCAGTTGCGACCTCTTCTGCGCCCCCAGCACCGGCAGCGAAAGTCAAGGTGTGGTATTATTGGAAGCGATGGCTTCAAGCAAACCTATCGTTGCCTCAAATATTGAAGGCTATTGCGATGTCATCCACGATGGGGATGATGGCCTGCTCGTCCCGCCGCGCGACAGCGCGGCGCTGGCCGGGGCCATCTGCCGATTGCTCGGAGATGCCAACTTGCGTGCATCGATGGGGGCAAAAGGGCGCGAACATGCCGGGGAATTTTCCTGGCCCCGCATCACGAGCCGTATTGTTGACTATTACCAGATGCTCATCGAGCAGCATGCCCATCTCGCCAGCCAGCCAAACCGTCTTCTCGCGCTGCTCTAATCAGAGGCCGCCAGGGCTGAGCCGGTGAATAAGGAAAAGGATCAGGCAGTATGATTGGAACTCGTGTACAGCAATTGGCGCGTCGCCTGGTTGAGAGCGTCATGCGCCCACTGGCACGCACCGGCATCACCCCCAACATGTTGACTGTGCTTGGCCTCCTGCTGACCATACTCACTGCTGGGGTGATTGCCTTCAATCACCTGCGGATCGGCGGCATCCTGGTGCTGGTGGCCGGAGTCTTCGATATGTTTGATGGCGCGATGGCCCGCGTCAGCCAGAAAAGCTCCAAATTCGGGGCCTTTTTCGACTCAACCCTGGATCGCTATGCTGAAGGGATTCTGCTGCTGGGGATTATCATCTACGCGCAGCTTCACCTGCCACAACAGCGCCTGATCGGCAACATCACTACACCCAATCTCGTGATCTGGTTGACCTACGTGGCAGCACTCAGTTCGCTGATGATAAGCTACACAAGGGCGCGCGCTGAAGGATTGGGGCTGGAGTGCAAAATAGGATTGCTCGCCCGGCCTGAACGAGTAATCCTGCTCGCCGCCGGTCTACTCGTGGGCGGCCAGCCGGGACTCCTCTGGACCATGCTGGTGATCGCGGTCCTGACCACCATCACCGCTATCCAACGCATCGTCCATATCTGGCGAGTCACGCGCCCGCCAAAGGCAAACCCGGTCACAGCAACGGAAGCCTCAAAAAACGCAACCCATCCTGACACCAGTGGGCAGCATAAAAAGTTCCTGCGTGCCATGACGAAACGCCTGAACACGGAACAGCCCCTGGAAAGCTGAGACAGACTCTGTAGCTCGTTTTTCGGATTGATTGGAGGGTGTTGGGCAGCGAGCAATCGCGTCAAACTCGTTGATACCATACGCGCCAGACGCGCCACAGGAGAAAATAGCACGAGGGCCTCCGGCAGCAGCAGTGCTTTTCAAGCGCTTTTCACCGGAATGGCCTGCGACGACAGAACACACGTCATACCAGCACTCCCACGCTGGTTCAGCATGCAACCCTCGAATGATCGGGGTACGCTCTGGATAGGCAAAAGGACAACACAACCGCGTCAAAGGAGGAGGCAGCGTCATATTGACGACCCATATGCTGACCAAACGCCTTCCCCTTGTAGCAGAACTGGCCCGTCCTCTGTTCACGCTTTCGTGAGCAGGCTGGAGCCTTGTGCCCACAGATCATCCTGCTGCCAGCTACCAGAAGGCACTGCTGTGACCGTTCCTTGTTGTCGCAGCCTCGCTTCCGCCTGATAGCTGCTTGCCCCGCTCCATCGGCGTCACGCCTGGCAGGTCTTGGCTCGCCTGGCGCTGGCAAACTCGCACCCACACGTTAGGATTCAGAACAGGATTATATTCATGGACCCAGAACAGATGCACTTCTCACCCGCCCTCTCAACATCGGGCGAGATCGACAGCCAGGATTCTGGCATGTTAGAACCCGCGCCGCACGCCGGGCCTGACCACGAGGAGCAGCGCGCAGAGCAGCCACAAAACGAACCCGGCAGCACCACCAAGCGTCGTCGACGGCGCTCCACTCGCAGCACCCGTGCCGGGACAGCCGGTACTACCGAACAGGCAACAGAAGAAACCGAACACGCAGAACAAGCGCCAGAGCAGGTAATACAGCGCGAAGAACCCCACCAGCCGCCGGAGGAACTCCCCGAACCGGCCCCGGTCGCGCGCACTGATGCCGCCGACTGGAACCCGTTTCTTTTCCAGCCCGCAGAGAGCCACCAGGAACCTGTTCCTGCTCCTGAGCCAGTTGAGCAGCCTGCCGACTTCACGCCCTTCTCCTTCGCCAGCCTCGCCGCTGGCACCAGTGTCGCCGAGCGCGAAGAAGCAGCGGCACCCGCGCCCGCCCAGGAAGCACAGCCGGAGACGCCTGCACCATCAGTCGCCCCCGACTACACCAGCACCCCAAGTTATGAACCCATGCGCGCGCCGCTCTCCGGCGTCGAGGTCCGTCCTCCACGTCGCTATCGTTTCGACCGCCCCGCCCCGACCAGCAGCGATACACGGCAGCCTGCCACGCCGCCACAACCTGCCCCGCCACCAGCGCCGGAGCCAGTCGAGCCTCCTCCGCCAGCTACCTTCGAGACAGCATCCCCTGCCGGGCAAGATGTTGAGGCCGCCATCGAACGGGAAATGACCGAAACGCCAGAGGTCGAGGCAGACATCACGGCTGCCGAAGAACTGGCCCTTGCCACCCAGGCCGCGCTTGAAGAAGAAGTTGTTGAAACCCTCGAAAGCCTGGCCCAGCGGACAAAGCAAGGCGGGCAGACATCCGGGTCGCGCCGACGCCGACGCCGACGCTCCAGCGCCCAGTCTGCTGCTGAGGCCGCGCCAGAAAAGGTCGCGGCACCCCAACCACCGCCTCAGTCAGCGCCCCAACCGGCGCCCCAGCCGTTCACCCCGCCACCTGGGCTGCCAGCAACCAGCTACAACCAGCCCTACCTGGCGCAGCCCTACCAAATCACAAATGGTCTGCAACAGATCGGCCAACCCCAGAGTCCGTTCGCCGGGCCTGAGCCGTCTTCCGCGCGTGGCTTCGGGCCTGTGCCGCGCGGCGTGGCCTCCCCAGCAGAGCGCAGCGTCCGCATGCCGCGTCCCGAACGCACCGTCGAAACCAGCAACATCTCAGCCAACCAGCTTGCCGCCATCTTTACCCAGGCAATCCAGCAGCAAACCGACCGCTTGCTCATGGAACTGCGGCGCAACCAGGGCACACCCAGCATGACTGTCAACTTCCCCCCGATGCCGTCTAACGAGCGGATCGGCGTCTTTGTGGATGTTGCCAATCTGCTCTATTCAGCCCGCAACATGCGCATCGCCATTGACTTTGGGCGGCTGCTTGATTTCTTGCGCGGCAACCGGCGCCTGGTACGGGCACATGCCTATTGCCCTACCAGCCCTGACCCACGCGCCGAGCAGATGTTCCTCGATGCCGTCAAGGGACTGGGCTATCGCATCACCACCAAAAACTACAAGACCTTCTCCAGCGGCGCCAAAAAGGCCGATCTGGACCTGGACCTCTGTATGGACATCGTGCGCCTGGTAGACGCGGGCGCAGTCGACTGCATCTCGCTGGTTAGCGGGGACAGCGACTTCCTGCCGCTGTTGGAGTATTGCTCCGATCATGGCGTGCGCGTTGAAGTGGCAGCCTTCGACGAATCCACCGCCTCCATCCTGCGGCAAAGCTGCGATCTCTTCATCAACCTCTCGATGGTAGAAGAGATTCGAGCCTAGCCCTGGCCGGGCAGCGCCTGCGGCAAAGCGCAGCAGCAGTAGAAATAGAGGAGAGATGCCCGCTGGGCACCTCTCCTCACCTTCCTTGCCATCCCCTTGACAGTCCAATCGCCTCTTCCTCTCGTACACATGCTCCACAAGATAGGACTTTTAGCTTAGCCCAAACGTCTACCAACAGGGGAGAGCGCAAACTTTTTCCCAAAGATGCCGTATCTTTAATAGCAGTTGATTGACGAGGCTGTTTGCCGGTGCCAGAGGCCAGACACAGGCAGCGGGTGTTGTTTGCCAGTTGGAAAAGCAGAAGATGTCCACCGAGTCCCCACTACACACGACCACCATCCAGCAGTACGCCTCCCACGAAGGCGCGCTGGGACCGCTCTTTATGCGGATTGCCGAACGCTTGCACGTCGCGCATATCTTCGTGGCGCTCCTGACTTCCGCTGATACTGGCGAGCAGGTGCTGCAAGGAATCGCTGGCCTGAATATCGCGCATCAAACGCTCGAACGCCTGACGATCTCGCTCTCCGCTGAAACCGAACCGCTGGCGCGTGTTGCTCTGACCGGCGCTACCATCGTGCGTGAAGCAGGCACCCCATCCGACAACGACCACGAGACACTGCACGCACTGGTCCGATCTCATGCCTGGATCGCCGTGCCAATCCCATATGTTCCTGATCTGCCAAATCTGCCAAACGCGCCCACAGAAGACTTGCCAGCCCCTCACCTGACCCATTCTGCACCCTGCGGACTGGAAAAGCGCGGCAGCATCACCAGCTTGCCTGCGCGTGGCGTGCTGGTAGCCGCGCGTTCCAGCAGCTTCAAGCCAGAAGACAGCACCACCCTTGAATTGGCCGCCGGACAGATCAGCGCCGCGCTGCTTGGCCTGGAGGCAGCCCAGGCTGAGCATATGGATGAGCTTGAAGAGCGGCGCATCCGCCAGCAGCTCTTTGAATCGGAAAAGCTCGCTGCCACTGGCCGATTGACCGCATCGATTGCTCACGAAATCAATAACCCGCTGGAAGCCATTAAAAACGCGCTCTACCTGCTGGTCGCCAGTTCACCACCAGCCAACCCCCAGCGCGAATTTCTGGAACTGGCCCAGCGTGAAACCGAGCGCGTCTCGCGCATCATCCGGCAGATGCTTGGCGTGGCGCGTCCCTCTGCCAGTATGGCGCTCACCAACATCAACAGCGTCGTCCGCGAGGCGCTGGCCCTGGTTGAAGCCCAACTGCGGCGGCGGCAAATTATCCCCCAATTGGAGCTGGATACCAACCTGCCCCCTATCATGGCCTCCGCCGATCAACTCAAACAGGTCTTTCTTAATCTTTTTCTCAACGCCCGCGATGCCATGCCCAATGGCGGTGGGCTGCTGATTCAGACCCGCATCGCCCAGCGGTATGACAGCGTGGTCCTGGCTGAAAAACATCTGGTCGTGCGCGTGCGCGATGACGGCGAAGGAATCCCTGAAGAGATTCGCGCGCGCGTCTTTGAGCCGTTCTTTTCTACCAAAGGCGTCCGCCGGGGCACCGGCCTGGGCTTGTGGGTATGCCAGGAGATCATCCGCAGTCACGGCGGCCAGATTCACATTAACAGCAAAGTTGGCAAAGGCACGACCTTTCTGGTTGGCCTGCCCTTGCCAGTAGAACAGAGCGCGGCGCCTGCATCCCCGCCGGGTGAGAGCGTTGAGCGCTCCTTGCGCTAAGGGGAACCGTCTATGAGTCGGAGTATTTCATCACCATTGGAAACAGAGGTTCACGAAGGCACCCTTCCAGACACTGCGGAGCCACCAACGGCGCAAGGACGAATTCTGGTCGTTGACGACGAACCAGGCGTACTCACCACCATTCAGGCGATCCTGAAGATGGAAGGCTACGACGTACAGGGTGCTACCAACGGGCACGACGCCCTCAGCACCGTGCGCGCGCAGACATTTGACCTGATCCTGACCGATCTGCGTCTGGGCAGCGATGATGGCCTGGAGATGCTGGCCGAACTACGCAAGCTGGCCCCTGACACGGTTGCTATCGTCCTCACTGGCTATGCCTCGCTGGAATCAGCCATCGAAGCCATGCGCCAGGGCGCCTATGATTATCTGGTCAAACCCACCGACGTTGAAGAACTCAAACTCACCGTCGCGCGTGCCCTGGAACGCCAGCGCTTGCAGCGCGAACTGGCCGAGCGCGTGCATGAACTGGAAGCCGCCAATCAGACCATTCAGCGTTTCAACAGCGAACTGCGCCGCCAGATCACCGAAGCCACTGAAGCCCTCCAGCACAACGTCGATGAACTGGCCCAGGCAAAACAGGCGCTTGAGGAAGCGCAGCAGCAGCAGAACCTCTTTCTGGCAATGGTCGCGCACGAACTGATGAACCCGGCCACCGCCATCCTTGGCTATGCCCAATATGCCGGGCAGCCCAACCAGAAGCCCGAACGCATCGCTGGCAGCATCGGCTCTATCGTCAGCCAGGGCGAGCGTTTGAAGCGTCTTATCCGCGATCTTCAGGATATTTCTCGTCTTGCCACCGGCCAGTTCGAGCTACAGCGCACGCCGGGCAATCTCTTCACCCTGGCGAGCGAAGCCGTCGAAGATTTTCGCTCAACTCACCCTACCCACCATTTCGCGCTCATCCCGCCAGCAGACAGCGACACCCTGACCGGCAGCTATGATCGGGATCGTCTGCTCCAGGCTATCACCAACCTCCTGGGCAACGCCGTCAAATACTCCAACCCCGGCACGACCATCACCATCCGCGTCTGGTCCGAAGCAGAGGCGCATTGTCTAAGCGTCCAGGACGAAGGCGTGGGCATCACCCCGGAAGAGCAGAACCAGCTTTTCCAGCCATTCAAGCGGCTGGGAACCGCGCGCAACATCCAGGGCAGCGGGCTTGGCCTCTATATCACCAAGGGCATTATCGAAGCCCACAACGGGCGCCTGCTGATCGAGAACGGCACGGCGGGCCAAACCGGCGCCACCTTCATCCTCAAGTTTCGGCGCTAAAACCCCGGCATATTTCTTGCCGCAAGAGCCACCCAGGGTCGGGGCCGTTTTCTTGCCCCTTTCAGTGGGCCTGTCTTCCAGAAGCCGGATGCGCCCGGCGAAAGCAGCGAGCAGCGTTACTCTCAGGCAGCCGGCTCGTCAAAGACAGTAGCCCACCCGGCAATTCTTTGTCCATCTCACTGCTTCTTGTACAAAGGAGCGCAACGCTGGCGTCCCCGCCAGCAGGAGCGCGGTTATCGCTGAAGGTATCGGTCCTGTTCAACAGGCCGTGATAGTCTATAAAAGGATAGGGCCATGACAGCAATGGTACTTATCGCCGATGACGATCCAGATATGCTTGACCTCCTCAGCGCTCTGCTCACGGAGGAAGGCTTTCAAACGGTCGCCGTAAGCGATAGTCTGGCCGCTCTGCATATCATCCGCACCCAGCGCCCCACGCTGGCAATCATCGACCTGGCCCTGCCAGTGATGGATGGCCGAGAACTCATCGAGCGACTGCGCCAGGAGCCTGGACCACCGCTGCCGATCATTGCCACCACCGCCGCCCCTTTCCCCGACCCCAACGAACCGTTGGAGGTTGATGCCTACCTCATCAAACCCTTCGATCTGGAAGAACTCCTCGATCACGTCACCTATCTTGCCAGCCAGCAGAAGCCAGCCTCCTCCCGCGCTGGCGATCAGCTCTCGCTGATCTCCGTGAGGCAAAGCCACCCTGACGCACCCTAGAGCCTACCCATTGAATCTGCTACCCGCCCCCAACCCTGAAGATTTCTACAGGGGCAGCGCTGTACACTTTGCTGGGCCAAAAACTGGCGAGAAAACGGGCGACAGATGCGCCCGCCCCCGGCTATACTTTGTTCCAGAGGCCAGGGAAGTTGAAGCTGGTGGCTCCAGGAGACACCCTCTTCAGCAGCGGGATTTGCTTCAGGGTGTAACCGCCCGCTTCAGCTTACCCAGCCCTGTTATAGATACCGCCTGGTAGTCAATCCCCAAACCCTGGAAAGGACATCACCAATGGCTGCATGGGAATATAAAGTCGCCTACATCGATTATCGCGGACGTATCTCCTCTGAGGGCCAGGAAACCCTCATCAGCAGCGATGAGCGCCGCAGCACCTTCGCCCGCCGCTATCTCGATGCGCTGGGCCACGATGGATGGGAACTGGTTGGCATCCAGCCGCTTTCGCCCCAGTCCGCCTATTACATCTTCAAACGCCCGGCTACCGAAGGCGGCTCCGCAAGCGGAGCGAGCGCCAGCGCCACCAGCGCCTCATCATCCGGTCCCGTTCATATTGAGCAGGCATAGCAAGCGCCTGTAACCCTCCCAGACATATGCTGGGCCAGGATGACAGGGCGTACTGCTTTGAACGGCGACACGCCCTGTCATCCGTCCCCTATTGCGAAGTCACTGGCCGCTCGCCCAGCTTTGCCGTAACCGTAAGCTGGCTCTTACCGCGCACCGCCGTCACCTTGATCTGAGTGCCCGGCGCCTGCCCCACCGTCAGCGCCGCGAGTTCATCGCTGCTGGTAACGGTCTGTCCATTGACGCCAGTAATCACATCGCCAGCCTTCAAGCCTGCCTGCTGCGCCGGACTCTGTCCTGCCGTATCTTTCACAAAGCCCACTATCAACACCCCGCTTTGCGTGGAAAGCCCCTGAGCAGTGGCAAGCGCTGGCGTCACCTCTTGCCCCTGAATACCCAGAAAGCCCTGGCCGCTCCTGGTCAACTTCCCATACTGGATAAGCTGCTGGGTCACAAACTGCACCCGATTTGAGGGAATCGCAAAGCCAATACCGTTTGCCGGGGCACCGATCTCTGGATCAACAGCGATCAATGTGGGAATCCCGATCAACTGCCCTTGCAGGTCCACCAGTGCGCCGCCGCTGTTGCCAGGATTGATCGGCGCGCTCGTCTGAATCAGCCCCGTCAGCATCGCCGCCGGTCCACCAGGCCCCTCACTCGCCGTCCGGTTCAACGCGCTGACAATCCCAAACGTCGCCGTCCCCTCCAACCCCAGCGGATTGCCCACCGCCACCGAAAACGAGCCAACCTGCACTTTTGCGGAATTACCCAGGCTAATCGGCTGCAAATGATTCACCCCCACTTTCAGCACCGCCAGATCATCCTGCGCATCCTGCCCCGCAAGTCTCGCCGGGGCCACCTGGCTATTGGCAAACCGCACCGAAAATCTGGTAAAACCACTCACCACATGATCGTTCGTCACAATGTAGCCATCGCTGGTCAGCACCTCCCCGGAACCAATAGCCCCGCCCTGTGGCCCCGTGCTGCTCACCTCCACCACCGATGGCTGCACCGTATGAATCACATGAATAACATCTTGCTGGAGATCGACAGCGCTCGCTGACGAGCCAGCGGGCGTCTCTGTCGTCCCAAACGTGGCCGGTAACGTACCGCAGCCGACCAGAACACCTGCACTCAAGAGGACAACCGCCAGCAGCACCATCCCCCAACAGCGGATGAAATGCAGCCAGCCACCAGATGCCAGGGCCAGACGATGCACCATACTATAACCCTCCACAAAAAAAGCCAGGGCAGAAAACGCGCCTACGCATGATCGCCTGACCAGATCGTTTTCACGATTTATGCCAGACATCTGAGCGGCTGGTTGATAGCATGCTACGCATCCGACGGGAATGCCTCTTGATAGATAAACCTTCCTTGACAACAATACCCTACGGTGGTATCTTTTATGGTGTACTTCACAAAGTAAAGCGATACACTTTGTCAAGTTAGTGATCCAGGAACCACTGGCGGTTATCAGTCTGAGCCAGGGCCAGCGAGGTGTGACTATGGGCGATGCCTCCCGCGAATTAATGCGACGGGCGCGCAGCGAAATCAAAGAATGGAACCCGAACGAGGTAAACCGGCGGCTCTCCGAAGGAGGCTACACGCTGGTAGATGTGCGCGAAAAGCACGAATGGAACGAGGGCTATATCCCTGGCGCCATTCATGTCCCGCGCGGCTATCTTGAACTGCAAATTGAAGAGGCCGTGCCCAACAAAGAGCAGCCCATCATCCTCTATTGCGCGGGCGGTGTACGCTCCCTGCTCGCCGCAGAAACCCTCAAACGCATGGGCTACAAAGAGCCTATCTCAATGGCTGGCGGCTTTGGCGCCTGGAAAGGATTGGGCTATCGCTTCACACAGCCGCGCATGCTCACCGAAGCGCAGTCCAAACGCTACAGTCGGCACCTTCTGGTGCCAGAAGTCGGCGAAGAGGGCCAGTTGAAACTGCTCGATGCCAAAGTCTTGCTCATCGGCGCGGGCGGGCTGGGTTCTCCGGCAGCCTACTATCTGGCCGCTGCTGGCGTCGGCACCTTGGGCATCATCGACGCCGATATTGTCGACGAGAGCAACCTCCAGCGCCAGATTCTGCACAACACCAGCCGCATTGGCCGCCTGAAAGTCGACTCAGCCCGCGAGACCATCGAAGCGTTGAATCCCGATGTCAAGGTGGTCGCCATCAATGACCGGCTCTCCAAAGAGAACGTCGCTCAGATCATCGCCGGTTACGATATTATTCTCGATGGCACCGACAATTTCCCAACGCGCTACCTGCTGAATGACGCCTCCATCATTGCGCGCAAGCCAGTGGTGCATGGCAGCGTCTTCCGCTTCGAGGGCCAGCTTACCGTCTTCAAGCCCTATGACGGGCCATGCTATCGCTGCCTCTATCCAGAGCCACCGCCCATCGAACTGGCACCAAGCTGTGCAGAAGCGGGCGTCCTGGGGATTCTCCCCGGTATTGTCGGACTGCTCCAGGCCAGCGAAGTCATCAAACTCATCCTGGAGAAAGGCGAGCCACTCATCGGACGCCTGCTGACCTTTGACGCGCTCAGCGCCGAATTCCAGGAATTGAAACTCTACCGTGACCCACATTGCCCGGCGTGTGGCGAGGGCGCGCACCCAGAAGACCTGCCCACCTATGAAGAGGTCTGCGCCATGCCAGCCTGAGCATCCACTCGCCCCAGGCAAAAACGGCCTGTAACGCAAGATGTGTAACATCACGCAGGAGATACCATTTCGATGAGTACCGTGCGAATCCCCCCCGTGCTGCGCAGTGCAGCGGGCGGCGCAAAACAGGTGAGCGCCGCGGGCAGCACCTTAACCGAAGTGCTGGATGACCTCTTTGCCCGCTTTCCCGGCATCAAAGAACAGGTGCTGGCCCCCGAAGGCGGCCTGAGCCGCTTTATCAACATCTATGTCAACGACCAGGATGTGCGTTTCCTCAAGGGACTCGATACACCCGTCGGCGCAAACGATACGGTGGTGCTGCTGCCTGCAATGGCCGGAGGTTGCAAATAAGCAGCCGATCTCCAAAGGGAGGCTCCAATGAAGTATGCCTCGATCCTTGAAAGCATCGGCCACACGCCAGTGGTCGAACTCCAGCATCTCGCGCCCAGGCCAACGGTGCATCTCTACGCCAAGCTGGAAGGGTACAACCCCAGCGGCAGCGTCAAAGATCGCATCGCCAAATACATGATCGAGCAAGCCGAGGCCAGCGGCGAACTCACCCCTGACCGCGTGATCCTGGAGCCGACCAGCGGCAATACTGGCATTGGTCTGGCGATGATCGCTCGCCTGAAGGGCTATCGCTTTGTTGCTGTCATGCCCGATAACGTCACCGAAGAACGCCGCAAGATGCTTACCCTCTACGGGGCCGACATCGTGTTCTCCGATGGCTCTCAGGGCAGCAACGGCGCCGTCGCGCTGGCCCGCGAGATGGCTGCCAACGACTCGCGCTATTACATGCCCTATCAATATGGCAACGAAGCCAACCCGCGCGCCCACTACGAGACCACCGCCGTAGAGATCATCGAAGACGTGCCCGACATCACCGTCTTTGTCGCCGGCCTGGGCACTGGCGGCACCCTCACCGGCTGCGCCCGGCGCCTCAAAGAGTACAATCCGGCCATCCGCGTCGTCGCCGCCGAGCCGCTGCAAGGCGAAGGCGTCCAGGGACTGCGCAGCCTGGAAGACGGCTTTATCCCGCCCGTCCTCGATCTCGGCCTGCTGGACGGCAAGATTCTCGTCCGCGCGAGCGATTCCATCCGCGCGCTGCGCGACCTCAAAGACAAAGAAGGCATCTTCGCCGGCCCATCCTGCGGCGCTGCCCTCTATGCCGCTCTGCGCGTCGCCAGAGAGATGGACCAGGGCACCATCGTCGTCTTGCTGGCAGACGGTGGCTGGAAGTATCTCAGCGAAGACCTCTGGACCCGCGACCTCGGAACCCTGGAAGAAGAACTCGATCAAAAACTGCTCTGGTGAGGGGGGCAGGCACAGTAGGCAGAACGGGCAGAATGGGCACAGTGGGCAGAGCAGGCACAGTAGGCAGAACGGGCACAGTAGGCACAGTAGAGAGGTAGAAAGCGCAGCCTTGGATAGCAGCACACCGCAGGCAATTATCCTGCCCCGTCGTATCGTTGACGAGATGCTGGCCCACGTCAAAGCAGGCTATCCCAACGAAGCCTGCGGCGTGCTGGCCGACGCCAGCGGCACCATCGTCAAGCACTACCCGGCCATCAACGCCGCCGAACATCCCGACGATTTTAGCATCATCGGCCCGGAGGAGGCACTGCGCATCAACAACGAAATTGACCAGAACGACTGGAACTACTTCGCCTACTACCATTCACACCCGCGAACTCAGGCGTATCCTTCCTCACGTGATATTGACTATGCGCGCTACTGGCCGGGCACCTTGTACATCATCTTCTCGCTGCGCGATCTGGAACATCCTGAGATACGCGCCTTCACCATCCACAACGACCGCACCGTCAGCGAACACCCGATCATTATAGAATCATAACCTCAAGCAGATGGTCCATCAAAAGAGCATCTGCGCCTGCGTGATCGTGGGGGCAGGCTGCCAGGGCAGCGGCGGCAGCGGCACAAGAGCCTGCACGCGCCGGTACAACTCAGCGCAAAGCGCGGGCGAGTGGACTTCAAACGGGCAGTGACAGAAAACATACAACGCGGCGCCCTGCTTGAACCAGCGCGCCAGTTGCTGCGCCCACTCATCCAGCAGTGGCTCATTGATCTCCATCTTTGGGTGCCCGATATAGCGCACAAAAGCAAAATCAGTGGTGATTGCCATCTGGACCGGCAGATCAGGCTTGCGCTCTCGCGCTGTATGCACCGCTTGCTCCTCAGCCGACCCGATGCGCAGAGGTCTGGTATCCATGATGACCCGCCCGGCGTGGTATTGACTGAGCAGCGCATTCAACGGCGCCGCATGCTGCCCGGTATAAAAACCTGGATGGCGCACCTCCACTGCCAGACGGAGATCAGAGGGCCAGAAGTCAAGAAAACGCTGAAGCTGCGCCAGTTGTGCCGGAGCAAAGGAAGGCGGCAGTTGCAAAAACATCGGCCCTAAGCGTTCGCCCAGGCCGCGCAGGCGCTCCGTAAACGCGAGCGTCTCTGCCTGTGTTTCATCCAGGCGATCAGCGTGGCTGATACTGCGCGAGACCTTGGGGCAAAAACGAAACGTGTCGGCCATCTCCTGCCGCCAGCGCGCAACGGTCTCCACAGAGGGCGTGGCATAAAATGTTGTATTGCCCTCAACGGTGGTTAAACGGCGGCTGTAGAGCTTCAAAAACGCGCCCGGCGGGGTGCGCGCCGGAAAGAAGGTGCCAACCCATTCCTTGCAGCCCCACACCGGGCAGCCGATAAAGAACATACCCAATCCCTCCTGAGAGCATATGGTACCATCAGCACTTGAGATAGATGCGCTATTCCATTATTCTGGAATGCCGCGCTGGCCGCACTTGCCCACTTCTATAATCAGAACGATTTGGCTGCGCCACCTCCAGAGCAGCAGCACAATGGCTGAAAAACCGCGCTTTTTCTTCTGTCCTGAAAGCCTCTTCACCGGGTACAATGAGAGTGGCATCACATCACACATCTTGGCAAGTTCTCCAGGCAGATCGATAAGGAGGCATTTTCTCTTGTTGACTATGAAGGAGCAATCGGCGTGAAGATTTTGGGGCGGATGGCCGTTTTCCCCGTCATTCCCACACGAATCAGTCGTCTACATGAACTGGCCTATAACCTCTGGTGGAGTTGGCACGCTGAAGCGCAGCAGCTTTACCAGACCATTGATACAGAACTCTGGCAGCGCAGCGGACACAATCCGGTGCGTCTCTTGCGCGAAGTCGCTCCTGAGCGGCTCAACGCGCTGGCAAGCGATCCCACTTTCCTGAAACACTACGACCAGGTGCTGCAAGCCTTCGACGCCTACATGAAAACAGAGCAGACGTGGTTTGCACACACCTATCCCGCGCTGCGCGGCCAGACCATCGCCTACTTCTCGATGGAATTTGGCCTGCATGAATCGCTTCCCATCTATTCCGGCGGTCTGGGCATTCTCTCCGGCGACCACTGCAAAGAAGCTAGCGATCTAGGGCTGCCGCTGGTCGGCGTTGGTTTCCTCTATCCCCAGGGCTATTTCAGCCAGCGCATCACTGCGGATGGCGTGCAGGAAGCCTCTTATGACAAGCTGCGTTTCTCAGAAGTCTCGGCCACGCCGGCGCTCACGCCCGATGGCTCCGAAGTCGTCATCAACGTTGACCTGCCAGGGCGCAAAGTCTACGCCAAAGTCTGGAAAATCCAGGTAGGCCGCATCCCTCTCTATCTGATGGACACGGATGTTGCCCCCAACGCCCCAAACGACCGGGTGCTGGCCGCACACCTTTACGGCGGCGACCACGAAATACGTATCTCGCAGGAGATTGTCCTGGGCATTGGCGGCGTCCGCGCCCTGCGCGCGCTTGGGCTGAAGCCAGCGCTCTGGCACATGAATGAGGGGCATGCCGCATTCCTGGGGTTGGAGCGCGCCCGCGAACTGGTGGCCGAAGCCGGACTCACCTTCGCCGAAGCGCGCGAGGCGGTCGCCGCCAACGCCGTCTTCACTACGCACACCCCCGTGCCCGCTGGCAACGATGCCTTCGGGCTTGACCTGATAGATCGGTATTTCAATAGCTACTGGGGACAATTGGGACTCAACCGCGACCAGTTTATGGAACTGGCCCGCCAGGATCAGAGCTGGGGACCGAGCTTCAGCATGACCGTGCTGGCCCTCAATCTTTCAGGCCAGCACAACGGGGTCAGCAAACTGCATGGCGATGTCTCGCGGCGCATGTGGCAGTTTCTCTGGCCGGGCGTTGATATTGACGAAGTGCCCATTGGCTCGATCACCAATGGCGTGCATACAGAAACCTGGCTTGCTCCGGCGCTCGGCACGCTCTATGACCGGCGCCTTGGCCCGGCCTGGCGCGAACATCTGGACCAGCCAGAAACCTGGGAACCAATCACCAGCGTTCCCGATCAAGAGCTGTGGCAGACCCATTGCCAGCTCAAAACCGCCCTGATCGACTACGCGCGCGAGCATATCAAACAGCATCGCCTCCGGCTGGGCGAGGGTGCCAGACAAATCGAGGAAGCGGCCACGATGCTCGATCCCAATGCCTTCACGATTGGCTTTGCGCGCCGCTTCGCCACCTACAAGCGCGCAACCTTGATCTTCCGCGACCTGGAGCGTATCCGGCGCCTGCTGCAATCACCCGACCGCCCGGTGCAAATGATCTTCGCCGGGAAAGCCCATCCAGCGGACGAGCCAGGCAAAGCGCTCATCCAGCAGGTCTACCGCCTCTCGCGCCAGCCAGGATTTGCGGGCCACATCGTCTTTTTGGAAGACTACGACATAGACATGGCGCGCAAACTGGTCAGCGGCGTTGATCTCTGGCTCAATAACCCCATTCGCCCTTACGAAGCCAGCGGCACCAGCGGTCAGAAAGCCTCGCTCAACGGCGTGCCCAATTGCAGCATCCTGGATGGCTGGTGGGTCGAGGGCTATAACGGCCAGAATGGCTGGGCCTTTGGCGAGCAGCGCGAGTATCAAAACAGCGACCTTCAAGCCGAGGCCGACGCGCTGGCGCTCTATGCCGTGCTGGAGCAAGAGATCATCCCGCTGTTCTTCGAACGCGACGCCCAGGGCATTCCCCGGGGCTGGCTGCGCATCATGAAAGAAGCCATTCGCACCATCGCCCCCCAGTTCAGTATGCGCCGGATGGTCAAAGAATATACCGGGCGCTTGTATATACCTGGCGAACGGCAAGGCCAATTTGTCACTCAGGACCACTATGCTCTGGCGAGGTCGCTGGCGGCATGGAAGCAGCAAATCAGGCAAGCCTGGCCGCAGGTGGGCATCTGGGCCAACGGCCCCATCGAAGGGCAAATCGCCATCGGCCAGTCCATTGATGTCACGGCTTATCTACGCCTGGCCGGATTGCGACCGGAGGACGTGCAGGTCGAAGCGGTCTACGGGCACGACGAAGACGGGCATCTGCGTAACTCAAGCACTCAGCCGATGGAGCCAGACGGCCAGGAGAACGATGGGAGCTACCGCTACCGCACCCGCATTCTTCCCCAAAGTGGGGGAAGTTTCGTCTATGGCGTGCGCGTCCGGCCTGCCCATCCAGCGCTGCTAGATCATCACGAGATGGGGCTGGTACACTGGGCATAACCTGATCGCATGGCGGCTTCTTCGCAGCGACGGGCTTCCAACCGGCGCGACACGAAGATGCCGCTATCTTGCTCCTTCTGACTGGCGCTGGCGCCGGGCAATCTCCTCACGGCGGGCCTGAAGAATGCCCAGCACCAGGGAAAGCAGGAGAAAAACGACCAGCACCACTTCAACCGGACTAAAGCGTATCTGCTTCTTATTCATTAAGTACCTGACCCTCCAATCCTTACTAGCGACGCCTTCGGGCGCGTTTGCGGGCAGTCTCTTTCCTACGCTGGCGCTGCGCCTTTTCAGCATCCTTGATGGTCTTCTGGGCAATCTCCAGCCCCTCATGTACCTGTTTGCGTAGCGTCTCCAGTCGACGCACCACCGCCGACATCCGCTCCACGCTGTAGCCATACGCCTGCCGCATCACTTCATTGGCTTGCTGCCGCCCCCCACCCACAATCTCCTCGTAACGCTGGCGTTTACGCGCCTGAATGCGATCATCGCGCAGTATCTCCCGCGCCTCTGCCCTGGCAGTTTCAATCAGCAGCCTGGCCTCGTTCGCCGCCTGATTCAGCAATATATCGCGGGGCTGCGCTGACAAAGCCTCTTGCTGCGAGCGCTCAAGCCCCCGGCGGGTGGCGCGCAGCAGCTCCTCTACCGTCTCTCCATCCACCGCGCGCAGGTCAGAGAGCGGTACCGGGGGACTTCCTCTCACATGCTGCTCCAGCGCGTCAAGGACATCTAAGACATCCATCGCGGCAGTTGCTCCTCTTGCAAGCCCATCCTTCTGTTCAGGTGAAGCCGATACGCCTTGCATGCGTTTCTGCACAAAGGATGCCAGCAAGGGTGCCCGCTATATCAACCGCCAGACAATCTGGCCCTGCTCCTCGCGCTGCGCAACGCGCCCCTCATCTTCCAATTTGAGCAGATGGGCGCGCACCGACTCACCCGCAAATCCATGCAGCCGGGGGTCCACATCCGCATAAATCCGCTGGACCATTGCAGGAATCCGATCCAATCCATCCCGAAGGGCGTCCAGGATTTGCCGCTCGCGCAGCAGGCGATGGTCAATATACTCCTGGAGCCTGGCGTGCGGCGCCGTCACCACCGGCCCATGCGCCGGCAAAATCAGATCAAGATCAAGCGCGAGCAATCGGCGCAGCGAAGCCAGATATTCGCCAATATTGCCCTCTGGTGGCACAATCACCACCGTACCCACCCCGGCTACCAGATCGCCCGCAAACAGCAGCCGTGCCCCTTCCAACAAGAAAGACACATGATCGAAGCGATGCCCCGGCGTGTAGACCACTCGCAGCCGGTCAGGGCCGCAGTCAATGATCTGATCGTCCTTCAGTTCCTGATCGGCAACTGGCGTCCCCTCGCGGCTCCAGGCCAGGATGGGCGCGCCGGTCTGCCGCGCCAGCGTGGCCGCCCCTTCGTAGTGGTCGCTATGCCCATGCGTAATCAGAATCGCCCGCAAGCCGCCCCATGCCTGCGCTGCCCGCGCCAGCGCCTCCAGATGCCCTTGATGCTCTGGCCCCGGATCAATGACCACACAACCTGCCTGGCCCCCGCCAACCAGAAACGAATTCGTCCCTGGCCCGGTCAGCAGCGATGGGTTAGGTGCCAGAATGAGTTTGACATAATCGGGCAAAGCAGGAGACGATGAATCTGGTGCTGCTCCTGTCATAAAGGCATCATCCTCCCTCTTCAATCTCATCGTACCCTGGCTCACCAGGCAGGCGAATAATGATCTCCCCATCGCGCAGCATAGCACGTGGCTGAATCACAGGCACCGGCTGATCGCGCAGGCGCGCTTCTGCATCGGCAATGCTCTCAAAAACACTGAGCGCCCTCAATTGATGCACCGTAGCAAAAACCAGCGGGAAATCGCCTTCCTGGGAGCGTGCCAGCGCATCCTTTGGCGCAATCCATGCTCCGGCGGTGGTCTCCAACTGATCGTGTGCCGCCTGCTGTTCGCCGGGCATCGCAGCGATAAAAAAGAAGGTGTCAAAGCGTTTCGGCATTGCTGCTGGCGTAATCCAGTGCGCAAAATAGGTGAGGCGATGCGTTGCCAGCGCCAATCCCTCTGCCTGAGCAATGGCCGTCAACGTCGTCTCATCCTGTTGCAGTCGGCGGCGATATTCCGCAAAGCGCACGACATCTTCGCCGGAAACAGCCAGCATCTGCCCATCGCGCCCGGCCAGGAAGACGCCAGCCTCTTCAAAAAGTTCTCGAATCGCTGCCGCCCGCAAGCCGGTGCCAAGGGTTGTTTCCCCCAGGTGGTTGCCAGTCGGCGGCAGGCAAAGATCGGGCGCGGCTTCGACCTCGCGGTCTCCCGCTTTCACCGAACCGCCCGGAAAGACATAGACATCAGGAACAAACTCGCTGCGCACGTTGCGACGCACCATAAAAGTCTCAATGCCACCCTGTGGGCGCTCGCGCAGCAAGACAATGGCAGCAGCCAGTCGCGGTGATACAGCCATGCAAAGCTCCTACGTGTGGAGATGATTATGTTCACACAGACCAGTATACATTCTGTGAATGTTTATAATACTATAGAGATTCCTTTCATGAGAGGGATCACCATCGAAAGCCTAACACGCTCTGCTATACTATGTTCAAAAAGGTCCAGCAATGAGACCCTCGCCAGCTTCCGCCTCCAAAATACACGCGCTGGCGCAGCAGAGGACAGGCAAGAGAGAAGAGGAAGGCAAGCATGGAGCTAGGACTTACCGGCAAGATCGTCCTTATCACTGGCGCCAGTCGCGGCATCGGGCGCGCCATCGCCGCTGCCTTTGCCAGTGAAGGCTGCCACCTTGCCATTGCCGCGCGCGGACAAGAGGCGCTGGAGAGCGCTGCCCAGGAACTGCGCGCGCAGGGCGTGCAGGTATTAACTGTGCCCGTCGATCTAACGAGAGCCGAAGATTGCAAACTGCTAGTCGCTCAGACGCTTCAGCGCTTCGGGCGGATCGACGTGCTGGTCCAGAACGCTGGCGGCGCCACCGGCGCGGGCTTCCTGGATACCACCGACGAGCAATGGATGCAGGCCGTCAACCTCAATATTATGGCAACCGCCCGGCTCTGCCGACTGGTCATCCCACGCATGCGTGAGCAAGGTGGCGGCAGTATTATTACCATCTCCTCCATCTATGGCCGCGAAGCTGGAGGCCGCGCCGTCTATAACGCCACCAAAGCCGCCGTCATCAGCCTCACCAAAGCGCTCTCCCGCGAATTCGCCCGCGACAACATCCGCGTCAACAGCATCGCGCCCGGCTCCATCCTCTTTCCCGGAAGTTCGTGGGACCGCCGACGTATCGCTGATCCTCCAGCCATTGCCGCCTTCGTTAATGACGAATTGCCGCTGGGCCGTTTTGGTCGCCCAGAAGAGGTTGCCAGCGCCGTCGTCTTTCTAGCCTCCGAACAAGCCAGCCTGATCGACGGCGCCTGCCTCAACGTGGACGGCGGGCAATCGCGCTCAAATATTTAACCTTCAGCATCCGCCTGCTGCGGCGAAGCCGCTGGCTCCGCTTCTGCCGCCTGCGGTTGGGAGGCCAAAGGCGCAGGTGCTGCTCCTTCGGTGGAGCGCGCCACGCGCTCCGCTTCCGCCTGCTGTGGTGAGGCGCCTGCCATCAGCAGGCCCAGCCGCTCTTCTGAAACCTCCGGCGACTCGATCCCCACAATGCGCCCTTCATACATCACAGCAATGCGATCAGAGAGCGACCGAATCTCATCCAATTCGGCAGAAACCAGCAAGATTGCCGCGCCCGCGTCGCGCTGGGCCACCAGCCGCCGGTGGATAAACTCAATGGCCCCAATATCCACGCCGCGCGTGGGCTGCGAGGCCACCAGCACTTTTGGCTCGGCTGAAAGCTCGCGGGCCACCACCACTTTTTGCTGATTGCCCCCGGAGAGCGCGCGCGCCAGCGTTGACGGCCCCGGCGCGCGCACATCAAATTCGCGGATCAGCCGCACCGCCCAGTTCAGAATCTGCTTCAGGCGCAGCAAGATGCCATCAATAGAAAAAAGCGCCCAACGCTGGCGCCCCAGGATCATATTGTTCCCAACGGTATAGCCCAACACCAGCCCGCTCTCGCGGCGATCTTCAGGGATATGAGCAATCCCTGCCGTGCGCACCTGCCTGGCGCTCAGATTCGTAATGTCCCGATCTCCCAGCCAGACCTTGCCGCCCGTTGCCCGGCGCAGCCCCGTAATTACCTCAACCAGTTCTGACTGCCCATTGCCCTCTACCCCAGCGATCCCCAGAATCTCTCCCGCGCGCACCTCAAACGACACCCCGCGCAGCGCCGCCAGGCCGCGTTCAGAATCAGCCGTCACCCTGTCTACCCGCAGCAGCACATCGCCGGGCCTGGCTGGCGTCTTCTCGACACGCAGCAGCACCTCGCGCCCAACCATCAGCCGTGCAATCTCCTCCTGCGAAGTCTCGCGGGTAATCAGATTGCCCACCACCTTGCCCCGGCGCATCACCGTCACCCGATCCGACAAGTCCAGCACTTCACGCAGCTTATGGGTAATAAAGATGATCGTCTTCCCTTGCGCTACCAATCCGCGCAGCACGACAAAAAGTTCGCCGGTCTCCTGGGGAGTCAAGACGCCAGTAGGCTCATCCATAATCAGGATTTGCGCCTGGCGATACAGCACTTTGAGAATCTCTACCCGCTGTTGCTGACCGACAGAAAGCTGGCCGGTAATGGCATCTGGGTCAATATGCAGCCCATATTGCTTGCTCAAATCGGCAATGCGCGCCCGCGCTTCCTGCCGCTGGTAGCGGCTGAAGGTGCCGCCGGGTTCACGGCCCAGCACAATATTCTCCGCCACCGTCAGCGGCGGAATCAGCATAAAATGTTGGTGGACCATGCCAATGCCCAGGCTGATCGCATCGCGTGGCCCGGTAATACGCGCCACCTTTCCGTCAATGAAAATCTCGCCGCTGTTGGGCCGCACCAATCCATAGAGGATATTCATCAGCGTCGTTTTGCCGGCGCCGTTTTCTCCTACCAGAGCGTGAATCTCCCCCCGGCGCACTGTCAAATTCACATCGTCGTTGGCAACGACGCCCGGCCAGGCTTTCGAGATATGGCGCATCTCCACCGCCAGCGGCGCCTCGCCCACGCCAGGTTCCTGTGTCTCGATGAGTTCCTGCATCGCGCCTCTTCCTCCTATTCGCCGCCTGGCTCGTAAGGAAGACCATCCGCAGCAGGCGCCACCGCGCGCCCGATGAGGCCAACCAGCACTAAAATCGTCAGCACATAAGGAATCATCGCCAGCAATGGAGTGGAATGCAGCGGAGTATCAATGATCCCAATACCTGTCGTGGGGAGCAGCGGAAACTGATATTGGAGTTCGGTCCCCAGGCCAAAGATCAGGCACGCCAGCGCAGTATTCCAGGGTTTCCACTTACCGAAGATCATCGCCGCCAGCGCGATAAAGCCGCGCCCTTCCGTCATATTCGGATTAAAGATATGGGCCACGCCAAGCGCCAGAAACGCGCCAGCTAGTCCCGAAAGCAATCCGCTGGTGATGACACACAGGTAGCGAATCAGCCGCACGTTAATGCCAGCGGTATCCGCCGCCTGGGGATGCTCGCCCACCGAGCGAATGCGCAGCCCGATATTCGTATGGAACAGCAGGTACTGCATCCCCAGCAGCACAGCAATCGAGATATAAAAGATCACATTCTGTTGCAGGAAAACTTCATTGATAAACCCAAGCACTCCAGCGCTATGATCAAGGAAAGCCAGATCAAGGTTAGGCAGCGTCAGCGGCGCGTGCAGCGTTGCCACACCTTCGCCATTGGTGAAAATTGGGAGCAAAAAGCCCGTCAGGCCCAACGCAGCGATATTAATAGCGATGCCGCTGACGATCTGATCCGCCTTGAATTGGATAGCAAAGAAGGCATGCACCAGCGCCATCATACCGCCGGTCAGCATAGCAACCAGCACCGCAAGGAGGACACTATGCGTGTCAACCACCACAATCGCCCCGAAGAAAGCGCCGGTCAACATCATTCCTTCCATCGCCACATTGACAACGCCGCTGCGCTCAGAAATAACGCCCCCCAACGCGGGCAACAAGAGCAAGGCGCCAAATTGCAGCCCCGGCCCCCAGAGATCACCCGAAATCAACAATTTGCCAAGCTCAGATAAGAACACGCTTGCCCTCCTTACCGTGCAGGATCCATCGGATCACCATTCCCAGCCTCCGATGAAGTCAACGGCTGCGACGACATCAGCGGAGCCACAGCCAATGCTTCGCTTGTGGAAAAGGCTTCAGCCAGCAGAGAAGGAGCGCCCGCCTGTTTTCGCCACCTTCCCCTAAACCGGATGCCAAGAGTCAGCAAGAGCAGGAGAATGCCAGCCACGTAAAATACCAGTAAGAGACCAAAGAGCGGATCGAGATCGACGTAATAGATCGCGCTCACGGTGGTATCCAGCGCCACAACACTTTGCAGCGAAACCAGAGACACAATGATAAAGCCGATAAAAGCAGCCATCGCTGCCACATCTACCAGGATGAGCAGCCCCAGCATGACCGCCGGAAGACGCGCCGCTGCCGAACGGAATCCGCTCATGAAACTGGCGAGCGCGCGCCGCTGCATGGCGCGAAACTGTGGAACGATTTGCCCGGCAATGACCAGCAGCACCATCGCCTGAAACGCGAACTGAATAAACTCGATACGCACCGAATAGTTGGTAGGCAATCCCACCACCGCATTGCTCGCAAAGATGCCAGCGTCAGATTGCATCAGGTTCGCTCCCTGAGCCAGCGCCGCAAACAGCAATCCCGCCAACACCACACCAACCGGCCCGTTGAGGCCCAGCAGCGCGACGATAATTCCATTAAAGCCTGTCTGATCGTTTAAGAAGAACGTATCGGGAATGGACTGCTGATGGTCAGGCCCCATCACAATAATGGCGCCGCCAAGGCCCGCAAACGCCCCGGCAATCGTCATCGTCACAATAATATTGCGGCGCACGTTGATGCCCGCGTAGCGCGCTGCCTTCTGGCTCTGCCCCACTGCTCGAATCTCATAGCCCAGCGTGGTGCGCTGCATCAAAAACCAATAGAAGGCAGCCCCGGCCAGGGCAATAAACAGTCCTATATCGAGCGGATAGCTGGTTTCGCTGGCAATCGCCCCCGGATGAATCAGGTTGATAATATGCGAGACCAGAGGCAGCGCCGCGCCAGGCCCCATTTGCATGGTCCTGGGCTGGCTTGCCACCCGAATGCTCCCAATCCCCGGCAGGCATCCACTGGAACAATCAACAATATATTCACTCAAGTAGCCAGCCACAAAGTTCAACATGATCGTTGTGACGACTTCATGCGCGCCACGCCAGGCTTTGAGGGCGCCAACAATCCATCCCCAGACGGCCCCGCCCACCAGACCACCCAGCAAAACCAGCGGCCCCAGCACCCAGCCGGGCGCCGAACCAAACCGGATGCCCAGAATCACCGCCAGCGTGCCTCCAACCGCAATCTGCCCGGCGGCGCCAATATTGAACAGGCCCGCGCGAAAAGCCACTGCGACCGAAAAGCCGGCCAGCACCAGCGGAGCCAGCATGCCCAGCGTATTGGCAATGTTGGCCCACCCGCCAAACGAACCAGCAACAAGCAGACTATAAGCCGCAGAGGTGATATAAAAGCGATCAAAAAAGCCAAGATTGCCAGGGGCTGTAATGATAATGAGGAGGCTACCTATCAGGGTCATCATCAGAATACCAATCAGAACCGCGCTCAGTGATGGGGTCACTCGCAGCGCAAGCTGGCGAGCGCGCTCGCCAAATCCGGCAGTGGGGAGTTCCTGATTGGCTGCTGGCTGCTCAAGGGTTGACGCCGCCATCGCATCCTCCTCAAAAAGAGTGAAGCTCGTCATTCATTGGAAGACAGGTGGGCCGCCGGAAAGCAGCCCACCTGTAGCTTGCGGGTCATCCTGGCCCGTGCCTCATCCCATCCGCCCCGCTCCAGGTCTCTCTACCGGAGTGCCTCAGCTTGTCGCGCAGGTCTGTGCCGGAGCGCAGCTATCCGGGATATTGATCGTGCCTTGCTCGATCTCATTCATGTACATAGTCAGAACGGGCTGCACATCCGAAGGAACGAGGCTGCTCAGCGGCGCCGCCCCCACGCCACCACCTTTCAGGTCAAAGCGGGGGAAATTGTTGGGATCGCTGGGGTATTTCCCTTGCTCCGTCAGGTCAATGATGTCATAGACCGCCGTATCCACATGCTTGGTAGCGCTGGTGATGATGCTGTCGGGATGGAGGTAGCCCTGATCGGTGTCCACGCCGATACCATAGACACCATCCGCCGCCGCCGCATCCAACGCGCCGACGCCACAGCCACCAGCCACCTGGAAGATGATATCCGCCATCTTCTGCCTGATCATGGCATCCGCTGGCGCCTGGCACTTGGTTGGATCGTTGAAGTCGTTCGAGTATTGAACCAGGATTTTGACGTTGGGATCAACCTGCTGCGCGCAATATTTGTAACCCGCGATATAGTGGTCCACTGGCGGAATGGAGATGCCGCCCACCGCACCAATCGTGTTCGCCCCCAACAACTTGGAAGCCTCAGCCTTGCCATCCTTCTCCATTTGCCCCGCAACCACCCCAACCAGGCATCCTGCCTCCTGCTCCTTAAAGAGCAGCGGCGTCACGTTCTTGATGTTGGTATCGCAGTCACCATTTGCATCAATGGCTGCGCAAGAATCCACCAGAGCAAAGTATTTGTTGGGGAACATCTTGGCGACCTCATCAATGGCCTGGGCCATCAAGAAGCCAACGCCAATAACCAGATCGTTGGACTGCGCGGCCTGGGTCAGTTCCGCTTTGTAGTCGGGGTTCGTATTGGGCGACTGAACGATGGAGTCTCGGAAGTGGTACTTCTGCTCAGCCATTTCATAGCCTGTATGAGCAAGCTGATTGAACCCACGATCATTGAGACCCCCGGTGTCTGTCACCAGCCCCACCTGATACTTGGGCGCCGTTGTGGTGGTACCGGTGCCACCAGAGGCCGGTTGATTGTTGGTACTGCCACATGCCGATAGCACCAGAAGCATAATGAGCATTGGCGCACCAAGCAGCATCGATTTGAAACGAGGTGTACCCATTCTCTGCGCTCTCCCTCTTGCCGGTAATACTGGTGTTGTTCTTGCTTGCAGGGATAGAACCTGCTTTGGTGGCAACAATCCCTCTGAGCTTATGCGAGGCGTTTCAGAAAAAGACTCCAGACCATCCTCAGACTGGATTGATCCACCTCAGCTTGCTTGTCTTCTTTACCGGCGGCCATAGTATAACAGGTAGCTCTTCTGAACGCAAGTTCCTGAAGCGCCAATTTCATCCCCTGGGCCGAAAGCTATCTATCAAGCAAGTATATGCCTCTCACACCCGACGCCCATGCGGCGTGATACACTACTCACAAAGGGCCACTGGCATACGAGGCCAGCCAGCGTGATTCGCGTGAGATCAGCCACGACCTCTACTCCGAGGAATAGCTCGATACAGCAGGAAAATATGCGGCGTAAGCCTGGGGAGATATGCCAGCCCTTGTCTCCTGACGATAGGTGATTGTTCCATTCGGGGGAACAAATAGCAAGCAATAAGACAGGTGATCTTGTTGGCTTTCCACAAAGCTCTGTAATACTTCTTGTCGGATTTGCACGCCACTGAGTTCCAGATCAACTCAGAAATAGTGTCCTCCACCAGCCAGGAGACACCTGCCAGCACCCGATAGATTCCTATGGATGACACCTTTTTAGCAGCACAAGATGCCGCAATTGCAGCGTTCTACAGCATCAGCGCGCTGCGCGGCATCTCCGGGCAGATTGCCCGCGCTCGCGGCGCCAGCGCGCCTCACATCGAAATCATCAGGCCGTCCAGCGCGCCGGGGGATACCGCGCCGCTGCTCGTCTTGCCTGGCTCGTACAATCCACCAACCAATGCCCACCTCGCGCTGGGCCAGGCCAGCTTGCAAGCCATTCCTGGCGCGCAGCTTTCCCTATCGCTGGGCACCACCATCATCAATAAAGAGCGGACTGAGCGCGCCACGCTCCTGGACCGCTTGCTGCTCCTCGATCACATCGCGCGCCGCTGTGGAACCTTCGGCGTGCTGCTTACCAATCGGGGCCTGTATGTCGAGCAGGCTGAAGCCCTGCACTCGACATTCCCGCAGGCCAGCGCCCTATATTTTGTCGTTGGCTTCGACAAAATTGAGCAAATCTTTGATCCCCGCTACTATCAAGACCGCGACGCCGCGCTCACCCGGCTTTTTGCGCTCGCCAGTTTCCTGGTTGCGCCGCGCAGCAGCCGCGAAACCCCTGATCTCGCTGCCCTCCTGAATCAGCGGGAGAATCGCCCGTTTCAAGCCTTCGTGCGCGCGCTGCCCTTTCCAGTTGAGTATCGCGGCATCGCCTCCAGCCAGATTCGCGCCGCATTCGCAGCCGCCCCCTCCAACCTGACAGCATCTCCGCTTGCGGATTCCCTCCCGGCAGAAGCGCTGGCCTTCTGCATCGAAACTGGCTGCTATCTACCCGCCCAGAGGAGAGCCAGCGGCGAGCGCATTGACCGCTACGGGCTGCGCATCGCACTGATCGATAGGGCGCTGGCTTTGTCAGAAGCCGAACAATCGACGCTTGACCTGCGGCGCCTCTTTCATCTTGCCGTCAGCGACAGCAATACCGGCCAGCAATTGCGCCGCTGGCTGCGTGAGCCAGATGAAACCATCTCGCCGCGCGATCTTCTCAACTTGCAGCACGATACCCGGTCCATTCCGTTGCAATAAGTTGCCATCTCTGTCCAATTACTGGCGCATGCCTATCGGACAAATGGGCTGGAAGGGGCACACATGACACTTGCTGGGAAGCTGGCGCGCCAGCGCCGGGGGATGATGCTCGTCGCAGTCTTCCATCTCCTGCAAGCGACGCAGCACCTTGCGTTTGAGTGCATCGGTATACTGAATCGAAAAATCCTGGTTGGCGTAGCGCAGCACGCCATACGCGGGCGGCTGATCGTAGAGGTCTTCCAGAATGACAAAGTACACGCCGAGCTGCATGACATGCTGCGGCTGCGCTGTCTCGGCAATCATCGTCAGCTTCAACTCGACTGGAATAGGCGCTCCTTCAGGGGAAAGCACCACATAATCAGGCTTGCCAGAGAGCGGGTAGCGCGTGGCAAACAGTGGTTCGGCGGTGCCATCAGCATCTTGATAGACAATCTCACCCTCCGGCAAGCGCCGGGAATCCTGCTTTGCCACGCGGGCCGGACGAGGCGACCGTTTGCGCTGCCGATATTCATTCAGCAGCAGCACGCCCAATGCCATCACGATCACAACGCCCAGGCAAATGAGAGTGATGGTCGTTGAATTCGCTGCCTGCGCCTGCGCGGCCAGAAGCGCGGCAGAACGCGGCGCCAGCCGATTGAAAGAGAACACCCGCATTATCGTATCCAGAGCAGCACCCCCAGGCCAAGCGCTCCCAGCGTCAGCAACACGAGCGCCGCGACAATACAACCGAAGATACGTGGGATGGGCGGCGCCACATTCGCGCCGCCTGGAAGGCTTGCCTGCTGCGTGGCATACGCCGCATGCTGTGCGCGGCCCTGAGCAAAGCGCTGCCTGCGCTCCAGCAGCCGCTCAATAACCTGATACTCAGGGAGCGCACCCGCTCCCTTTCCATACTGGTCCTTCAGTTCTTCCAACCGCCCGGCCAGTTCGTCTTCATCTGCCTGCGCCGTTTCACTGTTCTCTTCGTACCACCAGGCCAGCGGGCAATATTCAAACTGTGCCAGATCACTCGCCGAAAAAACGCGCCGCTCTTCCATAGCTTTCCTCTCCCGGTGGGACACGAGCAGAATGCCCTCTATCCTGCCTGCTGCATCACGCTGCACCACCAAATGCCGTCAAGTTACTGGTGCTGCTTGCGGCGTCGCCCCGCCAGCATGGAGGCTGGCGCTGCGCGCAGCCTTCAGCCAGATGTACCTCCTGGCCTGTTCCTGCATTCTGTATCAGGTTATGGAGCAAGCGTGTGGCGCATCTTCAGCGCCACCTGCAACGAGAGCCGCGTATCGGCATCTTCCAGGTCGGCATGCAGCACCTCTTGAATCCGCTCCAGCCGATAGAGCAGGGAATTGCGATGCAGATGCAGATGACGCGCGGCCTCGCTCAGATTGCCATTGCAGGCAAAATACGTTTCTAACGTTTGCACCAGTTCATTATCGGTCCGACTGTCGTACTCGATAAGCGGACCCAGCACCTCGTCATAAAAGGCGCGCACATCCTCATAGGCACGCAGATGGAAGAGCAGGCGATAAATGCCTAGCTCACCAAAGTACGTAATGGGCTGCTTCGCAAACAGGCTGCGGCCAATCATCAGCGCCTGGCGCGCCTCCTGATAGCGGCTGGCAAGGTCTTGCGGGCTGGTCGCCAGCCGTCCAACGCCAATGCGCAAATCCTCCTGAGCGCGCCATGGATCTAAGCGCGCCAGCAAATCATTCAGCCGACTCTTCCAGCGCGCAAACCAGCTACTGCCCCCGTCCTCAACCTCAACGGGCACCACCAGCACCAATTCAGGCGGGCGCATTCGTGTCCAGGTGCCAGGGAACAAACGCTCAGCCTCGGAAGCTGCGCGCCGCGCCCAGAACGGCATGGTGGCAGGCGCCGCTTCCTCCATAGAAGCACCAGAGGCAGATGTTGATCGTTCTGCACGCGCCTCAAGCACCAGCACCGCCACCGGGCCGCTCAGATCATGCCCCATCTGCCTGGCCCGCGCCAGCGCCTGCGTATAATCGCCCTTCTGCCCGGCCAGCAGTTCATCCAGCACATCGCCATGTAGCCGCTGCTCCATCTCCGCCAGTTCCTGCACCCGCACAAGCTCCAGCGCAATCAGCGGCGCCACCTGCCCGATCACCAGGCGATCCAGCGTATCCAGATGGCCGGTTTCATCAACCAGCGAAAAGTAATCGACAATCCCGTGTGAAAGCCGCAGCGGCGTGACCAGCCGCTCCAGCCCCGCCGCGCGAAAATCCTGGCGCTCCAGCAGCGGATGCGCTCCACGCTGGCCCAGCCCCTCAGAAGCAGCAGGCACATCGCCAGCAAAGAGCGCGCGCGCCGGATGGGCGGCAATCATGCGCTCAAGCTGGCCCCGATCTGCCCATACAAGCTCAGCAGGCAGCGCCGCACCAAGGAGTCTGGCGCTGCTATCTTCAAGCAGCACCCCTTTTTGCATCGTACCGGCCAGGCGCTCCATCATCTCATGCACCCCGGCGCGGCGCAGGCTCAGCGCCAGCAGTTCCTGATAAATCTCGCCAGCCTGCTGCTCCAGAGCGCCGCGATGATTGACGACAAACGCAATACAGTCGCGCTCCAGGTCCGTCAGCGGCGGCTGGCGCGGCAAAGCAATCAGCGGCAGCGAATGCTCGTCGGCCAGCGCAATCGCCTGACGCGCCTCTTCCGAAAGGGGCTGTTCGTCCAGGCCAGCAACGGCAACTGCCGCCACATCAGCCTCCGCCAGACTTTGCACGACTTTTGCCAGGGTGAGCGAGCTATCTACCTCCTGCAAGGCGCTGAGCCTGGAGAGCGAGAGCAACGCCAGTTCCCCCCCGCGCAGCGCCTCAAAAGCCGGGGGGCGCGTCCGCATCGTCGCTGCCCAGCTTACCGGGCGTTGCAGACCACGCGCCCCGCCAAGCAGCTTTGCCGTTGACGGAAAAACATCGGATAGCAGATTGCTCACATGCACCATAGCGAAATGCGTGCCAGAGGATGCGGCTGCTCCGCCTGGATCGCGCTCAGCCCCTCTCTATGATTGAACCAGGACTGGCGAGGAATCAACAAAAAGGCGCATGTCACACGAACCAATCGCGCTCGTGCGACATGCGGAGAAGAGCATCACCAAAAAGCTAGCGGTATACCTGAGAGCTATCGAGCCGTGCCCTAATGGCGCGCCAGGCTCCCTGAAGGAGTGCGCTGCTGCTGCTGCTTCAGCTTCTGCTCATACTTCTTACGCTTGATCCGGTGCTTCTTCCATGCCACACGCTTGGTTTTATTCATCGCCCAAACCCTCCTGTATTACTCCATATCGCTGGTATCGGTTTCTTCAAACTCCATCTCCGGTATCTCATCCGGCTCACCCTCGTTATCCGCTGGGTACTCGCCATCTTCGCCCAGTTCATCCTCATCCTCACGATCATAGCGCAGCACATCCTTGATATAAGGGCGAAAGGTGTCGCTCGTTCCTTGCGCCGGGAAGATGACGCGGCCAATCATATTGGGATGCTGATAGGTCTCTCGGATGATGATACGCACCTGATGGTCGTTCAGGTCTGTAATCGCCGCAGCGTACTGATTGCCGCCCTCCATAAACTTGATGAGCCGATTCGCCAGGCGTGGCTCAACCTGGCCGATGTCTTCGCCTCGCGCATTGCGGACAAAGAGCCGATGCCCATCAGCATGGAAATAGACCTGATCGCCGGAGGTCTGTTTCGCCAGCACCTCTGGCGGCGCCACATTCATCAACCTGGTAAAACCCGTCTTGCCCGTTTCCTCGATAAACAAACGAGGGTCAATCCGCTCAGCCGTTGCTGGCGGCGCATGATCGCTGGCCTCGGTGCCCAGATGAGACAGGCGCTCCAGGTTCTTGCGCGCAATCGTATTCGACGGATTGATTTCCAGCGCTTCTGTATAAGCCTTTTTAGCCTCCGCGTATTGTCCAAGCTCACTGAGGGCTTTGCCCAGGCGATTGAGCGCCTCCGGGTCATGAGGAAAATGGGTCAGCAGCGTCTTATTCGTAGCCACTGCCTCTTCCCAGCGGCTCTGCAACGCCTGATTGATTGCCTGCTCAGTGAGTTGCTTACGCAACCGGATTTTCTCCTCAGATTGAAACTGCGCCTGCGCCATCCGAAACAGCCCCCCTCTTTTGTTGCCTGTTCATAGCAAGCATATGAGTATGTGCCAATGCCACTCTTCCTAACCTACTTCGTCTTTCAAGCCAAAACACGCTCTTCTTCAGAGATGGTCATCACATTATAACGCAACCGTGCAACCTTGCAATGACCAGGCAGTTGCGCGCTCAATACGCACTGGCACGAGGTCTCCCTGGGCCAACCCGCGCTGCCCATCTGCTGCCACATCTGGCAAGAAAACCAGCTTATTCGTCCGCGTGCGGCCCTTCCACTGCTTGAGGCCATGCTGTTCAACCTCTTCCTCCAGCAGCACCTCCTCGACCCTGCCCACATAGGACTCATTCAGTTCTCGCGCGATCTGCTCCTGCAACTCCTCAACCAGATGCAGCCGCCGCTTCTTTTCAGCCAGCGGCACATCATCCTCCCATTTATCTGCCAGGGTGCCGGGGCGCGGCGAATAGGCCGCCACATGCACCACATCAAAGCGAATCTCCGCCAGCAGGTCAAGCGTGTGTTGAAACTCCTCAGCAGTCTCGCCGCAGAATCCCACGATCACATCGGTGGAAAGCGAGACGCCCGGCCACCAGTCGCGCAGCTTCTGAATCAGCACGCGATACTCTCCCAGCGTGTAGCCACGCCGCATCCGCTGCAACACCCCATCATCGCCCGATTGCACCGGAATATTCACATGCTCGCAGACCTTGGGCAGAGCGGCCATGTGCCGAATCAGCTTATCATTCATATGCCTGGGATACGAAGTCATAAAACGAATCCGCTCCAGACCCTCAATCGTACTGAGTTCGGCCATCAGATCACCCAGATCGGCTTGCTGATCGGGCAGGTCCAGCCCATAGGCTTCCACCGTCTGCCCCAGCAGCGTCAACTCGCGCGCCCCTGCATCGACCAGATGCCGCGCCTCCTCCATCAACTCCGGCAGCGGGCGGCTGCGCTCGCGCCCCCGGCGATAGGGGACAATGCAATACGAACAGACCTTATTGCATCCCAGAATCACCGGCAGCCAGGCAGTCGCGCTGCGCTGCTGCGTGATCTGTCGCGGATAATGGGCCTCGCGCTCACCTGGGCGCATGGGCGCCGCCATTGGCAGCACCGTCCTGCCGCCGTTCAAGCGGAACGGGAGAGCTGAAGAAAGGGGCGGCTGCGCGCGCTCAATATCAACGCAGCCATCGCCAGTTGCCAGTGGTGTCCAGCGCTCCTCCAGAAACTGCGGCAGCACATCGGCATGCTCCACCTTAAAGAAGAGATCAACCATCGGATAGCGCTGCTTGAGGTTCTCTACCGTCTTTTGATTGCCGATCATGCAGCCCATCATCCCGACGAGGAGATCAGCGCGTTTTTGTTTGGCGTGCCCCAGCAGCGAAAGCTGGCCGTGCGCCTTCTGTTCCGGGGCAGCGCGCACACTGCACGTATTCAAGATCACCAGATTCGCCTGCTCCATCGAAGGCACTTCTTCCCAGCCAAGCCTATCCAGAATCGTGGAGACACGCTGCGAATCTGCCTGATTCATCTGGCAGCCAACCGTCCAGATATGGTATTTTCCTCGCGCGATATTCATTGGAACCCCTCCTTGTAGCGCCAACATCGTGCTGGTCGCCAACGAGCCGCCTTCCAGGCAGCGCTACAAGTAAAGCCGTGCCCGCTCTCATCATCATATGGAATAGTCCGCCAGCCTTCCCTAAGTAAAGTATTATACCGCACCAGGAGCCTCTTGGAAAAGTGCCTGGCAAGAGAGCAAAAGCAAGAGTGCTTGAAGGCAACCAGCAGCGCAGATGCCGCTATTTCTGGCGCGCGCTTGTAATCTTCATGCCTGGCGCCGGGCGTTTACGATGTAGTTCATTCATGCTGCCGGAACGATACCCCTGAAGATCGAGCGTCACATAGGCATACCCAATCGCTCTCAGCCCCTCGACCACCTGCCGGTTCACCTCGTCTTCGATCAAGCGCGGAAAATCAGCCCGGCTCACCTCAATGCGCGCTATCGTCTCGTGATGGCGCACCCGTACCTGCCGAAAGCCCAGCGCGCGCAGCAGCCGCTCGGCACGCCCGATCTTTTGCAGCGCCTCCACCGTCACTGGCGACCCATAGGGAATACGCGAGGAGTAACAGGCCAGAGCCGGTTTATCCCACACTGGCAGGCCAAGAAAGCGGGCAATCGCCCGAATCTCCTCTTTCAGCAGCCCGGCCTCTTGCAGCGGCCCGCGCACCCCAAATTCACGGGCCGCCCGCTGTCCTGGCCGAAAATCGCCCAGATCATCCTGGTTGATGCCATAGGCAATCGTCTGCAAACCCAATTCCTGGGCCAACGGCACCAGCCTGGTAAAAAGCTCGGTTTTGCAGTGATAGCAGCGATCCAGGCCATTCGCCACATAGCGCTCATCCTCCAGTTCGTGCGTCTCGATCTGAATGACACGCGCACCCATCATCTCCGCATTGCGCAGCGCCTCAGCCGTCTCCTCATCTTCATACGCTGGCGAGGAAGCAATCACCCCAACCGCGCGTTCGCCCAGCACATCTGTCGCTGCTTTCAAGAGCAGCGTGCTGTCCACCCCTCCCGAATACGCTACCAGCACCGACCCCAATTCGGCCAGAATGGCGCGCAGGCGCTGATATTTTTGCTCTATCTCTGGAGGCAGCGTCTGCTGCTCCATTACTTCAACATTGGTTGAAACTGCTGACATGATCCGCTCCTGACCAGGAAAAGCGCAAAGCGCTCCCAGGCATCCAGCACAGCGTTTCTGAAAAAAGCCTATCCACCAGGGCCACCTCGCAATTAGGAGGCCGATGCGCGCAGCATGCGGGCAATCTTGCGCGGGGGATCAACAAACCAACTCCAGGCGCACTGCCCCACCAGCGCCGCAACTGGCAATCGCTCAGGAGGCACTTCCTGCCCGCCAGCAGCAGTCGCTTTCGCCAGCAGCGCCGCGCGAAAATCCTCAACCGTTGTTCCCGCAAACGTGGTATAGCCGCTGCCGATATGCTGCCAGAAATGGGCATCGCTGCCGCCCGTCTGGGCCAGCCCCCAATCCGCATTCAGCCGCAGCACCTCCTGGCGCTGTGCCCGATTGGCGGGCGATGGATTATACACCTCAATGCCATCAATCGCAAAGCCGCGCGACAGCAGTTCCTCAATCCTGGCGCGGCTCAGACTTGGCACCAGACGCCCCAATGGATGCGGAATAATCACCAGGCCCCCTTGCTCTTTGATGGCCTCAATGCTCCACTCCACCGAGCGCAGCATCTTGATTGGGCGCTGCACAAAGAGACCCAGCAGGTGCCCCTGGCGCGTCGTCACCTCAATGCCAGAGATCAAGCCCAGCGTACTCCCCGACTTCGCCAGCAGTTCAGCTACCCGCTTCACGCCCTCAAGGTGATCGTGGTCGGTAATCGCAATTACGTCGAGGTGCCGCCGCTCTGCCTCAGCAATCACCCTGACCGGACTGGCGGTACCATCGCCCAGGTTGGTGTGCATATGAATATCAGCACGCCCCAGCCGGGCGCGCTCTTCAGACAATTCTGGACTCACGAAAGCTCCCTTATCTCTCTATTGGCGGGAAAGCGGTTGCCCGCAGCGCGTGCAGAAATTGCGGCCCGGCAGATTCTGGTGGCCGCAGACCGGGCAGGGGAGCATGGCGCTGCCGGTTTCGGCAGGAATCCCCGGCAGGCGGCTACCGCATTTCATACAAAACTTGTTGGTCGCCGTATTGGGCGCCTGGCACGACGGGCACACCTGCGTCCATGCCCCGGCTTTCGAGAGGGCCATCGAGGAGCGCCCCCTCCCGCCAGGCGACAACGGGACTGGACGTGGCTCGACACCGCTCAGGCTCCCCCCGCAGCGTCGGCAAAAACGCATCTGCGGCTTGCTATTCGTCCCACACTGCGGACAAACTAACAGCAGCACCTGCTGCTCGCTGCCAAACTGGCCGGGCATCCCGCCTGCTCCGGCCTGGCTGCTGTTTGCCGCGTGTTCCAGCGCCGCCGCCAGATCAGTTGCCTGGCGGAAGCGCTGCCCAGGTTCTTTTGCCAGCGCCCGCAAGATCACTGCCTGCACAGCTAACGAAATACGTGGATTAAACAGCGTTGGGGGCGGTACCGGCTCGTAAATATGGGCGTGCGCCAGCGCCGTATAATTATCCGACTGAAACGGCGTGCGCCCGCTCATCATCTCATAAATCATCACGCCCAGAGCATAAATATCACAGCGCGCATCAACGCTGCCACCGCGACACTGTTCCGGCGACATATACTCCGGGGTGCCCACGCCAGCGCCGGGGCGCGTCAGATGATGCTCAGCGCTTTCCATCACTTTGGCAATACCAAAATCGCTGAGAACCGCCCGGCCATCGCCATCCAGCAAGACATTGACTGGCTTCACATCGCGGTGAATAATCGAGCGCTGATGGGCATATTGGAGGGCATCAGCAACCTGGCGAACAACTGGCAAGACTTCGGCCAGTTCCATCTGATGATCCATGCGACTCTTCAACGTCCCGCCGCTCATATAGGCCATCACGATGTACAGCCGCCCATCCTGCTCGCCCGCATCATGGACCGTCACAATGCCGGGATGCGAAAGACGAGCCATCGCCTGCGCCTCTCGCTTGAAGCGGCTCACAAAATTGGGGTCGGCGGCATAGTAGCTCGGAAGCACCTTGATCGCAACGATACGATCAAGATGCTCCTGATACCCCTTATAGACTCGCGCCATGCCACCCTGGCCCAGCGGCTCCTGAATGATGTAGTGTCCAATCCGCGCGCCGATTAACTCGTCTTTCACCACGATCCTTAGCGGTCGTTAGCGCCGCACAAACGCGAGAATGGTCTGCCCAAGCTGAATTTCATCACCTTCCTGCAAGGTGCATTCGCTGATACGCTGGCCGTTCACGCTGGTCCCATTCGCGCTGTTTTCATCGCGCAGTTGATAGGCGCCCATTTCGTCACGATAGATCGTGGCATGGAGGCGCGAAACGGCCAGGTCTTCCAGGAAGATGTCGCTTTCGCGGCTGCGACCAATCTTGATCTGCTCCTTGCGCATCTCATAGGTGCGGCCTGGCTCTTTCCCCTGGCGCACAACCACCGAAGGAACGCGCCCCGGGGCTGCATCCTTTCGCATCACCACCGTCTTAGTAGCCTCGCCTTCGCCATCACCTCCCGATGCAGGCGGTCCATAGGCGGTATCATCCGGGCTGCCCTTGGGAACCTGACGCGCCTCTGGCGCGCGCCGCTCCATCGGCGCCTCGACCGGGCTGGCAGATGCTGCCATTTGAGGGCCAGATGGCTGGCGGGCTGGCGGTGGCGGCTCTGGCGTCGCCTGCCAGGCGGGCATCTCACGCTGCTCCCAGCCACCGGATGGCTGGCCCGGCTTGGCGGTCGGTCGCTCAAAATCGCGCTCACCCCAATCACTAGAAGCTGCGGGCGGGTGGCTCACCCCTCTTGGGCTGGCTGGCTCTACTGGACGACTGGCGGACGGCTTTGGTCCCTGGGCTGGCAGGCCCCACTCATCGGCTCTCGCCCCTTGGGCCGGAGAACCCCACTCATCAGCGCCGCCGCTCTCCCAGGCGCTCTCAGCACCCGCGCGCCCTACCTGTTCCCACTGCGAACGTGGCGATGAGGGGCTGCGCTGACCCTGAACTTCTTCCCACTGCGGGCGCGGAGAGGATGGGTTCCGCTGGCCTGGCGCTTCCCAGGAAGGCGGTTCCTGCCTGGGGTCTGCCTGCCAGGCGGCTGGCTCGCGCACCCCCCAGGCGTTCCCTGGCTGCGCCCCGCCCTGGCCTGGCCGATCAGGATTCCGCCGCTCGCCCCACTCCCCCGCGCTCTGTGGCTGGCCGGTCATACCACCCATCGCACTGCTGGCTGCCGGTTGCGCAGACCAGCTTGCCTGCGGCGACTGCGCCCCCTGGTTCCAGCGATCAGCCTGACTGCTGCCCTCCCAGGATGGCGGCTCCTGCCCCCAACCGCCCTGCTTTCGCTGCCCTTCCATCTGGCTGCCAGCATCTGCCCCCCAGCGCGGGCCGCCGCGCATGCCCGCGCCTTGATCTTCTGGCTGCTCCATTCCACGCCCCATCGCTGGCGATGGCTGACCACCCCATTGATCCTGAGCGCGCCCCCGCGCAGGCGCCTGACCCCACTGGTCTTGCTCCCGGCCCTGCATAGGCGAAGGTGCCCCCTGGCCCCACTGGTTATTATCCCAGCCCATCGAAGACGAAGGCATCGGTTGCCCCCACTGATGACTATCCCCACCCATCGCGGCTGGAGGCGCTGCCTGACCCCACTGATCGGCCTCATGCCCCATCGCCGGAGGGCCGCCTGGCCGCTGGCCCCACTGATCGGCCTCGCGCCCCATTGGCGGTTTCCGCTGCCCCCATTGATCGCCATCGCGGCCCATCGAGAACCCTGCCCCCGCGTCCTGTCCCCATTGGTCTCCGCCGCCCTGCGCGCCAGCCGGTGACTGACCCGCGCCCCAGGCCCAGGATTCTTGATCGCGCGGCGCCATCTGCCCCTGGGGCAAACGCTGATCGCCGCCGCGCCCTGAAGGAGCTTCATTCTGCGCCCATTGATCTGCACCCCACTGCCCGCCGCGCGGCATCGCCTGCGCAGGCCCGCCCCATCGACCATCCTGGTCTCCATAATCATCCGGCTGGCCCCATCCCGCCTGGGGATCGCGCGTCATCGCCCCACGTTTGCCACCTGCCTGCTGGCGCGGACCCTCGGCGCGCGCGCCACCCTGCTCCCAGGGCAGCATCTGCTCACGCGCATCATAGCCCCTGCCTTGCTGACCAACGGCTACCTGCTGAGAAGAATCCCAGGGCTGCTGGTCATCCTCCATCTCAGCCATCTCGCCTCTCTTCGAGCCGCCGCGCAGCACCATAATCAAAACGATGAGTACGGCAACCACCACAATAGCAGCAGCACCCAGAAGAACCGCAGGTTGTTGAATTAAGCTCCCAACATCTAACGTTGCTAGGGCTGGCACTCCAGCCAGCGCAAAACCAAGGCTTCCCGATCCCATATCTGCTCTCTCCCCCTCGAGTAGTCTACTGGCAAGAACGTTCTACCGTCTCTGCAATAACGCTTTTTCCTCTTATTGCTTCCTCACGCCCTCACTGCTGAGTCACAGAGGAGGTGATAGACAACGCCGACTCATCGCTCCTGCACGTTAAAGCGCAGCTCAATATTGCCTGCCCGCAGAATGTCCCCATCCTTCAGTTCGCGCTCCTCATTCGGTTGCAAGGGGATGCCATTAAGCCGCGTGACATTCAACGCGCGCAAATCCTCGACAAAAAAGCGCCCATCATGTTGCAGAACACGCGCCTGACGCCGCGAGACCATCCGATCCGTATCCAAAGTTGACAAATCAACTTCCGGGTAAATCTGCCGGTGTGGGTCACTGCGCCCAATGATCGCCTGATTCCCATTGATGACGACCACCTGCCCGGTAGGAAGCACAGTCAGCCGTCCCTTCGGTTGTGGCGGCGCTGAGGGTGACAACGTTGAGAAACCACTTGACCCTGCCCTGATTGGCGGCTGTGACCTGGGCGCTGCGCCGCCAGGAGAAAGCGACTTCAACGCCTCCAATGCGTGAATGAATTCCGCTGGAGTCTGGAAACGCTGCGCGGGCGATTTTGCCATCGCCTTCTGCAAGAACACATCAAAATCAGTGGGCAATCCTGAAACCAGCGCCGATGCCGAAGGAATGGGGTTACGTACATGCTTCACCACCACATCGACCGCATTCGACCCATCATACGGCACCTCGCCAGTCAACATCTCAAACAGCACACATGCCAGTGAATAAAGATCAGAGCGAATATCAGCGTTGCGCCCATCATCGGCCTGCTCCGGGGCCACATAATACGGTGTGCCCATAAAAACATTTGATCCCGTCAGCGTCACCGACTCCTGAGCGCGAGCCATGCCAAAATCTGTCAATTTCACCACGTTTTTGGTCGTCACCAGAATATTCTGTGGCTTGATGTCGCGGTGAATCACCGTCTTGGCATGGGCCGCATTCAAACCCTCAGCCGTCTGCAAAGCCACATCAATAGCCCGATAAATGGGGAAAGGCGCCTCAGCAAGAATCTGCTCTTTCAACGTAGAACCATCAACATAATCCATCACAATGTAATGCGTATCCCCATCGTCGCCATATTCCACCGGGCGCACGATATGCGGATCGGTCAAAGACATCAGAATCTGAGCTTCACGATGGAAGCGCTCCAAAAACTCCCCCTGACTGGCAATCTCTGGCCGCAGCACCTTCACCGCAAAAATACGATTACTCGTGAGATCACGACTCACATACACGGTTGCCATGTTCCCGCTGCCGCGCACATCGATGAGTTTATACTGCCCTTGACTGCCCTTGATTGTGCGGCCCAGCATTGGCGTCTTCCCCCCTGATCTTTCTCTGTGGATCAGCTCCTCGTCCCAATACGAGGAGGGTCTGCTTATTTCACCCGCGTAATTATATCAGTGTAGGCTTCCAGGCGCAACTAACAGGCGGCAATCATTCCTCTGTTTCCAGGCTGCGCTCATAGACCAGAAAAAAGCCTTCACCCTCAGCCCGATACCCCGCGCCCTCCAGTCCATCGCGCAGCATCAGCAAATCCGGCAGCGTCAGCACCACCGCTTCCAACCCACGCCCGGCAGCCAGAGCGCGCAGGCCATAGGCCAGACTTCCTACCCCTTCAGGCGTCCCATCGATATATTCTACGAGCAACGCCGGTTCAGCGGGTATCTGGGGGCCACAAATGGCTAGCGCCTGCACATCATCCCACTGGCGTAACACCAACATATTGCCGCTAACGAGTCGCTCCTGGATGAGCGCTTCAGTCAGCGACCGTCCTGCCCAATCCTTGTACACCAGACCACCCAGCGCGGGATAGATGCTGGAACGATCCAGCACCGCCAGAAGCGCTGGCAGGTCTTTTTGCCCGGCCACTTCTGGCAGCGGCGCGCCAGGCACATCCGCTGCCGGGGCCGTATACTGCGCAAACGTCCCGATCTGTTCAAATCCACTTCGCTCTAATAAACGCTGCGCCACCACGTTATCGGCATGTGTCGCTAGCCGCGCCACCGTCGCCCCCTGCTTTCTCGCCTCTTGCATCGCGTATTCATTTAAACGCCCGGCAATCCCCTGCCCGCGTACCGCCGGGTCCACGCGCATCCCTTCCAGCCAGCACTCGCCCGGCGCCAGCATGCGCAAATGCTCCAATCCCACCGGGCGGCCATCCAGCACCGCCACCAGTAGCTTACCCCCAGCATCGGTCAACCACTGATCCCAGACATCAGCAATATAATCACCCCATTCCCAGGTCTGGGCGCAAAAAGCAAGGACCGCCGCTTTATCTTCTGGCTGAGCCAGGCGAATCGTCAATGCAGACATGTACCCTCCTCGATGATTACCTCCTGGCTGCCAGCCAGCATATCGGTCAAGAAACCGGCCTTCGTCCAAGCCCGCGCAGGCACACCTCACCAGCGCAGCCTCTCGCCGCGATCTTGAGTCACCAGGCCAGCCGCGCACTCGACCCCTTGACCATTGCCCCAGAAGCAGCACCCGGAGAACCGCACAGACGCAAAGAGAGCATCTGCTGTAGAGCAGCATCCTCACCTGGAGGGAACTGCCTGCACAGCAAACGCTCTCTTATAGCGCCAGGCTACGACCAGACCCCACAGAGACATCAAACGAGCGGCGCAGTGGTATTGGGTGACGCAAGGCGTGGCATCTTATCGCCATCCGACGCTTCCAATGCACCATCGGAGATCATATCCATCTCCACACCTGTTTCCGCAAGAATCGCCATCAGTTGCTTGTTATCAATCACTTCATGCTTTCTCAGTTCCTGAGCAATGCGATCCAGCGTGTCCCGATACCTGATGAGCAAGGCGCGCACCTGCTGGTACGCACTCTGAACAAAGGCGTGGACCTCCTCATCAATGATCTTGGCTGTTTCTTCGCTATACTCTCGATTGCCCAGTTCCACATTGCCAATGCCTGAGAAGGGGCTGCCCCGGTCACTATACGAAACATTGCCCAGTTTCTCGCTCATGCCCCAGCGCATCACCATCTGGCGCGCAATCCCCGTCACCTGCTGGAGATCGTTCTCAGCGCCCGTCGTAATGGAGCCAAGCGCCACTTCCTCTGCCGCGCGCCCGCCCAGCGCCATCATAATGCGCGCCATGAGATACTCTTTCGAGTAATTGTACCGATCATCCAACGGCGTTGATTGTGTCACGCCCAGCGCCTGGCCGCGCGGCACAATCGTCACCTTCGTCACCGGATCAGCATGCGGCGTCAGCAAGCCTACCAGCGCGTGGCCGCCCTCGTGATACGCTACCACGCGCAGATCATCCTCGCTGAGTACCAGCGGACGCTCGGCGCCAAGCTGAATCTTATCCAGCGCCTCATCAAAGCAGGCCATATTGACGCGGTCCAGGTTACGTCGCGCCGCCAGCAGCGCCGCCTCATTCACCAGATTCGCCAGATCAGCGCCAACCATACCCGTCGTGGTACGCGCAAGCTGCGTCAGGTCCACATCGGAAGCCAGCGGCACTCCGCGCGTATGAATCTCCAGAATCGCCCGGCGGCCCTTCCAGTCAGGCCGATCAACCGTCACCCGGCGATCAAAGCGTCCTGGCCGCAGCAGCGCCTGATCTAGCCCATCTGGCCGGTTCGTCGCCGCCAGCACAACCACCGCCTGGTGCGTATCAAAGCCATCCATTTCCACCAGCAACTGATTCAACGTCTGCTCGCGCTCGTCATTCGTCGTCAGGCTGGTGCCGCGCTGGCGACCCACCGCATCAATCTCATCGATAAACACGATACAGGGCGCGCTCTTCTTGGCCTGATCGAACAGATCACGCACCCGGCTGGCACCCACACCAACCAGCACCTCCACAAACTCAGAGCCGGACATCGAGAAGAACGGCACACCTGCCTCTCCAGCCACTGCCCGCGCCAGCAGCGTCTTGCCGGTTCCTGGCGGGCCAACCAGCAGCACCCCTCTGGGAATCTTGCCACCGAGCCGCTGGAACTTGGTCGGCGTCTTCAGGAACTCGACCACCTCTTGCAGTTCATACTTTGCCTCGTCCACTCCAGCCACATCGGCAAATGTCGTACTGGGGCGATCTTCCATAATCAACTTGGCGCGGCTCTTGCCAAAATTAAAGACGCTCTGCTGCCCCTGACCGGCCCGGCGAATCAGCAGGATAATCAAGCCGATGAAAAGCAACCAGGGCACAACATTAATCAGGATCGAAAACCAGAAGCTCCCATCGCTGGTCGACTTTTGGGTATACACCAGGCCATTCTCGATCACCTGTGTATTCAGCGTATCGAGCAGCGTCTGGTCATTGGGGTTAATCGTTGTCTGGAACTTGGTGTAGGGGTTGTTATTATCTGATGCGCACTTTATCGAGGTCTTGAAGTCGCCAGTCGCCTGATCGCCCTGGATGGTCACATCCTTAACCTGCCCGGCATTCAACTGCTGATAAAAAGTGCTGTAGTCCACCGTACAGGCGCCTGCCGTCCCCGATCCCGCAAAAAAGAAGGAGGCAACCTGCCAGAGAATCAACCCGACCACCAGCAGCAAGAACCACCGCCAGATAAACCAGCGACCGCGCGGCGGTTGACCATTGGGATTCATCCCAGGCCGATTGGGGCCACCCTGCCCGCTAAACGGGTCAGATGGGCGATTGGGGCCATCAGTATTAGGTGGTCCGCCTGGCCCCCGCACCTGATTGGCCTGATACACACCAGATGGTTTCATATTCATGCCCTGGCTCCTATTTTCCCGGCAGAACACTCGCTACGCGGCTGGTCCAACGACCAACCTGCAACAGCACGGTTTCGCGCCCCTCCATCCCTCTCTCTTCACAAAGAGGTGCAAGAGATGGACCTGCTGTTGAGCTGCGCAAACTCTTCTTCTGTTGAAATGACTCCACCAGGAGCGCGCTGAGATTACCTCACTCTTTTCAGCCTCTATCGCAGCGCAACTCCATTCTCATGTAATATAATTATAGCGCATGGGAAGCGCCTTTGCATAATAGGAGCAGAGCGGAGAAATCCGGCAATCAGATGCCCATGACTGCCACCAACTCGTTGACAGCATCCGCTGACTTCTGGAGCGCGGCCTGCTCCTCATCAGTCAGGTCAATCTGAATCACTTCCTCAACGCCCTTCGCGCCCAGCTTGGCAGGCACGCCAACAAACAGATTGTTGATCCCATACTCGCCCTGCAAATGGACCGCACAGGGCAAAATCATCTTCTTATCCAGCACAATAGAGTCGATCATTTGAGCTACTGCTGCCGATGGCGCGTAAAAGGCGCTGCCGCTTCCTAACAGATTGACAATCTCCGCGCCGCCATCGCGCGTGCGCTGAACGATCTGCGCCAGCCGCTCCGCCGGGATCAGTTTGGAAACCGGCACTCCCGCCACCGTCGTAAAGCGCACCAGCGGTACCATCGTATCGCCGTGTCCTCCCAGCACATAAGCCGCAACATCGCGCACCGAAACATGCAATTCCTGAGCAATAAACGTGCGGAAGCGCGCCGTATCCAGCACCCCGGCCATGCCCATCACCCGTTCCCTCGGAAACTTGCTCACGCTGTAGGCAAGCTGGGCCATCGCATCCAGCGGATTGGTCACAACAATCAAGATACTGTTGGGCGAACGCGCCACAATCTCTTGCGTCACCTGGGTCACAATCTCTTGATTCTTGCGCAAGAGATCATCGCGGCTCATGCCCGGCTTGCGCGGCAGGCCAGAAGTAATTACCACAATATCCGAACCGGCAGTCTCCTCATAGCCATTGCTGCCCACCACCAGGGAGTCATAGCCCAGAATTGGCCCGGCTTCTAGCAGATCAAGTGCCTTGCCCATTGGCATATTAGGGATCACATCTACCAGCACCACATCGGCATAATCGCGTTCAGCGACACGCTGGCCCAGCGTCGCGCCCACCATACCGGCCCCGACGACGGTTATCTTCTTTCGCATGCTCTAGAACCCTCTCTCAAAGCAGTGGAAAATGGAAAGCGGCACCTGAAAAACAGCGCCGCCAGCGATTGTACCACAGACTTATTCTTTTCTGAGGCGAGAGACCAGACGCTGAAGCTGTGTGGCCGCCGTCTTGAACAGATCAGCAGCCGTCATATCCGAAGCAGCAGCATCAGCGGGAGGCTCCGCAGGTGGCTCTGCCGGAGCGGGAGGCAACTTTCCCGTCACTTGTGGTTGCTGGGGAGCAGGATGGTCTGGCGTTGGGATAGGTGGCTCTGCCGAATGGCCTGGCGGCTGCGGCAAAGGCCGCAGCGTGATGACCGGCAGAGATGGGTCCGGGCGCGCCTTCCCTGAAAACTGCGAGGGGCGCGCGGCTGGCGGTGCTGCCGCTGGCTGCGGAGGCGCCGCTTTGTGTTCTGACTGATCTGGCACATGCTTGCGCTCTGGACGCGGCTCTGCCAGCGGCAGAGGCACTGATGGCGGTATCTGCGGGGAAGCCGTTTTACGCTCTGGCCGGGCATCTGGTGTCGGGGCAGGGGCCGGCGCGTTCTGCGGTAAAGCAAGCCTGCGCTCTGGGCGCTGTTCTGGCTTGAGGGCTGGCAGTGTAATGCTCTGGTACATCAGCCCTTTGCGTTCTGGCGGCGGAGCAGCAACCATACATTGGCGCAGCGCCGCTTCAAATTCGCCCGCGCTGCTATACCGCTGCTCACGATCACGCTCCATCGCTTTGAGCAGCGCGGCTTCCAGGGCTGGCGGAATAGACGATTCCAGGCTGCTGGGGGGCGTCAGCGGTCCCAACAGAATGGCGTGGCTCAGTTCGCCCAGATTCTTTCCCAAAAACGGGCGCTGACCCGTCAGCATCTCGTAGAGCGCCACCCCCAACGCATAGACATCGGCGCGGCCATCCAGCTTGCGACCAAGCAACTGCTCTGGAGAGACATAATACAGGCTGCCCACCACCGTGCCCACGCGCGTAATCGTATTCCCGCCCGCCACGCGCGCCAGCCCAAAATCAACGACCTTCACCTTGCCCCAGCGATCCAGGATCATATTCTCCGGCTTAATATCTCGATGGATGAGCTGGACTTCTGCATACGCATAGTCCAGCGCCGCTGCCACCTGAATAGCGACATCCACCGCCTGCGCGACTGGCAGCTTCCCCTTCTGTTTCAGAAGCTGCCCCACCGTCGGGCCAGAGACATACTCCATCGCAAAATAGAGCAGATTCTCGGCGCGACCGGCATCGTAGACATGGACGATATTGGGGTGGTTCAACGAGGCAACCAGGCGCGCCTCACGAGTAAAGCGCACGACAAAGGATTCATCATTTGCCAGATTTTCGAGCAGCACCTTCACTGCCACCACGCGATCAAGCGTCACCTGGCGCCCGCGATAGACAATGCCCATCGCTCCGCGCCCAATCTCTTCCTCAAGCTCATAAACGCCCAGGCGCTTCCCTAGCAATGAAACTGCTCCTTCCCATTGCGTCCTAATGCCCACAGTGTTGGTGGCTGCCTGCACAGTCCCTCTATTCCCTCTAACGAAGAGGCCCTTCCTCTGTCACATGCGCAGGGTGCGATCAGCCGACCAATCGGCTGAACTGCCGCTTCAGCGCGCGCGTTCCCCACCGCTGCCGCGCACCGCTAAGTCAGGAGAGCATTGTTTCGGCATGGCTGCCCGCTGTCGGCTACTGCTGGCTGCGCAGGCGGTCGATAATCGCCGCATCCATGCTGGTGCTTTGTTTGGCCGTCGGAAACGCGCGACTGCGCACATCTGCCACATAGGCCACTACCGCGTCGTGGATGGCTTTGCCCACCTCCGCGTAGCGGCGCGTATGCCTGGGCGCGAAATCAGGGAAGAGGCCCAAAATATCTTGGATGACCTGCACCTCACCGTCACAGCGCGGCCCGGCCCCAATGCCAATTGTCGGCACACTCACCCGCTCGGTAATCAACGCGGCAAGCTCTGTCGGCACCAATTCCAGCACAATACTAAACACCCCCGCCTGCTCCAGCAGCTTCGCATCCTCCAGCAGCGTGCGCGCTGCGGCTTCTGTCTTGCCCTGCACCTTAAAACCACCCGTGACGTTCACCGACTGCGGCGTCAAGCCCAGATGCCCCATCACCGGAATCCCTGCCTCCACCAGCGCGTGGACCGTCTCGGCAACGCGCCTGCCTCCTTCCAGTTTGACGGCCTGCACCCCAGCCTCCTTCATCACTCGCCCCGCGTTGCGCATCGTCTCCTCGCGGCTCACCTGAAACGTCAAGAAAGGGAGATCAGCGACCACCATCGCGTTTTTCGTCCCCCGCACAACCGCCTGGCTGTGCCGAATAATATCTTCCAGCGTCACCGGCAGCGTAGAATCATAGCCCAGCACCACCATTCCCAACGTATCGCCTACCAACAAAATGGGCACCCCTGCTGCATCGAGAATCGAAGCCATCGAGTAATCATACGCCGTCAGCATGGGGATGCGCTCGCCACGCTGCTTCATCGCACGCAATTGATCGGGAGTCGTCCGCATGGTCTGCTCCTCTCTGATGTCTATTTTGTAAGAATGACGCTATTCTCTGGGGATGGCGGCTTCGCCATCAGCGTTGCCGATCAACAAACGTCGGAGCGCGGCTTCCTGCTCCTCGCTCAGCCTTCCTCTGGCGCGCGCAAGCGGCAGGCTTAATACCCCCAGCACTCGATAGACCTCCTCCAGCAGCACAGCATCAAATGGCCGGGGGGCCTTCCGGGCGCCAAGATACTCCAGGTGTGCATGCACCGTGCCCAGATCACCCCGCGCAATCGGGCCAGTCAGGCTCTCAGGCAGACCAAGCTGTAAGAGATTCGCCACCGTACTGCGCAGCAGCGGCAGCAGCGCGGCCAGCGCTTCCTCACGCCCAACGCCAAAGCTGGCCCACAGGTCGGTCGCGGCAGCAACCAGCGCAACCGGGTAATTGGAGACAAGCACCGCCGCAAGATGATAGGGCACGCGGTCTTTCTCCTCCAAAAAGACGGTGCGCCCGCCCAGCCGCAGTGCCATCTCCTCCAGCCGTTCAGCCAGCGGCGCGGGCGCTTCAACCGCAAAGGTGCAGCCAGCCAACCGCGCCAGCGCCTCCTCAGCACCGGCTGGGCGGGCGCGTGGAATACTCACCAGGGGATGAAAAGAACCATACAGCGCGCCCTGTTGACCGGCGCGTGCCAGCACAGCGGCAGGGGCCGCGCCGCTGCAATGAATCACCATCTGCCCAGACCGCCAGGGGAGCGACGCGGCAACCGAAACCAGAGCATCATCCGGCACCGCCAGGATCACCAGCTCCGCCAGATCAACCACCTCGGCAGGCGTAGCGGCAGCGCGGCAATCCGGCAACTGCTCCGCCAGCCAGCGCGCCGCAGCGGGAGTGCGACCGGCCAGCGCGACAACGGGATAGCCGCGCGCTGCCAGGCTCCAGGCCAGGGTTGTGCCAACGGCGCCAACCCCCACCACTCCCAGGCGCGGCAGCGCCTCAGCGTGCTGAGGCGCAAAAACCTGTGCTTGCTCGCGCGACATAGCAGCAGCGCGATCCTTCCTGACAGGCAGCTAATCGAGATAATCTTTCAACAGTCGGCTTGACATCGGATGGCGGAGCTTGCGAATCGCCCGCTCCTCAATCTGTCGCACCCGCTCGCGTGTCACCTTCAGCCGACGGCCCACTTCTTCCAGCGTATGATCCTGGTCATCCAACAGGCCAAAGCGCAGTTCAATCACCTGGCGTTCCC